>OFFI01000076.1_pt1 | contig 77129 bp, 72 predicted proteins | sample 1521351 | NCBI WGS metagenome assembly OFFI01 (sample SAMEA3504119, study PRJEB24116) | mouse gut metagenome | biome: mouse gut; feature: mouse-associated habitat; material: faeces | place: Denmark | collected 2011
CCCGTACGTACGGTTCAATGGGAGGGGCGAGAAACTATTCTCCCTCTACCCTATTCGCCCAGAGAAATTTCTCTGGACGAAATACGAATCTGTGTTTGATAAGCTTCCGGGCTGACCATACGGCGGTATATGCTGCAAAAATTGGAATAAACAGTTTCAGGAGAAACCGGTTCCGGCAGAGTTTCCGACGAAAGTTTTTCCGTATTCCGAATGGGGAAGAAGAGAAGCCGATAGGGAACGCCGAATACGGATGCACGGATTCCGGTAAAAACTGCGCCGTTCCGTTCATAAAAATCCAGGCGTTTACAACGGACGGAATATTCGGAGGGATTTTCCGCATAGTCGGGATCTTCCGATTCGATCAGAAATCCAGGGATATCCCGGAAAGAGGATTTGATATATTGAAGAAAAAGGGAGCCGATTCCATGGCTGCGGTGATCTTCCATAACAGCAAAATAATCCAAAAGGCAGCCGCCTTGATCCGGCAGAACGGTAAAAAATGCATAGCCTAATAAGGAGCCTGATTCCATGCGCGAATAAAGCCCATAACCGGTATAGATTCCCTCTGCCGTCATTCGCTGAATGGAAGAAACGGGTTTTCTCTCATCTTCCGGAAAGTGCCGGATGGAATGTGTGGTATAAATATCGAGAATTTCTTCGCCGGTTAATATTTTAATATCAATATCTTGTCTTTGTAAGCTATCGTTTTGCATAGTTTTCCTCCGTAATCGGGCAAGGTGCGGTTTGGTTTTTCATGATTCCCGGATTTGCTGGAGGCCGCTGATATCGGAATCGATTACCATGGAATAGTTGGTATGGTAAATGACAAATCCTGGTTTCCCGCCGTTGGTTTTTTTTACGTTCTTTTTTTCCGTATAATCGATCTCCGCCTTTTCCTGTCCTCTGGCCCTGGAATAATAAGCGGCCAGCTTTGCCGCTTCCTCAAAAGTGCGGTCGGGCAGAGTATCCCCGTTTGTTTTTACGATCACATGGGAACCGGGAAGGCCTTTGGCATGGAACCACCAATCGTTACCGGAAGCAAAACGGAAGGTCAGTTCATCGTTTTGCAAATTGTTTTTTCCAACATAAATGTGGTATCCGTCGCTGCTGATATAATGGAAAGGACGGCTCGTGATCTTAACTTTTTTATCACCGCTTTTCCGGCGGATATAACCGTTTTGAACAAGTTCTTCCCTGATCTGGACAAGATCTTCTTCAGCCGCCGCGATATCCAGGGACGCGCTGATGGATTCCAGATGTTCGATCTCTTCTTTTACTTCCAGAGTCAGTGTGGACAGCGCTTCGTAGGTACGTTTCATTTTATTATATTTTTCAAAATATTTTTTTGCGTTTTCCAGCGGAGCCAGAGTGGGATCCAGAGGAATTGTAATATCTTCGTCGGTATAATAGTTTCTGGCCGTTATGGATGGATCCCCGGGGGAAGCCTGATATCCATAAGTGTTGAGCAGTTCGCCGTAAACTCTGTATTTTTCTCTTTTTTCGGTATCTTTTATCTGCCGCAGCTGGAGATCGTATTTTTTCACATTGCGTTCCAGCGCTGTTTGGACGATCCTGCGCAAATCTGCGGACTTCTGCCGGATCCTGCTGATGGAATTTCTCTGGGCGTAATACCGTTCCAGCATGGCGCTGACAGAAGCTTCTTCTTTTCTTTCCTCCGCCTGATACATTGTGAGGGGAAGAACGGAAAATTCCACAGGAGAACCGAATTCATAAACAATATTCGGGGTAAAATTTCCGGTTTGGATATCGTTTACCGCGCTTTGAAAAACATCATATAATTTTTTCATTCCGTCTTCTGAAAGAGAGGCCGTGGAAGCGTCTCCATCCAGTCCGGCGCGGAAACAAAGTTCCTGGGCGAATACGGGAGAAAAGCCCGTATAAGAAGCGTAAAGCGTCTTATAAACCGGTTGGCCGCCGGAAAGAATAGTTTGAAAAAATTCCTCCCGGTTTGTATCCAGCGCATTCTTTTTTTTCTGTGTTTCCGGAATAAAGTAGGGACGGCCGGGCAATACTTCTCGGACACTGCTGACCATACCGGAAATATGCTTGATACTGTCGACGATCATATCTTTATCATCGGTAAAAATAATATTACTGTGCTTTCCCATAATTTCAATCACCAGGTTTTTCCTGCACAAATCGCCCATCTCATTCAAATGCTCAACCTGGATTTGGACGATTCGCTCCAGCCCTGGCTGGGAGATTCCTATGATACGCCCATTTTGAATATGTTTTCTGAGCAGCATACAGAAGCCGGGAGCTGTCATCGGACTCTGCTTATTGTTTTCCGTCAGATAAATCAGAGGCAGGGAAGCGCTGGCCGAGATAAAAAGCCGCTTCTGTCCGCCGTTTACTTTTATCGTGAGCATCAACTCATCGCTTTCCGGCTGTGCTATTTTATAAATCCGCCCTCCGAGAAGGCTGTCATTCAATTCCTTTACGATACCGGCGATCGTTACTCCGTCAAATGCCATAATCATATCCTCTTAATTTTAATAGATGAATAAGGTGCAGCCAACAAGAGTCCCGTTTATTCACATAACCGTACAGTTTAGCGCCCCAACCATAATAACAAATAATTTACTTCCTGCAACCTAATGATTTTACAATATTTCCTATCGTTTTTCAATGAATTTTATCGGGACACCAAAAATCAATGATGGCGGATGGTATGGCGTGGCGGAAGAAAGGCGGATGGCGCAGGGCTGGGAGAGAGGGGCGGGGCTGGCGGGAGGCGCAGTTTTGTCTTGAGCTTTCCATCAGATTTCACTAATGAAATGGATATACGATGTTCAAACGGCCGGGCCGGGAGCAACGGACATCCTGTCCTATGCTCCCTAAAACCGCATCCATGCTGTTTTCCCTCGTCTGCTGACCATTTCATAAGTGAAATTGCTGATGGGACGCAACAGACAAAACTACGCATCCCGCCATCCCCGCCCCATTCAAACAATCCTTGACTGGAAGGATGAGGTATTCTATAATAATATGAAATACGCAAGAACATTGATTGGAGATGGCGGAAGATCATGATAAAAAGTATGACAGGCTTCGGCAGAAATGAAGTGTCGGAAGAAAAACGTAAGATCACGGTAGAGATCAAGTCGGTGAACCACAGATATTTGGATGTTAATATTAAGATGCCGAAAAAGCTGAGTTTCTTTGAAGCTGCCATTCGGACAGAACTGAAAAAATATATGCAGCGGGGAAAAGTGGATGTATTTATCGCCTATGAAGATTTTACCGAATCCAATGTATGCGTGAAATATAATAAAGAACTTGCGGCAGAATATATGAGCTATCTGGAGAAAATGGCGGAAGATTTTGGACTGGATAATGACATCAGAGTTTCGGCGTTATCCCGTTATCCGGAAGTTTTAACGATGGAAGAGCAGTCGGTAGACGAGGAAGAGATATGGAAGGCTCTGTGCGGTGCTGTACAGGGAGCGGCCGAAAAGTTTGTGGAAACGAGGTTGAAGGAGGGGGAAGCCCTGAAAACCGATTTGATTGCCAAACTGGACGGGATGCTGGATCATTTATCCTTTATTGAAGAGCGTTCGCCGCAGCTTGTGGAGGAATATAAGGATAAGCTGAGAGAGAGGGTACGCGAACTGCTGGAGGATACCCAGATAGAAGAAAGCCGCCTTCTGCTCGAAGTAACGCTTTTTGCGGATAAAATATGCGTGGACGAGGAATTGGTTCGCTTAAGGAACCATATAGAGACGACGAGGCAGACGCTGGTGGATGGCGGAAGCATCGGGAGGAAGCTGGATTTTATTGCCCAGGAAATGAACAGGGAGGCGAATACGATCCTTTCCAAAACAAATAATATGGAAATTTCCAACCGGGCGATCGAATTGAAAACAGAGATCGAGAAGGTACGGGAGCAGATACAGAATATAGAATAAGAAAAAGGTTAGTTTGATGAATACGCTGATTCATATAGGTTTCGGAAATATAGTGAACACGGAAAAAATAATAGCTGTTGTCAGCCCCGATTCTGCGCCTGTGAAAAGGATGGTGCAGCATGCGAGGGAATCGGGGATGGCAATCGATGCTACCCAGGGGAGAAAAACGAAGTCGGTGCTCGTTATGGAAAACAGCCAGCTGGTGCTGTCAGCGCTTTTACCGGAAACGATCGCGAACAGGGCACAGACGGAAAGCGGAGAGATAAATGAAACGTAGGGGTATTTTAGTTGTTGTTTCAGGATTTTCAGGGGCGGGAAAAGGAACCCTGATGAAGAATCTGTTAAAAACTTATGATAATTATGCATTATCCATTTCCATGACGACCCGCCAGCCCAGAGAAGGGGAGAAAGAAGGAAGGGAATATTTTTTTGTATCCGAAGAAATGTTTAAAGAAAAGGCGGGACAGGAAGGGCTGATAGAGTACGCTTGTTACTGCGGCAATTATTACGGAACGCCGAGAGAGTATGTGGAGACACAGCTTGAAATGGGCAAGGATGTGCTTTTAGAGATTGAAATACAGGGCGCTTTGAAGGTGAAGAAAAAATTTCCGGCCGCCCTGTTGCTTTTCGTGATGCCGCCGTCAGCAGAGCAATTAAAGAAACGTCTGGCGGGCAGGGGGACGGAGACGCCGGAGGTAATCGAAAAGAGGCTCTGCCGTGCCGTAGAAGAAGCGGAAGGCATTGAAAATTATGATTATATTGTAATAAACGATGATTTGGAGATGTGTACCAAGGAACTTCATTCCATCATCAAAGCGGCGCATAATGCCGTCGCCAGGAATGAAACATGGATAGAAAATATGAGACAGGAACTGAACGTTCTGGTGAAAGGAGAAAAATAATGTTACATCCATCTTATTCAGATTTAATGAAGGTAGTCAACAGCGAGGTAGAACCGGGGGAAGCGCCGGTAGTAAACAGCAGGTATTCTATCGTTATGGCAACGTCCAAAAGGGCCAGGCAGATTATCGGCGGCGAAGAGCCGATGGTAGAAGGAAAGGGGAAAAAACCTTTATCCGTTGCAGTGGAGGAATTAAATCAGGGGAAGATTAAGATCTTAAGCGAAGAAGAGGTTCAGGAAGAAGAAAACGGTATGGAGCAGGAGGAAGCGTAAAGAGAATTTTCGGGGCATATGAGCAGGGGGCTATGCACGGTAAAGCTGTGCAGAAGTGGAGAGAAAAATGAAAATATTATTGGTATCCCTTGGATGTGATAAGAACCTGGTGGATTCCGAAGTGATGCTGGGCATGTTGGCGGAAAAAGGATATACTTTTACGAACGACGAAGCGGAAGCGGAGATTGCAGTCGTGAATACATGCTGCTTTATCAACGATGCGAAGGAAGAGAGCGTGAACGCCATATTGGAAATGGCGGAACTTAAGAAATCGGGGCAGCTGAAAGCCCTGATTGTAACAGGCTGTCTGGCCCAGCGTTATCAGAAAGAAATACGGGAAGAGATAGAAGAAGTGGACGCGATTATCGGCACTTCGGCGATCGATAAAATAGCGGAAACAATCGAAGATGCCATTGCGGGTGAAAGCAGAGAGCATATGCTGCCTTTGGACGGAAAGCTGTCGGGAAATAGAAAAAGAATGGTGACGACCGGCGGCCATTACGCATATCTGAAAATAGCGGAAGGCTGTGATAAATGTTGCACATATTGCATTATACCGGCAATAAGGGGAGAATACCGGAGCGTTCCGATGGAAGAGCTGACGGCTGAGGCGGAAACGCTGGCGGCCGGGGGAGTAAAGGAATTGATTCTGGTTGCCCAGGAGACGACTCTTTACGGCCTGGATTTGTATGGGGAGAAGAAACTTCCGGAACTCTTGTCAAGATTATGCAGGATTCCCGGGCTTTATTGGATTCGTATCTTATATTGCTATCCGGAAGAAATTACGGACGATCTGATCCGGGTAATAAAGCAGGAAGAAAAAATATGCCATTATCTCGATATACCGGTGCAGCATGGTTCGGACAGTGTTTTAAAGAGAATGGGAAGAAAGACGGACAGCGAACAGATACGGAACATGGTAAAGAAATTAAGGGAAAATATTCCTGATATCTGTCTGAGAACCACTTTGATCACAGGTTTTCCGGGCGAGACGGAGAAAGACCATGAAACGCTGATGGAATTTGTGGATGAGATGGAATTTGACCGCCTTGGAGTTTTTACTTATTCGCCGGAGGAAGGTACTCCTGCGTCTCTTATGCCGGATCAGGTCGGAGAAGACGTAAAGGAAAAACGAAGGGATGCTATTATGGAACTCCAGCAGGAAATCGCCTATGAAGCGGCGGCGAAAATGGAGGGAAAGAGCGTTGATGCCATGATAGAGGGAAAGATTGCGGACGAAGATGCTTATGTGGCGAGGACGTATAAAGATGCGCCCAATGTGGACGGATATCTTTTTATTCATACGGACAGGCAGCTTATGAGCGGTGATTTTGTAAAAGTCCGGATCACAGGTTCTTATGAATATGATTTGATAGGAGAAATATGCGATGAATTTACCGAATAAACTGACGATTTTAAGGATAGTGATGATTCCGTTTTTTGTCTTATTTATGCTGTTTCCGGTAACGGGGCCTTCGGATAAATGGATAGCGCTCGCTTTGTTTATAGCAGCGAGTCTGACGGATTTACTGGACGGACACATTGCCAGAAAGTATAACCTGATCACCAATTTTGGTAAATTCATGGACCCACTGGCAGATAAACTGTTGGTATGTTCGGCGCTGATCTGCCTGGTGGAACTGGGGAGGATTCCTTCCTGGATAGTAATTGTTATTATTGCCAGAGAATTCATTATCAGCGGATTCCGGCTGATTGCTTCGGATAACGGCGTAGTGATCGCTGCCAGCTATTGGGGAAAGTTTAAGACAACTTTTCAGATGGTGATGATCTGCCTGATGATTGCCAATATGGATGCGCTTAGCCTTCTTACGAATATCATTATGTGGATTGCGCTGGTATTGACGGTGGTGTCCTTGCTGGATTACCTTATAAAAAATAGAGACATTATGAAAGAAACAAAATAACGGAGACGGCAGGTAAAATATTGTGAACGAAAAAATTTAAGAGGGCGATTATGACAGTAGAATTAATATCGGTTGGAACGGAACTTTTGCTTGGAAATATCGTGAATACGAATGCCGCATATTTGGCGGAAAAATGCGCGGATCTGGGATTGTCCTGCTTTTACCAGAGCGTGGTAGGAGATAACGAAGAGAGACTGGGCGCTGTATTGAAAGCGGCGCTGGAACGCTCGGATATTGTAATTTTATCGGGCGGCCTGGGGCCTACAGAGGACGATCTGACGAAAGAGGTTTCGGCAAAAGTGATGGGCCGTCAGCTGGTGATGCATGAACCGTCCAAAAAAAGAATTGAAGAGTATTTTACCAGCCGTAATATGGAACTGACGGAAAATAACTGGAAACAGGCGATGATGCCGGAGGGAGCCATTGCGGTAAATAATGAAAATGGAACGGCGCCGGGAGTTATTATAGAAGATGGGGAGAAAAAGGTAATTCTTCTGCCGGGGCCGCCAAACGAAATGATTCCGATGTTTGAAAAAAGCATTATGCCTTATCTGGAAGGCAGCGATCCCGAAGTGATTTATTCTCAGACAGTAAAAATCTGCGGCGTTGGGGAAAGCAAGGCGGAAACATTGATCAAAGACATGATCGACAGCCAGAGCAATCCGACGATTGCCACTTATGCCAAAAACTGTGAAGTGCATCTGCGCGTTACAGCAAAGGCTGCCGGCGAGAAGGAAGCGAAAAAGCTGGTAAAGCCGGTGGTGAAAGAACTGAAAAACCGGTTTGGCCCCTGTATTTATACGACGAATGCGGATATTACGCTGGAAAAGGCGGTAGTAGATCTCTTGATTGCAAATAAACTTACCGTGAGTACGGTGGAGTCTTGTACCGGCGGAATGCTGGCGGCAAGGCTTATCAATGTTTCAGGGGTTTCGGATGTGTATAAGTCAGGATATATTACTTATTCCAACAAGGCAAAAAGAAGAATACTGGGCATAAAAAAGGGACTGTTGGAAAAGAAAGGCGCGGTCAGCGAAGAGGTTGCGAAAGAGATGGCCAAGGGTGCCGCAGCGATATCCCGAGCGGAAGTGGCGGTATCGATTACCGGCATTGCGGGACCGGGAGGAGGAACGGAAGAAAAGCCGGTAGGCTTAGTATATATTGCTTGTAGTGTATGCGGTAAAATAAAAGTCAGGAAGTATAATTTCAGGGGAAACCGTGCGAAGATAAGGGAGACGGCCGTATCATCGGCATTAATTTTAATGCGGCAGTGTGTTCTGGAGTATTATAGCGAGGTTGCATTTTAGGGATTTTTCCCGTTGGTGCTTGGTTGCCGGCTTATGGCGACAGTATGGGGGTGGGTATGGATAGACAGGATCAGACTACCGATGGAAAATTTGAGGGCGGAATTTTCAGTGGAATTGTGATGGAGGAGAACGGAGCAAGTTGTGAGCCAACCGATTTTTATCAGGCGGGCTTTGGCCAAACGGATACGAATCCTATGGAGACCCATTATTTTAATAATGCTTCTGATTATATAAAAAAGCCGGAAGAGCCTTCCGGTAGAGTGGTAATGGAAGAAAAGTTTTCAGAAGATGTCAAGTTTTCAGAGCAAACAGAAAAACAGGAACATTCATCAGAAACGGAAATGCCAAGGGAGGCAGGAGCTTCCAGAGAAGCGGGGGTTCCGAAAGGAGTTGGGACTTCCAGAGAATCAGGAGCTTCCAGAGAAGCGGGAGTGTCGAAAGAGCCGGAGTTTCGGAAGAAAGAACTGGCATATGCTAATCGCAAGTGCGGCGAAGAAGGTTTCTGCCGGTGTAGGAACTGTCCGAACAGGCAGAAATCGGGGCAGACAGTTTTGGTGATTATATCCTTGACCGCAGTTGCGGCATTGGTGATCGCTTTTCTTGTTGTGGTATTCGGCCTCGTGACCGTTTCTTTATGGAAATCGGGGCAGCCGGCGGATGCCGGGGCAAATGGGACGGATGGAGAAAAAAGAACGTATTTTGAAACGGAAACGCCCAAGGATGGGCCGGGAAATAAGTATGGGGAGATCCCTTTGCCAGAAACAGGAGTCGGTGGAGAATATTATGGCGAAATTGCAGATGCCGTCCGCACGGATTTGAATTATTCCATCGAATGGGAAAACTATGAATATGAAGGGAATAACGATAATGTGACGATTGCGGTGGATTACCCCGTAATCAAAGGTGACGTTCCTAATCTGGAAGTGATCAACGATATTATAGATGATGAAACGGAATACTTTGAAGAATATTACGAGGAATATTCCAAATATATGATGCCGGGGGAAAATTTTCTGGTATATTCGGAAGGTTATGTTACCTTTATGGATCAGGAGGTAATGAGCGTTGTATTTTGCGAAATGATATACACTGATTATTGGACTGATTACGGTCTGTTCTGCTTGAATATCGATATGGAGAACGGGGTAGTGCTGGACAATAACAGCATTATGGATATTGACAACGAATTCGCTGTAGATTTCCGTAAAAGATGCAGACAGCAGAACGGAACAGTCAGCGACCTTGATTCTATGACGGATCAGGAAATTGTTCATTATCTTACAACTGGCGCTACCTCCATTTTGTTTTATACTCCGCTCGGAATGGAAGTGGGATTGAATATGGGGGAATATTATGTAACGGTGACATATACGGATTATGAGAAATTTCTTCAGAGATATTGACCGCCATATGGACGGGGCATCGATTTTAATAACCGCTTTTTTTGGAGACAGCATGAAAATTGGTTTTGTGCTGTTTCCGTTTTTTTGACTTGTTATTTTTTGCCGGATATGCTACATTAAGAAAAGAATATTCGTGAGGGAACGGGAAATATGATCATTTCCTGTTTTCGTATAACAGGAAATTAGGCCGTAAACCGGCAATCAATTCAGGCATATCGCCAAATTTTCACAAAAATAAACAGGATGAATATGCGAGGGATGTTTATGGGACTCATAATATGCTAGGATAGGTTTAATGAAAAATGATTGACAAAATCGAACATTTGTTTTATGATTAAAAAGAACAAATGTTCTTGATCTTTGTAATCAGGAATACGTAGAAGGTACGTTTGTAAATCGTATATTTTAAGTAAAAATTATAAAATTAAGTAAAAATTATAAAAAGGACAAGGAGAAAGGTTTCAGATGGAGAGAGAAGAGAAATTAAAAGCATTGGATGCGGCGTTGGTACATATAGAGAAGCAATACGGGAAAGGCGCTGTGATGAAGCTGGGCGACCCCAGCGCGCAGATGAACGTGGAGACGATACCGACAGGTTCTTTAAGCCTGGATCTGGCATTGGGGCTGGGCGGTATACCCAAGGGAAGGATTGTTGAGATTTACGGACCGGAATCCAGCGGTAAGACGACCGTAACTTTGCATATGATTGCGGAAGTGCAGAAAAAAGGCGGAATTGCAGGATTTATTGATGCCGAACATGCTCTGGATCCGGTATATGCAAAAAATATAGGGGTAGATGTGGACAATTTATATATATCCCAGCCGGATAACGGAGAACAGGCATTGGAAATTACGGAAACCATGGTACGTTCCGGTGCTGTTGATATTGTGGTAGTGGATTCCGTGGCTGCTTTGGTGCCGAAAGCGGAGATCGACGGAGACATGGGAGACAGCCATGTAGGACTCCATGCCCGCCTGATGTCCCAGGCGCTGCGCAAGCTTACGGCAGTGATCAGCAAATCAAATTGTACGGTAATATTTATTAATCAGTTACGTGAAAAGGTAGGAGTGATGTTCGGAAATCCGGAAACTACTACAGGGGGCCGGGCATTAAAGTTTTATTCCTCCGTGCGGCTGGATGTAAGAAGAATAGAGTCTTTAAAACAAAGCGGGGAAGTGATTGGAAACAGGACAAGGGTTAAAGTTGTAAAAAACAAGATCGCTCCTCCATTTAAGGAAGCGGAATTTGACATTATGTTTGGGGAAGGAATTTCTGCGGTAGGGGATATTCTGGATCTGGCGGCGGAAAACGGCATTATTAATAAGAGCGGTGCATGGTATGCATATGGAGGAAATAAGATCGGCCAGGGACGGGAAAATGCCAAACAGTATTTGAAAGACAATCCTGAAATATGTAAAGAGGTGGAGCATAAAGTAAGAAGCCACTTTGGTTTGGAAAAAGATATGGAAGTGATGGAAGCAGAGACGCCGGCGGCTCCTGTGGAAAAAAAGCGGGCGACGAAGGCTGAGAAAGCAGCGCAGAAACGGGGAGAGGAATGACGGTAACAGGAATTGAGGAAATAAACAATAAAAAAATCAGAGTATTTATTGATAATGAGTTCGCCTTTGTGTTATACAAAGGCGAACTGCGTCTTTACGGGATAAGGGAAGGGGAAGAAATTGGAGAAGAGGAATATTTGGAGATTACGGGAAAGATATTGCCGAAGAGGGCGAAGCTCAGAAGCATGAATCTTTTGAAAAGCCGGGCATATACGGAAAAGCAGCTCAGGGATAAGCTGGTACAGGGGGAATATGGGGAAAATATTATTGAAGAAGCGATAGCATATGTGAGATCTTATGGATATATTGACGACAGGAAATATGCGGAGGACTTTATTTCCTGCCATATGGCGGACAGGAGCCGGAAAAAGATAGAGATGGATTTATACAGGAGGGGAATTGACAGGAAGATAACAGAGGAAATTATGGAACAGATGGAGGAGGAGGGGGAAGGGCCGGACGAATTTTTGTCGGCCCAAAAACTTCTTAAGAAAAAAAATTTTGACCCGAATACAGCCGGAAATAAAGAAAAACAGAAGATGTCGGCATTTTTATACAGAAAAGGATTCAATATGGACATAATAAGAAGAGTACTTTTACTTGACATAACATCAATTTAAGTTTAAAATTTAACTGTTGTAAAATCGCTTGTATTACATTCTATAATAGATAATAGTACAATGAAAACTAAATAAGGAGGTGCTCCTGTACATGGATGTTGTAATAGCGGTAATCGTGACTCTGATTATTTCGATACCAATATCTGCTGCGGCAGCGTCAGCCTACCGTAAGAAAGTCGTGGAATCCAAGATCGGCAATGCGGAGGATAAGGCGAGGGAGATTATCGATGAGGCATTGAAAACTGCTGAGACAAAAAAACGGGAATCGCTGCTCGAGGTCAAGGAAGAATCCATTCGTACCAAAAACGAATTGGACAAGGAGATCAAAGAGCGGAGAGCCGAAGCGCAGCGCTATGAGCGCAGGGTTCAGCAGAAAGAAGAGAACATCGATAAAAAAGCGGAAGCTATCGAGAAGAAGGAAGCAAGTTTAGCATCAAAAGAGGAAAATCTTGCTAAATTGCGGGAAGAAGTCGCGAAACTCAATGAACAGAGATTACAGGAACTGGAACGAATCTCAGGATTAACCTCCGATCAGGCAAAAGATTATTTGTTAAAAATTGTTGAAGATGAAGTGAAACACGAATCTGCTGTAATGATTAAAGAAATGGAAAGCAGAGCAAAGGAAGAAGCAGATAAGAAAGCGAAGGAATATGTGGTTTCTGCGATACAGAAGTGTGCGGCCGACCACGTGTCCGAGACGACGATATCTGTAGTGCAGCTTCCAAATGACGAAATGAAAGGACGGATTATAGGCAGGGAGGGAAGAAATATCAGAACTCTCGAAACGATGACCGGCGTCGATCTTATTATCGACGATACACCGGAAGCCGTTATCTTATCCGGTTTCGATCCGATTCGCCGTGAAGTGGCAAGAATTGCGCTGGAAAAATTAATTGTGGATGGACGTATCCATCCGGCAAGAATTGAAGAAATGGTAGAAAAAGCGCAGAGAGAAGTCGAAGTAATGATAAAAGAAGAAGGTGAAGCGGCTACATTGGAAGTCGGCGTACATGGAATTCACCCGGAACTTATTAAATTACTTGGAAAGATGAAATTCAGAACCAGTTATGGTCAGAACGCTTTGAAGCATTCCATTGAAGTTGCCCAGTTATCCGGTTTATTAGCGGCGGAAATGGGATTGGATGTGAGAATGGCTAAGCGGGCAGGATTGCTTCACGACGTGGGCAAGGCTGTGGATCATGAAATGGAAGGTTCCCATATTCAGCTTGGCGTTGATCTTTGCAGAAAGTATAAGGAATCAGCGATCGTAATTAATGCGGTGGAATCTCATCATGGCGATGTGGAACCCCACTCTTTGATTGCGTGTCTTGTACAGGCTGCAGATACCATTTCGGCGGCAAGGCCAGGAGCGAGAAGAGAGACATTAGAGACATATACAAGCAGATTAAAACAATTAGAAGATATTACAAATAATTTTAAAGGTGTTGATAAATCTTTTGCTATACAGGCGGGTAGAGAGATTCGTGTAATGGTAGTTCCAGAACAGATAACCGATGCGGACATGGTATTGTTGGCGAGGGATATCTCCAAGCAGATTGAAGCTGAACTGGAATATCCGGGTCAGATCAAAGTCAATGTCATCAGGGAATCAAGAGTCATTGATTATGCGAAATAAGGAAGTATAATAAGACAAGATGAGGAAAGTATTGAGAATATAAGGTTTTCAATATTTTCCTTATTTTTATGAGAATATTTTTGCACAAAAAAGTAAAAAAATTCTTGTGCTATTGAAAACCTTGTAGTAGAATATACGGAGTGTATGATTGTATACGATAATCCAAAAAGTATTTTCAAAGGAGCATGGTCGAAAATGAAAGCATATGAGACGTTGAGCAAAGAGGAATTACTTCAACTGCATACTCAATTATTGAAAGAGTATGAAGATGCAAAGGGGAAGGGATTGAAACTGGATATGTCCAGAGGGAAGCCTTCGATAGCGCAGATGAATATGGAAATGGGCATTATGGATGTGCTGGGGTCCGTTGCGGATTATCAGACAGAATCCGGTGTGGACTGTAGGAATTATGGCCTTTTGGATGGTATTCCGGAGGCAAAAAAAATGATGGCGGCGATGATGGGGGCCGAAAGTACGGATAACGTTATCGTATGCGGGAATTCCAGCCTTGCGATCATGTATGATGCGGTTTCCCGGTGCATGTCCCATGGTGTTTTGGGAAATACGCCGTGGTGTAAGTTGGATAAAGTAAAATTTTTGTGTCCGGTGCCCGGATATGACAGGCACTTTAAGATTACGGAACATTTTGGAATAGAGATGATATCGGTGCCGATGAAGGAAGACGGCCCGGATATGGATATGGTGGAGGAATTGGTAAGCACGGATGAGGCGGTAAAAGGCATATGGTGTGTGCCGAAATATTCCAATCCCCAAGGCTTCTCCTATTCGGATGAGACAGTGAGAAGATTTGCAGCCCTGAAGCCGGCGGCAAAGGATTTTAGAATCTTTTGGGATAATGCATACGCGATTCATCATCTGTACGAGGATAAACAGGATGAGATCCTGGACATATTGTCGGAGTGTGAAAAAGCAGGGAATGCGGATATGGTATATGAGTTTGTCTCCACTTCGAAGGTAAGCTTTCCAGGGGGCGGCGTTGCGGCGGTTGCGGCGTCTAAGGCAAATGTGGACGAGATATTAAGGTCCATGACAATTCAGACAATCGGATATGATAAAATAAATATGCTGCGCCATGTCAGATTTTTTAAAGATTTGGATGGGTTGAAGGAACATATGAGGAAACATTCGCAGATTCTGCGTCCTAAGTTCGAAGCGGTGCTGAAAGTATTGAATGATGAATTGGGCGGCCTCGGTATTGCTGAGTGGACGGAGCCGAAGGGCGGCTACTTTATTTCCTTTGAATCTATGGAAGGCTGTGCAAAGGAAATCGTAGCCAGATGCAAAGAGGCAGGAGTCGTACTGACCGGAGCAGGGGCGACATTTCCTTATGGAAAGGATCCAAAAGACAGCAATATACGTCTTGCGCCTACTTTTCCGACACAGGAAGAGCTGGAAGCAGCAGCCGATCTGTTCGTGCTTTGTGTGAAATTGGTAAGTGTGGAAAAGTTTTTAAGAGGATAGGCAACGGTAAAAGAGAAAGTATTTCTTAAAAGAATGATGGAAGATTGAAATTAAAAATTTTCAATTCCAAGTTTGTGTCCGCGCGGCATCCGCAAACTTGAAATGTGCGATAAAGCTGCGCAGAAACGGGGTGAAAAATGGCGGAGGAGTTTAAAAGGCTGAACCGGGAACTGGTTTATCATGGAGCGATCGTTGACTTTTACAAGGATACGGTTCAGGTTCCCAATGGAAATGTTGTAGAATGGGATTATATCGGCCATAAGGGCGCGGCGGCAGTAGTTCCTGTCAGGGAAGATGGAAAGCTGTTAATGGTAAGGCAATACCGCAACGCTTTGGATCGGTATACATTGGAAATTCCGGCGGGAGGTCTAAACGGTTCGGATGAGCCGACAAGGGATGCGGCTGCACGGGAACTGGAGGAGGAAACGGGATATCGTTCCGATGAACTGGAATGGCTGATTACGATCCGCACCACGGTGGCTTTCTGCAATGAAAAAATAGACATTTATATGGCAAAAAATTTAATCAGAACAGAACAGCATTTGGATGAAGACGAATTTATCCATGTGGAAGCTTATTCCATAGAGGAACTGACCCAAATGATCATGGAAGGCAAAATCGAGGATTCCAAAACGATTGCTGCCATTATGTGTTATAAGGACAAATACTTTTAAGAACATAAAAAGGAATGAGTATGTATCGCCGGTGCCGGACATATATTATATAAATGTTACGGTGCCGGGGAGAAAAATAATGCATTACATATATCGAACGGACAGCCGGCATATCAGCTGGCTGTATTTATTTTTGGGAGGGTTTTTAATTGGCGTTTTTGCGATGAATATATGGAGGAATCTGTTTTTGCAGGATATGGAGCTGCTGAATGCGGCTTCCTTAAGCCGGCTGAGGTATTTGGAAGTGGATGGAGGCTCTTTCTTTTTATATGTGCTGAAGGAGAGGATAGGAACGGCATTTCTTTTATGCGTTCTGGCGACAACCTATATCGGCATTTATGCGGTATCTTTTTTTGCTTTTTGGATGGGAACGATGGCAGGGGTTTTCTTATCCGTGGCGTCGATCCGTTATGGACTGAAAGGAATCGCATTGATTGCGGCAGGTATTCTGCCGCAATATCTGCTGCTGGTTCCGGCTTGTATTATGCTGATGAGCTGGTGCTACCAGCTAAGCGCTGCCTTATATCATCCGGAAAAGGCAGCCGACTTCCGGTATGGAACGAAAAAGCAATATTTGATGCGAAAGGCGGCACAGTTCCTTGTGATACTTGGGATCATCATTATTGGCAGCGCAATGGAAAGCTATATCAATCCTATACTGCTCTCCGCATTTTTAAAAATATTTTAATCACTGCGCCGGCTTTATATACTTTCGGCAAGGTCGTAAATAAGACGGCTGGAATCTTCCCAGCCAAGGCACGGATCGGTGATCGACCGGCCATAAACGCCTTCGCCGATTTTCTGGCAGCCTTCCTCAATATAACTTTCTACCATAACTCCTTTTACCAGGTGATGGATGTCAGGGTTTAGTTTTCTGCTGTGCATAACTTCTTTTACAATACGTATCTGCTGCTTGAACTGTTTGTTGGAGTTGTTATGGTTGGCATCGATGATGCAGGCGGGATTCTTCAGATCCCTTTCTGCGTAGAGGGAGAGGAGGGTATTTAAGTCTTCATAGTGGTAATTAGGAAGACTCCTTCCGTATTTGTTGACAGACCCTCTTAAGACCGTGTGCGTCAGGTCGTTGCCCGTAGTTTTCACTTCCCATCCTCTGTAAATAAAAGAATGGGGGTGCTGGGCCGCGTAGACGGAGTTCAGCATAATGGAAAAATCGCCGCTGGTGGGATTTTTCATTCCGGCAGGAACATCAAAGCCGCTGACGGTCAGCCTATGCTGCTGATCTTCGACAGAACGTGCGCCGATGGCCACGTAGGAAAGAATGTCAGAGACATAACGCCAATTTTCGGGATACAACATTTCATCCGCCGCCGTCAGACCGGATTCGTCGATGGCGCGTATCTGCATTTTACGCATAGCGATCAGCCCGGCAAGGAAGTCGGGTTTTTTTTCAGGATTAGGCTGATGAACGATACCTTTATAACCTTCTCCTGTAGTGCGCGGTTTATTAGTATAAATTCTGGGAATCAGGATAAGCCTGTCCTTCACCTGCTCATGCACTTTTGCCAGCCGGGTTACGTAGTCGCAGACGGCATCTTCGTTATCCGCGGAGCAGGGGCCGATAATGACAAGGAACTTATCGCTCTTTCCGGTAAGAACTTCCCGGATTTCCTTATCTCTTTGCTGCTTTAAAACTGCCAGTTTTTCCGGCACCGGAAATTCTTTCCTGATCTCATCCGGCGTGGGAAGTTTTTTTATGAATTCAAAGGACATGGTTGTATGCCTCCTTCGTGTGTGGAATGAGTGGTTGTGAAAGGGGGTGTTGTGGAGATATTCTGAGCATATATTTTGTAAAAAGCTAATATGCCGAACGCTCCGCGGAATCCGGTAAAGCAAAAACAATCGGGCAGAGGTCCTCTTGTTTTCCCGGTTTCCACTCCGCGGCATAAAAAAGCTTTTTACAAAATATATGCTCAGAATATCCGCCAAAAGTATCGATTTCACAATCACCTCATTATAATTCATCGAAAGGAGGTATGCAAGGGTGCAAGATATAAATTTTTTGGAATTATGGAATGGATTTAGCCGGTGAAAGTAAGCGGGGGAAGAAGCTGGGGCGGTTTGGGAAGCGGATGGATGGGGCGGGGATTTTCTGCCGTTACGTACAATCAGTAATTTTACTTATGAAATGATTGGAAAACCAGGGGAAACTTGCCACGGATGGCAAGTTTAGGAAGTAAGGACAGGATGTCCTTTGTTTCCGACCCGTCCGGTAAAATATTCTTTACTCATTTCATTAGTAAAATCTGATTGGAAGTTCCGGCAGAAAATCCCCGCCCCATCCATCCGCTTCCCAAACTGCCCCAGCTTCTTCTTCTGCTTACCTGCCTATCTTCCTACCTTCGCAAATGATATCCGGCCTATATTGCAAAGATCACTTTATATATTTCCTGACAGCCAGTATGCAGAGCATTGTTTGCAGGAGCTGGCTGGCGAGGAGTCCCCAGAGGTAACCCTGGATGCCGAAAAGGGGGATGGCATAGAAAACGAACAGGAGGCGGAACAAAAGGCTCAACATGCTAAAGGCGAAAGTTTGCGCTGTTTTGCCGAGTCCGTTTAAAATGCTGTTTAAGGTGCTGGCAATATACAGGAAGGGGCAGATAAAGCTGAGGGTGAGGATAAAGCTGCCGGCGAGGGAGCTGTGGTAGAGGAGCGTTCCGGCCAGCCTTCCGAAGCAGAGAAAGAAGGCGGTACAGAGAAAACCGAGCAGCAGACAATATTGGATGGATTTCCGTACCGCCTTGCGGATTGTTCCTTGATTTCCGGTGGAGTCCGCTTCCGAAACGATGGGAAGGAGGAGGACGGAAATGGAGTTGGTAATGGCGGAGGGAAACAGGATCAGCGGGAGGGTCATTCCTGTCAGTACGCCGTATACACTCAATGCTTTGGCATTATCATATCCGTAGCGCAACAAACACTGCGGGATATAAATAGCCTCTATGCTTTGCAGGAAATTAATCAGGGTGCGGTTTAATGACAAAGGGACTGCCAGCGAGAGCAGACGCCCTGCATTCTGCCGGAACGAGGAGACCGGCATTTTGATTTGGGAAATCAGCTGCTTAGAGGCGCTCAGGGAGTAAAAACGGCAGTAAATGGCGGTAAGGGATACGAGCATGGATGCCCCTTCGCCGATGACCAGACCGATGACCGCGAAGCTGATGGTCGGGGAATAACCGTTTGCCCTGTATATGGCATAGATAAAGTAAACGCTTCCTACGCGCACGATCTGTTCCGCAAGCTGCGTAAGGGAAGGAACCGCAGTTTTCCGAATACCATAAAAATAGCCGTTAATACAGGAATGAACCGTTGCCATAGGGATTGAAAGGGAAATAATCCGCAGAAGAGGGGCGGTTCTCGGTTCAAACAGCAGTTTTTCGGCGATCGTATCGGAAAATATGTATATATATGCGGTGCAGACAGCGGACAGCAGCATGGAAATGCCAAAGCCGGTCAATAATGTACGGAAAGAGGAACGGTAATCACGGGTGGACGTTTCGCTCGCCACGTATTTCGATATGGCGGTCTGCATGCCGGATACGGTAATGGAAAAGGTGAGAGCGAGCACCGGGGAAGTAAGCTGGTAAAGGCCCATGCCTTCGGCTCCGAATACGCGGGATAAAAAGATACGGTAAAAAAAGCCGATAAAACGGCTGGCAAATCCTGTGATTGTGAGAATAATAGTACCGGTAATGAGAGGATTATTTTTCTTCATGCATAACCTGTATAGGGAATTTGTTTATAAATATATGCGGCCCGTTTTATTGACAGAACAGGGGAGGAGTGGTATAGTGAAAACACTTAATTCGTAGTGGTTTACTAGGAATTGAAAAAGAAAGGATTGATGATATAAAATGGGAGAATTCATTTATTTAGATAACGCGGCGACGACAAAAACGGCGCCGGAAGCGGTGGAAGCAATGCTTCCCTATTTTACGGATTTTTATGGGAATCCGAGCAGCATTTATTCCCTTGGAGCCTCGGCCCAAAAGGCCGTGGAGGAAGCGCGGGAGCAGATAGCATCTACCCTCGGAGCGAAGAGCAATGAGATATATTTTACAGGAGGAGGCTCCGAGTCCGACAACTGGGCGCTGGTAGCTGCGGCGGAAGCGTATGCCGGGAAGGGGAAACATATTATAACTTCGGTGATCGAACATCATGCCGTTCTCCATACTTGCCAATATTTGGAGAAGCGGGGATACGAAGTGACCTGTATCGGTGTGGATGAAAACGGTATTTTGAAGCTGGACGAACTGGAGGCGGCGATCCGGCCGGATACGATATTAATTTCCGTGATGTTTGCCAATAATGAAATAGGGACGATACAGCCGGTCAGGGAGATCGGCGCGTTAGCAAAGAAACATGGTGTGTTGTTCCATACGGACGCAGTGCAGGCGTATGCCCATCTGCCGATCCGGGTCGATGAGATGAATATCGATATGCTCAGTGCCAGCGGCCACAAATTCCATGGGCCGAAAGGCACCGGATTTCTTTATATCCGCACCGGGGTGAAGATCCGTTCTTTCCTGCATGGAGGACAGCAGGAACGCGGACGGCGGGCAGGTACGGAAAACGTGCCCGGCATCGTAGGGCTCGGGGCGGCAGCACGGCTTGCTTTTTCCCATATGGAAGAGAGGAGCCGGAAAGAAGCGGGGCTGAGAGATTATCTGATCGAAAGGATCGGGAAGGAAATTCCGTATTGCAGGCTGAACGGCGATGCCGGGCGGCGGCTTTCGAACAATGTAAACTTTAGTTTTCGGTTTATCGAAGGGGAATCTTTGCTGATCAGCCTGGATAGGAAAGGGATATGCGCGTCCAGCGGTTCCGCATGCACTTCGGGATCTTTGGATCCTTCCCATGTGCTGCTGGCCATCGGCCTTCCGCACGAAATAGCCCATGGCTCTTTGCGGCTTACGGTGAGTTGGGAAAATACTATGGAAGAAATGGACCGGACAGTGGAAGCGGTAAAAGAGATTGTGGAAAGACTGCGCAATATGTCGCCTTTGTATGAGGATTTTATCAGGTCGGCCGGTCAGAACCGGTAAGAATATTTTGGAAAAGAAAATAAAAAAGATCAATGAAAAAAGCATATGGAAAAGAGGTAAGGATCATGTATAGCGATAAAGTAATGGATCATTTTGAAAATCCAAGGAATGTTGGCGAGATTGAGAACGCCAGCGGCGTCGGCACCGTAGGAAATGCAAAGTGCGGCGATATTATGCGTATTTATCTGGATATTGATGATAATGGGATCATCCGGGACTGCAAGTTCAAGACTTTCGGCTGCGGCGCTGCCGTGGCGACAAGCAGCATGGCGACGGAACTGGTAAAGGGAAAGAGCATTGAAGAAGCCATGAAAGTGACGAATAAGGCGGTTATGGAGGCGCTCGACGGTCTGCCGCCGGTGAAAGTACACTGTTCCCTGCTGGCGGAAGAGGCTATTCATGCGGCGCTATGGGATTATGCGCAGAAAAACGGCATTTGCATTGAGGGATTGGCAGAGCCTAAATCGGATATTCATGATGAAAATTAGTGTGTGAAGGTGAGAAGCAGTTTTCATACTTTTGTATGGATTATGGGAAAGGCAAGGTTATCTATATGTACGTGACACATACATTTGAACCCGTCTGTGATGAAAAATCCAGAATATTGATCCTTGGGACATTTCCATCGGTCAAATCGAGAGAAAATGCTTTTTACTATGGACATCCGCAGAACCGGTTCTGGAAGGTATTGGCGGCTTTGCTGGATGAGAATATTCCTTCCTCCATCGAGGAAAAGAAGAAGATGTTGTTAAAGCATGGCATTGCCATATGGGATGTAATCAGTTCCTGCGATATCGAGGGTTCCAGCGACAGTTCGATCAGGAACGTGACAGCCAACGATATTGCCGGTCTTTTGGCGGCCAGCCGCATTGAAAAAATTTATGGAAACGGAGATAAGGCATGCCGGCTTTACGATAAGTTCTGCAAGGAAAAGACAAAAAAGGAAATCATACGTCTGCCGTCTACCAGCCCGGCAAATGCCGCGTTTTCCATGGAAAAATTGTTAAGATCCTGGCAGGTGGTCAAAGAGAGCGATACGGAAACGGAGAAAAAATAAAGTGAAGAAAAAAGTAGTGGTGGGTATGTCGGGAGGAGTGGATTCTTCCGTCGCGGCCTGTCTGTTAAAGGAGCAGGGATATGAAGTCATAGGCGTGACCATGCAGGTATGGCAGGAGGAAGAGCAGGATGTTGTGGAAGCGGAGGGCGGCTGCTGCGGTCTTTCGGCCGTGGAGGATGCCAGAAGGGTAGCTAATTATTTGCAGATTCCTTACTATGTCATGAATTTTAAGAAAGAATTCAAAGAAAAGGTAATGGATTATTTTGTGGAAGAGTATTTGCAGGGAAGAACCCCTAATCCCTGTATTGCATGTAACCGCTACGTGAAATGGGAATCGCTGCTGCAAAGGAGCCTTGCTATCGGGGCGGATTATATCGCTACCGGGCATTACGCCAGGATAAAACAGCTTTCCAACGGCAGATATGCCGTCTGCCATTCGGCAACGGCCAGAAAGGATCAGACCTATGCCCTTTATGGACTGACGCAGTACCAGCTGGCACATACCCTGATGCCTGTGGGAGATTATGAAAAAGAAGAAATCAGAGAGATAGCTCTGCGCAAAGGGCTTCCCGTAGCCCACAAACCGGACAGCCAGGAAATATGCTTTGTACCGGACAATGATTATGCGGCTTTTATAGATCGCCAGGCGGGGGAACGGGTTCCGGGACCGGGAAATTTTATCACTTCTTCCGGCGAGATATTGGCGGAGCATAAAGGGATTACCCATTATACCATAGGGCAGAGAAAAGGATTGCATCTGGCTATGGGTCATCCGGTATTTGTGACGCAGATTCTGCCGGAGACGAATGAAGTAGTGATAGGGGAGAGCGGGGATGTATTTTCAACGGAACTGTTCTGTAACAGAATCAATTATATGGGAATGGAAGACTTGCAATCGCCAAGAAAGGTAACGGCGAAAATAAGATATGGCCATAAAGGGGCTGCCTGTACGATTGAAAAAACAGGGGAAGACGAAATAAAATGCATCTTTGAAGAGCCGGTAAGGGCAGTGACGCCGGGACAGGCGGCCGTGTTTTATGAGGAAGGCTGCGTACTCGGCGGCGGAACGATTAAAAGGAGGGAAAGCGTTTCATGAAGATTCTGGCTGACTGCCATTTACATACTTCTTTTTCCGGGGATTCGGAAAGCCCCATGGAAGGCATGATTGAAAAAGCGATAGCTATGGGAATGGAAACACTGTGCTTTACGGAACATATGGATATGGATTTCCCCTATCTGCCGTCGGAGGAGCAGGGACGCTTTGAACTGGATACGGATGCGTACCGGCTCGGCTTTGACCAATGCAGGAGAAAATACGAAGGAAAGATCGGCCTTAACTTCGGCGTGGAACTTGGCATCCAGCCCCATATTGCCGGGAAGTTAAAAGAATATACGGAAAAACATGATTTTGATTTTATCATTGCATCCTCCCATATCTGCAATAGAAGAGATCCCTATTATCAGGAGTTCTATGAAGGGAGAACGGAAGAAGAGGCATACCGCGAATATTTTCAGTCCATATTGGATAACTTAACAGCATTCGCTGATTTTGACGTCTATGGACATTTAGATTATGTGGTGCGTTACGGGCCGGGGAAGGATAAAAATTATTCTTATGAAAAATATGAGGATATTCTGGATCCCATACTGCGCTGGCTGGCAGAAAACGGAAAGGGGATAGAAATCAATACCGGGGCGATACCTCACGGGCTCCGGGAATTGAATCCCTGCACCGGCATTATAAAACGTTACCGCGCGCTGGGAGGGGAAATTATCACCGTCGGTTCGGACGCCCATGCACCGCAGCGGATTGCGGAAGGATTTGACAGGGCAGCGGATATTTTAAGGGCTTGCGGCTGTCAATATTACACCGTTTTTTCAAGCAGACGCCCCAGGCAGATAAAATTGTAAAGAATTTATTAAAAAACCGGCGAAATGCAAATATTTTTGATTTACATCTTGAATTTTCTGGACAAATTAGGTAAAATAATCCTGCTGATAAAGTTTTGACAATCGTTTAAGGATGGTTGCAAAATAATATAAACAAATTATTTTCTAGGAGGAAACTAAAATGGCAGTAAGAGTAGCAATTAATGGTTTCGGCCGTATCGGTCGTCTTGCTTTCAGACAGATGTTTGGAGCAGAAGGATACGAAGTAGTAGCAATCAACGATTTAACAAGCCCTAAGATGTTGGCTCATTTGCTGAAATACGATTCTTCACAGGGTAAATATGCAAAAGCAGATACAGTAACGGCTGGTGAAGATTCTATTACAGTTGACGGAAAGACTATTACGATCTACAAAGAAGCAGATGCTAACAAGCTTCCTTGGGGAGAATTGAAAGTTGATGTTGTTCTGGAATGTACAGGATTCTATACATCCAAAGACAAAGCACAGGCACACATCAATGCCGGCGCACGTAAGGTTGTTATTTCCGCACCTGCCGGAAACGATCTTCCTACTATCGTTTATAACGTAAACCATGATACATTGAAGCCGGAAGATACGATTATCTCCGCTGCATCCTGTACAACAAACTGCCTGGCTCCTATGGCAAAAGCATTGAATGATCTGGCTGGAATCAAATCCGGTATTATGAGTACGATCCATGCTTATACAGGCGATCAGATGATCCTTGACGGCCCTCAGAGAAAAGGCGATCTGAGAAGAAGCCGCGCAGGCGCTGTAAATATCGTTCCGAACTCTACAGGCGCTGCAAAGGCAATCGGCCTTGTTATTCCTGAACTGAACGGCAAGCTGATCGGTTCCGCTCAGCGTGTTCCTACACCGACAGGTTCTACTACGATCTTAGTTGCAACTGTTGAGAAGTCCGTAACGAAAGATGAGATCAACGCAGCTATGAAAGCAGCAGCAACAGAGTCCTTCGGATACAATGAAGATGAAATCGTTTCCTCCGATATCGTAGGAAGCACATACGGATCTATCTTCGATGCTACTCAGACAATGGTTGGCGAAGACAATCTGGTTCAGGTAGTTTCCTGGTATGACAATGAGAATTCTTACACAAGCCAGATGGTAAGAACGATCAAATATTTCTCTGAATTAGCATAAGCGGCTATAGCTATAGTATTTCAGTAAGACCTATAAAGGTCCGGTCGTATGGGCCGGGCCTTTCATTATGTTAAAATATCATATGGAGGCGATGATCATGGGATTAAACAAAAAATCAGTAGATGATATCAATGTAAGCGGAAAGCGCGTATTGGTAAGATGTGATTTTAACGTTCCGTTGAAAAACGGGGAAATTACGGATGAAACACGTATTGTAGCGGCTCTTCCTACCATTCAGAAATTATTAAAGGATGGCGGCAAAGTAATTCTTTGCTCTCATCTTGGTAAGGTAAAGAATGGCCCTAATGAGGGAGAATCCCTGGCTCCGGTTGCGGAAAGACTTTCCGAGAAGCTTGGAAAAGAGGTAAACTTTGTTGCAGATTATAATGTAACGGGCGAAGCAGCTACGGCAGCAGTGGAAGCAATGAAAGAAGGAGATGTTGTGCTTCTTCAGAATACACGTTTCCGCGGAAAAGAGGAGACGAAGAACGGTGAAGAGTTCAGCAAAGAGCTGGCAGAATTAGCAGACGTGTATGTATGCGATGCTTTTGGGTCTTCCCACAGGGCACATGCATCCGTTGCGGGCGTAACAGAGTTTATCCGTGCAAAAGGCGGGGAATGCGCAGTTGGATATTTGATGCAGAAAGAAATAGATTTCCTCGGAAATGCAGTGGAAAATCCGGTAAGACCGTTTGTTGCGATTCTTGGCGGTGCAAAAGTTGCGGATAAGCTGAATGTAATCAATAACCTTCTGGAAAAATGTGATACGCTTATTATTGGCGGCGGTATGGCTTTTACCTTCCTGAAAGCAAAGGGATATGAGATCGGCAATTCCTTAGTGGACGAAGAAAAAATCGATTACTGTAAAGAAATGATGGATAAGGCGGAGAAGCTTGGCAAGAAGCTGTTGCTCCCGATCGACACGACCATTGCGGCAGGATTCCCGAATCCTATCGATGCGGAAATCGAAGTATCCATTGTAGATGCGGATAAGATCCCGGCTGATATGGAAGGTCTTGATATCGGTGAAAAGACAGCGGAATTATATGCGGATGCGGTAAAATCTGCAAAAACTGTCGTTTGGAACGGACCGATGGGCGTATTTGAAAACCCTGTTCTTGCAAAAGGTACGATTGCGGTAGCGAAAGCGCTGGCAGAAACGGATGCGACGACGATTATCGGCGGCGGCGACAGTGCGGCGGCAGTAAACCAGCTGGGATTTGCAGACAAGATGTCCCATATTTCCACAGGCGGCGGCGCTTCATTGGAATTCCTGGAAGGAAAGGAACTGCCGGGCGTTATGGCGGCGGACGATAAATAAGGATAAGTGAAGAATAGATTAATGTAAGGAGAAACGAAAATGGCAAGAAGAAAAATTATCGCTGGTAACTGGAAAATGAATATGACACCCAGTGAAGCCGTAGAATTGGTGAATACATTAAAACCTTTGGTAGTGACAGACGATGCGGATGTGGTATTCTGCGTACCCGCTATCGATATTATCCCGGCAATGGAAGCTGCGAAAGGCACGAATATCCAGATCGGTGCGGAGAATATGTACTATGAAGAAAAAGGAGCATATACGGGAGAGATTTCTCCGGGCATGCTGACCGATGCCGGCGTGAAATATGTGATCATCGGACATTCCGAGAGAAGAGAGTATTTTGCGGAAACGGATGAGACAGTAAATAAAAAAGTTTTGAAAGCTTTCGAACATGAAATTACTCCGATCATCTGCTGCGGCGAGTCTTTGACTCAAAGAGAACAGGGAATTACGATTGACTGGATCCGTCAACAGATTAAGATTGCATTCTTAAATGTAACGGCGGCTCAGGCAGCGACCGCAGTAGTTGCTTATGAACCGATCTGGGCGATTGGAACGGGCAAGACGGCGACTACGGAACAGGCACAGGAAGTTTGTAAAGCGATCCGCGACTGCATCGCAGAGATTTATGATGAGGCAACTGCGGAAGCGATCCGTATCCAGTACGGCGGATCGGTAAATGCAGCGACCGCACCGGAATTGTTCGGACAACCGGACATCGACGGCGGTTTGGTTGGCGGCGCTTCTTTGAAACCTGATTTTGGCAAGATTGTAAATTATAAATAATAGGTTATAAGTAAAGAAAAAAGAAACGATAACAGGCACCGGATATGGGAAAAATGAGTTCCGTATCCGGTGCTTTTTACATATGAAAACGGGGAAAATGCTTGACAAAGGCGAAGAGGACAAATATAATGTTTTGAAATGTATTTGAATGCTATCGGAAACAATATTAAGAAATGAGAAAGGGAGTCTTTAAAATTTTTAAGAATAAAGAAAAAATTTGTATCTGCTTTCTGGCAGGAATTATGATATTAGCATTAATATTTTTGATTCAAAAGGACACCGCCGAAACAGGTGGCGGAACGGAGCAGCAAAGTATGGCGGACGAAGGGCCGGAGCTTCATATTCTGACGGGGAGCGGTTTTTATGACGAGGATATTCGGATAGAAGTGGAACTGGAAAAAGAAGGGAAGGTTTTTTATACTTCCGATGGATCTATGCCGGCTAAGGAAGAGGGCGGAAGCACGCTCTTATACAAAGAACCGGTTTTTCTTGCTGCGGAGGAAGAAGAGTCGGTGGAAGTTTACCGATTTTTGGCTGTTTTTCAGGATGGAACGGAATCGGAGATAGTAACCAATACTTATTTTATGGGAAAAAATATTAAAGACCGCTACGATACGATGATTATCAGCCTTGCGGCGGAAGATGATGATTTATATGGGTATGAAAACGGCATTTTTGTGGAAGGAAAGCTGCGGGCGGATTGGGAAGCGCAGCATCCGGGAGAGGAAGCGGCCTTTGATGCGCCGGCTAATTATAATGTGAGAGGAAGGGAAAGTGAGAGAAACGTCCATATAGAAATATTTGAACCGGACGGAAAAAGGCTGGCGGCCCAGAATGGAGGCATCCGCATTTCCGGAAATTTCACGAGGCAGTCGGAGCAGAAATCTTTTAAGCTTTATGCAAGAAAAGAGTACGATGAAGAGGAAAACCGGTTTTGCATTCCCCTGTTTGAAGATATGCGTTCTATACAAGGGGGAAATGTAATCGACCAATATAAATCGATAAAGATCCGAAATACGGGAAATGACCGTTCGGAGGGTTTTATCAGAGATGAGCTTGGCATGCGGCTGGCGACGGAGGCCGGCTTTGCGGATACGCAGTCGGTGCGGCCTGTCAGCGTTTATATAAATGGAAGATACCAGGGGCTGTATTGGATGCATTCCACTTATGACGAGGAATATTTTGAAGAAAAGTATGGAAAATATGACGGCGAAATGGTTGTGATAGGAACCAGCGAAATGAATATGTCGGGCGGTGATGAAATAGAAAACCGTTATGCCGGGGAGTATAATGAAATATATGCAAAATACAGCACTTCGGATCTGACGGAAGACGAAATATGCAGGGAATTAAACAGCGTTATCGATATAAAAAATTATTTACAGTATTATGCGCTGGAAATTTATATGGCAAATCGTGACTGGCCTTATAATAATGTTCAGGCATATCGGTATGTAGCCGCGGATGGCGGAGAGTATACGGAAAATTCGGTATTCGACGGAAGATACCGATATCTTTTGTATGATGTGGATACGACGATGGGGCTGGGAACCATAAGGGAAAGCCTGAATCCCGATCAGAGCTTTGAAACCCTCGTTTTGCTGGAGGAGAGGGGATATGCGCCTTTATTTACGGCCTTGATGGAACGGGAAGACTGCCGGGAATATTTTGCGGCGTATACATGCAATTTATTAAACGGGGCATATTCTACGGAGAATGTGGCGAATGTGCTGGAGGACATGCATCAGCTAAGAAAGAATGAGATGCTGGAATATATCGAAGAGAGCATAAGGAATCCAGAACTCCCGGAGATCGGGGAACCGTATTTGGAAATGCAGATGGACTGCATCAGGGCATGGGCGGAAACCGCGCCGGAAAGCATGCTGGAGGGAATGCGGCAAAAATGGCAGTTAGGTGAAGTCTATACTCTTTATTTGCAGCTTCCCGATGGGGAAGGCGCAAGAATCAATGATATGACGGTAACGGAGCCGGAATTTATTGGCAGGTACTTAAGCGGATGCGATACCTGGCTGGCGCCGGTTCTGCCGGAAGGAAGAGAATTCGTTTATTGGGAAATTAACGGAGAGCTGTATGCGGAGGAGGAAATACGGATAGAGGAAGGCATGGCCATAGACGGCGCACTATATGTCACTTTATATTCCGAGGAATCCGGCGCGGGCTTGGAATTAACCGAGATCAAGGCAAAAGGAAAGGAAGACTATATTGTTTTGACCAATACTTCCCATGAGGAAGTGAGTACATGGGGATATTACCTGATGGACAAGGAAAAGACATCCCATATGAATTACCTGAAAGAAACGGTTCTGGCACCGGGGGAAAGTATCAGGATAGGGTGTAAAAATTATGACGGGACTGACGCGCTTATGAACGTCAATTTTAATTTAAAGAAAGGCAAGAAAGTCATGCTGGCCTATGCCGGAACCGGGATAAAGGAAGAAGTAGAACTTCCGGATCTGGGAATGGAGCAGGGGGTATATAGAAAAGACAGGATTACCGGTATTTGGCAGGAGGAAAGGGAGACGGTCGATGGCACTGGAATACAGGAATGAATTAAAATATGTCGTTTCGTCCCGGCAGATCGCGATTCTGAGAAACAGGATCCGTCCTCTGATGGCTTTGGATGCTCATACGGGAACGAAGGGGAAATATACGATAAGAAGCGTGTATTTTGACGATTATAGAAATATTTGCTATTTGGAAAATGCGGATGGGACAAGTCCGAGGGAGAAGTTCAGAATACGCATTTATAATGCGGACGAAAAGGTAATCCGTTTGGAACTGAAACGGAAGGAAGGAGGAAAGACCCATAAAGATTCCTGCTTCCTTACCTTTGAACAGTGTCAGGCTTTTTTGACAGGGGAAGGTATGCCATGTGAGGACGGTTATCCGCCGATCCTTCAAAAGTTTATCCTCAAATACCGGGCGGAACGTTACCGCCCGAAAGTAATCGTGGAATATGAGAGGGAGCCTTATGTCTATAAAGCAGGGAATGTAAGGGTTACTTTTGATACGGACATACGTTCTTCGAACCGCGTGGAAGCATTTTTTGAAAAGGATTTGTTTGCGAGGCCGGTTATGCCGACAGGCAGCCATTTAATGGAGGTAAAGTACGATGAGTTTTTACCGGATATCATCTACAACAGCCTTCAGGCCGATGGCCTTTCACAGGAAACTTTTTCGAAATATTATTTATGCAGAAGATACAATATAGGAGGAGTAAAGAAAAATGGGCTTTAGCGATGTGTTAAAAAAATCATTTGTACAGGCGGCAACGGAAAGCATGAGCAGAGGGGATGCCATTGCAGCATTGGCAGCGGCATGTGTGATTGCCGTTTATATTTTCTTCATTTACCGGGTCATGACAAGAAAAACGTTCTATAACAAGAATTTTAATATTTCTTTGGTAGCGCTTGCCCTGATTACGACGGCGATTATCCTGTCCATTCAGTCCAGCGTAGTGATTTCACTCGGTATGGTGGGCGCATTGTCCATCGTTCGTTTTCGGACAGCAGTAAAGGAACCGATGGATCTGGTTTTCCTGTTCTGGTCTATCAGCGTAGGAATCATATGCGGCGCAGGCTTGTTTGAGATCGCCATCTTTGCTTCTTTGCTGATTACCGCAGCCATTATGGCGTTGGATCGTTTCCCCTCCACAAAGGCACCGATGCTCCTTGTTGTGGATTCGGCAGATTTGGACAGCGAGAAACAGATTATGGAAACGCTGGAAGAATACAGCAGCCATAGCAAGGTGAAGGCAAGGAACATGGATGCGGAAAAACTGAACATGGTGATTGAAGTCCGTGTGAAGGAAGGCGCGGAATGCATCCGTGAGATCAGCAGGATAAGCGGTGTGAAAAATGTGTCCATGGTTTCACAGGAAGGGGAAGTTACCTTTTAAGTAAAGCTTGGACTTTGCATACGGAAATCATTTTTACAAAGGGCATGGCCCGCCAAAATCACGGCAGCCGCCTGGCAAGGGACGCAGGAGTTCCCGGCCGAACCTGCAAGGGGCGCCATTTTTTTGCTGTTGCGTGCCATCAGTCATTTCACTTATCAAATGGTTCAATAGAAAAGGGTAAAATTGCCCGGATGGCAATTTTAGGAAGTATAGGGCACGATGCCCGTTACTTCCGACCCGGTCGGTTCCATAACTTTTACCCATTTTATTAGTGAAATCTGATGGAAAGCTCCAGCAAAAAAATGGCGCCCCTTGCAGGTTCGGCCGGGAACTCCTGCGTCCCTTGCCAGGCGGCTGCCGTGATTTTGGCGGGCCATGCCCTTTGTAAAAATGATTTCCGCATGCAAAATCCGGCGCTTCTCTTTTTTTTTCTCTTTTTTTATGATAAAATAAAAAAATGTATAGATACAGGAAGGATGAATGCGAAATGGCAGAAAAGAAGATTATGTTGGGAAACGAAGCGATTGCGCGGGGGGCATATGAAGCCGGAGTGAAGGTTTCCGCAGCTTATCCGGGTACGCCGAGTACGGAAATCAGCGAAAGTATTGTAAAATATGATGAGATATATGCGGAATGGTCCCCGAATGAAAAAGTGGCGATGGAGGTAGCGATTGGAGCTTCCATCAGCGGCGTCAGGGCAATGGCGTCCATGAAGCACGTAGGGGTCAATGTGGCGAGCGATCCGCTGTATACGGCTTCCTATACGGGAGTGGGCAGAGGGCTTGTGCTTGTGGCAGCCGATGATCCGGGGCTTTACAGTTCACAGAATGAACAGGATACAAGGTGCGTGGCGAGGGCGGCTCAGGTGCCGGTCTTAGAGCCTTCGGACAGCCAGGAAGCCAAGGATTTTATGAAATTTGCGTTCGAGATGAGCGAAAAATATGATACGCCGGTGATTGTGAGGACGACGACCAGATTATCCCATTCCCAGGGAATGGTTACGCTGGAGGAAAGACAGGAAGTTCCTGACAAGCCTTATGAGAGAAACATCGGTAAATTTGTGATGATGCCGGGAATGGCAAAGGGAAGGCATGTATATGTGGAAAAACGTATGGAAGCCATGTCCGAAGACGGCGGCGGCTTTTTTGTAAACCGGGCGGAATATAAAGATACGTCGATCGGGTTTATTACAAGCGGAATTCCTTATCAATATGTAAAAGAAGTGTTTCCCGAAGCTTCCGTGCTGAAACTCGGTATGGTGAATCCGCTTCCGAGGAAAATGATCGAGGAATTTGCTTCGAAAGTGGATAAGCTGTACATATTTGAAGAGCTGGAGCCGGTGATCGAAGAACAGGTAAAGGCATGGGGAATTCCGGCGGAAGGAAAGAACATTTTTACGAGGCAGGGAGAATATAGTGCGAATATGCTGCGCCGCGTCCTGCTTTCGGAAGAAACGGAGGAAACACAGCCGGCCCGGGTTCCCGCCCGCCCGCCGATTCTTTGTCCGGGCTGCCCGCACAGAAGCGTATTTTCCGTTTTAAAGAAGCTGAAGATACATGCGGCCGGGGATATCGGATGTTATACGCTCGGGGCGGTAGCGCCTCTTAGCGTTATCGATACGACAATCTGTATGGGGGCGAGCATTTCTTCCCTTCACGGCATGGAGATGGCAAAGGGAAAAGAATATATAAAGAACTGGGTGGCTGTTATCGGCGATTCCACATTTATGCATACCGGAGTGAACTCCTTGATGAATACGGTGTATAATCAGGGAACGGGAACGATTATTATCGTAGACAATTCCACGACAGGAATGACGGGGCATCAGGATCATGCGGCGACCGGTAAGACACTCAAGGGAAAAACGGTTCCTGCCATCAGCATTTACCATTTCTGCAAGGCCATCGGCATTGAACATGTGGTGGAAGTGGATGCTTTTGACCTGGCCATGCTGGAAAAGGTAATCAGGGAAGAGACGGAAAGGGACGAGGTTTCCGTTATTATTACGAAAGCTCCCTGTGTGCTGCTGAAAGGGAACCATTTCCCCGATGTGTGCGTTCCGGTATCTGAGAAATGTAAGAAATGCGGCGCTTGTTTGAAACCGGGCTGTCCGGCGCTGACAAAAAAAGAGGATGGAAGCATTGCCATCGACATTACGATGTGCAATGGATGCGGTCTCTGCATGCAGCTCTGTCCCTTTGATGCGATTGCAAAAGAGCCGAAATAATACAAAATTTGCCTGGGAGGAAAAGCGGATATGATAACAAAAAGCATTATGATAGTGGGGGTCGGCGGTCAGGGAACGCTTCTTACAAGCCGGATCCTCGGCGGGATCATGCAGGAAGCGGGATATGACGTGAAATTATCGGAAGTACACGGAATGGCACAGAGGGGCGGAAGCGTGGTGACTTTTGTGCGGTACGGGGAAAAAGTGGCGGAACCGATTGTGGAGGAAGGACAGGCGGATGTCCTGATCGCTTTTGAACGGCTGGAAGCTTTGCGGTATGCTCATTTTTTAAAAAAGGACGGGGTTCTGATCGTTAATGACTGGAGGATCGATCCGATTACGGTCGTGACAGGGGCAGAGGAGTATCCGGAGAATATTATTGACGAGCTTGGTAAAAAGCATAAAGTCTATGCCATTGATGCGATGAAAGAGGCTCTTGCGCTTGGGAACTCCAAAACTTTTAATGTAATCGTGCTTGGGGCGGCAGCAAAACATATGGATTTTGCGAAGGAAGACTGGCTGAAAGTAATTGAAAAAACGGTTCCTTTGAAAACGGTGGAAATGAATAAAAAGGCATTTCTTCTTGGATATGAAAGCTAGAGAACGGGAGAGGCAAATACGATGATTTGGAATGAAACGAAAGAATGCATGAGCAGGGATGAAAAAATAGTATTGCAGAGCGCCAGGCTGGTAAAAACGGTGGACAGGGTATACCATAACGTGCCGTTTTACAGGAAGAAAATGCAGAGCATCGGTATTGAGCCGGGAGACGTCCGCGGAGTGGAGGATCTTCATATCCTGCCGTTTACTACGAAGGCGGATTTGCGGGATAATTACCCGTTTGGATTGTTTGCGGTTCCCCAGTCGGAGATCGTCAGGATACATGCGTCCAGCGGAACGACGGGGAAAGCCACGGTCGTAGGGTATACGAGGAAAGACCTGGAGATATGGAGCGAATGCGTGGCGAGGGCACTCATTATGGCGGGCGTTACGAGAGACGATATTATACAGGTGGCCTATGGCTACGGTCTCTTTACCGGGGGGCTCGGGGCTCACGGAGGGGCGGAGAAACTGGGAGCCACCGTAGTACCTATGTCAACCGGCAATACGAAGAAACTGACGACGATGATGGTGGATTTCGGAGTGACGGCGATTGCCTGTACGCCTTCTTATCTGCTTCATATTGCGGAAACGTTGGAAGAAAGCGGGGAAATAGACAAGATACGGTTAAAGACGGCAGTTTGCGGCGCGGAGCCGTGGACGGAAAATATGCGCCTCCAGATGGAAGAGAGGCTTCATATACATGCTCATGATATTTACGGGCTGTCTGAGGTTATGGGGCCGGGCGTAGCCTGTGACTGTGAATTCCATCAGGGACTCCATGTTTATGACGACCATTTCCTGCCGGAAGTTATCCAGCCGGATACACTGACATCCGTAGAGGATGGGCAGACCGGAGAACTGGTATTTACTACGATTACGAAGGAAGGGCTTCCACTGTTGCGCTACCGGACGAGGGATCTGACAAGCATTACATATGAAACATGTGAATGCGGCAGGACGCTTCCGAGGATCAGCAGGTTTAAAGGGCGTTCCGATGATATGCTGATCATCAGAGGAGTAAATGTATTCCCGTCCCAGATAGAATCCGCACTGCTGGAGATGGGAGAGACGACGCCGCACTATATGATGATCGTGGACCGCGTCAATAATTTGGATACGCTGGAGGTCCAGGTGGAAGTAGGCGAGAACTTCTTCTCCGATGAGATCAGGGAACTGGAAAAGCTGACGAAGAAAATTTCCCATGTACTGCAACAGGCGATCGGGCTTGCGGTCAAAGTAAAGCTGGTGGAACCGAAAAGCATTGAACGGAGCATGGGGAAGGCCGTACATGTGATCGATAAGCGGCATCTGGTATAGGGATAAGCACGGAAATCGCGGATAGGAGGGCTGCAGATATATGAAACAATTATCGGTTTTTATGGAAAACAGGGAAGGAAGGCTGGAAGAGGTTCTTGCCGTTCTCAAAAATAATAAGGTTAATATTGCATCGTTGAGCCTGGCGGACACGAATGAATTTGGAATATTGCGCATGCTTGTGAATAAGCCGGAGGCAGCATATGATGCGTTGAAGAGGAATGGATTTTCTTCCAGGCTGACGGATGTGCTTGCCGTGAAACTGTCGCATAGGGTAGGGATGCTTCAGGAGCTGTTAGAGGCGATTTGCGAAGTACATATCAATATAGAATATATGTATGCCCTGTCTACGGGCGGGGATGATGCCTCTATGGTATTGAAAACTTCCAATTTGGAAGCTACGGAAAAGACATTGCGCGATAAAGGGGTAGAAATTATAACTCCCGAAGAAATAGGGCTTGACTTTGATTAAAAAGGAAGGTATAATAGCATAGTTCGTGGATCGAAGGACAACACTTTAAAAGCGGGTGTTGTCCTTTTTGGCGAAAGATGAGATGTGGTTATCAGTGATTATGAGCGAATTGTATTTTGAAAGGATGGAACGGAAATTTAAATGGAAAAAGTAGAAAACAGAGAGAACATGGAACATTCGGAAGGCATGGAAAGTAAAATCAGTTATAGAAATTCGGCAATAGATGGAAGAATTATAAGAGCGGTAGAAGAAATGGGGTTTGAGACGATGACCCCTATTCAGGAACAGGCGATCCCTGTTATGTTGGAAGGAAGGGATCTGATCGGACAGGCCCAGACAGGAACGGGAAAGACTGCAGCTTTTGGGATTCCGATTATCCAGAAGATTGATCCGGAAGAAAGAGGATTACAGGCGATCATACTTTGCCCGACGAGAGAGCTGGCTATACAGGCGGCGGAAGAAATCCGACGGTTTGCAAAATATATGCATGAAGTAAAAGTGCTGCCCGTATACGGCGGCCAGGATATATCGAGGCAGATCAGGGCGCTTTCCAAAGGAGTACAAGTCGTGGTAGGCACGCCGGGAAGGGTCATGGATCATATGCGCCGCCATACGCTAAAAACCAATAAAGTGAGAATGGTTGTTTTGGATGAAGCGGATGAGATGTTGAATATGGGATTCCGGGAGGATATCGAGACTATATTAAAAGATATGCCGGAAGAACGCCAGACAGCGCTTTTTTCAGCTACAATGCCAAGGCCGATTCTGGAAATCACAAAGGAATACCAGAAAGAGGACGCGGAGTATATCAGAGTTACGCCAAAAGAGGTAACGATTCCTTTGATCAAACAGGCGTATTACCAGGTGCAGCGCAAAGATAAGGAAGAGGTGCTGACAAGGCTGATCGATTATTATCATCCGAAGCGTTCCCTTATTTTCTGCAATACAAAGCGGATGGTAGATGAATTGTCGGAACATTTGAAGGAGCGGGGATATCAGGCAGAAGGGCTGCACGGGGATTTGAGCCAGGGCCAGAGAGATACAGTTATGAACTTATTCCGGGGAGGAAGGATGGATATTCTGATCGCTACCGATGTGGCGGCGAGAGGTATCGATGTGGATGACGTGGAAGCGGTATTTAACTATGATGTGCCGGATGATATCGAATATTATGTCCATAGAATAGGACGTACCGGAAGAGCGGGAAAAGCAGGACGTTCCTTTACTCTGGTAGTAGGAAGGGAAATGTATAAAATAAGGGATATCGAAAGGGTATGCCATACGAAGATCAGGGAAAGGAATATACCGTCCGCAGCGGATATCACTTCCGTAAAGGCGGAAAAGGTCTTAGCGGAAGCGATCGATACCATACAGAACAAGAATCTGGATACGGCGATGGATTTCCTCAGGGAAAAGCTGGTGGACAGCGAATACACGGCGCTGGAGCTTGCAGCAGCTTTTATGAGAATGAAAATGGGGGATGATATCAAAGATATCAAAGTGGAAAAATTCAACCCCAAGGATCTCGTGTTCGGAAAAAGCGGACGCCGCCGCGGAAAGCGCGGAGGCAGGGGCGCTTCCTCAGGAAGATCCTCCGAGAAGGATAAAGGCGCGAATAAAGCATGGGGATCCGAAAGGGATAAGAACGGTAAAAGAAAAGGAAACGAAAAGGATAAGAGCAGCGGCAGCGGCAAGGGGAAATCCGGCGAGAAGGATAAGAGCAGACAGAGCAGAGACTTTGGCGAGATGTTCGGGGAAAAAAGCCGCAGACGCAGACGTAGATCATAAAATGTTTTTGGTACTTCGCAAATGTTTATAAGGGTGAAAAGGGCTATGTGCCTCCAAAGCGATATGGAGGGATGAAAATGGGCAATGCGGATACGCAATTAAAACAAAGGAAAAAGAAAAAAAAGAGCAGCAGCGCAAAGCATAAAATGAAGAAAAGGGAAAAAAAGATACCCGCTGCGGAAAGGAAAAGAAGGCGCAGAAGGGCGAGAAGGCGAATCGTTGTATTGGAGTGGGCGTTAATTGCCTGTGTTGTTTTTGTGCTGATTGGGGCGGGAGGATATGTAGTTTGGAACCTCCCTTCCCTCAAATTAAGCAGGGAACTAAACGCAGGAATGGAGTACACCCAGGAAGAAGCTTACGACGCGGCAATAGAAGCATACGAAAATGCGCTGAAGATCGATTCCACATCGGTAGAAGCATACAGATGTATGGCGGGCGCGTACATAAATATGCAGGAGGATTCCCAGGCGAAACAAATCTTATTTGACGGATGGGAGAATACGCAGGACGAAGGTCTGCTGGAATATTATTGCACCGTAATCCTGAACGAAGCGGTGGCTGAGATTAACAGCGATGCCGTTAATGCAGGAACAATAGAAAAGATTGCGGATGTGTTGGAACGGCATGCCTTAAAGGAAGAAGCGGTGGAACTGCTGGGTACGGCTTGCAGCCGCTGGATGGATGCTGCGGATATAACGGAATTTGATTTCTCCTCCTATGAACAGATTATGAACAGGCTGGTTTCTCTTTCCGATATTGTCGGTTCGGAGAGTATGCGGGAGATTATTTCCGGGTTTGGATGGCTGGGGGCGGAAGAATTGAAAGTGCCTATGGGATATGTGGATTCTTATCTGTCTATCTTGGAAAGCGCCAATACTTGGATGGAAATGCCGGAGAGAAGCGAGATGATAGCCTGCCTTCATAAAGTAAAAGAAGTTCAGGCAGAATTTGAAAGTCTTTTTCAGGAGTTTGATGCCGGAAATTATGAAGCTGCGAAAGAATTCCTTGTGAAAGATTCTTATCTTCAGATCAGGGATGCATTCATAAACGGGACAATGCAATATTGGGACGGGGCAACTTATATTCCGGTGAGCCGGGAATATGTGATTATAAAATGGAAAGACGGAAAATGCAGTTTCTCATTTCCAAATTACGATGATAATGAAAATACGGCGGGAGTCATTACCGTATGGGGAAATGAAATGCTGGATAATGGAGTACAGCGTTCCAGCATTACTTACGAGCCGGCAAAGGACGGAGAAAATTATTATCCCCACACGGAATATATTATCAGCTATATGTGCAGCAATGTGCAGAAGGAAACATCTTTTGACTATGCAATGAATTACCATTTTGAGACAAGGGTATTGACCGAGGAAGGAATGACCACGACGATGATCGGCGACTGGGGAGGCCCTTATCAGTGGCAGAAGACATATTAAGAAAAAACGGAAACGCTGCCGCGTTCTTCATGCGACAGCGTTTCCGCAGGTGAGGCGGATAAGGAGCAGGCTGCTCTCTTATTCGCCTAAATCATTTTTTACGGAAACTTCGGTTTTTCTTTCGTAGCATGAAAATGCCGCGTCAACAAAAGAGGTTTCCAATTTTGGAGTTACGAGGCTTATGACAGGTACGAAAATGAGCCCGGCAATCATAGCGAAAGCGCCGGCATTAATAGGGGATTGGAGCAGTGCCGGAAAATGACTGCGGAAGAGCATATTGCATACCATAAAACCGGAACCGAAAAGAAAGCTGACCCATGCTGCCGAAGCGGTCGTTTTTTTCCAATAGAGTCCGTACAGGAAGGGAGCTAGAAAAGCGCCCGCAAGAGCTCCCCAGGATACGCCCATAAGCTGCGCAATAAAAGTAATGTTACCCTTATACTGTATAATGGCAATTACCACTGAAAGGGCGATAAATACGACGATCAGTATGCGGATCACAAAGAGCTGCTTCTTTTCGTCCATGTTCTTAATGATGTGTCCCTTTAAAAAGTCGATGGTCAAAGTGGAGCTGGAGGCCATGACAAGGGAAGAGAGCGTGGACATGGAAGCGGATAATACAAGGATGACTACCAATCCGATCAATGCCGGCGAAAGATGGGAAATCATAGCCGGAATGATGGCGTCATAGCCTTCGGAAGCGATATCCACGCTGCCGGAATATAAGCGTCCGAAACCGCCAAGGAAATAGCAGCCTCCGGAAACGATAATTGCGAATAAAGTGGAAATGATTGTTCCTTTGGAAATTGCTTTTTCGCTTTTGATCGCGTAAAATTTCTGAACCATCTGAGGAAGCCCCCAGGTGCCGAGAGAGGTAAGGATCACGACGCCCAGAAGATTCAGGGGATCGGGGCCGAAAAAGGAGGCAAATACGCCGGGCTGAGCGGATACCGACTGGTCGGATACCATAGCGAGGCGGTTCAAAGCCTCCAGGAAACCGCCGTTGGACTTCAGGACGGCAAGAATGACCGTGGCAATGCCGAACAGCATGATAATGCCTTGCAAGAAGTCGTTAATAGCGGTGGCCATGTAACCGCCGGCAATGACGTAAACTCCGGTCAGGACTGCCATAATGATGATGCAGACGGTATAATCGATGTTGAATGCCATCCCGAACAGCCGTGACAGCCCGTTATAAAGGGAGGCGGTATACGGGATCAGGAACAGGAAGACAATAACGGAAGCTCCCAGTTTTAATCCGTCGTTGTGGAACCGGCGTCCAAAAAATTCGGGCATCGTCGCGCTGTTCAGATGTTGCGTCATAATCCGGGTACGCCTTCCCAGAATGACCCATGCCAGCATGGAACCGATCAGGGCGTTGCCAATGCCGATCCATGTGGAGGCAATCCCATATTTCCAACCGAATTGCCCGGCATAACCTACGAAGATGACGGCGGAGAAATAGGAGGTTCCGTAGGCAAAGGCGGTCAGCCAGGGGCCTACGGAGCGCCCGCCGAGTACGAAACCATTTACATCCGTCGCATGTTTACGGCAGTAAAAGCCGATAGCGATCATAACGGAAAAAAAGACAATCAGCATCGCAAATTTCAGTATCATAATATCCCTCCATTCTTGTTCAGCCGCGGTTTTGGGCAGCCACAAGGCTGTCGCCGCAATATTGCTCCCTGAGTTTAGGTTTTTCGATTTTACCGGTAGGGTTTCTTGGAATATCGGCAAAAATAATTTTATGCGGGCGTTTATAGCGCGGAAGTTTGCGGCAGAAATGATTGATTTCTTCTTCCGTGCAGGATGTATCGGGCTTCAGTTCGATGACTGCGGCGGTAATTTCTCCAAGACGCTTGTCAGGGAGGCCGATGACTGCCACATCGTGAATAGCACTGCAGTTGCGGAGAAAATCTTCAATCTGAACGGGATAAATATTTTCTCCCCCGCTGATGATCACATCCTTCTTGCGGTCTACGAGGAAAATAAATCCGTCTTCATCTTCTTGCGCCATATCTCCGGTATAAAGCCATCCATCTTCGGAAAGAACTTCTGCAGTGGCCTGTTCGTCATTATAATAGCAGGTCATGACGCCGGGACCCCTGACGGCCAATTCGCCGACGGCGCCTTTGGAAACCGTTTCTTTTTGTTCGTCTACAATTTTGATCTCCCATCCGTAACCGGCCTTCCCGATGGCTCCCACTTTATGGATGTTTTCCACTCCAAGGTGGACGCAGCCCGGGCCGATGGATTCGCTCAGGCCATAATTGGTGTCATAGGCGTGGTGCGGGAAATAAGTTTTCCAATGCCTGATCATGCTGGGAGGAACGGGCTGGGCGCCGATATGCATCAGACGCCATTGGGAAAGTTCATAATCTTCCAAATTTATTTTTCCACTGTCAAGAGCTTCCAGAATGTCCTGTGCCCAGGGGACAAGCAGCCATACGATCGTGCATTTTTCCTTGGAAACGGCATCCAGGATATATTCCGGTTTGGTTCCTTTTAAAAGGACGGCTTTTCCGCCGGAGAGAAGGGAACCGAACCAATGCATCTTCGCTCCGGTATGGTACAGCGGGGGTATGCAAAGGAAAATATCGTCTTTTGTCTGCCCATGGTGGTTCTGTTCCACCAGACAGGAATGCATCAGACTTTCATGGTTATGTAAAATAGCTTTCGGAAAACCGGTGGTGCCGGAGGAAAAATAGATCGCGGCATTATCCTGATCCGTCAGCGGAACGGAAGGTGACTGGCTGGAACAATTAGCGGTTAAAGAATTGTAATCTTCCGCAAAAGTAGGGCAGTTATCTCCCACATAAAGAAGAAGCTTATTTTTTGTGATGGAATCCGCAATTTCTTCCACCCGGCCGATAAATTCGGGGCCAAATACAAGTATATGGACTTCTGCAAGGTTGACGCAGTATTCGATTTCTTCCGGCGTATAGCGGAAATTGAGAGGAACGGCGAGAGCGCCGGTCTTCAGGATGCCGAAGTAGATCGGCAGCCATTCCAGGCAGTTCATGAGCAGGATAGCTACTTTATCCCCTTTTTTTATCCCCTTTCCGAGAAGAAGGTTGGCAAAACGATTTGCTTTTTCATTGAATACATTCCATGTGATCTCCCGGCGGTAATGGGAGAGGGGACTGGGTTCCATCAATTCATATTCTTTCCATGTGACGCGGCGTACTTCTTTGACTTCCGGGTTGATTTCTACCAGACAGATATCCTCGCCCCATTTTTTACAGTTTTCTTCTAATAAATTTGTAATTGGCATGTTGGTAATTCTCCGTTTTCGTACAATATTTTTCGCGCTTTAACGCATTGCGCCGTTAAAGTAGATAATACAATATTTAGATTGGAAAGTCAATGGATTGCTATTGGGTGTCATGGAAAATCAATCATAGCAGTCCGGGGCATGCCAGGGCGGAAGGGGCAGAAAAAAGGACGGCCGAAAGAGGACAGGCCGGAGCAGGGGGCAAATGGTTTTCCGTGCTGGTTCCGGGACATGGATTTTCTAAATATTCCGGTAAAGTAGTGTCAGCCGGACGCAACCGCCCGCGATTCGCCATCCGGGCTCATTGCGGGCTTTTGGTGACATCCGTGTCACCAAATTGCTGATTTTGGGCGGAATATTAAGAAAATCTCATTTCCCTGCACAAAGCAGCGGCAAAACCATTTGCCCCCTGCTCCGGCCCTCCCTCCTTCGGCCGTCTTTTTTTCTGCCCCTTCCGCCCTGGCGTGCCCCGGACTTCTATAATTGATTTCTATGATATCGCTTAACAATGGAACTGTGCCATGTACAATCGGTAGTAATAGCCTTTCTGGTTCATTAGTTCTGCCGGCGAGCCTTGTTCTAAGATCTTGCCGTTATCGATATAGAAGATCCGATCCGCTTTCTGGATGGTGGAAAGCCTGTGGGCTACAACGAAAGAGGTTCGCCCTTTCAGGAGGTTTTCAATTCCCGATTGGACCAAAAGTTCCGTTTTTGTGTCGATGCTGGAAGTGGCTTCGTCCAGAATGAGTATTTTTGGATCGGAGACCATGGTTCGGGCAAAGGCTAGCAGTTGTTTCTGACCGGCGGAAAGCCCTCCGCCCCGTTCCGATAATTCCGTGTCGTATCCCTTTTCCAGTTTCATGATAAAATCATGGGCATTTACCGCTTTTGCCGCCCGGATTATTTCATCTTCCGAGGCGTTCAATTTCCCATAGCGGATATTATCGCCGATCGTGCCGGAAAAAAGAAAATTATCCTGTGTCATAATCCCCATCTGTGCGCGGAGGCTTTCAATGCTCACTTTTTTTACGTCGAAACCGTCTACGGATACATTGCCTTTTTGAACATCATAAAATCGGCTGATCAGATTGACGATAGTCGTTTTGCCGGCGCCGGTAGGGCCTACCAGCGCGATAGTCTCTCCGGGCGCGATGCGGAAGCTTACATCGTCCAGTACATTGACGCTTCCGTCATAAGAGAAGGTGACATGATCAAAACGTACTTCTCCTGTAATGGGAGGGATTTCTGTCACATCCGGCATATCTTTGATGCCGGCCGGCGTGTCCATGATTTCAAAAACCCGTTCCGCGCCCGATATATTGGTGATGAGCTGGGTATAAAAGTTGCTCAGGTTCATAATCGGATGCCAGAACATGGAAATATAAGTTCCGAAAGCGATAAACGTGCCGATAGAGACTTTATCGGTTCCAAGAATGATAATGCCAGTAAAATAAAGCATGACGGTGCCGATTCCCCAACAAAAATCGATGGCCGATCCAAAAGCATCGTTGAGCCGTACAGCGGAAATAAAGGAATCATGGTGTTCCTTTACCAGTTCATGGAAAGTCTGCCTCGTTTCATCCTCCGCATGAAAGCTTTGTATGATCCGCATACCTGAAAAGTCTTCGTGGACAAAAGCGTTTAGATTGGAAGCTTTTTTTCGGTGGATCTGCCACCGCTTGTGGGAATAGACCTGTATCAGCCAGAGGCAGACAGCCATAACAGGTGTGCTGATTAGGGAAGCGGCGGCTAAAATCGGATTTTTTACAAACATAATGACAGCTACTGCGCAAATGGTAATAAAGTCGGGGATCAGGGTAGTTACGCAGTTGGACAGGACATCTTTCAAGGAATTGATATCGCCGATAATGCGGGCGAGAATCTTTCCGGTGGGACGGCTGTCGAAAAAATGGAAGTCAAGAGTCTGGATGTGGGTATACAATTCCTGGCGGATTGTCACAAGAATGTTATTGCATACCCTGGCCATTACGTACATACGAATTTTGATCGCTATAACCATGAGGACATTTAAAAACAAGGCAAATCCGATCAGCTTCCATAAACCGTCCTGATTTCCGGCAGAAATAAAATGATCGATCGCTTCTTCCATAATCAACGGATTGAGCAAAGATACTGCGACACAGAAAGCCATGATCAGCAGGACGGAAATAATTTCTTTTTTATATACCGCCAGATAGGAGAGAAGCCGGAATAATGTTTTTAATTTACCTGTTTCTGAAGATTGCTCGTCTACTTTATATGAATTAACCGGCATTGGTTTCACCTCCTTTATATTGAGCGGCATAAGTTTCGTAGTAGAGTCCCTTTTGGGCCATTAATGTGTTATGGGTTCCCCGTTCCCGGATCGATCCGTTTTCCAGAACGATGATTTCATCGGCATGCATGACGGAACTGATGCGGTGGGCAATAATGATTTTTGTAGTGTGTGTCAGAGAACGCAGGGAGTCCTGGATCATTTGTTCCGTTTCCATGTCGAGCGCGGAGGTGGAGTCGTCCAGGACGAGGATCGGATTTTTCTTGGCAAAAGCCCTGGCAATGCTGATACGCTGCTTCTGGCCGCCGGATAATCCCACGCCCCTTTCACCGATTATGGTGTCATATTGTTTTTCCATATTTTCTATAAAATCGCTTGCCTGTGCTTTTCTGGAAGCGTGCCTTACGGCGGAAGCATTTAACTGATCACGTTTGCCGAGTTTTACGTTTTCCATGATAGTGTCCGAAAACAGGAATACGTCTTGGGTGACAAGCGAGATATTGCCTCTAAGCTGTTTCAAACTCATATCCTTTACATCGATATCATCGATGGCCACCGTGCCCCGCGTGGCATCATAAAATCGTTCCAAAAGGTGGACGATAGAACTTTTTCCCGCTCCGGTGGCGCCCATAATGCCAATCGTTCGTCCTTCTTCCACCGTGAAGGAAATATCATGCAGAATTTCATAAGGGGCGGAGGCACCTTCATCCAGTTTGGAAAACGAAACGTGGGAAAATTCGATTTTTCCACGAATTCGTTCCGGGACAACAGGGCATTCTTTCTCGGTGATACTTGGTTTTTCCGCATATATCTTGTTCAGCTTACGGCTGGATGCCATGGCGGAAGAAAAGCTGTTGGTCAGCCAGCCGAGCATTTCCATGGGCCAGACAATGTTCATGGAATATTCTACAAAGGCACCAAGGGCTCCGAGAGAGAGTTCACCCGTCATTACCAGCCGTCCTCCAAAGAGCAGGACGATGAGGGGAAGAAGCTTGCTGATAAAGGAAAGGTAAGGATAATAAGTTACAAAAATTCTGGACTGCCTCATATTCAAGTCATAATATTTTTTATTGTGGGAAAGGAATTTCCCGATTTCAAATTTTTCGCGGGCAAAGGCTTTGACCGTGCGCACACCGGCAAGGTTTTCCTCGGCTATCGTATTGAGGGCGGCGTTTTCCTCGCTGATGGACTCATAAACGGAGTCTAGTTTCCGCTCCATTACGACGGCGATCAGTCCGGCGGCGAACATGGCGGCCGTAGGGATCAGTGCAAGGCGGGAGTCCAAGCGGTACATGCAGAAGAGAACGATAGAAGTATGTACGATCACTTCGATCATCAGCATTCCGACGAAAGTGATGCCATCGCCAATGCGGTCGATATCATCTTTGATACGCGCCATCAGTTCACCCGTGTTCGTCCGGTCAAAGAAATCCGCGCTTAGCGCCTGAATATGGTCGAACAAGTGGCGCCGTATTTTGGCGGTAATCTGAATGCCCGTAGCGTCAAAGGTGTATTCCTTAACATATTGAAAAATGCAGCGGCCGATTCCGATACCGAGGATTCCGGCAAGCAGATATTTTAATTTGTAGGTTTCCCCTCCAACAATGACTTCGTCAATAATGCGTTTGGTCAGCTGGGGCGACATCAGATCCAGGGATACACTGACCACTATGGAGCAAATAGCGAAAAGATAAGGCAATTTATATTCATACAGATAAGCGGACAATTTTTTTGGCTTCATGATATTCCTCCTGTAAAATCCGAATGGTAAGCAAACGCTGTCACGCTTTGCGAGCCAGTTTATTGTAATAAAAAAGCGGTTCCCGTAAAAAGAACCGCTTCAGTCGTCAAAAACTATGAAAGAGCAATGCCGTTAAACGACATCGTGTGATCAGCGTCTTGCTGGCCAGCAGTTGGCTGACAGCATTTGCTGTAATATTTTATGGTATCATTTTGGAATATCATAAAATATTGAAGTACCGGAGGCAATTCTGAATATGGGATGATATAGTTGTAAATTATAGAAAAACTTATTATTATTATAATAAAAATTCATCGTCATAGTTTCAGCCTCCTTCCTTTTGTTTTTATGCGCTGATTTTCAAACGTATCCCTAGCATACGCTTTATTGGGGAAGATGTCAACCGTATTTTTTAAAATGCCGGGACACGATGTAAAACAAGATATTCTTTTGATTTAAAGCCTTTTTGGAGAGTTATAATTTTTTCTGATAATAATGTTCCAGAGCCTGGATCATTTGATAAAGCGCCATGGCGATGACGCAGAGGATCATGATGGATGTGATTACCATGTTAAGCTGGAACAGGTAATGCATGAAAATGATAGGGATAAAAATATAGTTACTTTTTCATTAATTTATTAATTCATCAAATTTTATGGAGGAAAATTTATGAGTAAAATTATTGCGATTGCAAACCAAAAAGGAGGTGTGGGAAAGACCACCACAGCCATTAACTTAGGGATCGGCTTGGTAAATAAGGGGTATAAAGTGCTTCTTGTTGATCTTGATCCGCAGGGAAATGCGACCCAAGGTCTGGGGATTGATGCCGATATACTTGATGTTACCATCGCCACGATGATGCGAAGTATAATGAACAAAGATTATACCTTTCTGAAAGACTACGGTATTCTGTATCATGAGGAAGGCATCGACCTTATGCCGGCAAATATAGAATTATCTGTTATGGAAACAGAATTAATTTCCTTGCTTTTCGGCAGGGAAAAAATATTGAAAACATATTTGGATATGGTTGCAGATGAATATGATTATGTCGTGATCGACTGTATGCCATCGTTGAACCTAATAACCATTAATGCACTAGTGGCAGCCAGTGAAGTAATTATTCCCCTGCATGCACAGTATTATAGTGTAAGGGGATTGGAACAGCTTCTGCAAACTATTGGGTCTGTAAAATCAAACGGGCTGAATGCGGCGTTAAATATAGCGGGGATTTTGTACACCTGCGTGAATGACAGGACAACCTCCTTCCGGGATATCCAGCAGATCATCCATGGAGCTTATGGAGAAAATATCCGGATATTTAAAAATTATATTCCACGGAGTGTAAAAGCGGAAGAGGCTCCGTCTTTTGGAAAGAGCATTTATGAATACGATGCAAAAGGAAAGGTATCATCTGCATATCATAGTTTTACTGATGAATTCCTTATAAAAGAAGGAGGGGTGGATAATGGGCATAAAGCCGTTTGACATTAGAAGCATTGGAAGAACAGGCATTGTCAACCCGGAACAGATCGGATACCAGGACTCTTTGGATATTATCAGCGAAGAATTACATAGAACCAGACGGTCATTTGTCAAAATCGGCTGGTACCTAAAGCATATAAAGGAAAAAGAAATGTATAAGGCGGAAAATTATGCCAATATTTATGAACTGGCGGCGGACAAATTCAATTTATCCCAGCCAACGGCAACAAGATTCATGAATATATGCGAACAATTTTCTGTCAACCATGATTCACCGGAATTGGATGAACAGTATATTGAGTTCAGCATGTCCCAGCTATTCGAAATGCTTCCAATGAAGCAGGATGAGATGAACCAGATAACCCCAGATATGACAGTGACACAGATCAGGGATTTTAAGAAAAAGGGAAGAAAACTGCCGGAAAACGAAAATGAAGATATCCCTGGGCAGACAAGCATTCAACAAGATTTCCCCAAATTTATGCCGGATGGATATGCCAAAAAAGAAATTGTTGATGGGAATTACCGGGAAGTAGTGCAGGAAGAAACTGCGGTATCACAAGCAGAGGTTGGAAAACAGTCATACACCGAAAAGAACGAAGCCAGAAAAAAAGATCCAAAACAGGAAAAGGAAACCGGACGGGAAGAGGTATTGTCTGCTTACGGGCTACCTAAGACAGTATATCCGAAAGGGAGCCTTTTGGAATCTGAAGGGTGTGGGAACAAATATTACTGTTTTTCTTGCGCGATGGATGGCTGTGATATACGCCAGAAAAACAGATACTGTTGCGAAGCGCCTTTTGGCAGCCCGTTTGCCTGTAAGATGGTGGATGTGCTGGATGATATCAGGTGGGACCGTAATATGAAGGATCGCTGTCCATTTCTCAATGACAGACTGGCAAGCCATAAGGCCGGAAACGGAGAAGCGGATCCGTGCTGTAAAGAATGTCGGGAAGTCTGCGATTACAGATGCGCAAGATCCTTAAAGAGTATTGCTAATGAAAAAAAGAAAGAGGAGGAAATCGGCCAGCTAAAGATGCCCAAATTAAAGAATACAGACCAGCGGAAAGAATGGCTGAAAAATTACAAAGAATGGGGATTGTGGTACCGGGATGAAAATATCGATGTGAATTATTACAAATACGATTTTGAGGACGGCAGCCGCCTGGTGGTGGCGGAGTACCCACAGCGCCGGAATTACGGGAGTGTACGAGAGAGCGACGAGTATTATTTTCATCTAATGGAAAAAAACAAGGAAGGATACGGCGGCAAGCGGTATGATGAAAAATATAAAAATTCGTCAGATTGCGAAACATACCTTGTGGAATTCCTGAAAAAAATACAAAAAAGTGAAACGGATAAAAACCCGGCTATATGATGCAATCGCATATTATATAGATCCTGTACAGAAACCTCCAAACATATTCTGTACAGTAAAAGGACAGCGAAAAACAACCGCTGTCCTTTTTCATTGTTTGGAAGGAAGGAGAATGTGCCTTACTAATTAAAATATATCACCAAGAAGAAGTAAGCCATAATCAGCCTGCTGCTTTTAAGGCAGCAGGGGAAAGGAGGCAATGCATAAAAAACAATGTATATAAATGAAAAATTTACGCCTGAAGAAATTTTCTTTATAAAATTATGCAGATCGAATCAAGTGGAAGAGGCAATTCATGAATTACAGGAGTGGGTTCACTATGTAGCCCCGGGAATATCGGAAACCATACACAGCGCCATTGCCAAATTATCGCTGCTTTGCAACGAGGAATATATGGAACTGCGCAACTTCCATGGGGGACAGCAAATATAATAGAAACTTTTTCTGGATGGAAAAGAGAAAGGAGGAGCATGTCAACAGTATTCCGTGTGGTGAAGAACAGCAATTATACTACCTTAAGTAATTATCATTTTAAAGACAAAAAGCTTTCATGGAAGGCAAAGGGGCTGCTGTCCACTATACTTTCGCTTCCGGATGACTGGAATTATACGATAGAAGGGCTTTCCAAACTTTCCGCTGATGGAATCAAGGCGACCAATTCCGGACTTTTGGAACTGGAACGGTACGGGTATCTGGAAAGAAAGCAGACGAGGAATGAAAACGGCCATTTCGGATTAGCGGAATATTATGTTTATGAGCAACCTGCGAACAATGAAAATATGATGCCGGAGGAACACAAGGAAAAAAAGGAAACACCGTTATGCCAAAACGGACAAACGGTGGAAAATACAGCATTTCCACCGTCATGCCAAAAACGGCAAACGGAAAAACGGATATCCGAAGAAGGCAGACAATTAAACACTAATATATTAAATACTAAAGAATCAAGTACTTATTCTTCCTCCTCTGCGTCGAAGGGATGCCATGAAACAGTCCGGCTGATGGAAGAAGAGGAGGAGGCACAGTTAAAAAAGGTTTTAGGGATCCAAAAAGCGGAAGAAAAGTATTCCAAAGAGCTTGTCTATGCTGTATACCGTGAAATTTTGAAAAGAGATTCCGGTTTTATTCAAATGTTCAACGCCCATATTTTCATGAAGATTTGTCGGGCTATTGTGGAGGCACAACAAAGGGATCCAATCCGTATATTGCCAAATCTTATCAATACGTACCTTGACAATATTGTCTTGGGAATAAAGGCTACAAACGGCATACACATGCCGAGGGATTCTGGCGTACATGTATCTGCTTCCGGCCAGAACCTGTGCAGGGAGTATGATTTTAGTGCGTTGGAAAAAGAACTTATTTCCAATTAAGTTTTATGCGACATCGCATAAAGGAGGAGAAATTTATGTCATTAACAGATGATTTATCCGGTCAAATGACTGGAAGGACAGGGGATGCCACAAGGAATACCTTGGAATACGCGGTCACCCCCGCTATACAGAAAGCTTCTGCCGGCGGGGAAAAACTTCTAAAAGGAGGTGCAAAAGCCGCAAAAACGGCTGGAAAGTATACCTTCCAGGGAATATGCCTGATCCTTAAAGGAGCGGAGCTGACTGTAGAAAATGTTATGAAAAAGACAGCAGAAGCAATTACAGGAGATATCCGTTTTTCAAAAAAAAACATCTACATGGATAAGTTGAAAAAATCCGGTAAAGTAACAATGGTGAACGAATCGGTGACAGCAGAGGCTATGAAATATTTTGACCAATACTGCAAACAGTTCGGGATCCACTATACGGCCATGGCGGATAAACGGGATAAAAACAATCCCGCATATTTTCTTTTTTTTAACAACAAAGACTCCGAAATCATACTGAATGCCATGAAGCTTGCCTATAAGGACTACAGTAGGAATGCCAGAGAACAACCGGAAAACGGGAAAGAGGCTCCCCGGGAACGGGAATCTGTCAAAGCCAAACTGGCATTTTTTCGAGATAGGGCGGCAGCTGGGAATGAGGAACAACGAGATGTAGAAAAGCATCTGAACAAAAGTGAAATTTCCAGATAGTGCGGCCCGCCGCAAGCAAAATACCTATGCCATTGGGGCATGGAGAAAGGAAACAGATGAAAGAGAAAATACAGGAAAAGTTCAAGTCTTTCCAAGAAATGGGTATGTGGGAAAAAATCGCATTGTTGGCTCCCTATGCCATACTCTGCTTGGCATGCTGCCGGGTGGCAGAATTATACCGGCTTTGCGCCGGCGATCTTTTAAAGATCATCAGAAATATAACATACTTGTACAAATCACCGCCACATTTTGCCTTTATTGATTTATTAATAGGGATACCAACGGGATATTTTCTTATATGCTATATCAAATGGAACAACCGGCTTCATGCGAAGAAAACCAGAAGAGGAGAGGAATACGGATCCGCAAAATGGGGAAATGAAAAGGACATCCGTCCATTTATCGATCCTGATCCATTCTACAACATTATACTATCTAAAACAGAGCGGCTTACGATGAACCCTAAAATGAAAAAATTTAGCCTTAACCGTAATAAGCATGTAGTCGTATATGGAGGCTCCGGGAGCGGCAAGACATTTTCCCTTGTGAAGCCGAATCTCATGCAATGCCATAGTTCCTATGTCCTTACGGATCCAAAAGGAACCCTTCTTCCGGAAACCGGAAACTTGTTTTATAAAAAGGGCTATCGGATAAAGGTTCTTGATACCGTGGATCTGGAAAAATCTATGCGATATAATCCGTTCCATTATATTAAACAGCCAAAGGATATACTTACGCTTGCCAATACGCTCCAAAAAAACTTGAAACCTCCGGAATCCGGCCCGAGTGCTGATCCATTTTTTGACCAAGCAGCTCTTTTATGGTTACAGGCAGCTATCGGATATCTTTGGTATGAAGCCCCTGAAGAGGAACAAAATATTCCTACCCTTTTAGAATTGTTAGAGGCTGATGATGTGCGGGAGGATGACGAAGGCTATAAAAACGCAGTGGACATGCTTTTTGAAGAACTGGAAAATAAGGATCCAAGGCATTTTGCTGTAAAGCAAAGAAAAAAGTACAAAAAAGCTGCCGGCAAAACGGCAAAATCTATACTGATTACATTGGGAGCCATGCTTTCCCCGTTTGATATACCAGAAGTTAGAAACCTTGTTACCGGCGATGAACTGGAAATTGACACCTATGGGGATAAAGGGCAGAAAGCAATCCTGTACGTTATTATTTCAGATACGGACACCACCTATAATTTTATTCCGGCCATTCTTTTTACACAAATGTTCCATGTACTTTGTTATAAAGCGGACAAGGAAATGGGCGGGAGGCTGGAAACGCCAGTGCAATTTATTCTTGACGAATTCGCCAATATCGGCATGATACCAGGGTTTAAAACCCTGATAGCAACGATCAGAAGCCGCCTGATGTCTGTAATCATTCTGCTGCAAACGAAGAGCCAGCTAAAGGATTTGTATAAAGAGGCTGCAGAAACCATTATTGGAAACTGCGATACTTCCATATTTCTAGGAGGACAGGAGCAAAGTACCCTTGAAGAATATGAAAAGACCTTGGGTGATGAAACAATCGACACATTTAATGATTCAAAGACATACAGCACCAATGAAAGCACCGGCCTGAACTATCAGAAGCTTGGAAGAAAGCTTCTGAATCTGAATGAACTTAAAACCATGGATCGGAATAGATGCATTGTTACGATTTCGGGCGTTCCGCCTTTTCTTTCGGATAAATATCCGACACCGGAACACCCGAATTTTAAATATACTGCTGACGCTTCGGAAAACAATGTCTTTGATTTCCAAAAGCATAGAAAGGAACTGAAGGAGAGGGATGATAAAAAACGTGTAAATTATATCAATTTCAAAGCATCGGATGAATATATGGTGCTGTCTATTTAAAAAACTGAATACGGAACTTTAAACAATATTTTAGGAGGAAACAAATTATGGGTTTTTTTGAAACAGTATTAAATTTCGCAAGCATGGGAGTAACTGCATTTGGCGCAGGGGTAGCGATTTCTGGCATTGTTAATTACGGTGAAGGAAAATCGCAGCAGAACGCAGGAAAGCAGGATGAAGGAATGAGCAAAATAGTCGGCGGAGGCATCATTATGGCAGTAGGCTTGCTGCTCGTGCCACAGTTATTAAGTTTATTCAATATATAAGGCAGACTGCTATATAAGAAAAGCAAATAAAAACATTGATAAAGGAAGGAGGAATTCCATTGCCTGGAGTCAGCGAATTTTTTGGAAATCTGGCAAAGCAAATCTGCCAGAACCTGTATCAAGGACTTTATGACGGTATAGAAGAACAATTCAATTCCATAGCAGATACAATGAATACCGGAATTACGGCAGCAAATCAAACCGTAACGACTAAACCGCAAAATTGGAACAGTGCCGCTTTTGATTTTATCCAGGGAGTTGCAGAGAATGCATGTATTCCAATTGCAGCTTGTATCTTAACTTTTATTTTTTGCTGGGAAGTGATCCACTTGGCCCAGGAGAGCAATCAGATGCATAACATCAAGCCGGAAACAATGCTTATGCTCATGTTGAAACTTGGTATATGCTTGTTTGTCTGCAGCAAGTCCTTTGAAATCGTCAATGGATTGTTTGATGTATCAGCCTGGGCAAGCGAAAAGGTGAATGCTGTAGCAGCAGGAGCCGATAGCCCCATATCTCTCGCGGATATGGGGCTTACCCGGGAACTGCCGGAATATACCATGGGCCATGTCTTTAAAATGCTGGCTAATTTTCTGTTGACTTTTTTTGCAAAACTGATTATTTATGCCATTACTATCGCTATTACGCTTCGGGTAAATTTATGGTACCTGGAACTGTTGGTCTATGCTTCAGCAGCGCCCATCCCGTTTTCCACTTTTATTAACAAAGAGTGGGGGCAGATGGGAACCAATTATAGCAGAAAAATGATGGCCGTTGCCTTTGAGGGATTCTTCATGCTGGTGGTATTCGGATTATACGGGGCTTTAAGCCGCAACGTTCTGTCCGCATCCGGCGCGGATGCGTATATGGCAGGAATGGCAACCACATGCGGATGCGGAATCGCCCTTTTTCTTATGCTAGGCAAAATAGGAAACATATCAGCGTCTATTTTTAACGCACACTAGAAGGGAGGAAAGGACTTGGCTTATGTCAATATGACCAAAGATTTTTCCGAGGTCAAAAAAACAATTTCTGGAATCGGGCTTACCAAGCGGCAGATCTTTGCATTTGCGACAGCTGCCGCCGCCGGCGTCCCGATATTTTTACTGTGCCGGCCTTATATGGATATCACTTATGCTGTTATGGCGCTGGCATTGTGTGCAGCGCCTCCCTGTTTTCTTATCCTGTATAAGAAAAACGGCATGTATATGGAGCGGCATATCAAATACTGGTATGAAACGCATTATATCAGGAATACGGAACGGCCTTACCGATCTGACAATCTCTATCAGATGCTGCTGGAAGAAAAAAATCTGGAAACGGAGGTAAAAGCAATTTTGAACAAGGAAAAAAAGAAAGAAGAACCTGCAGGAACCGGCCAGACGAAACAGCGGATGCAGGAGATTAAAGCAGGGCGAAAGAAAATCATAATTCCCGTTACAGGAAAAATTGACCGTGCTACAAAAAAAGAACTTGAAAAAATGGTGCGAAAGGCAAAGATCAAAGGAAAAATCCCGGAAAGCGCACAGGACACCATACCATACCGCATCCCTTACGAAGACGGCATTTTTGAGTCGGACAGAGGATATTATACACAAACCATTGCATTTGATGACATTACATACCAACTTCTTGATAATGAGCCTAAAAGCATCCTCTTTGAACGTTGGTGCCGGCTCATCAATTATTTCGATCCTGACATACATCTGCAATTTAATTATGGGAATATGGAGATCGATAAGGAAGAGTACTCCAAGGATTTCATCATTAAGAGGCAGGATGACAAATACAACGATGTCAGGACAGAGTATTCTGAAATGTTGGTAAACCGGTTTTCAAAAGGAACCAATAATCTGAAAAAGGAACGTTATCTTACCTATGGGATACACGTTACAGACTATAAGACGGCGAGACTGAAGCTTGCAAAAATAAGCAAGCAGATAGAAAAACATTTAAAAAAACTCAATAGCAGATGCCGTATATTGAACGGATATGAACGCCTTGAACTGTTGTTCCGAATCTTTCATCCGGCCACGAAAGAGAAGCTTCTTTGGAATTTTGACATGCCCATTGGAACCGGATTGTCCAGCAAAGATTTTATTGCACCGAGCAGCTTCAGCTTTAAACCGGGGCCGGAACTGAATGCAACAAAATATTTCCGCTGCGGCGAGAGAGTGGGGGCTGCCAGCTATATCCAGATATTTGCTTCGGATATGGAAGACAGGATTATTTCCGATATCCTGTCCTTGGATAGCAATGTATGGATATCGATCCATGCAGATGCTATGACAAGGGATACGGCCCTGCAAATGGCAAAAGATAATATAGCATCTGTGCAGAGCATGATCATCAACGAGCAAAAATCTGCCGTCCGTTCTGGATACGACATGAATATCCTCCCGCCGGATCTGGAGATGTACCAAGGAGCCGGCGAAAAACTTTACCAGGATCTCCAGCGGAAGGATGAACAGGTTTACATCACAACCATTACGGTCGTACAGACTGCCAAAGACAGGAAAACCTTAGAGGATAATATTTTTGAACTGAACGGTATACTGACGCCATACCAGTGCCGGCTGATCCGCCTGGATAACCGGCAGGAGCAGGGATACATGTCTTCCTTGCCGCTGGGAAATAATACCATCGAATCCAAGAGGACTTTTACGACAACGGACATGGCTATTTTCATCCCGTTTACGACAAAGGAATTATATACGGAAAAAGGCCAGTATTACGGCATGAACAGCTTAAGCAACAACGTTATCATGGTAAACCGAAAAACCCTTGTCAACCCGAACGGCCTTGTATTCGGCATGCCGGGCTTCGGCAAAACCTTTTTTGTCAAAAGGGAGATCATGGACGTATTCCTGAAAACAAAGGACGATAGACTCATCATTGATCCGGAAGGGGAATACAAATGGCTGATCCGTCTGCTGGGCGGGCAGACCATACGGATAGCCCTGAATTCCCCTGTCCATATCAATCCAATGGAAATCAACCTGGCCGCAAGGAACGAGGAGGATAAAGACTATGATCCGATTTCTGCTAAATGCAGCTTTATTGTTTCTATGTGCGAGCTAATCCTCGGCAACCATGCGAACCTTGGTAAAAAGGAAGTCTCTATCATTGATGAAGCTTGCAAAAATGTCTATTATCGTTATTCCCAAAACCCGGTACCAGAAAATATGCCAATTCTGAAAGACTTATATGATGAGCTACGGAACATGAAAGGAGAAAAACAGGAAATCGGAATGGATCTGTCTATTGCGTTGGGGCGGTATGTCACTGGTTCTTTATCTTATTTCAACCATCGTTCCAATGTCAACATTAACTCGCGGATGGTGTGCTTTGATTTAAAAGAAATGGATTCCAACCAGCGGGATTTGACCATGCTGATTATACAAGAAACCATCTGGGATCGAGTGGCAACAAACCGGGAAAAGGGAAGATTCACCTGGGTGGACATTGATGAATTTCATCTTTTACTGCGCAATCCCTTAACGGCTTCTTACAGCGTGGAAATATGGAAGCGTTTTCGAAAGTGGGGTGGCATACCGACGGGTATCACCCAAAATATTAAAGATCTATTCCGCAGCCCGGAGATACAAAACATCCTTGACACGACAAACTTTATCGTCATGCTGAACCAATCAGGGGATGATGCCCGGAGGCTGGCAGACCACATTGATTTATCAGAAGATGAGGAGGGATATATTAAATCCGGGGAGCCGGGAAAAGGATTGTTGTGGGTGGAAGGGACGAAGGTTCCTTTTGAGGATGAATTCCCGAAGAATACCATCTGTTACAAGGTCATGACATCCAAGCCAGGCGAACAGATCCGGAAACCTGGGCAGAAAAAATTATGCGATACCGCATAAAAAGAAAAGTTATGCGATATCGCATGAAAGAGGAAAAGCAAAATGGAAAATAATCAGCCAGAAAAGCAAGATATTCTGCTAATAGAGACTCTTCCCGTATTAAGTACACCTGCAAACATCAAAAACCGGCATGGCATTGATATCCAGCAGTTCCGATCAGCAGAAAATAACGAGCAGGATGCCGCAGTAATAGAAAAAGCATATAGCAGTCAATCCAATGGCAGCGCGTTTGGCCATACAGAGCAATCCTATAATGATATCAGAGATAATTATACGGAACACGCTTTGAATGATTGTAACAATACGCCCCAAAGCGGCACACAGCGCCAAAAGGAACCAGAACCAAACCCTGGCGAGAAAGCAGCTTATGATTACCAGAAAAATATCCCGCCCCCGCAAGGCAGCAGGGAACCCTATGGAGATATTCCATGGAACAATAGAGACCGGCCCCTTTATAACAAAGCCCGTGCAGAAAGTGCAACCGACGGGAAATATGGGAGCCGGCTTCAAAACATAGACCGTAAACTGGAAAAAAATGATAAAAAAATAGCAGCACTGGAAGAAAAGAAAGACCGTAAACTCGTTTACAAATACAAAAAGCTTGCCTATGAAATAGATGATCCACGGGATCCTAAACGTCTGTTTTCCAAGGAAACAACCCGCAAACTAAAAGAAAAAAAGAACGGCAGCATTATAGACAAATCTATAACCAAACGCCAGCTTCCAGGAAGGCTAAAATTTAAAACCGTTGAGAAAGCGAGGATACTAAGCGAAGCACAACATAATAAAGAAAGACTGAAGGAAACGCGCAGATCCTATCTGAAAAGAATAGAGCGCAGGAGAGCTTTCTCTGGTGCAGCAAACTATTTTGATTATGAGGATATCGCGGATGATGCAGATGTCGCGAACACTAAAAGTGCTGCCAGAAAAACATACCGGGGAGCTGCCCTGTATACCAGGCACAATCTGAAAAAGATCAGGAATGCAGCAGATCCATACAAGCGATTGGCGATAGCCAAACAGCGGAAAATCGTGCTGAAAAACCAAAGAAAAAAGCTTCAGTTTTATGCCGGCAAAGATTATATAACTAAAATTGCAAGAGGGCATGCAATGGAGGGGAGCATCCCAGAGGGTTCAAAATATTATGGAAAAATAAAAAGCAGAGAAACCGCCCAAGAGAAACGGCAAAGACTTTCCTTCATGCAGCACCAACGGTTGAAAAGAGAAATGCTTCGGGCTTACCGGAGAGAACAGGGAAATTTCCTGGTACGTGCAAAAAACCAGGTTTTTACTAAACGGGCATCCCGAAAATACCGGAAGATGATACGCAAACGGAATTTTTCTGTAGTAACGGCATTTACAGGACTGGCCCTGACAGCCGGTCTTGCTGCGTTTCTGGCCATATTACTTGGAATCATGGTCTCCAATATTTTTACAGAATCCATGGCCAATACTGTGTCCCAGAATGATTATTATGATATGACAGAAGCGGCACAATATTTCCGAAAAAAAGAAGCAGACTTAGAAGAATCGCTTCTTCCGGAAAATCTGGAACCTGTTTTACTGGAAAGCCATCCTGGAATTTATGAATTCGTGTACAACATTGCAGAGATCCATTTTGATGCAAATACCCTAGTTGCTTATTTGTCCGCAAAATATATCGAATTTACACTTGAAGACATAAAAGCAGAACTGAACGCTATTTTCGATGAGTATTACACCCTTTCCATTACTATCGAAGAGGAAGAGAGGGATGTTCCGGACGAAACGGCAGAGCCAGATCCCATAACGGGAGAACGTCCGGCCATTCGAAAACCAGTTCCAATCTGTTATATCACTTTGGAAAAAAAAGATTTCGGAATATTACTGGCAGAAAGGCTGGAAGAAGAGGAGCAAAAGCAGCAGATGCAAATTTATTATTTGTCCGGGAACGGGCAGCAAGTATACGGCCCGGTCATGGAAGAAGACTGGCGGCATAAAATTAGCAGCAACTACGGGTGGAGGGTACATCCCATTTCAAAGGAAAAAAAGTTTCATGACGGCGTAGATATCGCAGTACCGACGGGTACAGGAATTTATTCCCCGGTAAGCGGAACTGTAACAAGATCCTATTATTCCGATTCCGGTGGAAATATGATTACTATTCAGACGGAAACCGGATGGAATATCACGTTCATGCATATGGACAGCCGGTCGGTATCTGCCGGACAGCACATCGAACAGGGACAATACATGGGGGCAAGTGGAAATACCGGAAATAGTACTGGCCCACATCTTCATCTCCAGGTGCATGATTCGGAGGATCATCCCATCAACCCAATATTCATTATACCGTTTTCGACAGCGGAACATTCTGAAACATACCAATAGGAGGCAGACATGAAAAGCATAAAAAAATTAAAAGAAAAAAAACAGAGGGAAGAAGCGCTGGCTGCCCAATGCCGGGAAGCGGCCAAGAAACATGAGACAAACGCCAAACGCATCCAGGATGAAATCCTCTACCTGCAAGGAGCTGAATATGTAAAAATGTTCAGCGGAATTCATTTAGAAGAAGAACAGTTCCAAGAGGCAAAAAATATTCTGTTCAGCGACCAGGAAAGCTTTCTCCAAGCATTGCATTACCTCCAGAAGCAAAAAACGAAAACAGAGGAAGGAGAAACGCCATTGTATGAGTAACAAAAAAAGAAAAGTTTTCATCCTTTTGGCAGTCCTTTTTACTTCTATCCTTTTGGCTGCTGCAACAAGCATGCATTTTTATAGCATTAAAGCAGAAAACGGGAAAATCCGTGAAGCCATGGATGCGCTGCCAAGGCAGCCCAGCACCCATATGCCGCAGCCAGACAGCCAAAAAAAAGAAGCTGCCGCGGAAAAAACGGAATTCGAAAAAGTAAAAATGAAAGAGGTGAAAAGAAATGAAAGTATAAACCCAGACATAGAAAAAGCAGTTATGCTTACTGATATTTATTCTGAAAACAATAAAGATGCCATATTCCGCTGTTTTAATAAAGAAGCATCATCTTATACATGGGAAATTTACGATTGGGAAGAAACAGATTGGAAACCGGCACCAGAAGAGGCAGTTTCCATGGGAAGCGACGAACTGGGCAGAGAGATTTCCTGGCTGAAAGTATCCGGCTCTGAAGAGACGACCGTCCGCTGTATCCTGGGTTATCCCGAAAAGAAATCAGAAACCCAGACAGCTTCCTTATACCTGCTAAAAAGCAACATAGAAAAAATAACAGCAAATGACTATGAGACGGATCCAGGCACTTATGTATGCATAGAAAACATCCCTATAACCGTGACCTATGAAGACCAGACAGAGGAAACCCTGACTGGATTAAACGGCCTGTTTTTCATTGCCAAGGAAGAAAAAACAGACCGTAAAACGGGAATGGGAGGGAACCAAAAAGAAACAACAATAACAACTATATCTGAATGCAGCTATATCAGAATAGGGTCAGAAGAAAAAGAAGTCAAGCTGCAATATAACGGGAGCGAAGGCCGGCAGCTGGAAACGATATTCACCATAAAAGGAGATGACTCCCAGCCCCCAGTTATTTCTGCTGTGGAAATTGCCCCTTTTACTATAAGCAATACGGATATCCCCGTGACACTAACAGTGGCTATTGATGCCGAAGATAATAAAACACTTAGCCAACGCATGGATTATGCATTTGCATTAAAGGGTACTCCCCCGGAGGAGATCCAATGGATGAAGAAAAACAGCTTTGATGTAGATATTGTCCAGAATGGATTTTACACCGCTTACGCAAGGGATGAGGCAGGAAATATTGCCGAGAAGGAAATGGAGGTCATCACAGTGGATATGAAACCGCCGGAAATACAAGTATCACTGAAAAATTCAACCGGCTGGTGCAAAAACAACGAGATACAAGTGGATGCTAAAGATGCCAGCGAGCTGCAATACAGTTTTCGCCATACCGATGATGCTATTGTTCCGGAATGGTCAGACTGCCATACCTATACCATCGAAAGGAATGGAACATATGTCGTTAAGGTAAAGGACATGGCAGGAAACATTGCAGAAACAGAAATCACGGTAAGCAATATAGACCGGGAGGCACCGGTAATTCAAGGAATATATGAAAAATGAATGGAGAATGGTTTATGAGAAAGATCGGAAGAAATATCCAGCCAATCGTCTGCAACATACTGGTTGCAACTGCGGCTATCCTTTTGTTCACCCCCCAATGGGTACATGCATCAGGGGATGAGGAAGACGAAGAATACATTACGATATCGGTAGATGCCGTGGACAGCAGCGGAAACGTGACGTATGCGCTGGATACGGATGATCCGGCTGCTTTTACAGAATCTAATGAGTTTGCGATACCTGCAGGAACAACCCATACAATTTATGTAAAAGATGAGGCCGGAAACATCACTTCGCAGGAATACCCAGGACAAACTGAAGTCCCACCGGACAATCTATATTTTCCAGGCAGCGAACCGGAAAGCCAAATACCGGAAGCCGGAGATCTTCAGATTGATATCGAACTTGACAGAACGCCTTCCGTAACTATGGAAAACAAAGAACCTGTGGAGCCGGGGGCAGGAACCGTATACGACAAAACAAGAAGTGATTCCAGTACAGATGCCGAAAAAGTATTTTATACCGTTACGACTAATGAGGGAGAGGTGTTTTATTTAGTTATTGACCAAGGACAGACATCAAATAACGTCTATCTTTTAGACCAGGTTAAACTAAGCGATTTAAAAGCATTATCTGTTGATGATACCGCATCCATACAGGAAGAGGAAAAAAGCAGTTCCTTACTGGATGCCCTCAGCAATACGGATTCCAGCGAAAAAGAGCTATTATCGGAAGACGGATCCAATGCGCAAACCGCAGCTAAAAACAATGGAAGCACATTTATTATTCTTATTCTGGCTGCCGGCGGCGGAGTTATTTATTATTACATGAAAGTATATAAAAACAAAAAAGATACCCAAATGGATCTGACTGATGCCATGGAAAGAGAGGATTTTGAAGCCGACTACCCTGAAGATGATGAACTTGATTTTGAATTGGAAGAAGGCTACCAGGAGGAAGCCTTAAACCGGCTGTTTGAGGAAGAGGACGAATACGGCGGACCAGGAACGGATGAAAGCGAAATGTTTGAAAACCTTAAGGAAGAGGAATTGATTCCAGGGGAGGATTTTATTCCTGAACCGGATGATTTTGAATTCGAATTTGAAGAAGATGGAGAGGAGGAATTACTTTGAATATTATAAAGAATCTACCCCAAAAAGCAAAAACAGCGATTGCTGCTGTTCTCGTACTATGCGCGGTCGCCGGTGCTGCTTTTGCAGTAAAAAGCAATGCCGCCCAAAAAGAAGATCCTACTATTGATGCAATCATATATACCTATGCGACAGAGACAGAAAGACGCCTGGCAGAGAGCGTAACCGAATACCTCTCCCGGTATGTCATACTGGAGCCGGCGGCAAGCAGTGCTATAGCAGACTCCGCCGTAAAAAATTATAACAAAGTATTATCTTCTGGCATTACCAGCGTAAACAGCGACCACACGGAAGCCCTGGCAAAAAATATCCGTTATACCCTGGAACAATACTTCACGGAAGAGCAGATTACAAAAGAAGATATATCCGCACTGTCCGCAGGGATAAGCCAACTGGTATGCGACGCCCTTTTATCGAGAATCGAAGAAGCGGCAGATACCCATTCCCCGGAACTGGAGGAGCAGTACCTTGCACTGACCCAAAGCCTTCAGGAACAGATCGATGAACTGAAGGAAAAAAGTACTTCCATTAGTATACGGGCAAAAGTGAACGACAACGGAAAATCAGAAGCAGATGAAACAGCATTGCTGCCGCTTCTTGGCAAATGGAAGGAAGAAACTTTAGACTCGGCATATGCCGATCTGCTAAGTGCAAAAGATGACATCCTTCATGCGATAAACGGAGAGATTACAGGCATGAAACAGGAACTGACAAAGGAAATGGATGCAAAATACGGAAGCATCCAGAATGGGAAAAACGGATCCGATGGAAAAAATGGGGCAGACGGAAAAAATGGGTTAGATGGAAAGAACGGACTGAATGGCAAAGACGGAATGAACGGAGCGGATGGAGCGGATGGGCAAACAACATACTTAGCTTATGCGGAGGACGCTTATGGAACAGGATTTTCTTTAACACCAACGGAAAATACCCAATATATAGGATCATGTCTTTCAGCGTCAGCCATACAGCCAACAGATCCTATTCTATATGGAAACTGGAGCCTTTATAAAAGCAATGACGGACTGGATGGAAAAGATGGTGCTGATGGAAAGGACGGTGCTGATGGAAAGGACGGCACTGATGGGAAAACGACTTATACCGCTTATGCAGAAGATGCTGACGGCAACGGATTTTCCTTAACGCCAACAGAGACTACCCGGTATATTGGCTACTGCCTTTCTGCATCTGAAACACAGCCAAACGATCCTGATTTATATGGAAACTGGCAGGAATACAGGACATATATCATATCAACGACAACCGATGAAAATAATGTTACCACACTGCATATCAGATAGGAGGGAATATGAAAAAAATAAAAAAAGACAGAAAGGAAATGCTGCGAAATAAAAAAATATATCTGGCCGGGATCATCATAACAGCCATAGCCGCAGCAGTACCCCTCTTACTCTTCCAAGAACATAAAAAAGATACTGACAGTATAGAAAAATTCATCAAAAAATATCTGGCCGAATACCAGCCGGTCTGTCAAGAGGAAGTGCAAATGTTATCAAAGGAACTAGATTCCATTATAGAAAATCAAGTTCCTGCAGGAACCCCCTTGTCTGAAGACGAGAAGAACGAAATCATCCAAGCCGTCTGCGCAGAGCTGGAAAGAGCCACTTACAACATCCCGGAGCAGGAGATACGGGAGATCGCTTACCAAATCATAGAAAACAGCACAGGACAGGAAATGCCTGAAAAGTCTATGCAGCACCAAGAGGAGAAAGCAAATCCTGAAAAAGAAATCCAATTCACCGCATTAGGCAGTGAATCCAGCATTACAGGAAAGGATGTCCGACGGATTGCTTCATCCCTGGACTGGACAGAGGAAGAAATTGCCAACCTGATCAGAGAAAATTTGTCCATAACGGACAAGACCCTAAAAGATACGGCAGAAACCCTTGGTATTTCCATCCATGAACTGAACCGGATAATTGCCGAAAACAGAGAATATACGGACAGCCTGTATCTCTCCATAGCCGACGCCCTTTCGATGGATGCATCACAACTGAAAGCGCTGGCCGAACAGGCAGAGAATTCAGCCGAAGGTATCAGTTACCTTGCCAAAATCCTTAAAATAACAGAAGGGAAGCTGAATGCTGAAATTGCTAAAAGCAAAGCTTTCAGCAGCAGTGAAATCGAGGCGCTGGCACATGAACTGCAGATGTCTTCAGAAGACCTCCAGAAACTGATCTGGCAGCATATGGTATTGACAGATGATAATATATCAAAACTGTCTTACGAGCTTTCTATAGATATTGAGAATTTCCGCAAGCAGACGGGGGAAACATTTTCCGCTCTTGAAGAAGAAATGGGCGAGGGAGTACGCAGACTGGAGGAAGCAGACCAAACTCTTATCCAAAATATGGCGGAAGCGTCAGCTGCTACGAAGGCAGGGCTGGAAGAAACAAAGAACAGTCTGCAAGGAATGATTGAAAGCAACCATGCATCGATTACGGCAACCGGACAAGCATTGCAGGAAGCGAAAGAAGCATTTGGACAAGGATTTGAAAGCATGCAGGGGAACTTGGCTGCCCAAGAAGCCAAAGCAGACCAGCAAATAGGAGATATCCATAACCGGATCAGCCGCGTCCAGGGAACCATGGAAACATACCAATGGAATACGGATGCATCCGGAACTACCAAGCTTACTGTTACTATTCCAAGAGAAGAGGAGGATCCTTCATGAAGTGTAATACTGCAAAATGCATAAAAATTGCTGCCATAGTCCTTGCTGGAACCTTTTTTATGAACACCTATGTTGAAGCCAGTACCAGATGCCAAGGAAATCTTATCCTGGAACAAGAAGACGAAGCAGGGAAGGTGGCATTTTATGAGGATGATACCAAGTATTTAGAAAATGAAATTAAAAGACTGCAATCCCAGCTGGGAAATTAAAAGGAGGAAAAAATGATAAAAAATAGAACAATTTTTGCAGAAATGATAAACAAAAAAACTGCCGCTACAGCAATCGTTCTGCTGGCATCCTTCCTGGCACTGCCAGTATATGCAGCCGGAGCCGGCAGGAGGGAAGCGCTAAAATCAGAAGGGATTATTGAATATACAGATGGCGAACACAAAGTTCTTATTGACAGCGGAGACCTTTACTACCTTGCGGATGAAATCGACAATCTGGAAACCAATGCCAAATGGGGAACGTTACAAGCCATACAGTCTCTTCCTGATGCAGCGGCAGCGACAGGGCTGGCAGGAAAAACCATTGCAGATATACCCAATATTACCTTTGCAGATTTAAACCGGGCTATAAAATCCTCCCAGCAGTCTGCGTCTGCGCCGGCGGCGGCAGAAATATTATCGGGGAAAGTGACATGGGCAAACGGGAGAAAAATTACCGGATCCATGAGAAACAACGGGGCAACCGGGGCATCCAACCTGAATGCAGGGAGGAGCTACAGCATTCCGGCAGGATATACGACAGGGGGGACAGTCACGACAGCGAGCCTTGCTTCCCAGACAGCAGCAACGGCGACAGCCGCAAACATTTCCTCCGGAAAAACAGCCTGGGTAAACGGCCAGCTGGTAACAGGAAACGGAGGAGACAATAATTCTTTTTATGAACAGGGGCGTACTGCCGGATACGAACAAGGCCGTGATGAAGGATATGACCAGGGACATGATGAGGGATATGACCAGGGATATGCTGCCGGGAGCAACGCTAATGCCGGTTTGACTGGAAATTATAAGGATGTATCATATAAAAGTTTTGAAGACAAAACAGATTCGAACAATAATGTATATGACATAATTTTTACCTACGAAACAGGAATAACTGGGAAAGTTTTGGGCAAAAGCATAGTTATTGCACCATGGCGCAGTGAGCATAATCAAGATACCGGTGGCGGAACTGTGATGGTAAAAAATATTGAATATAATCCAGATACGGGTGTATGTACATTATATTCATTTGGTGCTTTTTATTCTGCCATTAGAGTCTTTTATTAGATATTGAAAGCATCCACTGATAAGGAAAAAGGAGAAGAAAAATGGATCAATCTACTATGCAATGGACAAGAGAAGCAATAAACAATATCCAATCCAATCTTACAGTAAGGATAAGAGAGAGGAACTTGAGCAGCAGAGACCAGCAGATGATGGCTAACATGATGGCAGAAATTCAGAAGGTGCTGGGGAATCAAACGGCAGCCAATGAAGCCATCCGAGAACTATATGAAAACCTTGGAAGAATCCAGGAAGAACTAACTGCACCGATTACAAGGGAAGCTGCCGACCGTATAGAGGCAATCGCAGCGGCGGCCGGACGCAACCTGGACGAACTGGAAAAAGTGAACCACATTGCAAATGCCTTACAACTGGATGCCCAGAGTATCATTCCGTTACTGGAGCAACTTCAGCAAAAGCAAAATGAAATGCGTCAGTCTTTCCAAAAAGCGGTAGACATTGACTTCCAGCTTTACGGAAAAACCAGCAGTTTAACGGAACGAGCCCTGGAAGCTTACCACTTTGAAATTACCCCTGACCGCCAAGTTATAGAAGCCATAACCAAAGAAACAGAGGAACTTGCGAAGGATCATTCCAGCAAACAGGCGGAACCGGAAATAAAAAAGAGTCCTGCGGCATTTTCCGAAAAAAGGGAACTCTACCAGGAAGGAGACAGGATCAAGCTGAAGATCCCCAACGTAACACCGGAAGAGAAAAAAGCGATCGAAAACCAGCTTTTCCAGGCGGGCGCCCGTTACTATAAGGGAACGATACCGGCGGAGGAAAGCAACACCGGCAAAGAGGTCAATTATACGAGCTGGTACGTGAAATATAAGGAAGGCATGGATCTTTCCGCCTTTTCGCCTTATATCAAAGGAAAGCCGCAGCAAAAGCCTTCCGTCCTGAAACAGTTAGACAAAAACAAAAAACAAGCCGGAGAAGGGAAGGAAAAACTGCCAGAGGAAATGGAAAAGAAATCCCCTGAAATGGAAAGATAAAATAAATCCAGGAAGAAAGGAATACTTATGGGCAAAATATTAGTAATCGCCGAAAAACCATCGGCGGGAAAAGACATAGCCAGGATCCTCGGCGTAACAAAATCCTACAACGGATATATGGAAAATGAAGAATACATTGTCAGCTGGGCGGTCGGCCATCTTGTCACATTAAAAGATCCGGAAGATCAGGACCGCCGGTATTCTAAATGGAGCGCGGAGGATCTCCCGCTCCCTCCGGCGGATGGGTTAAAGGTAATGGAATCTGCAAAACAGCAGTTCCAAATAATAAAAAAATTGATCCAAAGGAATGACATTAAATATCTGATCAACGCCGGTGATGCTGGAAGAGAAGGACTTCTTATCCAGACGTGGATCTACCGGATGGCGGGAAACAGGCATCCGGTAAAAATCCTATGGGCTTCCTCATTGACTGATGAAGCCATCCGATTTTCTATGAACCATCTCCATGACAGCGACGAGGAAGAGTTCAAAAACCTTCTAAGGGAAGCGGAAACAAGAGCCGAAGCAGACAAGATATACGGATACAATTATACCAGGCTGCTGACATGCCTGTACGGCTCTCCAGGAGCGGTTTTAAGCTATGGCAGATGCCAGACGCCGCTTCTCCATCTTATCTGCAAACGAGACCAGGAAAACGCGGAATTTGTGCCTGAACCATACTGGACAGTAACGGCTACGTTCGCAGAGGGGTTTACAGCAACAGAAGCAGATACCGAAGGCAAATCCATACGTTATATGAATAGAAAAGAAGCGGAAGACTCCTGTCAGCTCCGTGACAGACTTGGAACCATCACAGACTGCAGGAGCGAAATAAAAAATATAAAGGCCCCCGCTCTTTTTAACCTGGCAGAAATACAAAATATAATGGGAAAGAAATACGGGTTAAAACCGGACGAAACGCTGGCAGTCGCCCAAAGGCTGTATGAAACCCATAAAATAATGTCTTACCCAAGAACGGACAGCAGATACCTTTCCACAGATCTTTACGGAGAAATCGCAGAACATGTGAAATCATGCAATTTCGGAAAATTCCGGAAATATATTGAAAGAATAGATTTTTCATCGCTTCGGATGGACAAAGCATATTTTAATGACAACAAAGTTTCCGACCATCATGCCCTGATCCCAACCATCAACTGGAATACAGAAAAAATTTATGAAACGCTGTCCGAAAACGAAAAGAATTTTTTTGATGAAATAGCAGCGAGCCTTATCGCCATTTTTTTTGCAGAATACCAGTATGAATCGACTATCATCAAAGCCAATGTCTCCGGCCGGGAATTTTATTGCTCCGGCACCATGCTGATAACTTCTGGTTTTAAAGAAGTATTCCAGTTGCTGAAGGTACAGGAAAAGATAGCTGACTGTGAACAAAACCTGCCTAAACTGAAGACCGGACAGGCAGTATCCATAAGCAATCTGGAAATAAAAGAAGGCCGGACAAAACCCCCGGCCAAATACCATCCCGGAAATATCGTCAAGCTTATGGGAAAATACAAAATTGGCACTTCGGCCACTTCAGCTAACATTATCAAAACCCTGGAAAAGAGAGGATTTATCGTCCTTGACGGCAAAAAGAAATACACTTCCACAGATCTCGGAAGGCAGTTTTTAGAGATTGTACCTGATGAACTCCAGTCGGAATATCTTACCATACAGTTTGAGGAAAAGCTGCAAAAGGTAAATTCCGGTGAACTGTCCAAAGAAGACTTTCTTGCTGACATATATCAACAGATACAGAAAAATATTAAAAATATCAGGGAAAAAGCACCTGGGAAAAAACTTGGCGGTGCGGAGGATATTGGAAATTGCCCGAAGTGCGGCAAGCCGATTATGGAGGGAAAGAAAAACTGGTACTGCCCAGGATATTCTTCGCCTACTCCATGTAATTTTACCATCTGGAAAGAAATCGCCGGAAAAAAGATACCTCCGGAAGAGGTGAAAAAACTTCTGACCAATGGAAGGACAAAGCTGATCAAAGGGTTTCATTCATCCAAGGGGAATTCCTTCGATGCCTATTTGATTTTAAAAGAGGATAAGACCATCGGTTTTTCTTTTCCAGAGAAAAAGAAAACCAGAAAAAATTTAAAATAATATTAAAAAAACAGGGGCGGCCGATTTCCAGACAAAGACCGCCTCTGTTTTTTATAGGAGGGAATACTGTGCAAGACAAGAATTATCAATATGAAGCGAACAGGATCCGGAACATCCAAATGAAGTTCCGCAGCACGGAGGCAGAAAAGAATGCAATTAAAAAGAATATGGAGGCTGCCGGATATAAATACGAAGTTGATTTTATTAATGATATGTGCTGCAACGGATTTGTCATTAATCGAGAATATCCTTTTTTACAAGATTTGAAGAACTGCTCCTATGAACTTAGCAAACAGGGAGCCAACATTAACCAGATCGCCAGGAAAGTGAATTCCGGCGCGCCGTTTACACAATATGATTTCGATTACCTCCGCGAACTGCTGGAGGAGCAAGGAAAAATCCTCCGATTTGCATTCCGCTATTTCCTGGGAGATTAACCTATGGCCATAACGAAAATATTTCCCATTAAGAAAACGCTGCATAAAGCAATCAAATATATTGCCAATCCCCAAAAAACGGATAAGAGCGCATTAGTCTCGACATATCAGTGCGGAATATATACGGCAGATCTGGAAATGGAAATCATTGCGAAACAAGGAAAAGGAGCCGAAAAGAAAAATAATCGAAAAGCATACCATATCATCCAATCTTTTGCAAAGGATGACCCCGTCACGCCGGAACAGGCGTTGAAAATAGGCAGACAACTTGCCTGGAAATATACCAGCGGAAACCATCAGTTTATTGTAGCAACACATATCGACAAAGGGCATATCCATAATCATATTATCTTCAATGCTACTGATTATACCAGTTATGGAAAAATACATATTCAGAATAAAAATCTTGACCGGCTGCGGGACATCAGCGACCAGCTCTGCGAGGAGAACGGCCTTTCGGTTATTGAAGAAAAGTCCGGCATAAAAGGGAGAGGAAAATATGAACATGAACAACATCAGAATGGAAGTTCATGGAAAGACAAGCTAAGAGATGCCATAGACAGGACGATTCTTGCCGCCGAAGATTTTGACGATTTTATAACCCGTATGGAAATGGAAGAGGGGTATGAAATCAAAACCGGAAAATATATTTCCTTCCGAAGCGAAGGACAGGAAAGATTTACTCGTAATAAACGCTTGGGAGAAAATTATTCCATAGAGGCTATATGCGCAAGAATTGAAAACAAAGAAATAGCTTCCCAGAGAAGGGAACCCAAACAAACAAATGCCGGCAAAGGCGCGTCAAGCCGAAAGAAAAAAACGGTTCCCCAAGGTGCCGGGCATATTTATTTGATTGAAAAAATTGACCGGAAACTAGCACTGCTGGAACCGGAAAAGCCGGAAGCATACAGAAATGCGCTGATCAAAAATGAAATCAACAGCCTTGTACAGAGCAAGGAATTTTTAATCAGGAACGGGCTGGATACCGAAGAAAAATTCTGGAAACAATATTCCTCTATTGCATCAGAATTTGACAAAACGGCCAAGAACCAGAGCGGCACAAAGAGGGAAATATTAAGTCTTGAAATAGAGATGAAACAGCTCCAGAATTACCGCGAAGGCATTGACGCTTATAAAGAATTTCATTCAACAAGAAACAAGTTGGATTTTGTGAAAGACGAAAAGAAATATATACAAAAAATTAATTATGAAGCTGCCAAAAAATATTTTGACAAGATCATCAAAAAGGATCCTGATCAAATATCAATGGATGAGCTGTCCCAAAGGCTAGAACATTTAAAAAATTTGGCTGATACTTATCCTGCCAAACGGGAAGCCTTATTCCAATCCAAAAAGAAACTGGAAATTATCGCATCCAATATGAAAACATCGCTTGGCATTGATTTGATAGGAAAAGGAGATAGTTCTCACGGGCGGGAAGACAGCACCATAAAAAAAGAAGAAATATCTATTTAATCCATAAATTGATTTTAAACAGCCAGGTAAAAATTTGAGTGAAAAAATAGTAATAAATTTTTTATGCAAATACATAATAGAATGATATATTGAAATATGACTTGTTGGCACTCATAGATATATGATATACTAAATGAAAAAGAGAGGGCGTGATTATATGTTAGCAGCAAAACCAAAGACAGACAAGGAGATGCCAGATGCTGCAAAGCTGGAATTTTACAGATTGATCGGTGAGGGATATAGGGCAATGCGGGATGACCGAACCAGTACAATAGCGGAAGTCAGAGATAAATTGAAAAGCAGGAGAAAAGATCGTGGCTAAAGTAGTATTTACAGAACCAGCAGAGTATGACCTGCTGGACATAGAATATTATATCTTTGTTGATCTCTGCAACCCACAAGCGTCACAAAGGATATCAGATGGTATTTTGGATGTGGCGGATAGACTGTCAGAGTATCCTGAAAGATATCCATTGATAGATGATGAATTATTGAAACGTATAGGATTGCGTGTGGCATATTTTGATAATTATAATATCTTTTATCATTATGACAGCGGAGATGATATTGTTTACATAATCAGGATTTTATATCATAAAGCTGACTGGCAGAATATTTTGAAAAGACCATAACTTGAATATAAAAATATATGATAAATGAATCTGCATTATTCCATATATGGGATGATGCAGATTTATTTTTTTGTCCCTGCCTGTACTGAAAAGGGGGTTTGGGGATACACCCCAACAAGCAAAGTTCAAAGAATTTTCCCGGAGGAAAATTTCTCTGAACTTTCGTAACCGGGTACCCGGTTGCGTTGCTTGCTGCTCCCTGATTTCCTACGGAAATGGGAGCCGCCGCCGGAGGCAAATATCTTTTGGAAAGCCGCCGGAGGCAAATGTTTTTTGAAAAAATAGTATCAAATAAAATTCTTAAATTTATTTTGACAGCAACGCCGGAACCGGTATTCCTGTTTTGTGGCACTGGGGACATTCCGTAAAAGGATGCAAAATAGGCTTACGGCATTTCCAGCAATATACAATACGTGGTGCCTGATTCATTTGTTCAATAAACAGTCGCACCAATTCACTATCGGTGTAACTCTGGGATAAGTCCAAAACAACCAACGGAACATGAAAATATTCAAAGAATTCTTTTTTCTTCTGATCCGTCCAAATCGTTTTAGCGTTTGTTTTATGGCTGGCCCCGTTTAATTCGATTGCCATAATCGGATAATATAATTCATCAAATATCACGAAATCAACATGATATCCCAAAAGCTTATACATGTTATAAGGATCGGTTTCCCCATCCGGTTTACAGTAAGAAAAAATATCAGTCAAACTCTGCTTTGCTGAATTCAAAAAATGTTTTAATGGAAAACCTCTCCGGCGCTTTGATCGGATTTTCATTTCCCTGTTCTGCCGTAGAAGGGACAGATTGTATCTGTGATTTTTCAATTACTTTCGTTTTTTGCATAGCAGACAGAAGCTGATAGCATTGGTAACAGAAGAAACAGACAATTAATAATAAAATAAAAATAACAATCAGTAAAATATTCATTTTCTTTTTTCCTTTGTATGCTGTTTTTTTAATTCCATATTATATCGAAAAACAATAATTATTTCTATCATTGATTTAAAAATATATTTATTTACTTTTGCAATATTAAACTCTTACAATAAATTAGCCATTGATATAATAAGATATGTACTATATAATGTACATGCAAAAACGTTCCGATAAAGGAGAAATCCAATGGTATTCAATTCATACATATTCATTTTAGCTTTTCTGCCAATAGTAATTATAGGGTATTATCTTGTTGGTCAAATAAAGCTGCCCCGGTTAAAACATTCCTATCTGCTTTTGGTATCTATCGTTTTTTATGGATATTCAAGTATTCAATGTCTGATACTATTGCTTATAGATATTTTGATTAACTATTTCATTTATTTATGCATTCGCAAAAGCCAATCAGAGAATGAGACACGAAAAAAATTTATTTTGATCCTGGGAATTTCCTTAAATCTTGCGCTTCTTTTTTACTTTAAATATTACAATTTTTTTATAGACAATATGAATGTGCTGTTTAAAGCAAACCTGGGGATCCGCAATATAGTTCTGCCTTTAGGCATCAGTTTTATTACCTTTCAGCAGATTGCTTTTTTGACAGATACCTACCATAAGGAAACGGCAGATTGCAGTTTGTTGGAATATGCTCTTTTTGTATTATTTTTCCCTCACATAACTTCGGGGCCTATTATTCTTCACAATGATTTTATGCCATGGCTAAACAAACACAGGGAAAAAATGAATTGGGAACAATTTGCATCCGGAATATATATGTTTGCTATGGGGCTTGGAAAAAAAGTTCTGATCGCAGACATGTTTGCCGGAGCGGTAAATTGGGGATACGGAAATGTTGCAGCATTAAATTCTACAAGTGCGCTGTTTGTAAGTTTTGCATACTGCATACAGATTTATTTTGATTTTAGCGGGTACAGTGATATGGCCATCGGGATAAGCAGAATGCTTCAGATGGATTTGCCGGTTAATTTTAATTCTCCATATAAGGCGGTTACTATTTTGGAATTCTGGGACAGATGGCATATGACATTAACAAGGTTCCTGGGCAAATATTTATATATTCCTTTGGGCGGAAACCGAAAGGGCAAATTAAGAACTTATCTAAATATAATGATAGTTTTTTTGTGCAGTGGATTGTGGCATGGCGCAAGCTGGACTTTTATTCTGTGGGGAACTTTACATGGAAGTTTCATGATTTTAACCAAGCATTTTAAAAAATATGTAGATAAGGTTCCTAAAATAGTAAGCAGAATCATAACATTACTATTTGTTAATTTCTGTTGGATATTATTCAGAGCAAACAGTATGGAGAATTTCCGGCAGATGATGAAAAGTATCTTCCAAGGGAATTGGGGAATGCTTCACGAAGATTTATGCGGATTTTTTGAGATATCCGTGTTGAAGTATTTTCCCGGTTTAACGTTACCTTATTGGCTATGCGCAGTGACCATTTTAATAGCGGGATTTTGGATTACATTAAGCTGCAAAAATGTCCAGGAAAAGGCCGAAAATTTAAAATATTCTGTCGCATCGTGCATATGGACAGCCATAGTTGTTGTATTTAGTATATTGTCGTTATCTGGAGTCAGCACTTACATATATGCATATTTTTAACAGGAAGGAATAAAGAAAGATGAATGGAAAAAAATGGTGTGTTTCATTTTTGTTAATTTATGGAATCCTCATATTTTCAATTATATCCTTTGTTGTAGTACTTGATCCTTATTTCCATTATCATGAACCAATAAAAGGACTATCTTATTCAGACGATAAAGGGGATTATGTCAATGATGGAATTTCAAAAAATTTCACTTATGATGCAATGATAACAGGCACTTCTATGACTATGGGATTTGATGTCGAGGAAGCGAACCGCATTTTTCACAAAGATTTTGTGAGGGTTTATTTTCTGGGAGAAGCTTTTAAAAGAATCAATGATAACCTGGTGTCAGCAATCAAGTATAACCCAGAATTGGATTTCGTAATACGCGGTGTGGACACTTTGTGGTTTATAACAGGTGAGGAGGAATTGGGAAGAGATGAGTATCCGGAATACCTTTATGATAACCAAATATGGAATGATGTGCATTATGTATTAAATAAAGATGTATTGCTGGATGATGCAATCCCCATGATCGGACGTACAATAAAAGAAAGCATACACACAGATACGGAAAGCGATGAAGTTTACGTAACGGGAAGAAATCAAGTAATGGAAAAATATGACCGTCCGGCTAAGGAAATAAAAGTAATAGAAGAGGAGGAAACAACTAAATTCTTTGATATTTTAGATCGAAATCTGGAAAAGAATGTAATCTCCACAATAAGAGAAAATCCAGACATAACTTTTTATATTTTTTTCCCGCCATATAGTATCTGCTGGTGGGATAGTTTAAACCAGAATGGAACAGGCGTATTAAAACGCCGCATTGATATGGAACAATTTGCAATCGAAAAACTTCTGGAATATGAAAATGTGCATTTGTTTTCTTTTTTCAATAATTTCCAATTAATATGTGACTTGAATAATTATGGGGATGAAATCCATTATTCCCCCAAGATCAACAGCAAAATACTTGCATGGATGAAAGAGGGGGAGTATGAATTAACGAAGGAAAACTACTTGGATTATATTGATGAAATAACAGAGTTTTATTGCAATTATGATTATGATTCGATTTTTGAATAATGTTGCTATTAAAATAAATAATTTATCGAATCTAAATTAATCAAGTAATAGAGCGGCTTTGAAGATTGTATCCAAAGCCGCTTTAAAAATAAGCTATTCTTAATCAGAAGGCTTATTTTTTTTTTTCTTTTTCTCTTTTTCAAGTTCTTCTAATCCTACACGTATTAATTCCAGTGTTGCAGCAGAGCGACTCGAATAGCGGTTTTCAAAACGAAAATCATCAATACGTTTTAATAACTCATCATCAACAATAACAGTATAACGTGGCTTTTCAGTGGGCATTATTGTAACCTCCTTAGTTCACATTATGCACAGGTTCATATGTTCTGTCAAGATTATGTTAATAAATCCTCTTGACAAGTTCATAACCTATGAACTATAATAGAATAGGTTCATAAGTTCATACCCTATAAATGAAAGGAGGTGGAAATATGGCTACAACACTTAATAGATTGACTTTTGCCGTGACAAAGGAAATGGAACCCCTTCTTGATAATGCCAAAAAGAGTCAATTTTATAACTGTACACAATCTGAAATGATTCGTGAGTTATTAATGATAGGGTTGGACGTTTTGGAAAAAAAAGATAGCAAAAGAAAAATGGTGTAAAAGGGCGTCGTAAAACGCCCTATCCACCATGAAGTCTTAACGATAATTTGAATTAGAAAGAGATAATTATGAGCAATATTGTAGCCAAATGGAACATTTTAGACACTTTCATTTATAAAGTAGAATCTGCCTTACATAAAAAGTTTAGTATATTCAAAGAAAATCAATGCGAACTCCCTGATGCGGAAATTATGATCAATGCAGCTACCAGTCATTTAAAGGAAGAAAACAGGGAATTAAAGAAGTTGAGTTATCCCAAACCGGTTATAAGATCAGGCGGGGATTATTTCTGCCCAAATCCCAAATGCCATTTAAAAATTCCAAATACTTTGATAGAACAGTACCAGATCAAATACTGTATAGAATGTGGACAGAGAATATTTCGAAATGAATAACTTAATCTGCTTAACGTGGTGCATGAAATGTGCCATGATACCCCTTATAGTATGGATGCACGTAGGGAGGGCTGCGTGCATCACGTTAAGCAGATTAAAAAGCATCGGATCAGCATCACTTAAAACAGGGAGCCAAATCAATGACGGTTCAGGATAAAACCTATTTAGAGCAAATAGATAAATATTATAAAAAAGAATTAAAGTCATATTTAACGATAGAATTAGGAATAACGCCGGATATTTTGACACAGTTCGGAGCTTCAAAGCTTCCTTTAGTTATGTTACAGAGTACGCTTACCAAATGTACGAGAAAGGTTACCGGAAGCCGGAGTGCGCATGAACTGCCGCGAAATATTATTGAGACGCTCCCTGAACAAATAAAAAATCCTATTTTTATCATACAAGAGAGGGCAAGAAAATCTATAGCTGTGATATCAAATGCAACAGATAAAAATGGGAATAAAATATTAATAGCAATTCGATTGAATTCGACACAAGGCAGAAATCAGATAAATGAAGTCAAAAGTATTTATGGAAAAACCAATTTAAAAGAATATTTGCAAAAACATATAGATG
>OFFI01000099.1_pt1 | contig 70569 bp, 69 predicted proteins | sample 1521351 | NCBI WGS metagenome assembly OFFI01 (sample SAMEA3504119, study PRJEB24116) | mouse gut metagenome | biome: mouse gut; feature: mouse-associated habitat; material: faeces | place: Denmark | collected 2011
GGGGCCGCTGAGGCCCGGGATGGTGCCCAGAATATATTGCAGCTTTTCGCCCTCGGCGTTGAGGATGTGGCTCAGGCCCAACTCCTCCATGGCGATGGAGGAGAGGATTTGATTGACCGCATCCTCCCGCTGAATGGGCGGGTCAATGTTGGGAAAACTTGGCATAGACATAGAAATGTGTCTCCTTTCAAGTCTGGCGCAGGCCGGGCGCACCGAAGCGACGGCGCGGGCAAAATGCCCTCCCCGGCGTGGCTTCCACGGCATTCTATGCCCGCGGTTGACGGCGTGTGACCACGGAACAGGGCAGTTTCAGCCGCATAAGATGGAACGGCGGCAGGGTTTCCTCTGCCGCACAACCCCGTCCCGGTCCTGAGCCGGGCGGGCGCTATGGAGTATCGTATATGTCTATGCCTTCTTTTCCCCCCAACGGGGCAGACTTGACGCGGGAGGAAGCCCTGACCATGATTATCGCCTCCATCGCAATGGAGGAGCTGGCTTTGAGTCACATCATCAACGCCGAGGGCGAGAAGCTGCAGTACATCCTGGGCACTTTGCCGGGCGCAAAGCCCTGCGCTACGGCACAGGAGGTGCTGGTGGTAAACAAAAGCGTTGCCTCCCTGCTGGATGTGGTAGCGCAGAATCAGATGCTGCTGAAAAATAAGCTGGAAAAGGTGCTGGAGGTATGTCCGCCCCTCCCGCCGCCTGGTCCGCCCCCCGGGCCGTGCCCGCCTGCGTGTCCTCCCGTCTGTGTACCTTGTCCGCCGACCGTTCCCCCTGTCTGCGGGCCAGGGGTATGCCCGCCGTCCGGCTGGCCGGAGAAAGGGTCAAAATGTGCGCTCCATCTGATAGAGCGGCAGGCAGGGCTGTTGTGGAGTCCGGGCTGCCGCCTGCCCTGGCGGCAGCAGTCCCATTGTGGGGAGTGCATCTGCTGGAATGAGTGTAATCCGACTCAGATCAGGCTGGATCGGCGGGCGGCTTACGCGGTTCGGTGTACGCTGACCGCGCGTGCCATGCCCCCGGCAAGGGGCGAGGGGGCCATCTGCCTCAGGCAGACCCCTTGCGGGGCGTTTACAGAGGCGCAGCCTCTGTGGTTTTCCTTAGAGCAAATGGCAGACAATCTCCAGACGCTGCAATACGCCGCTGTGCTCCATCCCCGTATGGATGTGGCAGGTGTGGCAGAACTGTCCTTAGTGCTGGACACCCGGAACGCCCTGTGCGTGGAACGGGCGGCGATGGATGTGGTGGAGCTCTGAATTAAAGGAAGCAAAAAATGTGTAATAAGCAGCGGGAGTATTTTGGACAGTTTAGAAAGCTGTCAAAGTACTCCCGCAGATAGTATGTCCGTGATTTGGGGATGGGGGCGCACGGATTAAGAGGTAAGCGTACTCGCTCGCAGGTCAAGAGAACCGATAGATCCGAAGCAAATACCGCCTGTCTTTGAAGGTGACAGCGCAGATATCTCCATTTTCGGTGAAATGGAAGCTGCGGACGTTCCCGGCCAGCCGGTGGCGGGAGATGAGGGTCGGCTCCTGGTCGTAGCACTCGAAATAGCTTTTGTTGGACACCCACAGGCGGTTTTGGGGGAGCAGAAGTCGTCCGGCCGGGCCAGCACAGCCAAGTTGGGGCAAACGGTGACAAAGCGCCCCGGCCAAGTTCCCACCAGGGCGTAGGGCACGGCGGCGCGAACAGTGTCCTCTGGCACACCCAGAATTTGTAGGTTTGATATGATAGGTCAAGCCTCCCCAAAATAGTTGGCAAATCTCCGCATTGCGGCGAAGGAATGCGGCCGAGATATCCGCAGTTTGAGGAAGGGATCATATGAAAGCCCCCTCTCCCATCATTCGGGCTTGCTCGATGACAGGAGAGGGGGCTCATCAGTTTGACTGGGCCGCTACAGCGCGGCGTAGCCGTACTTGTCTATCACGGCGTCTAAAGGCTGGCCCGCTTTGCAGAGGGGGCACTCGTCGGGGTGGTGGCTGGCATAGTCGGGGAGATCGTTGGTATTGAACAGAGACACCACGGGTATCCCGTCTACCTCCTTCACATGGCTGTAAATGGAGGCGACTCCCGCTACGTTCCCTTTGTAATACTGGACGCAGCGCATTCCCTTGCGGACGGTGCTGCCGGTGGTGACGGAGGCGAGCAGAAGCAGTACGTTTTTTCCATCCAGCATAAATCTGGCATTGTCCCGGAAAATGAGCTTTCCGTCGCGGCTCAGGTTCTCGCGCAGCAGGTAGATATCCCTTCCGGTATTGATTGAGCGGTTGCCGCCTTGGGTCAGCTCATGGGCCAAGCAGGTGCCGATGACCCGGGTTCCGTCCAAGCATAGGATGGTATCCACCATTGTATTACGGGTTAGGTCCCGCTGAGCCAGCTGGCGGGCCACGGTCTCCGCCTCCCGGAGACAGGACTGCTGTTCGGTGACGTCAATAAAGTAGTTGGTGTGGCTGTTTCTGGTGGCGAAGTGGCCCTTGGCCACCCGCAGGGAGACGCTGCCGACGCTGATGGGAATTTTAAAAAACTTGGGTTCCATGGTCTTTCCTCCTTTTCATCTCCGCGGCGGGGATAATCTTTCTTAAATATACCATATATTTTGAGAGATGTCCAGATATTTTTGTGCAGATTCACAAAAGGATGACCGTCAGATCAAGATCCCTTCGCAGTGGTCGATCTCGTGCTGGATGATCTGGGCTGTCCAGCCGGTAAAGGTCTTGAAGCGGGTCTGGAACTTCTCGTTCTGATACTGCACCTTGATGGACTTCCAGCGTTTGGCCTTGCGGACGCCGGACAGGGACAGACAGCCCTCCTCCGCCTGGTAGGGCCCGGACTTTTTGACGATCTCCGGGTTGAACATGACCGTGTAGGTGCCCTCGTTGTCAAAAACGATGATGCGCTTGTTCACGCCAATCATGTTTGCCGCAATGCCAACACAGCCGTCCTTATGGGCGGCGAGGGTGTCCAGCAGATCCTGGGTCACGGGCAGATCCTCCGGCGCGGCGGGTTCGGCTTTCTGGGCTAAAAACGTCTCATCGTGCATGATCTCACGAACCATGGATACCAGCTCCTTCAATATCGCCGCCGGGACTTTCCCCGGCGGCGGATTTGTGATATACTGTCAATAAGATAGCACGAACAGGGTAGGAAAGCAAATCCTTCCTTGTGTTTGGAGGCGGCATCATGATTGACTTTTTCAAAAAGCTAATGGAGCAGGCGCTGGATTTGGAGCTGACCATCCGCTTTACCAAACGGGATGGGGAGTGGTTCGCGGCGCTGGGCGGCGAGCTGGACAGCCTGCTCCTGGAGGAACTGGAGGAGTACCGGGCGGAATTGGAAGCCCGGCTGTGCGATATGGACGATGACGAGCCGGAGGACATGGCTGGCGAGGAGTTCGAGCAATGGGCGGAGGCCCACGAGAGCTTGGAGGATCTGCTCAGCGAAGCGGAGGATCGGATCGACGAATTACTGTAAGGAGGGCGGCCGGCATGGAGAAAAAAGTGACGGAAGTGGTGGCGGCCCTTGTCTGGGACGGGGACAGGTTCCTCATCTGTCAGCGGCCTGCCAACAAGGACAGGGGCCTGCTGTGGGAGTTCGTGGGCGGCAAGGTGGAGCCTGGGGAGACAAAGGAGCAAGCCCTGATCCGGGAGTGCCAGGAGGAGTTGGCCGTCACCCTTTCGGTGGACGAAGTGTTCATGGAGGTAGACCACGAATACCCGGATCTGAATGTGCATCTGACCCTGTTCAACGCCGCGATCCGCGAGGGAACGCCGCAGATGCTGGAACACAACGATATTCGCTGGATTACGGTGGGGGAAATCCCACAGTATGAATTCTGTCCGGCGGACGAGACAATCCTGAAGAAATTGAGAGGAGAATCGTGATGGAGCCTGTCTATTATACCGTGAATTCCATTGACGGGGACTACGCCCGTTTGATCAGCGACAACGGTGTAGAGAACCAGGTGGCGATGTTTTTGCTGCCGGAGGGCACCACGGTGGGGAGCCGCCTGGTGCGGAATGTTCTGGAGTGGAGCCTGGTTTGAGCACCTGCCCATTTTATATATCGGTTTAGCCAACGGCCCACGGCAAGGAAAGTTGATTTCCCTGCCGTGGGCCGCTGTGCCCCATTGCAACTGGGCGGAAAATAGGATATAATGCCTATAATTATATAAAACAAACGTTGGGAGATATGGAAATGGCTGAAACAAACACCAACAGTATCGGCTTTGAGAAACAAATTTGGGACGCGGCCTGTGTCCTTCGCGGCAATATAGACGCATCGGAATATAAGTCCGTAGTCCTTGGTCTGATTTTTCTAAAGTACATCTCTGACCGCTTCGAGGCCAAATACAACGAACTGTTAGCGGAAGGTGATGGCTTCGAGGAGGACAAGGACGAATATACCGCCGAGAATATCTTCTTCGTGCCGGAGTCTGCTCGGTGGTCTGTGATCTCTGCCGCCGCCCACACGCCGGAGGTGGGTGCGGTGATTGATGAAGCTATGCGCGCGATTGAGAAGGAGAACAAGCGCCTCAAGGATATCCTGCCCAAAAATTTCGCCCGGCCTGAGCTGGACAAGCGCCGCTTGGGGGATGTGGTGGATCTGTTCACCAACATCCAGATGATTGAGCATGGAAGCAGCAAGGACATTCTGGGCCGTGCCTATGAATACTGCCTGTCCAAATTTGCCGAGCAGGAGGGCAAGCTGGCTGGGGAGTTCTATACCCCCGCCTGCGTGGTGCGCACGCTGGTGGAGGTGCTCCAGCCCTACAACGGGCGGGTCTACGACCCCTGCTGCGGCAGCGGCGGGATGTTTGTCCAGTCGGCGAAGTTTATCGAAAACCACGGCGGGAACATCAACAAAATTTCCGTGTTCGGCCAGGACTCCAACCCCACCACCTGGAAGATGGCCCAGATGAACCTTGCCATCCGGGGGATTGAGGCCGACCTGGGGAAATTCAACGCTGATACGTTCTTTAATGACTGCCACCCCCAGCTCAAGGCGGATTTTATCATGGCGAATCCGCCCTTCAATCTGTCCGGCTGGGGGCAGGACAAGCTGGTGGAGGATGTGCGCTGGGCTTACGGCCTGCCCCCGGCGGGCAACGCCAACTTCGCGTGGCTCCAGCACATGATCTGGCACCTGGCGCCCAACGGACGGATCGGCATGGTGCTGGCCAACGGCTCCCTGTCCTCCCAGTCGGGCGGGGAGGGTGACATCCGAAAAAACATCATCGAGTCCGACCTGGTGGACTGCATCATTGCCATGCCGCCCCAGTTGTTTTATACTACGCAGATCCCCGTGTCCCTTTGGTTCCTTGCGAAGAACAAGAAACAAAAGGGCAAGACCTTGTTCATCGACGCCCGAAAGATGGGAACCATGGTGACCCGGAAGCTGCGGGAGCTGACCGATGAGGATATCGCCAAGATTGCCGATACTTACAATGCCTTCGCGGCAGGCACGCTGGAGGAAGTCAAGGGATTCTGCGCCGCTACCACGATGCAGGAGATTGTAAAGCAGGACTATATTCTCACGCCGGGGCGGTATGTGGGCATTGAGGAGCAGGAGGAGGACGGGGAGCCCTTCGAGGAGAAGATGGGACGGCTGACCTCTGAGCTGGGGGAGCTGTTCGCCAAGTCCCATGAGCTGGAGGGGGAGATCAGGAGGCAGTTGGGGGCGATTGGGTATGGCATTTGAAATAGTTCCTTTGGGAGCAGTTGCAAACATCACAAAGCTGGCTGGTTTTGAATTTACCAAATACATTTCATATGATGATGCAGGAGAAATAATCGCGCTTAGAGCGTTAAACTTACGTAATGGGGAATTAGACTTATCGGATGTTAAGCGAATTAAAAGGTCCGTTTCTGAATCTTTGGAGAGAAGTAAGCTGTATATAAATGATATTTTATTGACCTATACTGGTAATGGATATGGCGACTGCGCAATAATTACAGAAAACGACAAGTATCATCTTGCACCCAACATTTGCAAAATCTCACCACTTCCTGGTTTGATTCATCCATATTTTCTGTATTCATACATTCGTAGTAAAAGTTTTTACACGCAAATGTCTAATCACATGGTGGGTAGCAGTCAGCCCACGATTCCGATGAAGACCATCCGCGTTTTAGAAGTCCCTTTACCATCTTTTGAAACTCAGGAGAGAATTGTTGCTATTATACATAGTTTAGACGAAAAGGTTCGACTTAACCAGCGGATAAATGATAATTTGGAACGGCAAGCACAAGCTGTTTTTACTGATTGGTTTATAGAATTTACACCTTTTGCTAATGAAGAATTTGTAATGTCTCCAACCGGAATAGAAATACCAAAATCATTGCAGATGAAACAAATTATAAATATCCCGCATATTCTTGAAACAGGTAGGCGGCCTAAAGGTGGCGCAACATTTAGTGGTATGCCCAGTGTTGGTGCCGAAAATGTAAAGCGGTTGGGGCAGTTTGACTTTTCCAGCAATAAATACATTCCTGAAGATTTTGCAGCAAAACAAAAAACGGGCAGAATTACTGGCTACGAGTTGCTGTTATATAAAGATGGCGGGAAACCCGGTACGTTTATTCCACATTTTTCGATGTTTGGCGAAGGGTTTCCCTACAAGGAATTTTTTATTAACGAGCATGTATTCAAACTTGATTTTTTTGATCGAGGGAAAAACGAATTTGCTTACTTGTATATGCAGACAGATTATGTGAATAGATGGCTTGCTAATAACGGTGGCAAAGCGGCAATTCCAGGTATCAATCAGCACGATGTTAACGCAATCTGGATTTATGATTTGGAACATCCGCAGGTAAAATGTTTTTGCGAATGGGTACAGCCGCTTTTCAAAACAATTTTCTGTAACTGCTATGAGAATATGCAATTAGCAAGACTACGTGATACCCTCCTTCCCAAACTCATGTCCGGCGAGATTGATGTGTCTAATCTTCAGTTCTAAGTCAATAAATCATACTTCAGGATAGGATTGATGACAATGAAAGGAAAACAGAAGAAACAACCCTCGACTCAACAGAAACCCAAAGAGTGTTTCATCAAGCGCATTGGGAAAGGCATTATTTGCTATTATCGTAATATATTATATGTCGTCATAGTGTTTGTACTTTGGGGATATTTGATTTATAACTGGGAAAAGTGCATTTCTATGCAATTCTTTAATCAGTTTGACGGTAATAACATATTATTTCTTATTGGGATTGCATTATTAATTCTTCCCTTTTTTAGATTTGAGATTGAGGGGAAAGGCGTAAAAGTACAAGCGGAAATGCGAAAAGAAATGCAAGCCGATTTTCAAAATGCAGATTCGGATTATAAGATAAAGCTCATACAAAGATTAATATCATCTGATAGTGAAAACAGGAAGGGAGATAATTGATGGATTCTCAAAATGTGAAAATGATTATCGATTCTTTGCTTAAGGTAGCAAATTCTGCACCTACCTTAAATGGTCCGGCTCTATATTTTCAGCAATATTATATTAATCAGCAAAATGTTCGGTCAGACGTTTCTAAAGCAGAATTTGATGCATGGATTCAATATGTCAATCAGACACTGGACATTTCGCAAAAATATACAAATTGGAACATTTTTACCCAAGAAAAAATTCAAATCAATCAAGCGAGCTTGAACGAAGGGATTCCATATATTCAGCGGATTCAAATCATCCAGAAAATGTTACTAAATTTATCGCAACAAATTAACAATTATTAATTGAGGGTGTTTTTTGTGTCAAATCACTTCACCGAATCCCACTACGAAAACGCCATTCTCCAGCTTTTTCGGGAACAGCTGGGCTACAACTACCTATACGGCCCCGACGTGGAGCGGGACTACCACTCCCCGCTGTACGAGGGGGCGCTTCTGCCCGCCCTGCGGCGCATCAACCGTGATTTGCCGGAGGAGGCCGTCGCCGAGGCGGTGTACAAGCTCCAAAATTTCGAGGCCGGTTCTCTGCTGCAAAAGAACATGGCGTTCACGGACTACCTGCAAAACGGCGTGCCGGTGAAGTACGTGGAACACGGCGAGGAGCGCTCCACCCTCGTCTATCTTGTGGACTTCAAAGTTCCTGGCAACAACGACTTCACCATCGCCAACCAGTGGACGGTTGTGGAGAACTCGGAGAAGCGCCCGGATGTGATCCTGTTTGTCAACGGCCTCCCCCTGGTGGTGGTGGAGCTGAAGTCCCCCTCCCGGGAGGAGACGGACGCCTCTGCGGCCTACCGCCAGCTGCGCAACTATATGCACGAGATCCCGTCCCTGTTCGTCTACAACGCTGTGTGCGTCATGAGCGACCTGACCACCTCCAAGGCTGGGACCATCACCTCCGGTGAGGATCGGTACATGGCGTGGAAAACCACCGATGGAAGCTACGAAAACACCCAGGCGGCGATTTTTGACATCTTTTTCGAGGGGCTTTTTGAGAAGCGGCGGTTTTTGGACATCCTGAAAAACTTCATCTGCTTCAACGTGGACGGCGAAAAGACGTTTAAGATTTTGGCCGGCTACCACCAGTATTTCGCGGTCAAAAAGGCTGTGGCCTCCACGGTAAAGGCAACAGCCACAGACGGCAAGGGCGGGGTGTTCTGGCACACCCAGGGCAGCGGGAAATCTCTGTCCATGGTGTTCTATGTCCACGGTCTCCAGACGGCGCTGGATAGCCCCACCATCGTAGTGATCACCGACCGCAACGACCTGGACGATCAGCTATACGGCCAGTTTGCCCGGTGCCGGGATTTTCTGCGCCAAACGCCCCAGCAGGCCCAGAGCCGTCAACATTTGAAGGAATTGCTGGCGGGCCGTCAGGCCAACGGGATTATCTTTACCACCATGCAGAAATTCGAGGAGGGGGACGGGCCCCTCTCGGAGCGGCGGAATATCGTCGTCATGGCGGACGAGGCCCACCGGGGGCAGTACGGATTGAGCGAAAAGGTAGTAGTAAAGCAGAGGGAAAACGGGGAGGTGGAGGCCCGGACTGTCATCGGAACCGCCCGCATTATCCGGGACAATCTGCCCAACGCCACCTTTATCGGCTTCACCGGGACACCCATTTCCTCCAAGGACCGCAGCACCCGGGAGGTGTTCGGGGATTATATCGACGTATACGACATGACCCAGGCTGTGGAGGACGGGGCCACCCGCCCGGTGTACTACGAAAGCCGGGTGATCCACCTGAAGCTAGACGAAATCACCCTGCGGCTGATTGATGCGGAATATGACCTGATGGCTCAGAATGTGGATCCCTATGTGATTGAGCAGAGCAAGAAAGAGCTGGGCCAGATGGAGGCCATCCTGGGCGCGGATACCACTATCGAATCGCTGGTCAATGACATCTTGGATCACTACGAGAACTACCGGGCCGATCTGCTGACGGGCAAGGCCATGATCGTGGCTTACTCCCGGCCCATTGCTATGAAGATTTACAAACGGCTTCTGGAGCTGCGGCCTGCCTGGACGGAGAAGGTGGGGGTGGTTATGACCCACGGCAACAACGACCCGGAGGAATGGCGGCAGATTATCGGCAATAAGGCCCACAAGGAGGAGCTGGCTCGGAAGTTCAAGGACAACGCCTCCCCCATGAAGATTGCCATCGTGGTGGATATGTGGCTGACCGGCTTTGACGTGCCGTCACTGGCCACCATGTACGTTTATAAGCCCATGGCCGGACACAATCTGATGCAGGCCATTGCCCGGGTCAACCGGGTGTTTGGGGACAAAGAGGGCGGGCTCGTGGTAGATTATGTGGGCATCGCGCAGGCGCTGAAACAGGCGATGAATGACTACACGAGCCGGGACAAGAAGAACTACGGCGATCCCGATGTGGGCCATGCGGCATACTCGAAGTTTCAGGAGAAGCTGTCCATCTGCCGGGATCTGCTCCACGGCTTCGACTACTCAGCCTTTATTTCCGGGACGGATCTTGAACGGGCCAAGGCCATCAGCGGTGGGGCTAACTTCCTGTTGGGCAGACGGGTGCTGGAAAACGATCTGCCGGATAACGAGAAAACCCATAATGTTTACATCAAAGAGGCGCTGCTGCTCCGGCAGGCGCTGTCGCTGTGTGCCAGCTTGGTGGAGGAAAAGACCCGGCTGGAATGCGCGTTCTTTGAGGCGGTCAGAACGATGGTTGTGCGCTTGACTACGGGTGGGACGGGTGAAAAATTCACCTTGCCGGAGGTCAATGAGCGGATCAATGAGCTGCTAAAGCACAGCATCAAAAGCGAGGGCGTTATTAACCTGTTTTCTGACGTGGGGACGGAGTTTTCCCTCTTTGACCCGAAATTCCTCGAAGAAATCGCCCACATGAAGGAGAAGAACCTGGCGGTGGAATTGCTGAAAAAGCTGATTGCCGAGCAGGTATCCATCTACCGCCGGAGCAACGTGGTCAAGTCGGAAAAGTTCAGCGAAATCATCCAGAGTGTCATGAACTGCTACCTCAATGGAATGCTGACCAATGAGGAAGTCATCCAGGAGCTGCTGAAGCTGGCAAAAGATATCGCCCAGGCCAACGCGGAAGGCGAAGCGCTGGGGCTGAACGCCGAGGAGCTGGCGTTCTATGACGCGCTGACCAAGCCCCATGCCATCAAGGATTTTTACGAGCATGAGGAACTGATTGCCATTACCAAGGAACTGACCGACCTTCTGCGGCAAAACCGCACCATCGACTGGCAGAAGAAAGAGAGCGCCCGGGCCGGGATGCGGCGGCTGGTGAAGCGTCTCTTAAAGAAGCATAAATACCCGCCGGAGGGAATGGAGGATGCGGTGCAGACGGTGATGAGCCAGTGTGAGATGTGGAGCGACAATGTAATGGCAGTTGACTGAAAGCTGTAGCTTTGAATGTGGAGTACCCCACCGCAAAAAGTATAGAGGAACTATATCAACAAAATGCATCCAACAAGCAAGGAAGCCTTTCGAAAAATTTCAGTAGCTTTTCCTGCCAGCCTGTGGTATATGTTTGTACCACGAGGAGGCGACGGCATGAACAAGACCCTGACAGCTCTGTACGACAGCTTCTATACACCGCCCCAGTCGGCGGACACCCGCACGGAGATCCAGGACATCCACAGACAGCTCATCCTAAAACTGGACAAGCCGGAACGGCGGCTGGTGCTCCGGCTGATCGACGCCAAAGACCATCTGGCAGAGGAGATGTCTATGGACAGCTTCGTCTGCGGTTTTCGGCTGGCGTGGCGGCTGGCAAACGAACTGAACAGCTACCCGGAAAACGGGCGTCCCACCCGGTCAGACCAAACCGGGCAGGACGCCCGTTGCGCGCCGCCGGAGCGATGGGAATTCCCGGACGAGGGTTAACACCTCCCCAGCCCAGACCGCCCCATGTTGTGGCCACCGTGTGCCCGCTGTGGCCCCCTGTTGAAAAAGCGAAAGACTGAACCGGAAGCGGTTCAGCCCTTCGCGCTGTCTACGGCAGAAACTCCGGCAGCACCCGATACCGGCTGACGCCGAAGCTGCTGCTCCGCTGGATGATCTCCTCGGAAATCTGGCTGAGATGCTTTCGTCCGAAATTGGTGTCCCCGAACCAGCAGTCAAAATTCGCCACCGGCAGCACCACCCAATCACTGTCCTCGGGCCGGTTGGCGGCATAGTAGGCGATGAGCATGTAGATCGCCTCAGCGGGCAGCTTCTCCGGCCGTACCGCCTCGATTTTCGCTCGAAGTTCCTCGGGCAGCTCCATCTCATCCCGGCGCAGCGGGCCCAGTTCCAACGCATCGGCAAACACATCGTCAAAACGGAGAATCCACGCGGCGTCCGCATTGGAGGAAAACAGAGGTATCTGGAACTGCCGCACCTTTTTGCGCCACTCCGCGTCGAATTTCTTGTCCAGCTCCCCGGCGGTTTCGGAATACGCTTTCCGCACTACCTTCGGATTGTCCCGCGCGAAAGCCATGGCGGCGTGGAAATGCCGGCAGAACCAGCCGCGGCCATCTTCGTCCACCAGTGCCGGGAACTCCCGGTGGAGTGCGCCGAAATCCGTCCGATACTGCCACTCCGGCTTGGCACCTGCCCGCTCCGGCACACTGCACCAGGCGCACAGCCCCCGGCGGGCATAGGCCATCCGCTCTCTGGGTTGGTCGTCCAACTCTGTCCCGTTCGGGCCATGGAACAGGAACCCACGTGCCAGGATGGTCAAGATCCGGGACAGCCCGCCGAACTCCCGCAGAGCCTCGAAGGTGAACCGCCCAAGCCAGGTGGTGTCCTTCTTTCCGTCGGCCTTGTAGGCCACCGGCCTGGTGTAGTCCAAAAACTCCCGCCACTCATTCAGCATGGGGCACCTCCAACACGTTGGGCAGAACGGCGTCCGGCAGCAGTTCCCACAGCAGCCCACGCTTGCCCAGAGCCACCACATACCGCACAGCGGTCACAGGTTTCACGATTATGTCCAGCAGCTCCCGGCACTTGGCGGAGACGGCGTCCCGGTAGGACTGGGAGGCCGTCTTTTTCTGATACGCCTCCATCATGGTGGCGAAAGCAGGGGAGTCCCCATCCCGAACCAGCCGTTTGCGATCCTGGGCGGTGTTCTCCTGGTCGATATCCAGCAGGATATCCCACAGCACCCGGTAGCCGCCAAAGCGGAAGTCAGTCAGCAGGTCGAACAGCTCCTCAAATTCCGGCAGCCATTCCAGCAGGAAGCGCTCCCGGGCCTCCGTGTCCAGGAACTGCCACCCATCCCGACGCATGGCCTCCAGCACCTCCGCCACCCGCTCCGGCGGCAGCTCGCCCAGCTGGGCGTACAGCTCGTCCGCGTCCCAGTCATCCTCCTGCCCGCGGGAAAAGAGAATGCGCTCCACATCGTTCTTCCGCCCCTTGCTCTGGACGGGCACCCGGCAGGCCCGAATGCGGGATAGACACGCCTCGTAGTCCCTGAGCAGAGTGGCTACCGCATCCAAAGTGTCTTTGTCCAGCGCGTCCCGCCACCCCGGCTTGGCGGCAAAGGCAAACAGCTCCCCATCCTGCGCCGGGGTGACTTTGAGTTTCGGCGTGTGTTTTTTCAGCTGGTGGGCCAGGTAGGGAAGCCGCTCCACGTTGGAGTCCACTTCGCTCCAATCCACTTTCTTGAAGAACGCCTTGAGCTTTGCGGCATGGGTGGGCTCGTACCAGGCCCGCCGGGTAGAGGCGTGCTCCGCCAGATACTTGTACTGTAAAAACGGCGTCCGCTTCACCGTCCGCTGGCCCAGAAATTCCACCAGGTCGGGCCGCACGCCGCTTTTGGCCGAGTCGATCTCCAGCCCGGTGAGGATGGCCAGCAGCTCCGTTTCCTCCCGGCAGCGCTGGCGCTCCTCGTCGTCGGAGTTTTCATTGTAGGCGATGATGCTGCGGTCCAGCGCGGCATTGCAGATCTGCCCCACCCGGGAGGAAAAGGTGTCCCGCACCGCCTCAAACCGGGCCTCCCAGTCGTGGGCGGAGCGGATCCGGGGCGCTGCCGCCGGAATCATCAGCAGGGGGATGTTTTCCTGGTTTTCCAGCGATTTGTATTTCTCAAACCGGGCGATGTCGTAGTTGCGCCGCACGCAGGTGTTGATGATCGGGTCGGCGATTGTCTTGACCATGTCGCCGTCGTAGTCCGCGCCGCCCAGCCGCTCCGCCGCCAGTATGTTGGAATCCACCATGACCACATCGGTAAGCTGGTGGAAATAGTAGTGGCGCATATTGTCCTTGTCGTCGAAGAAAGAAAGCTGGATCTCCTCGTTGCGAGCGATATGCGGATTGCGCAGGAGGGTGCATACCTCCTGCCGGGGATAGACCGCGCCGGGGGCGTAGACCGCGCCGCGGGGGAAATGACGGGCGTCTGTAAGCGCCGACGCAAAAAATGCCCGCTCCCGCTTGGTGCGCACCTGTTTGAAATCCAGCAGCATGACCAGGAAATCCAGCAGGTCGCCGGACAGGTAGCGGTTGTCCCCGGCCACGATGAGCCGTCCCACGGCGTAGTTTTTCACGATGCGCTCCGCTAAGTTGTCCAGCGCCTGGGTGTACACCGGCTCAGCGATAAACCGTGGGTTCTTTTTCAGGACGGCGGCGAGATAGTATTCCCGGCTCTTTTTCCGCTCCCAGAAGTGGTGTCCCTCCAGTGCCCGCAGAAAGTAGTTCCGCCGAAACTGCCCGTTGGCCCGGAAGTTGTAGTAGGCCAGCTCGGTTTGCTTGGTGAGCCAGTGGCGCTTGTCCTCCTCCGGGCTGTGGTCCCAGCCGTCCGGCAAGTCGGCGGGGCGAAATTCGTCCGCGCGAACAGACACGGTGGTGAGGAACTGGTAGTTGAGCTCAGTGAACTGCTCCGGCTTCTCCTTGCTCACGTTGGTGATGTACAGAGCGTGGCGGTAGCGCCGGAAAGCGTCCCAGTAGTCCGGCCAGCCCATGCCGCACTCCGCCATCCAGCCCAGGCCCTTGCACATGGAGCGGGTGAGGGTGATGTCCACGTCTTTGACCCGGTGCTCCACGCCCCACAGATCGGTGATGGTGCGGGTGCCGCAGCCGGTCAGGAAGCTGTGAAAATCCACCTGGTGGAGCATCCCCTTGACGTAGGGCAGGCGAATTTGGAAAGAGGTGTGGATGTGCCTGCCGCACAGCACCCTGTCGATCTGCGCGGCAAACCGGGGCGAGATCAGCCCCTCGCCATCGAAGCAGATGATGGACACGTCCACCTTTTTCTCCACCCGGTGATATTTCCGCGTGGTGTCCTGGGAGCCGTCGTCCTCCACAGTGATGACGGGAACCAAGTGCTCGGTGCGGGGGCGGTTCTCCACGACAATGACCCGGTGGGGACGGTCAATGTCCACGCCGTCGATGCGCGCGCCGCTGGACAGCATCAGGCCGTTATAGGCGTACAGCTTGGAGAGCTGGCATTGGTCAATGTCCATGCCCAGCATGATGCGGCGGCGCACCGCGTCATGGAGGTCTGCGCGGATGAAGGACAGCCGCGCCTGACGGCTCATGCTGCCGGAGCGCTCGAAAGCCACATAACGGCGGGGGCCGGAACCGAAGTCCAGTCCCACGCCCTCGGGACGGAACATGGCCCGGGCTTTCTCCTGGCATACCCGCTGTTTTTTGCTGGCGGCGCTGCGGTCAAAGACACGGTCGAAGTCCATGTAGAAGATGGCGTCGGACAGGTCGGGGATGAGCTTCCCATCGCTGGATTCGGCGTAACTGTCACCACACAGGACGCACATGGTCTGGAAGAACAGGGCATTGCTGTCCTGCTCGTGGGTGGCCGTTCTGCTTTTGCATTTCTCCGTCGCCAACGCGCTGAGATCGAAGGAGTAGCCATCTGCCGTCTCCACGGCGTAACTCATCACCGCACGGGCGGACAGCTGAAAGATCTGGTATCTGGCCTGAGACATTCCGTCACCTCCCGACAGTAATATTTTACCACACACAAGTGAAAACGCAATATGAATATTGCCCCCACAAATTTCTGTGGGAGCAATATTTTATTTTGCGCGGAGGAAGGAGGCGGGCCAAATGTTCCGCGTCAGGTTATCAACCCACGGACGATGAAAGGGGAACCACCATGTCAATTTTAGGAGAGCGCTATTTCAAAACCAGCAACGCCATCTACAGCTACGGCTTGGGCTGTCGGGAGCTGGCGGTATATGGCTACCTGCGCTCCCGCGCGGGGAGCAAGGACTACTGCTGGCCCAGTATGCAGACCATCGCCGCCGCCTGCGGCTGTTCCAGCACCACAGCCCGCAAAGCGGTGGACGAGCTGGAGCGGCGGGGTTTTATCCGCAGGGTGCCCACCTATGCCACTGACCGAAAGGGCCGGAGGCGGCAGTGCAACAACACCTATTATCTGCTGGATCTGCCGCCCCTGCCGGGGCCGCAGGACAAGCTGACCTACCACGAGGAGAGCCCTGAAGACGGGACGAAGGAAAAAGCAGGATAAACACCGGGCGTCACAAGTGACACCCGCCGAGCCACAAACGCCCGCAGTGCGGGCGTTTTCCCGGAGCCCGAATTAGGGTCAAAAACAGAAAGAAAATGTGCCGTTGGGGTCAAGAACCCCAAAAAGGTGCGAAGTAACAGGCTTTGAGCAGGGGGCAAGCCCCGGAAAGGAGTAGAAAATGAGTAAAAAAGACAAGTTGGCGGTCTATCTCACGCCGGAGAAGAAGGCCGAGCTGGAGCGGCGCTGTCACGAGGACGGCAGCAGGAGCATGACTGCGTTCATCGAGCACGCGCTGGATTTCTACCTGGGCTATCTCGACGTCCAGGACGCGGGGACCTTTCTCCCGCCGGCCATCCGCTCCTGCATCAACGGACGGCTGGGCACCATGGAGAACCGTATGGCGTCGCTGCTGTACAAGCAGGCGGTGGAGCTGGAAATGTGCGAGCGCATCCTCGCCGACAGTCTCGAACTGGACGAGGCGTACCTGCGCCGCAAACGGGCGGAGAGCATCGACAGCGTGAAGCGCACCAACGGCCAGCTGCGCTTTGAGCAGGTCGCACGTCATGCTGAGGATGACTGATGCCCAAGCTGATTTTGAAAAGTCCGTACCTCAAGTGCGGCGGCAAGGGCGGGGGTTCCGTGTCCGGCTACCTGCGCTACATCGGCACACGGGACGGAGTGGAGCTTGTGCCGGATGGCCGTCCCGCCACAAAGCGGCAGGAGCAGTTGATCCGCGCGCTGGTGCGGGACTTCCCGGACAGCAAAGAGCTGTTGGAGTATGTAGACTGGGAGGCGTTGCACACCAAAGCCCACGCTTCCACATTCATCACCACGGCGCTGGAATGTAACTGGGAGCAGGCTAACCGCTCCGATGTGTACCTGAAGTATATCGCGACACGTACGCGGGTGGAGCGGCTGGGCAGCCACGGCCTGTTTGGTGACGACGACAGCGTGGATCTGCAAAGGGCGGCGGCGGAGTTGGACAGCTACACTGGCAACGTGTGGACGCACATCATCTCGCTGAAGCGGGAGGACGCGGCGCGGTTGGGCTACGACAGGGCATCGGCGTGGCGCGACCTGCTCCGTGCCGAGCGCAACGAGATCGCCAGCGCCATGAGCATACCCGCCGACCATTTCCGCTGGTACGCGGCGTTCCATGATGAGGGCGATCATCCCCATGTTCACATGATGGCCTGGTCCAGTCAGTCTGGGGAGGGCTGGCTGGACCGGGACGGCATTCGCAAAATCAAATCCACGCTGACGAATCAAATTTTCCAGCAGGAGATGCTCCATCTGTACGAGCAGAAAACCGTCTCCCGTGACGAGTTGGTGCGTCAGGCGCGGGCGTCCATGCTGGAACTGGTGAAGGAGATGCGCCAGGGCATCTGCGACCATCCGGAAGCGGAGAAGTTGATATGGGAGTTGGCCCAGGTACTGGATGGTGTGAAGGGTAAAAAGAAGTACGGCTACCTGCCCAAGCCGGTGAAGCGGCTGGTGGATGAGATCGTAGACGAGATGGAGCGCCTGCCCGCAGTGGCTAAGTGCTACGAACAGTGGCAGACATTGCAGGGTGAGGTGGAGGGTTACTATTCCGACGCGCCGCCCGAGAGGAAAAAGCTGTCCCAGCGGAAAGAGTTCCGGCAGATCAAGAACGCCGTCGTGGCGGAAGCGGAAAACCTCCGTCTGTCTGTGCTGACCTTCGAGGGGGAGCAACAGCCGAATGAGGATGACGGCTGTGACCATTCCCGCAGCCACTGGTACCGGCAGATGAAGCAAATCCTGGACGACCCAAATGAGCCTATCGAGAACAAGGATTGGGCGGTATCGGAGATGCAGATGCTGGCGGAGCGCGGTGTGCCCCAGGCGTGGTATGTGCTGGGAATGCTGTACCGGGATGGCGGTGTGCTTATCCCGGACAGCGCGCTGGCGGCGAAAGCGTTCGAGAAAGCGGCGCAGACGGGGATGAGCCCGGCCCAGTGTGCGTTGGGTGAATTGCTGCTCTCTGATGACTTGGACGTGCGTGATCCTCGGGCGGGGATGGAGTGGCTGGAACTGGCGTGGCAGAATGGTTCACTCTGTGCGGGCTATCGTCTGGCAAAGGAATACCTCGGCGGGGAGAACGTGGCCAAAGATGCGGAGCGCGGGTTGAAACACCTGTCTGCCTGTGCTGGGACGGGCCACCCCGGTGCGCAGTATCTGCTGGGCAAGCTGTACCTGACAGGCCAGAAGGTTCCCCGCGATGTGGAGCGGGCCGAATACTGGCTGTCTCGGGCGGCAGCGCAGGGAAATGAGTACGCCGGCCTTCTGTTGGAGCGGATGGAGGATTCCAAAGCCTCCGTGGCGGCGCTGGCCGTGATCCGCCTGCTCCACAGCATGGCCCAGGTTTTTCAGGACAACTCCCTCCCCAAGCACAGCCCGGTAGGTATGCGGACAGACCGTAAGCTGCTGCAAAAGATCCGGGAGAAGAAGATCGCCATGGGCCACAAGCCAGACGACCACCCGGACGAGGACATGACAATGTATTAGAATTTTGAGTATCCCACCCCAAAATTTTGAGAGGAACTATATCAACAAGACGCATCCAACCAAATAGGAACCCTTCCGTGCGGAAGGGAGAAAGGACAATTATGAAGAAAACACAGTACACCTCATACGACCAGCTGCCCCTAATGCTTTCCGTTCCGGAGGTGGCGGTGGTGCTGGGCATCAGCCGTGCCGGGGCCTACGAATTGGCGCGGAGCGATGACTTTCCTGCACTGAGAATCGGGAACAGGATCGTGGTGCCGAAAGAGAAATTCATCCGATGGATCGACAGCCAGGTCAATTGATAACAAACTGATAACTCTCGGCCTTTTCCATAGATATTCCCGCCGGCCTGTGGTATGTTGTGTCCTTGCAAAAGGAGGCGGAGAAAATGCGGAAAACTTTGGAAGATTTCTACTATGGCAACATCACACCCAATGAACAGGTTATGAACCCTAATTCAGAACTGCGGCGGGCCACAGACCGTGTGGCCCGCTTCGAAAACCAGCTTATGGAGCAGCTCAGCAAAGCAGGGCAGACGGTTCTGGCAAAACTGATTGAATCACAGCAGGAAATCGACAGCATCACGGCGCTGGAAAACTTTATCCTGGGTTTCCGGCTGGGCGTCAGGATGATGGCCGAGTGTATGGATGACAACGATGGTGACATTAGAAACGGAGGCGAATGACCACGGCTAAGAAAAGAGCAAATGGTGAGGGCAGCCTGCGCAAGCGCTCCGATGGCCGCTGGGAGGGACGGTATACGGCGGGCCGCGACCCGGTGACGGGCAAGGCCATTTACAAAAATGTTCTGGCAAAAACGCAAAAAGAGTGCAAGGAGAAGCTGGCCCAGGCCATTGAGAAAAGCGGGAAAATCGATGTGACCAAGGCAGGGCAATACACGGTAGAGGAATGGTGCTGGCTCTGGCACGAGAACTACTGCAAGCCTGCCGTCAAAGACAGCACAGCGGAATACTACCGCAGCTATATTGAGCACCACATCGCGCCCAATATCGGCAAAATCAAGCTGGAAAAGCTTACCACGCTGGATCTTCAAAAATTCTACAACAAGACGAAAAAAAACGGCAGGGTGGAAAAATATGAGGGCATGGAGGATCGAAGCCTAAGTGCCCGGACGGTGCGGGGTCTCCACGCCATGCTCCGCACCGCCTTGGATCAGGCGGTGCGGGAGTGCCTGATCCCCTTCAACCCGGCCATCGGCTGCCGCCTGCCGCCGAAGGAGAAAAAGGAGATGAAGATCCTCCCGGCGGAGCAGATCGGGGCCTACCTCAGTGCGGCGGAGGAGCACGGCGTCCTGCCCATGTTCTACCTGGAGCTGACCACGGGGCTGAGGAGGGGAGAACTGACAGCCCTCCTCTGGACTGACCTCGATGTGGAGACCCGCACCCTGACGGTGTCGAAATCGGCGGGACGCTTGAAGGGCGAGGTGCGGGTGACTCAGCCCAAGACCGCCAATTCGGTGCGGACGATCTGTCTGCCGAAAGAGACGGTGGATCTGCTGGTGCAGGAGCATGAAAAGCACCCGTCCAATCCCTATATGTTCCCCTCGCCGGTGACGGGGAAGATGTACGGCCCGGACTGCATTGGGCGACTACACAAGACCTTGTTGAGGAAGGCCGGAATCACCGAAAACTTCCCCTTCCATGGCTTGCGTCATACCTTTGCCACCTTAGCGATTCAGCAGGGGGTGGACGTCAAAACGGTATCCAGCATCCTGGGCCACTACAGCGCGGGATTCACGTTGGACACCTACGCCCACGTCACCGGGGAGATGCAGAAAGAGGCGGCAGATCGCATGGGCAGTTTCATCGCCCAGGCTGTCTAACCGCCCAGAAAACGGAAACAGGGGGTGCCGAGAGAAAAATCGGCACTCCCTGAAATTTTTCCAGAATGGGTCAGATATGGGTCAGAACAGGTTGACCCATATTTGACCCATACGGAAAAGTGAACAAAATCAATAAAAATCCTCCGATTTCAGCGGAAATCGGAGGATTTTTGGTCCGAGTGACAGGACTTGAACCTGCGGCCTCTTGACCCCCAGTCAAGCGCGATACCAAACTTCGCCACACCCGGATGAAATTTACTTTACTGGCTCAGATGAACCTAAAGTATAGTACCATATTGTTGGGGAAAAAGCAAGAGGAAAAATAAAATTTTTTGAAGTGATCTTTTCGGAGAAAACAGCCATTACAGCAATGCGTCAGCCCACCGCGAAAACGGTGGGCTGACGCAAAACCGATTCAACAAAAGAGAGAGGGAGGAGTTGTCATTGCATCTGACATGATTAAGAATACCATATTCTCTTTCAAAATGGTGTATAGACTTTGAAATATCTTTGAACATTCTGTAAAGGGCTAAATCAAGTCCCCGTTCAGCTGGGGACGGGGGAACTGCCGCGTGTTCTGCACTGTACAGAGCAGTTCCAAAGCCCGCAGAGCGGTGGGCAGGTCATGGGCGGGGATCCATATCCGTCCCGGCGGCAGGGTGTTTAGGGCGCGGACAGACCCACGCTCCAAGTCAAAGCAGGGTGATAAAGTCGCTGTTGGCATAGCCTTCGGCGCCATCGAAGGACACCAGATACCAGCCCTGCCACTGGTTCAAGATGGTAAGCCGTGTTCCGTCGTAGGCTTTCGCGATAACAGGAGCGGATGTGGAAGGGCGGGAGCGGATATTCAGATAGCCCCAGTCCACATCCACTACGCCCTGCCGCGGGGTTGTAGGTCCTAAAAATGGGATTCCAAAGTACTCCGTGAGGGCCAGCACAATGGTTCGGGCAATTTGATTCAGGTTGTTTTTGATCCAGGTGGCGTCGTCCTCGTTGTCATGATAGCCCAATTCAATGAAAACAGACGGGGCTCTGGGCTGACGGACCTCTCCGATTGAGGTGGTTGCCTCAGCCCGCACCCGGTTGGGCAGGGGATAGATGGCTTTTAAGTTGTCCGCCATAATCTCCGCCGCCCGCTTTCCCTTGGAGCTGCCCGGGTAATAAAATACGATGATGCCCCTGGTTTTGCCATAGTTGCTGGGGGCGGAGGCATTGGAGTGAAGGGCCAGGTGGAGATCGTAAGTACCGGCGTTGGAGGCCCGTATGGAGGACACGGCGGTCATGTCCGGGGTGTTTCTGCTATATTGGATGCCCGATGCGTTTAGATATGGGACCATGGCGTCGGCAAGGCGGTTCATCCACTCCTCCTCGCTGCCGCCGTTCACATACATATTTGCCTCTTGCGTGGATGGGGACAGATAAATAATTGGCATAAGGAAAACCCTCCTTTGTCTCATCCTATGCGGCGGCGCAGGATTTGACAAAGGAGGGCGGTTTATTTGAGCGCGTGGGCCAGAGCGGCGAACTCCTCCAATCCCAGCCGCTCGCCCCGGACGGCCTCAGGCAGCCCGCAGTCCAGAATGATCTGGCGCAGCTGATCCTTGGGAAAGCGGCTGCCGTAGGCAGCGGACAGGCCGTTAAGCAGGGTTTTGCGCCGCTGGGCAAAGGCCGCCCTCACCACGGCGAAAATGGCGTCTTTGTCTCCGGCAACCGGAGGGGCGTCGTGGGGGGTGAGCCGCACCACGGCCGATGTCACCTTGGGAGCGGGGAGGAAGCAGTCTGGCGGCACCTCAAAGAGCAGCTCGCAGCTTGCGTGGTACTGGCAGAACAGGGAGAAGGCCCCACAGTCGGAGTCGCCAGGGGCGGCGCAGATGCGTTTGGCCACCTCCCGCTGGATCATCACCGTGACAGACTGGAAACAGCCCGCCTCCAGCAGCTTGGTAATCACCGGCGTGGTGATATTGTAGGGCAGGTTGGCGCAGGCTTTGACCGGCAAGCTTCCGAATTTTTCCGCTGCCAGCGCAGGCAAATCCAGCTTCATCACGTCTCCGGGAATGATCTCCGCGTTAGGGCAGTCGGCCAGCGTTTCCGCCAGGATGGGCAGCAGGGACCTGTCCAGCTCCACCGCCGCCACCTTTCCAGCCCGCCGGGCCAGCTGGACGGTGAGGGGGCCGATACCGGGGCCGATCTCCAGCACGGCGCAGCCCTCGTCCAGCCCCGCCGCGTCCGCGATGTCCTGGGGAACCCAGTCCGCGATGAGGAAGTTCTGCCCCATGGACTTGGAGAAGTGGAACCCGTGCCGGGCCAGCAGGGCCTTGATGTCGCGGATATCGGTGAGATTCATGATTGGTCCCCCTCCGCTGCCTTCAGGGCGCACACTACGATATTCATTGCGTACACCTCGGTTTCAACCGTTTTTCGTAGGCCACCCGCCGGGGGTCGTGAGGGGGTGGGGCGTCCACCAGCACGTTTCCCCGGTACTGGAAGCCGGACTTCCGTAGCAGGCCCACCATGGCCTTGTTTTTTCTGTGGGTGTCTACCCGGAGCCACTCCAGCCCTTGGGCGCGGGCAAGTTCTTCCCAGGCGGCGGCCATGTGCCCCGCCAGTCCGGAGCCCCGCCACCGATCCGCCACGGCGCAGCGGTGGATGACGGCATAGGGCTCGTCGGAGCCCCACTTGCCGTCGGTGATGGCGGCGTAGCCAGCTTCAGGTTGGGCGGACAGGGTGAAAAAGCCTCCCACTTCACCGCCGCAGGTGAGGACGTAGCACTCTCCTCGGGCCATGTCCTCCAGAAAATCCTCCTGGGCGGGATAGTTTTCGTGCCACTGGCCGATGGGGATCAGCACGGCCTTGGCCTGGGCTAAAATGGCGTCCATGGCGTCCAGGTCGCCCCCCTGCGCCTGGCGGTATTCCACCGGCTGGGGCAGGGAAGGGCGGTTCAGCTCCCGCTCCAGCTCGGCCAGCAGCTTTTGGTCCTCTTTGGAGGACAGGTCCAGCTGTTGGTACAGGTCGGGCCGGCGCTGCCTGGTGCGCAGCAGGGACTGCTTGCGCTGCCAGCGCTCCACCTTGGCGTGGTCGCCGGTGAGCAGCTCGGGGGGGACGGCTCTGCCGTGCCACACCTCAGGCCGGGAGTACTGGGGGTATTCCAGCAGTCCGTTCCAGTGGCTCTCGTTTTCGAAGCACTCCGGGTCGGACAGCACTCCGGGCACCAGTCGGCTCACCGCGTCAGCCACCGCCATGGCGGCGATCTCCCCGCCGGTGAGCACGAAGTCTCCCAGGGAGATTTCCTCGTCTACGCACTCGTCGAGGAAGCGTTGGTCCACCCCCTCGTAGTGGCCGCACACCAGGATCAGGTGGCGTTCCTCCCAGGCCAGCCGCTTGGCGTCCGCCTGGGTGAAGGTTTTGCCACAGGGGGAGAGGTAGATGGTGCGGGGCTTTCCTTCTGCCTGGGAGCGGAGATGGTTCCAGCAGCGGAATAGGGGGTCGGCCTGCAAAACCGCTCCGCGTCCTCCGCCGTAGGGGTAGTCATCCACCTGCTTTTGTCTATTTAGGGTATAGTCCCGGAGCTGGTGGGTTTGGATGCGCAGAAAGTCCCGCTCCTGGGCCCGGCCCAGGATGGACTCGGACAGCACGTCCCCCACCGTGTCGGGGAACAGTGTGATGATGTCGATATGGTACATGGTCCCTACATCCCCTCGATAAGCCGCACTTTGAGATACCCGCCCTGGATGTTGGTCTCCAAAACGAATTCGGGCACGGCGGGAATCATAATCTCTCGTTCTCCGGCTACCACGTAGACCTGCTGGCGGGAGGGGGAGAGCACCTCCCGCAGAATGCCCAGCTTATTCCCTGCCTCGTCCACCACGTCCAGGCCGATGATGTCCGCCAGGAAGAAGGTCCCGTCGGGGAGCTTGGCGTCCTCTCGGCGGATTTGGACAGTTTTTCCCTTGAGGGCCATGGCCTGCTCCACCGTGTCCACGCCCTCCAGCGCGGTGATGACGCTGCCCTTGTGGACGCGGCTGGACCGAACGTTTCTCGCGTTGCCGTCCACGTAGAGGGTGGAAAAGCGGCATATAAAGTCCGGGCTGTCCGCCCAGGGCACAATGCGCACCTCGCCGTGAATGCCGTGGGTGTTGACGATCTCGCCGCAGTCTAAAAACTCTTTCATGAAACGGGTACCTCCTGGCCTATGGTAAGAAAACAGGCGGGGTCTGCCCCGCCTGTTTCTCAGATTCAGTCAACAATATCGACTGAGATTTTTTTGCCCTGGCGCTGGGCCACCGAGCGCATCAGCGCTCGGATCTCCTTGGCGATGCGGCCCTGACGGCCAATCACCTTGCCCATGTCGCCGGGGGCGACCCGGAGCTCCAGCACCGTCTCAACAGGGGTCTCAGTTTCGGAGACGGACACCGCATCGGGATCGTCCACCAGGCTGCGGGCGATATAAGTGAGCAATTCCTTCATGTGTCCTCCGATCCAGCTTACAGCCCGGCCTTTTTCAGCAGGTCGCGCACGGTGTCGGTGGGCTGAGCGCCAGTGCGAATCCAGGCCTGGGCGCGCTCCACGTCGATGTTGACGGCGGCGGGATTCTGCCGGGGGTCATAGGTACCGATCTCCTCGATGAAGCGGCCGTCCCGGGGATAGCGGGAGTCGGCAACGACGACACGGTAGAAGGGGGCCTTCTTGGCGCCCATGCGGCGCAGTCTGATCTTAACCATCGTATATTCACCTCCAAAAGTCATTGTTCATTTATGGCAAATGCTCCGGAAGGAGCAGAACCAACATTAAAATGGCATACCCATCCCTTTGAAGCGCCCAAACAGGCCCTTGGCCTTCTTGGGGTTGGAGAACTGCCGGGTAAGCTGCTGCACCATGTCAAACTGCTTGAGCAGACGGTTCACGTCCACCACCTGGGTGCCGGAGCCGGCGGCGATGCGCTTTTTCCGGCCGGAGTTTAGGACGCTTGGATTCTCCCGCTCATAGGGGGTCATGGATTGGATGATGGCCTCAATGCGCTTTAGATTGCCCTCGTCCGCCGACAAATCCAGCTTTTTGCTACCCATGCCGGGAATCATGCCCGCGATGTCCTCCAACCCACCCATGCTTTTCAGCTGGGTGAGCTGGTCGTAGAAGTCGGACAGGGTAAATTTATTTTTCCGCAGCCGTTCCAGTTGCTCGGCGGCCTTTTTGGCGTCCAGGTTCTGCTCAGCCTTCTCGATGAGGGACAGCACGTCTCCCATGCCCAAAATCCGGCTTGCCATGCGGTCGGGGTGGAACACCTCCACCGCGTCCAGCTTTTCCCCGGTGCCGGCGAATTTGATGGGCTTGCCGGTGACGGACCGGATGGACAGGGCTGCGCCTCCCCTGGCGTCGCCGTCCAGCTTGGTGAGCATCACGCCGTCGATGTCCAGCGCGTCGTCAAAGGCCTTGGCGGCGGTGACGGCGTCCTGGCCGATCATGGCGTCCACCACCAGCAGAATCTCGGTGGGGGTTACCGCCTCCTTGATGCGCCGCAGTTCGTCCATGAGGGTCTCATCCACGTGGAGCCGGCCGGCGGTATCCAGGAAAACCATGTCGTTGCCGTGGCGGCGGGCGTGCTCCACAGCGGCCTTGGCGATATCCACCGGATCAATCTGCCCCATTTGGAACACCGGAATGCCGAGCTGTTCACCCACTACCTCCAGCTGCTTGATGGCGGCGGGCCGGTACACGTCGCAGGCGCACAAGAGAGGCCGCTTGCCCTGCCTTTTCATCAGGCCGGCCAGCTTCGCGCCATTGGTGGTCTTGCCCGCGCCCTGTAGGCCCACCAGCATGACGACAGTGGGAGGAGCGGAGGAAATGGCCAGCTTACTGTCGCCGCCCCCCATGAGGGAGGTGAGCTCCTCGTTGACAATCTTCACGATCATCTGGGCGGGGGTGAGGGATTCCATCACGTCCTGACCGACGGCCCGTTCTGTCACCGAGGCCACAAAGCTCTTGACCACTTTGAAGTTGACGTCCGCCTCCAATAGGGCCATCTTGATTTCCTTCATGGCTTCCTTCACGTCTGCCTCGGAGAGACGGCCCTTCCCGCGCAGACGCTTAAAGGTGGCGGACAATTTTTCGGTTAAGCTTTCAAATGCCATAGAAGTTACTCCTGATTCAGCTTGGCCACGTTGCTTTTGATTTCCCGCGCCAGTGCGTCCAGCATGGCGTCGTCATAAATGCGCGCGTCCACCGCCTGAAGAAGCCGGTCCGCCGCCGCATCGATGGCGTTAATGGCGGCCCGGGACTGATGAAAGCGGCGGATGATGTGGGTTTTGTCCTCAACTTCGGTCATAGCGGCCTCCGCGCGGACAATCACATCCCGCACACCCTGCCGGGAAATGCCGTAATTCTCGGCGATCTCCGCCAGGGAAAGGTCCTCGTTATAATAGAGGTCATAAAATTCCCGCTGGCGCTCTGTCAAAAGATCGCCGTAAAAATCGAACAACATGGCCATCCGATAAGCCTGATTCTTCATGGGAATTCACCTCCGCCAAGTCGATGCAGTGTAAAGTTTATGGACTTTACAAAGCATTGATACTATACCATACAATGTAGGATAAGTCAAGCCGCGGCCCGTATTTTCTGCTGACAAAATTTTTTGAAATCTTTTCAGGTTTTGCGAAAAAAAACTTGACAAAATCCTATGTTCTGATATAATAACACTCGGTCCATTTGAGGACAGAGATAGATACAGCGGATTAGTGTAATGGTAGCACACCAGACTCTGACTCTGTTTGTGAGGGTTCGAATCCTTCATCCGCTGCCAGAGGAAAAGCCTTGAGCCTGTTGAGGTTCAAGGCTTTTTGCTGTCTTTACGAGTGCGTTTCTTCAGATGAGTTGACGCCGCCTGCTGCGTGGAGTCTATCCTGGCGGCGGGGGAGGCGGGGGAAGGGTGAGCGGCAAAAAGTGTCCGACACGGCGGGGCAAGCTCCAACGGTGAGCTTCTACCGTTAGGAACCGATTGCCTGGAGGCTGCGGCCTCCTAATTTGTAGAAGCGGCGGGGTGCTGTGTTTTGCTTGACTTTTTTCTTAGGTTGATGGTACACTAACGCAAAAGGGTAGGAATGGTCGGGATTTGACGCGATTGAGTTCAGAAGGAGGTTAGGGATGCTTCAGCTTGCGCTTTATCTGCTGGTCAGCTTTCTGGCGTCTGTGGCCGGCGCTATTTGTGGAATCGGCGGCGGGGTGATTATCAAACCTGTTTTGGACGTTTGCGCGTTTGACAGCGTATCTACCATCAGCTTCCTGTCTGGGCTGACGGTTCTTTCCATGAGCCTGTACTCAGTGGTTCGGAATACAGTGTCAGGCGGCAGCCAAATCGATGTCAAAACCGGGACGCCACTGGCGATTGGCGCGGCGGCGGGGGGAGTTGCCGGGAAGCAGCTGTTCAGCGTGATAAAAGGGCTGTTTGCGGACTCCAACACCGTGGGGGCGGTACAAGCGGCCTGCCTGGCGGTGGTCACTCTCGGCACTCTGCTGTATACCATATTTAAGGACCGTATCAGCCCCCATCGGGTGGAGGGCATGGGAGGGTGCCTGTGCATTGGTTTCGTCCTTGGGATTATGTCCAGCTTTTTGGGTATTGGCGGCGGGCCGATCAATTTGGTGGTGCTGTTCTTCTTTTTTGGGATGGATACAAAGACCGCCGCACAAAATAGTCTGTACATCATTCTGGTCAGTCAGATAGCAAGCTTAGCGACAACGCTGTTGACGCACAGCGTGCCGGAGTTTGAATGGGGCGCTTTGCTTCTCATGGTCTGCGGCGGGATCGGCGGCGGAATGGCGGGCCGTTCAGTGAACAAAAGAATCAGTGGTGAGGCGGTGGATCAGTTATTTATGGTTCTGATGGCCATCATCATTTTTATCAGCGTATACAATACGGTTCGCTATTCGGTGGGATAGTTGAACAAGGTGAACCGGCAGGAACCCGAAATTTTCACGCGCCATGCCTGAAAAGGGCTGTAGGCAAAATCCTTAGAACATTTTGATAATGGAGGCTGTTGTGATGGGTTTGGAAACGAACAAGCTGCCGGAGGTTGGCGCAAAAGCGCCGGAGTTTACCCTGCCGGATTCGGAGGGGAAGCTTGTGTCCCTGGCAAGCTTCGCGGGGAAAAAGGTGGTGCTGTATTTCTATCCTCGGGACAATACGCCGGGCTGCACCAGGCAGGCCTGCGCGTTTGCTGAGGCGTTTGAGGAGTTTCAACAGATGGATGCAGTGATCATCGGGATCAGCAAGGATTCCACAGCTTCCCACAAAAGGTTTGCGGAGAAATACAGCCTGCCCTTCGTTCTATTGTCCGATCCGGAGCTCACAGCCATTCAAGCCTATGGCGTGTGGCAGGAGAAAAAGCTGTATGGCAAGGTGAGCATGGGGGTGGTGCGCTCTACCTTTATTGTGGATGAGAAGGGCGTCATTGAGAAGGTTATCCCCAAGGTGAAGCCGGATACCAATGCGGCGGAAGTTCTGGATTATCTCAAAGGGGCTGAATGAATACACCCGAGCGTCTGTGGCCAGCCGCAGGCGCTCGTTATTTGTCAGATGAGATTCTGCAAGCACCAAAAATACAGAAACGCCAACAAAAAATCCTCTGATTCCCTGGGAAATCAGAGGATTTTTTGCTGCTGTGCGGATTTGAACCGATCACCTTTGGGGTGTGAGCTGCGGTCAGCGATTCCCCAGCGCCTTGAGTGCCTTCAGAGTCCCCTCCAGGTTTTCCTTGTGCCAGTTTTTGAAGCTGCCGGCATACAGGACTGCGAAATGGCCGGAAGACCGCAGGCCGCTCAGCGCTGCTTGCTGGGTAGTTAAGCGGATGGTGTCCGTCCCGGTACGAATGGTGATAACGGTATTGAACATATCATCCTCCAGCTCCACCGACTGGATGTCCCCATAGGGAAGGACCAAGGACACGTCTTTGCGCAGGTTGTGCCATATGGTGTTGAAGGGGAGCAGGACGATCTCGTGTTCACACATCTGGAGAACATAAAATTCCGAGTTAAAAAACGCCGCAAACTGTTCGCTCAGGTTTTCCGGGGCATATTTGACGATGATGCAGCGGTCCTCCAGGGGATCATAACCTGCCTCCTGGGTAAATTTCGTGACTTCGTTTGCCATGGTATATACCTCCAAGTCGTTCTTGTTCAAGTTTGGTGCAGACAGGCGGGAGCCCTTCATGTTCTGCTGTATGTTTCGGATTTGTTCAGTTGATGGGGGTGACGATGGGCTTGCCGTCCGCGTTCACCAGCACGGTCATCCCCGTGCCGCTTGCCTTATTGTGAGAGCCCAGCACATAATTCACGCCGGTTTCCGTATCGACGACGACTTTCATCACATTGATGATGCCTTGGTTATAGACCTCCACAAAGCGCTCCTTTGCCATTGCGTTTCCCTCCCTTCTCATCCCGCCTGTCTGCGAAAGGAAACATACCACGCTCCCGGCCCGCTGTGGGCCGGATTTCCTGAACGGACAAAATTCTTCCTGAACGGCAAAAAGAAGCTGGGAAGGACCTCACAGGTTCCCTCCCAGCTTCTTTTTCAGCTCCGCTTTTCCGGCCCGGGACAGCAGGCACGTCCGCCCGCCCACCCGAACCTTATGCTCCTTCCAGTCCACGGACTCGATTTTGTCCCAGGCCGCCAAATAGGCCCGGTGAACTCGGACAAACCGCCCGCCCAGCTCCCGCTCCAGATCGTTCAGGCTGCCCACAAAGTCCAGCCGGCTGTCCGCCGTGTGGAGGAACACGTGGTGGGCCTTGGGGGCGGTCTCGAAAAACAGGATGTCGGCCAGGGGGATATGGCGGATCTCATCCCCCGAGCGCAGGGAGAACACCTCCGCCGGGTCCCGGCGCTCGCAGAGCAGCCGGGTGTGGATGGCCTCCAGGCACCGGGCGGCGGCGGGCCCGGTCTGGTCGGAATCCTTCACGATGTAGTCAAATGCCTCCAAATGGTACTGGAAGGTTTTCCAGGCCAGATCGCCATAGCTGGTGATGTAGACCAAGGTGGCGTGGGGGTCCCGGCGGCGCAGCTCCCGGCCCAGGGTGAAGCCGTCCCACGCCCCGTCCCTCAAATCCACGTCCAGAAAGTAGACGCCCCGGCAGCCGCCGCCCGCCGCGTCCAAAAGCGCCTGGGCGGTGGAGGCGGCGCAAACCACCTTCATGTCGTAGTTCTCCATGAAAATCTTCCACTCCAGGGCGGTCTGAACCTGGTGGCGGACGGTCTCCTCGTCGTCGCACAGATAAATCCCGATCATGGCCTTCCCTCCACCGTCAGCTCCTGCACAAAGACGCCCTCCGCCCAGCTGGTGGAGGCCGACGCATTGGGGCAGCCCTCCACAATCCGCCGGTAGCCGCTCAGGCCCAGCCCCCGGTTTTCCCCTTTGGTGGAGAAGCCCTCCGCCCAAATTTTCTCGGGGTCAACCGTCCCGGCATAGGGGTTGGCCAGGCGCAGGAACAGCTCCTCCCCCTGGGCCAGCAGCACAATCTCCACCCACGGCGACTGCGTCTCCAGCGCCCCCTCTACGGCGTTGTCCAGCAGGATGCCCAGGCAGCGGGTGAAGTCCCACACATCCATCCCTACCCCCTCCACGGGGTAGAGCACCTCCAGGCGGCAGTCCACCCCCTGCGCCCCCATGGCCGCCAGCTTGGACAGCAGCAGGCTTCTCACCTGGGGCACGCGCACATTGCCCAGCTGGGTGGACGCCCGGATCTTCTCCCCGATGCGCCGGTCAAAGCCCGCGTCCAGCTGGGCCAGGGAGTCCAGCAGGGCGTCCGCCTCTCCCGCGCCCGCCTGCTCCGACAGCCCGGCCAGCAGGTTTTTGTAGTCGTGGCGGAAGGCGCGCACCTCCCGGCGGATGTCCTCCAAATCCCGCTCGTAGAGCTGCTGCTGGGCGATGACGTCCCGCTGGGCCTCCACCTTCCGGGTGGCGTCCATCCGCTGGGCCAGGTAAATGACCAGCCCCACTGCCAGCCCCGCCATCACCAGCACAAGCACATAGTAGGGAGCCAGATATTCCGGCTGGATCCCCTCCTGCAAAAGGGAGAATGCCTCCATAGCCGCCTCCAGGGCAAAGAAGAACAGGGCCATGCGGCGCTGGACGGAGCCATCCTCCAGCAGAAGACGGAACCAGCGCCCGAAGCGGAGCCGGTGCAGCAGCACGGCGGAGACCAGCGCCACAGCCCCATAGATGGCGATCAACGCCGTGTACGGGATCCCACTGTCCAGAAGCAGTATCTGGGCCAGGCCGGACGCGGCTACCTGGAACATACCCGCCATGCACGCGGCGGCAAAGGCGTGCCAGAACCCGGTCCGCCACGCCCACCGAATCCACAGGGTGCACATCAGCAGGATGGCACAGGAGAACGTACAGTAGCGGGCCACATAGTGGTCGGGAAAGCGCGCATACAAAGCCGCATCCAGCAGGGTGGCCAGCAGCGGGGAGAGCAGCAGGGCGGGCAGCTTTCTCACCACCCGCCGACCCCGCATTCCCATGATCACAAACAGGTAGACCACCAGGACGGCGTGGGAGATCAGGGAAACTGTAAATTGAAACAGATAATCCTCCAGTGTGAGCATGGCGGTTCCCTCCTTGCGTGAAATCTGACCGAAATAATATAGCATATTGAGGGGTGGTTTGTCCATGTCCGGATGGAATATTGAAGGTGGAGTTTATCCTTGGTGCTTGATTTGCAGATGTTCTCCGGCTGCTATTGAACGATACGCTGGTGGAATACATCGTTATAATGCTTCATATGGACTACGCTCGCGCCAAGAAACTGACGGATGGGCATTGCGGCAAGCCCTTGGACGATATGGTATTGGGTGGGCATATCCTCCCAGATTGGGAGGCGCCAGGTAAGGCTGCCGGCGCACCAGGACCGCTCCGGCGGCGGGAGGGATGCAGCCGCTGGCGGGGGAGGAAACTCTTTGGGCGTCAGCGTTACATAGGCTGTATCCGCCGAGCAGAAGTTTTCCCCGGTGCGGGGAATGTATTTATAATGCATCAGCCCCTCATTTTCCGGGTCCAGTAAAATGGATCGGAGTCTCTCCGGGTCCTCCGGCGGAGCTGCGGTGTCAAACCGCAGCTCCAGGAACCGGAAGCCCCAGGAAAAAAGAGAGGCGGACATCGTGCCGTGAAAGGCACGCATATCCTCGATTTCTGCGAAGACCTTGGAGTAATGTCTACGGAGCTGCTCCGTGAAATCGTGGAGATCGCCAAGAGCGTCGGGGCCTGGGTTATGTGCGATGAGGTGTACCGCCACCTGACCCAGACCGACCAGTGGTGTGAGTCCATCGTGGATCTCTATGACAAAGGCATCTCGGTGAGCAGTATGTCCAAGGTGTTCTCTCTGGCGGGACTGCGGCTGGGCTGGATTGCCACCCATGACATGGAGGCCATCAAAACAATGCTGTCCCATCGGGACTACAATCTGGTGAGTTGTGGGATGTTCGACGAGGCGGTGGCAGGGCTGGCACTGGCCCACAGCGATAAACTGCTGGAGCGCAACCGGGGCATTGTCCGGGAAAACCTGGCCATTTTGGACGCCTGGGTGGCGTCCGAGCCCCGGCTCACCTACACCAAGCCCCAGGCGGGTACCACGGCCCTGGTCTACTACGATTATGATCTGCCGTCCTATGAATTCTGTGAGCGGATGTACCACGAGACCGGAGCCTTTGTCACCCCCGGCGACTGTTTCGAACAGCCCCACAGCGTCCGCATCGGCTACGCCAGCGACACCCAGGTTTTGAAAGATGGTCTCAACGCCTTCAGTGCCTTCCTGCGGACGCTGGAGCAAAAATAAGGAGGAAATGAATCATGTCTGTCGTAAAAGTTTTGTCTGCGGAGCAAATAGAGTCGATCTTTACCATCCCCATGGCCATTCAGGCGGTGGAACGGGCCTATCTGGAAAAGCACAGCGGCCAAAGCGGCGCGTGGCCCATGGTGTTCCACGAGTTTGACCCCGGCCATGCCGATCTGGATATCAAATCCGGCCACTTTGGCGGAGCGGATATCTACGGCTTGAAAGTGGTCTCCTGGTTTGGGGCTAACCCTGAGAAGGGCCTGCCCGCCCTGTTCGGCACCTCGCTCCTGTTCGACCTGTCCACCGGCGCACCCAAAGCCCTGCTGAATGCCGGGCCCATCACCCACTGTCGTACCGGGGCGGCTGCCGCCATCGGGGCCAAATACCTGGCCCGGCCTGATGCCAAAACCCTGCTGATTGCGGGTTGTGGCGGGCTGGCTCCCTATCTGGCCGCAGCGGCAATCACCGCCCTGCCGGGATTGGATCGGGTGCTGCTGACTGATCCCAAGTTCCCTGAAAATGGGGAAAAACTATGCCCATCCATCACGGAAAAGGTGGGCGAACTGCTGAATGCGGGGGACGTCAGCCGTAGAGTGGACATTCTGCCCTCGGAACTGGAAGCAGGCGTAAAGCAGGCGGATATCATTTTTACTGCCACGCCAGCCTAAATCTGCCCTCTGGGCTGCCTTTGCCCCTGGCTGTTGCCAAACACTTAATTCTAAAATTTGGACCGGCTCAGGGCCAAAAAATCACCGGGAGGCCGGGTGAACCTGCCAAGCCTCTCGGTAAGTCCTTCGTAGGTTGCCATTGGAATTTCAAGGGGGGAACCATTCCTCGCAACAGCGGCACACAAAGGCCCCAACACCGCGTTTCAAGTCCTCAGAGGAGATACCACCTAACCCACAGAAGGGACTCATATGCCTCCATATCGGTACTCGTGAGTGATTTCCTTTTCTCCCGGCGCTGATATGTCGGCCATATGTCCAGGGCCAAATTCCACCTTGCGGTAAGGTCATAGATTTTCATGTTGCGGATGCGCTTCCGGCTTTTGCGCAGGGCCCGGAGGTAGATGAGGGCAAAATAAACAACCGTCAGAGCCAGGGCCGGGAGGGAGAAGCCAAAGGAAAAGTGATAGACCGTGCCGAACAGAGCCAGTACGATAGCCCGCAGAGCCTGGTACAGCAGCCCACCCAGCAGGATGCCAATGGCCAGGGCGCAGCCCCCCACCGCCAGATTCTCCAGGAAAAACAGCCGGGCCACCTGTTTATTCTCCAAACCAATGAGGATATAGGTGCCCAGCTCCCGGCTGCGGCGCTGGAGCATGAAGCCGGTGGCGTAGGCAACCAGCCAGCCGAATACGCATACCACCACGATGCTGGCCAGCACGATCATCATAGGCAGCATAGCCATGCTTTGGGACAGGGTGCTGATCTCCCGGGAAAACACCAGGGCGTTGAAGGAGTAGAGCAGGGCGGCGGCCATGACCACGGTGGCAAAATAGACCAGATAATCCTGGGCCTGCCGCTTGGCGTTGCGCAGGGACAGCTTAGATAACGTCACTGACGTCACCCCCCAGCGCGGCCAATACGTCCAGAATCTCGTGGTAGAACACCGGGCGGTCCCGCTCCCCCCGGAGCAGCTCGTTGAAAATGCGCCCGTCTTTCAAAAACAGCACGCGCCCCGCGTAGCTGGCGCTGTAGGCGTCGTGGGTGACCATGAGGATGGTGGCCCCCATGTCCCGGTTCATCTTCGTCATGATTTCCAGCAGGTTTTTGGACGCCTTGGAGTCCAGGGCCCCGGTGGGCTCGTCGCACAACAGCAGGGACTGCCCCGCCACCATGGCCCGGGCGCAGGCCGCCCTCTGCTTCTGCCCCCCGGACACCTGATAGGGAAACTTGGGAAGGATGTCGCTGATGCCCAGCTTTTGGGCCACATCCGCCACCTGCCGCTGGACCGTGCTGGGGTCGGCGTGGTTCAGGGCCAGGGCAAGCCCGATGTTCTCCTCAATGGTCAGGGTATCCAGCAGGTTAAAATCCTGGAACACAAAGCCCAGCCGCTCCCGGCGGAACCGGGCCAGCTCGCCTTCGCTGAGGGCTGCGATGCTCTCCCCGTCCAGCAGGATGTCCCCGGCGCTCACCGTGTCGATGGTGGAGATGCAGTTGAGCAGGGTGGTTTTGCCGCTGCCCGACGCGCCCATGATGGCGATGAATTCTCCGGCGTCCACGTCAAAGCTCACCCGGTCCAGGGCGCGGGTGACGTTGTTTTTGCTGCCGTAATATTTTTCGATGTTTTTGACCTTTAGCATAGAGCTGCCTCCTTTGCTGATGGCCCTATGATACGCCCAAAGCGCGGCCGTTTGTATCGAATTGGTATCGGTTTTCCTTACACTTTTGTAAGGTTCTCCCGGGAGGGAAAGGTGAGGGTGACAGAGGTACCTTCATTTACCTCGGAGGCGACGCGCAGGCCGATGTCCAGGCAATCCGCCAGTTTTTTGCACAGGTACAGCCCCATACCGGTGGAGCCGCCCTGGGCCCGCCCGTTGCTGCCGGTAAACCCCCGGTCAAAGATCCGGGGCAGTTCGTGGGCGGGGATGCCGATCCCGCTGTCGCTGACGGTGAGCTGGACTTGCCTGCCAAGCTGCCGCCCAGATAGAGTGACCAGTGGTTGGTTTCCCCGGTAGCGGGCCGCGTTTTGCAGCAGTTGGCCCAGGATAAAGGCCGCCCATTTGCCATCGGTGAAGACCGTCTGCTCCAAGTCCTCCGTCTCCACCCGGACACCGCTCTGGATGAGCAGGGTCCGGTGCTGGCCCACGGCCTGGGATACGATATCAGATAGATTGGACTCTCGGAGGATGAAGTCTTTTTCCAGACTCTCTGCACGGGCGTAAAACAGGGCCCGCTCTACATGGGCCTCAATCTGGGCCAGCTCCTGCGCCAATCTGCGCCGGAACTCCGGCTCGGCGTTCCGGCAAATGAGGCCCGCTGCCGTGATAGGGGTCTTGACCTCGTGGACCCAGCTCTCCACATACTCCCGGTACTCCCGCTGGGCGGCCTGGGCCTCGGACACCTGGGTGGCCATGGCACGCCCTGCCCGGCGGCAGAAATCCAGCAGCCTGCGTTCATAGACGGTGCGGCTCCTGGGGGCCAGCTCGGCAAACAGATATTGCTTGTCCAGGCTGTCCATGATGCCCTCCAGCTCTTGCAGGCGGGCCTGCTGGCGCAGATAGTCCACAACCTGAGACGTGGTGAACACCAGCAGCCATACGATGAGCAATAATACGGCTACCCCGGGGGCGGTTCCGGTGGCCAGCAGGAACAATACCGCCGCCCCGGCAAAAACTGCCCGGAGCAGGAGCTGTCCCATATGGTCGGCGAGAAACTCAGACATCCTCATAGCTGATACCCCATTCCCCGGCGGGTCTTGATGGCGTCAGGCAGGCCAATCTCCGCCAGTTTTGTCCGAAGCCGGGTCATGTTGACGCTGAGGGTGTTGTCGTCGATATAAATCTGATTGTCCCAGAGCGTTTCAATCAAATCGGCGCGGGAAACGATCTGGCCTGCGTGGGCCATCAGACAGGCCAGGATTTGCAGCTCGTTCCGGGTGAGTTCCGCCGTCTGACCACTGGCCGATACAGTTCCTTTGGTAAGGCTCAGGCAAAGGCCCGCTGCCTCCAGTACGTCCGTCCCGTCGGTTGCCCCGCTCCGGCGCAAAACGGCCTTGATCCGGGCCAGCAGGACGGGGATGCTGTAGGGCTTGGTGATGTAGTCGTCCCCGCCCAGGCTCAGCGCCCGCACTTCATCCAGGCTGGAGCTGCGGCTGGTGACGAAGATCACCGGGGCCTTAACAGACTTTCGCAGGTTTGCGCACAGGGAAAAGCCGTCCCGTCCGGGCAGACCCACGTCCAGCAGAACCAGGTCGGGGCACTCCCGGCCGGCCTGCTCCAGGATGGTGGAAAAATCCTCCCCAACGATGGGGGCGTACCCCTCGTTTTCCAGCAGCAGGGCCAGTTCCTCCCGGATGGCCTGGTCGTCCTCAACAATCATGATCTTCTGCATTTACACATCACCTCGGCTGATTTTTATCTTAGCACAGGGAAGCGGGCGGTGTCTACTGGTTTTGGCGGGGAGATTCGATAGGTACGCTCAGGATGGAGAAATCCTATGCCTCACTTGATGGAGAGGGGGTTCCCCAGAATTTGGGGAGGAAATGAATCAACAACACGCATAGCAACAAATAGAAGGCATTTCGTTGGGAGGCGAAATGGGAAAGATTTACTACGCCGTAATCATAGAGAACCTTTTGCAGCCAAATCGAAGGATCACAAAAACTTCAGGAAATCCGGAAATTCGGCAACAGATTTTCTGGCGGATTCCCCTCTGCCAATGTCTGCTTATCTGAGGTGGAGGCGAAACCTCCAAACCGCGAAGCCCTGTGCTGGCCCCTGCGAGGGCTTGTGTGCCCCGCCTACAAGTCGGGTGGCATTCTGTATACCTCCCAGGGAGTGAAACGCGGTGTTGGGGCCTTTGTGCGCGTTTGTACGGTGGAGCGGCTTTCATCCAGAAATCTGAGGTGGCAGAGCAGACATGGACGCGGGGAGGCTGGGACGGTTCACCCGGCCTCCACACGGTGCTTTTGCCCTCTGTTCAGCGGATTTTCTGAGGCGGTTGTGTTCGGCAAAATGCCCAAGGTAAGGGCAGCCCAGAGGGGTGGATTGAAGGGCGAAGGGCAAAAGCGGGATAAATTTCAGCCACATCTGCCCGCAGTGCGGACAGTCACTTTGCGGGCCCAAAGAAGCGCCGGGTAAGGGCAGTGCAGAAACGCTCCGTTGGGGCGAATGCCCACCCATTTGGGTGGGGCAAGCATCGCGTCCGGCTATACGCCGTCCGCACTCGCCGGGGCGCTGCCCCGGCACCCCCTGCCCCTAAAGGGGAGAAAAAGTGCAATTCAGAGAGAAGGACAACAAGCAAAATCTGCGCCGCAGTAAACAAAGAAGGAACCCGTTAGGCCAAAGCCGTTTTCGTCCAAAAGTGCCATTATTAGAAATTGCAGATTGCACCAGTGTTACCAAAGAGAAGGGGTATCAGCGCAGACGAAAAATATGTGTCTGAAGTGATAACAATGGTAATTTGGGGTGGCTATTCCCAGCAAGGTGTGGTATGGTACGTCGTTGCGAAAGGAGGCGATTCCGAGTGGCAAAACGGAGAGCCAACGGAGAAGGCAGCATCCGCAAACGTAGCGATGGACGCTGGGAGGGGCGGTACACGGCGGGCCGTGACCCGGACACTGGGAAAGTCATCTACAAAAACGTCTTGGCCAAAACCCAGAAGGAGTGCAAGGAGAAGCTGAAGCGGGCCATCGAGGAAAACGCCAAAGTGGATACCATCCGGGCAGAGCAGTACACCGTAGGCCAGTGGATGGACGTGTGGTTTGAGAACTGCGCGAAAATCAAGGTACGGCCCTCGTCCCACAAGACTTACCGGGGCTACATCGACAACCACATCAAGCCCAGCATCGGGAAAATCCCGCTGAACAAATTGTCCTCTCTGGATTTACAGAAGCTCTATAAAAAGCTGCTGAGCGGCGGCAGGGTGGAACGGATCGAGTCCAAAAAGCAACCCAAAGGTCTCAGTGCCAAAACGGTGCGGAACATCAACCAAGTGATATCTTCTGCCATGGATTTCGCCATCGACCAAAAGCTGATTGTTACCAATCCCACAGACGGCTGCGCCCTGCCCAAGCTGGAGCACCGGGAGATGAAAACCCTTCCCGCCGAACAGCTGGCATCCTTCCTCCGTGAAGCGAAAGAGAGCGGCGTGTACGAGCTGTACTACATCGAGCTGGCCACGGGACTGCGCCGGGGTGAACTGCTGGGCCTGAAATGGGAGGATATCGACTGGGAGCAGGGCACGATCCAGGTGCGCCGTCAGATTGCCCGAATCGATGGCGAGGTGGTGGAGGCCCCGCTCAAGACGAAAAACTCCTACCGCAGTGTGTCCATCGGACAGGATGCGGTGGAAATCCTCAAAGACCAGCAGAGGAAAACCAGCAGCGAGTATGTGTTCCCGTCCCCCACAGGCGGCCCCATCTCGCCGGACAGCGTCCTCCATATGCTCCACCGGGTGCTGAAGCGGGCTGGACTTCCGAAAATCCGTTTTCACGACATGAGACATACGTTCGCCACGGTTGCGTTGCAAAACGGTGTGGATATCAAAACCGTGAGCGGAATGCTGGGCCACTACAGCGCCGGGTTTACGCTGGACACCTACGCCCACGTCACCACCCAGGCGCAGCGGCAGGCGGCGAATACCATGGCGAATATCCTCTCCGGTGCTGTTGAGAACTAACGAGACATTTCCCCGTATGGGTCAAAACCTGGGTCTTGCGGGAAAGCAAAAAACAAACCGACTTAAAAAATGCAGAAAAGCAAAGAAATTCCCTCGATTTCCAAGAAAATCGAGGGAATTATGGTTGCGGGGGCCGGATTTGAACCGACGACCTTCGGGTTATGAGCTGCGGTCAGCGGTGCTGGCGGCGGCTTTTTAGTGCCTTTGGGGCGTGTTCGCTCCAGAAAGGGATGCATTCCAACACTGTTGTCTCCACTGTCTACACCCGCTCTTTTCCCATTCTGGGTCGGAACTTGGGTCAAGTCGAAATTGTTTGTAAACTGATGAAATAGAACTTTGCCAAATGACTTTACTTTGGTATATGTTCTTGCCATTCCTGTAGTGGTATGATAGTATGTAAAATGTGCGGCTTCCATAATATGCGATAATTTGTACAAAAGTTTCATGTAAAGTCTTGCTCCTGATAATTGCAAAAATAGAAAGAGTGGGCAAAATGGAGAAAATTGATTTTGTTTTACCAACAAATTTAAACTCATTAGGCCTGTTAGGGTATATGATTATCGTGAACAAACAAGTTCATAGTTATCAGCTTGAATGCGTAGAGAAATACCTCAATCCCTATGGCCTTTGCCTTGAGGACACTTGTCTGTCAGCCGTCATAAGCGGGAATGGTGATGCGATACCGTTTGACAACGCATTACAGGCGCTTTCAAAAGAAAATCAGCAAGTGCAGGAGAGTCTGTACTATTTGTTGTCAGCACTTGCAAATGTTGACGGACATTTTGAGAACGCTGAAAAGGAAATCCTTGATAAAGTGGAGCGCAGCTCAAGGCTTGACCATGCGCGATGTATGGAATTATTCGACCTTGCCTGTGAAAACGCGTCGTCCATGCGTTCCAACAGCAACATCCTTTTTAAACGGCCTTATCCGGAACCAATTACCCTAAAAGGTATAATACGCCGATTAATCAGCTGGTTGTGTATGTTGTTTCGGAAGCTGCTCCATCTGCCATATGAGCAGCAATCAGAGGACACAGATTATGAGACGGCTATTGAGCAGTGTGCCAAGACGGCAAAAGATGATTTTGCCATTGTCCAGCCAGTTTATGAACGGCTAATTGCTCAATGCGGCGATACGGTACAGGAGTTAAAGACGCTTAAGGATTCTCTTTCAAAAGAGACAAGTCTGTCCGCCGATGTCTCCCAGGCAGTCTCCGCTTTTTCGGACTGCCTTTCTAGCAGTGTGCTGACGCAGGCGAAAGCGGCGCAGTCTGCGCTTTGTCAAAAAGAGCGGATCCTTTCTGATTTCACGATTTCGTTATTAGGAAGAACAAAAGCTGGGAAGTCAACTTTGCATTCTATTCTAACTGGGCTTGGGCGGGATCGCAGCATGATTGGCGCCGGTATGCAACGGACGACCCGGTACAACCGCGTATACCAATGGAATCTCCTGCGCCTGATTGACACTCCAGGAATCGGCTCAGCGGAGGCGGAGGGCCGAAAGGATGAGGAGATTGCGGCCAGTATTTTGGAAGAATCCGATATTATATGCTTTGTGGCTATAGATGACAGCATCCTTAAAGATATCCTGGAATTTATAAAAAAGATTGCAGATTTAAATAAACCTATTATTATCCTTCTCAATCACAAGGAGAACATTGAACCTGCGGTGAAATTTAAGCATTTCATCGCCCATCCGACAGATTGGCAGACGACACAGGGGGAAGACAGAATACAGGGTTATGTTGAATATATATATCGATATGCAAAAAAAGAGGGATTTGACTCTTTACTGTCGGTGTTTCCGGTGTTTCTACTGCCTGCCCTGATGGCAGGGGAGAAAAAATATGCCCGATACAGCAAGCTGCTGTGGGACAGTTCAAACATCGACTGCTTTATTGAAGAGCTGAAGAAATGGATTACCGTATTTGGTCCGCTCAAGCGTTCGCAAACCCTGATTGACGGCGCTGTTCAAGGCTTTACTAGCGCCGCATGTGTCATGTCAAGCGGGTTGGCGCCGGTTCAGGATAAAGTGATCAATTTGGAGCGCCGTAAGCCCGCTGTAATTGCGAATATTAGAAAGTATCAGGATATCCTTTTGAAGGACTTGAAGGATTACCTCACCGAACAATATGGTCTGCTGGAGACCCAGATTGCGCTTTCATTTGCCGAGGAGTACTGGAATTATGAGGAAGATATTTCTAACGTATGGGGTCCATATTTGGAGCGCATAAAATTTGGCGCTGATATTCAAGCGAAAACAGATCAGTTGATCAGCGATTTTTCGACAAAAATTGATGATACGGTACGGGAGGTTTTTGAGGATTTTTATTTTTCGTTTCAAATGGATACGAGGAATATGAATCTGCACAACTCCGCATCTCTTGACTTACGATCTCTCACCCGGATTTTGGGTGGAATACTGAACGTGGCGGGAGGCATTCTTTCGCTGATTCCAGGTCTAAATCTTGTTGGCGGAGTCCTCTTTCTTGTAGGTACAATTATAAACCTGATATCAGGGCTGTTTAAGTCGGAGGAAGAAAAGCGAAGAGAGGGGATTGACAAGCTGTATGGTTCCCTCCGGGATAATATTCATAAAGACGCGCCAATCCATATTGATCAAGTTGTTTCTCAGGTGAAGACGGGCAGCGACTGCTTTATTGAAAAAATAGACAAGCTGTTTGATGATTTGATTGACGGCTTGAATCGTACCATCGGCATTGGGCATCATTTGACTGACGCTTATCAGGAGCAGGTCGACTTTTTGAATACAGTGTATGCGTGGCGTATTCTCACATTTTTGATGGGGAAGACCGAAGCGTTCTGTCCTGATAAAGTGGAGGAGATCGTCTCGGCTGTGGAGCGGGACGGGAATCAGATCCGAATCGTGACTCCCGCAGAGGTCAGTTACCAGGCGGGCGCCTTAAAAAACGTCATTGCAGAGGAAATAAAAATTGTGAATGAGGGGATATGAATTATGGAGCGGGAAAAATTTGCGGCAGCAGAATATGCGCAAAAAATAAATGCCTGCCGAGATCGGTTGTTTTCACTATATGCGAAGTTTGGCTATGAGGACGTACTCCAGGATACCAGGTCACAACTTGAGAAAATATCTGACAAGGAAACAATTCGTGTTACTTTTGCGGGCCAGTACACTGCGGGAAAATCGTCGATCATTTCCGCCTTGACAAGGGATAATGACATCATCATTGATTCGGATATATCGACAGACGTTGAAGCGGACTATCAGTGGTCGGGCGGTGTTGTCCTTACAGACACGCCAGGACTTTACACCGAGAATCCCGTGCACAGCCAGCGCACCATAGAGACAATCAAAAAATCAGATCTGCTCGTGTACTGTATCACGAGCGATCTATTCAATCAATACACGAAAGCAGACTTTGAAAAATGGGCGTTTGAGGTTGGTTATGTGGGAAAGATGTTCTTGGTGGTAAATAAAATGTCAAAAGAGTCGGGGGATTACTCTACTTTAGTGAGTAATTATTCTATCTCTATTGACCGGGCTCTGAGTCCTCACTCAATCGCAGAATTTCCCGCTTCGTTTTTGGACGCGAGAGATTACCGCAACGGATTGAAGAACGGGAATGCCGACTTGATTGCACTCAGCCACTTTGATCAATTCGTAGCCCAGCTCAATCAGTTTATCGCGCAGAAAGGACAGCTGGGAAAACTCGATACGCCAATCAAAATTCTTAAAAGCTCTATTGACAAGGTTTCAGAGCAGAATATGGATAGCGAGCAGGACCGCGCCTATGCCGCCTTGTTGTCCCGGATTGAAAAGCGAGTTGATCAAAGAAGGAGCCAGGTAAATGCCGATATTCACAACTGCATCCGTCGAGGGCTGCGCCCTATTATAGATAAGGGGTATGAACTCTCGCGGTTTGTCGGCGTCGAGAACCTTGAATTTACAGAGAACGACTTTAATGAATTAGTTGCGTCTGCGTGTGAAGGTTTAAATCGAGATCTCTCGGCTATTATTGACAGCAACATTCAGGCGTTGAACGACGATATTTCTGAGGTTGTAAACAGTGAGACTGCGTCCTTTTTTTTCAATGCCGTAGATAGTACCGTATCAGGGAAAAAGCGCCTTTTTGAAAACAAACGTGCAAAGGTGAGCCGGGCTCAGTTTGAAGCAATTAATGATGTGGTCTCTAAAATCACAGGTAAAACGGTCAAATTTGCGACAAAAGAAGGTAATGCGTCTGCGGAATTTTTCATCAAGGCGTCCGAGGCGTCTGGTTCACAGCTTCACAATGCGGTAAAATTTATTGGCGGGAAAATCGGGTATAAGTTTAAACCTTGGCAGGCGGCAAATATTGCGAAGGGCATAGGTAACGCAGCGAAGTTCGTCGGGCCGGCTCTCAGCGCATTAGGTCTCTTTTTCGATGTTAAGGAGACGATTGATGAAGCTGAGCAGAGCGAACGCATTGCCCGCGAGCAAATCAAATTCCGCCAGTCGTTTGTGGATACGGCGAACGAATTGGAGCAGCGATACATGGAGAAAATCGAGGGAATATTCTCTGAATATAGAAAGATTACAGATAGAATCGCTGCCAATCGAAGCAAAGTTCAGCAAGTCATTGCGGATCATGGTGCTATGTCAAAAGAGCTCAATATAATTAAACTGGATTTGACTGCCATCCAGGATTCTATTTTTTGAAAGACTGTGTGTATTTTTAGGCTCTGGATGAATAGAGATGTTGCTGGAGGATTATGCAACATCCATTTCGAAAAAAGGTGGTAGCCTATTTAGTATTCTTTTCCCAAATAAAAGACGCTTTTGGGAAAGCAGAAATCTCCTTGAAAGAGTTTGATATAATTGCTGAAGGAAAGCCTTACCACACCGTAATCATAGGGGCGTTCTCTGCAGCGAACTAAGAACACCCAAAAGGTTCTAAAAATCCGAAATCGGGTAGCAGATTTTTGCTGAGCTATTCTCTGCCAATAGATGCCTGCCTGCAACGGGCGCTATAGATCAAAACCGCAAAGCCCCGTGTCGGCCCCTGTGATGGCTTTTGTGGCGCTCCTGTGGCTTGAGTGGCATCCGTACACCTCTGAACGGGTAAAATGCGATGTTGGGGCCTTTGTGCACGTTTGTGCGGGGGAGCGGTTTCCGTCCAGAAATTGTGAAGTATCGGCGTAGGCAAGACTGCGGGGAGGCTGGGACAGTTCACTCAGACTCCCTGCAGAGTTTTACCGCCCAGTTAGCGAATTTTCCGAAGTGTTTACGTTCGGCAAAATACCCAAGGCAAGGGCGATGCAGACGGTTTGAAAAAAGAGCAGGATAAATTGCAGCCCCATCTGCCCACAGTACGGGCAGTCACTTTGCGGGCCAAAGAAGCACCGGGTAAGGGCAGTGCAGAAACGCCCCGATGAGGCGAATGCCCACCCATTTGGGTGGGGCAAGCATCGCGTCCGGCTATACACCGCCCGCATTCGCCGGGGCGCTGCCCCGGCACCCCCTGCCCTAAAGGGGAGAAAAAGTGCAATTCAGAAGGAGAGGTACCCTTCAAAATCTGCGGTACAGTAAACAAGAAAGGAACCCGTCGGCCCAAAACCATCTGCGTCAAAAAGTACCACTGAGAGGAATTGTGGATTGCACCAGTGTTACCAAAGAGAAGGCCTGCCGGGGAAAATAAAAAAGATGTGTCTAAAGTGATAATTCTCGCTGTTTGCCCTGGCTATTCCCTCCAGCCTGTGGTATGGTGTGTCGCTGCGAAGGAGGGATGCACCATGTACGACTACATGAAGGCGTTGGAGGACAGGTTTACTCCCAAACTGAAAAATGGGCAGCGACAACAGGAGCTTGAAGCCAAACGCCAGGAGGTTGCCGCCCTGCTGGACAAGCAGGGAAGGAAAAAACTGCTCCGATTGGTGGATGCCTACACTATGGCACGGGAGGAAGCGGCACTCAATGGTTTCATCGCTGGCTTCCGTCTGGCTTGTGGACTCGCCATAGAGCTGGGTGCTGACGGCAGCTATTCCTATGAACGGGAGCAAGAGGAAATCAACCGCATGAAAAATTGCGGGGGAGGTGAAGCGCATGGCTAAGCGTCGGGCTAACGGGGAAGGAAATATCCGCAAACGCAGTGATGGTCGCTGGGAGGGCCGCTACACAGCGGGCCGTGACCCGGACACCGGCAAGGTAATCTACAAGAATGTCCTCGCCAAAACCCAGAAGGACTGCAAGGAGAAGTTGAAGCGGGCTATTGAGGAAAACGCCATGGTGGACGCCATCCGAGCCGAGCAGTACACTGTGGGCCAGTGGATGGACATGTGGTTCGAAAACTGCGCGAAAATCAAGGTGCGGCCCTCATCCCACAAGACCTACCGGGGTTACATCGACAACCACATCAAGCCCAGTATCGGGAAAATTCCGCTGAGCAAATTGTCCTCTCTGGATTTACAGAAGCTCTACAAAAAGCTGCTGAGCGGCGGCAGAATGGAGCGAATTGAGGCCAAAAACAAGCCCAAGGGCCTCAGCGCCAAAACCGTCCGCAACATCAATCAGGTCATTTCCTCCGCCATGGATTTTGCTATCGGCCAAAAGTTGATTACAGCCAACCCCACAGACGGCTGCGCCCTGCCCAAGCTGGAACACCGGGAGATGAAAACCCTCCCCTCCGAGCAGTTGGCGTCCTTCCTCCGCGAAGCCAAGGAGAGCGGCGTATACGAGATGTACTACATCGAACTGGCCACGGGCCTGCGCCGGGGTGAGCTGTTGGGCCTCAAGTGGGAGGACATCGACCTGGAGGGCGGCACGATCCAGGTGCGCCGCCAAATCGCCCGGATTGACGGCGAGGTGATGGAGGCGCCGCTGAAAACGAAAAATTCTTACCGTAGCGTATCTATCGGACAAGATGCGGTGCAAATCCTCAAAGACCAGCAGAGAAAAACCAGCAGCGAATACGTGTTCCCGTCCCCCACGGGCGGCCCCATCTCGCCGGACAGCGTACTCCATATGCTCCACCGGGTGCTGAAACGGGCAGGGCTACCCAAAATCCGCTTCCACGATATGAGACATACGTTCGCTACGGTTGCACTGCAAAATGGTGTGGATGTCAAGACGGTGAGCGGGATGCTGGGCCACCACAGCGCCGGGTTCACCCTGGACACCTACGCCCACGTCACCACCCAGGCCCAGCGGCAGGCGGCGAATACCATGGCGAATATCCTCTCCGGTGCTGTTGAGAACTATAAAGGGGGCCCCATTGAAGCCCAGCGAAGTGGGTTCGATGGGGAGAGGACGAACAGCGAAATGAGCGAGTTTTCGGGTTAATCCGGAAACGAGCGATATGGAGCTTGTGAGGACGATTCCCCGTATGGGTCAAAACCTGGGTCTTGTGAAAAAGCAAAAAATTAACCGCTCTAAAAAGTGCGGGAAAGCAAAGAAATTCCCTCGATTTCCAAGGAAATCGAGGGAATTGTGGTTGCGGGGGCCGGATTTGAACCGACGACCTTCGGGTTATGAGCCCGATGAGCTACCAGACTGCTCCACCCCGCGATATAATTTTGGTGCCGGAGACCGGGGTCGAACCGGCACGGGATTTCTCCCACGGGATTTTAAGTCCCGGGCGTCTGCCAATTCCGCCACTCCGGCTTACTGACGCTTCCTTATATTAGCACAGCGAGCTCCTTCTGTCAAGCCCTGTTTTGGAGCTCTTTCCGTCTTTTTTTGACGGCAGTGGTCAAATGCTGGAGGGCTGAGCGGCCGCAGTGCGGCTGCCCAGCCCGGTTTTCTATGTCTCCAGCAGCTCTCGCAGGGCTGCATTTACGGTCTGAGGATTGGCTTTGCCCTTGAGCTCCCTCATGGCCTGCCCCACCATGAAACCGAAGGCCTTTTCCTTGCCGCTCCGGTAATCAGATACCGATTGAGGATGAGCTTGCAGCACCTTAACGCAGGCTTCCAATACCAGCCGGCTGTCATTGACTTGCTCCAAATTGTGGGCCGTTACATATTCGTCTACATCCTGGTCCGTGTCAAATACCGCCTCAAATACCTTGACGGCGGTGTTGCGGTTGAGCCGCCCCTCATCCACAAGGGCGATGAGCCGGGCCAGGGTGGGGGCGGTGAGCGCCATATCCTTGGCCTCCATGGCGCGCTGGGACAGCGCCCCCAGCACTTCTCCCATGATCCAGTTGGCCCCCTGCTTGGGAGGCGTGCCCAGCGCTACCAGCCGTTCGAAAAATGCCGCCAGGGCCTTGTCCGACGTGAGCATCTGGCAGTCGTAGAGGGGCAAGCTGTAGTCCCGCTGGTACCGGGCCCGTTTGGCCTCCGCCAGCTCGGGCTGGGTGGCGCGCAGCTCATCCAAATCGTTCTGGGACAGTTCGACGGGGGGCAGGTCGGGTTCAGGGAAGTAGCGGTAGTCCTGGGCGTTTTCCTTGGAGCGCATGGCGTAGGTGGCGTCCTTGTTCTCGTCCCAGCGGCGGGTTTCCTGGATCACCCGCTTTCCCTCCTCAATCAGCTCAATCTGCCGCTTGGCCTCGTAGTCGATGGCCCGGACGATGGATTTAAAGGAGTTTAGGTTTTTCATCTCCGTGCGGGTGCCCAGCTCCATACTGCCCATGGGCCGCACAGACAGGTTCACATCGCACCGCAGCGACCCCTCCTGCATTTTGCAGTCGGACACGCCCAGGTATTGGAGCGTCTCCTTCAACTTTTCTAAATAGGCGACCACCTCGTCTGCGGTACGAAAATCCGGCTCGGTGACGATCTCAATGAGGGGCACCCCGCAGCGGTTGTAGTCCGCTCGGGTCTGATCCAGCCAGGGGTCGTGGATCAGCTTGCCTGCGTCCTCCTCCATGTGCAGCTCATGGATTCGGACAGTCTTATTCTCCGCTCCGGTGTGAATGGACACGGCCCCATCCCGGGCGATGGGCAGGTAGAGCTGGGAAATCTGATACGCCTTGGGCAGATCGGGATAGAAGTAGTTTTTTCGGTCAAATCTGCTGTGCTGAGTGATGGAGCAGTTCAGGGCCAGCCCGGCCTTGACGGCGAATTCCAGCACCTTTTTGTTGAGCACAGGCAGAGCTCCCGGCATTCCGGTGCACACAGGACAGCAGTGGGTATTAGGCGGACCGCCAAAAGCGGTGGTACAGGCGCAGAAAATTTTGGTTTTGGTGGCCAGCTCCACATGGGTCTCCAGGCCGATCACAATTTCCCAGGTCATATGGTTTTTCCTCCCCTCGGCGTGAGTCTGTGCCAGTTGGTATCCAGCTGGAAGGCGTGGGCGGTGTTGAGCAGGGTTCCTTCCCCAAAATGAGGGGCGATGAGCTGGGCCCCGATGGGCAGACCCTGGGCGTCAAAACCACAGGGCATGGACAGCGCCGGCAGCCCCGCCAGGTTGGCCGATACGGTGTTGATGTCGCTCAAGTACATTTGCAGTGGGTCCCCCAGGCTGGCGGCCAGTTTGGGGGCGGTGGTTGGGGCGGTGGGGGTGAGAAGGAGGTCGCACAGACGAAAAGCCTGGTCGAAGGCGTTTTTGATGACTGCCTTCACCTGTAATGCCTTTTGATAATAGGCGTCATAATACCCCGAGGACAGCACAAACGTTCCCAGCAGGACCCTGCGCTTTACCTCCGCGCCGAAGCCCTGAGTGCGGGTTTTGCGGTACAGGTCCTCCAATCCGTCGTACTGCGGAGCCCGCCAGCCGTACTTTACCCCGTCGAACCGGGACAGGTTGGAGGAGGCCTCGGCGGCGGCGATGATATAGTAGGCGGGCACCGCGTACTCTATCACGGGGAAGGACAGCTCCATGACTTCTGCTCCCCGGCTTTTCAGCGCATCCGCCATGGTCAGTACGGCGGATTTGACCTCCCTGTCCAGCCCCTCCCCGAAGCATTCCGAGGGCAGGCCGATTTTCAGCCCCCGCACGTCCCCGGTGAGCGTTTCCAGCAGGCGGCCATAGGGGCCGTCCAGACTGGTGGCGTCCCGAGGGTCTCGGCCCATGAGCGTATCCAGCACGGCGGCGCAGTCCGCCGCGTCCCGGCATAGGGGGCCGATTTGGTCCAAAGAGGAGGCATAGGCCACCAGCCCATAGCGGCTCACTGTGCCGTAGGTGGGCTTGATGCCGGTGACGCCGCAGAAGGAGGCGGGCTGGCGAATGGATCCGCCGGTATCGGACCCGATGGCGTACCACCCCATTCCCGCAGCCACTGCCGCCGCCCCGCCGCCGGAGGAGCCGCCGGGGACGCGGCTCAAATCCCAGGGGTTTTTCACCGGACCGTAGAAGGAGGTCTCCGAGGTGGAGCCCATGGCAAACTCGTCCATGTTCAGCTTGCCCAGGGACACCGCGCCCGCTTCTGTCAGCTTTTCCACTACGGTGGCGTCATAGGGAGGCGTGAAGTCCCCCAGGATTTTGGAGGCACAGGAGGTCTTCATCCCACAGGTGCAGATATTGTCCTTGATGGCCATGGGCACGCCGTACAGCGGGCTGTCAGCGCCTTTGACCCCGGTCTGCAATGCCTTGGCCCGGTCCAGCGCCTGCTCCCCGGCGATGGTGATAAAGGCGTTGAGGGCTTTGTCCTGGGTGGAAATACGGTCCAAAGCCGCTTGGGTGGCCTCCGGAACGGATGTCTCGCCTTTTTTGATGGCTGCGCCCAGTTCCAGGGCGGTGAGTTCTCTCAATTCCATGCCGTACCCTCCTTTACTCCACCGCTTTTGGGACCAAAAACGCCTCTTTGTCTCCTGCGGGCGAGCCGGCCAGCAGCTCGTGCCGGGTCTGCGACGGCATAACCTCGTCCTCCCGCAGTACATTCTTCACTGGGAACACGTGGCTCATGGGCTCCACGCCCGCTGTGTCCAGCTGATTGAGCACGTCCATATAGGCGATGATCTGCTCTAATTGTGTGGTCATAACCTGTCTTTCTCCGGCGTCCAGCTCCAGACGGGACAAGCCGGCGATATAGTCTATCAGTTCCGTATCGATCATATCAAATTCCTCCTTTCAAGGTTCCAGCCGGCTTCTGTCCCTGGGGAACAGGCTGGCATATCGGACGTTCTCCAATGCGCAAAGCTTCATGGTGAGCCGTTCCAGGCCGATGCCCAGCCCGCCGTGGGGCGGCATACCGTGCTTGTGGATCATGAGATAGCTTTCGAATTCCGCCGGGTTCATGCCGCGGGCCTCCATCTTGGCGAGCTGAGCCCCGTAATCATGAATGCGCTGGCCCCCTGTGGTCACCTCCATTCCTCGGAATAGCAGGTCGAAGGACAGGGTGTATCTGGGGTCGTCTGGGTCGTCCATAGCGTAGAAAGGCCGCTTTTTGGAAGGGTAGTGGGTGATGAATACAAAATCGCTGCCGTATTTCTCCTTGGTATACCGCCCGATGTGGGCTTCCTCCTCCGGTTCCAAGTCGTAGGGGTCCCGAATCTGATAGCCGTATGTTTCCGCCGCCAGCCGTTTGGCATCGTCAAAGCGCAGGCAGGGAATGCGATCCGCAGCGGGAAGCTCCACGCCCAACAGCTCCAGTTCTGGGCCATACGCCCGGCCCAACAGGTCTATGGCGTGCCGCAGATAGCCCGCCTCCACCTCCATGATATCATAAAACGAGCGGATATACCCCATCTCCAAGTCCAGCCCGGTGTATTCGTTCAGGTGACGGGGGGTGGCGTGCTTTTCCGCCCGGAACACAGGACCCACCTCGAACACCCGCTCATAGGCGCCCACCATGGTCTGCTTGTAGAACTGAGGAGATTGAGCCAGATACGCCTTTTTGCCAAAGTAGTCCAGCTTGAAGATGTTGGAGCCTCCCTCGGCGCCTGCGTGGACGATTTTGGGGGTGTGCACCTCGGTGAAGTTCTCACCGGTGAGATAGTCCCGGAAGGCGTGCGCCAGCCCCTCCTGGATTTTGAACACCGCCCGTTCTCTCCTGTGCCGCAGCGCGATGGGGCGCAGGGAGAGATCGGTGTCCAGGTTGAGCTCCAATCTCTTTTTACCCAGGGGGATAGGGGGCGGGGCAACGGGCCGGGAGAGCACCGTGAGGCCGTCCACGGCGATCTCAAGCCCACCGGGGGCGCGGGGCTCCTCCCGCGCCGCGCCAGACAGCTCTACGCAGCTTTCTGGGCACAGCCCCGGGGGCAGTATGGACCGGGGACAGACGCATTGGATGGTTCCCCGTGCCATGCGCAGGGTGAGGAAGGCCACGCCCCCCATATCCCGTAGCAGCTGAACCGCGCCGTGGACGGTGACGGGCCGGTTATTCCGCCCGCCTCCCATAAGGTCTTGCCAGGTGATCGTTTTGATGCTTGCGCCGGTGACGAACTTCATAACCATTCACTCCTAAAAATAAAATAAGTCCCGGACTGTACAAATGTACAGTCCGGGACGGAATCAACACAATGAATCCGCGGTACCACCCGCGTTGTCCCTCCAACAAGGGACCTCTTTCGAGCCCCGGTAACGTGGGGAGAACGGGCGGTTCTACGCCCCATCGGGGGTTCAAACCGCCGGCTCGGAAGTGTTGCGCCATCTCGTCTTTCCGGGGCAGGCTTTCAGTCGGTGGCCTGCGTTCTCTGTCGGACGCCGTGAGGGGCGGTCTTCGTCAATGCCATTGTCAATATTATCTTGTTGAAGGGATTGTACACTGAATGGGGCCCGTTGTCAACTGAAAATAATCCAAAGTTACCATAGTATATTCGGAAGGTTTATGATATAATCTCCAAAGAACGACAAGATTGGAGGGATGAGTTCATGCCAGACTGGGTAGAATTAGAGCGCCGGTGCCTGAACTGCCAACGCTGCGCACTGGCGGATACCCGCACCAATGTAGTGTTCGGAAAAGGACCGAGAAATGCCCGCGTCATGTTTATCGGGGAGGGCCCTGGCGAGAACGAGGATTTGCAGGGCGAGCCCTTTGTGGGCCGGGGCGGGCAGCTGCTGGACGAGATGCTGTCTCTCGTCGGCCTGAGCCGGGAGGAGAACTTCTACATCACCAATATCGTCAAGTGCCGTCCGCCCCAAAACAGGGACCCGTTGAACACCGAGCAGGACGCCTGCATCGGCTATCTGTGGGAGCAGATGGAGCTGATTAAGCCGAAAATCGTAGTGTGCCTGGGCCGCATCGCGGCGCTGAGGCTCATCAAGCCCAACTACCGAATTACCAAGGAGCACGGTCAGTGGCAGGAGAAGGACGGCGTGCTTTATACCGCCATTTACCACCCAGCCTTTTTGCTGCGGGACCCCACAAAGAAGCCGGACACCTTCGCCGACCTGCGCGCCATCCGGGCAAAAATCCGGGAGGTGTGCCCGGAGGTCTACAGCTGAGGCGCAGCGTCGTCGTATTCACGCCGCGCTAATGGGGGTTCAGGTTTTGGGGGAAAAGACAGTGAAGCGAGTGCGCGTGGGCAAAGGCGGAAGCAACCGAACGAACCATGTCCCGACGCGCTCACGATGGCTCTGCGGGATCCAGCAGATTCATTACGGAGATTTCATAAGCGGTCCGCGCCACCTGCTCACCGTTGATGAGCTTGTGGTATTGCCGGCTTTGTAGCCGGCCCTCCAGGCGCAGGGTGTCCCCCACCTCCAGGGCGCCGCAGTGGACAGCCAGCGAGCCCCAGGCGATGCAGGGCAGGTAGTCCGCCCGGCCATAGGGCCGGTTTACCGCCAGCAGCAGGTCGCAGATCTCCCGGCCCAAGGGGGTGCGGCGTTTCACCGGGGTGCGGCACAGCGCTCCGGCCAGCGTCAGGCGGTTTTCCCCCGCCTGCTCCGCACAGGGGCGGGCCGAGCGCACCAGCACAGTGATGACCAGCTTGCTGCCCTGGCCGGACCGGTTGTTGTAGGAGCGCACTTCGCCCTCCACGTCCAGCCATTGGTCCGCCGCCCAGAGGGCGGGGTCCGGGTTGGAGGTAATCAGGTTCAGCACGTCGTCCACCCCGGACAGCCGGGGCACCCGCAGGGGGACCAGGTAATAGCTTACCCCGTGATTTTGGTGGGAGGGGAGGGGCTGCCCCGCCGCCTGCCCCCGCAGCACGATTTTGTTTTCTCCTCTGAATTCATCCATTGGTATCACACTCCGTCGTCATATGTCAGCTTGTTCACTATATGCCGGGCATGACCCAAGTATGACCATTGACAACTGGGGGGTGGGGCGTATAAAATAGAGGGGACGCAGGAGAGCCGAAGGAGGGCTGAGCATGGAATTGGAGTTGACGCGAAAGCAGCTGCGTCGGCTGCTGGATTTGGTATACATCGGGAACTGGATTCTCAATTCCACCCGGGGAGAGGACCGCTTCAAGGATTACGATGAGGTGGAGAGCCTGCTGTTCGCCAAAGCCGCACAGGAGGGAATGCCCACCCTGGCGGAAACCTATCGGGGTGAGGTCATCCCCTCCCGCGCCTTTGCCGAGGGGGGCATCCACGAGGCCATTATGGAATATGAAAACAACGTGTTTTTCGAGATTTTGGCGGAGGACCTGGCCCGGCGGGATATGGACGATGTGCCCATTGACGAGAGCAATTATGACGAGTTGGCCCAGCGCATCGACGCCTATATCGACGAGTTCGAGGCCCACGGGACCGATAACATCACAGTAGACTGTTAAAAGCCGTCCCTCCGCTCCCGCAGGGCAGGGGAGGGATGCTGTAGTCCATCATATCGCCGTGAGGAGCGCAGAAGGGCCGAGGCTTTTGAAAATAGGCCGCAAGGAAGGGGACACCCGTTGAAAAGCGGTTGCTTTTCAACGGGTATCCGTTTATAAATAGAGAACTGATAACAGGAAGTTTGGAGGGCGGGACCAGTGAATAACGAATATGATAATGAACATTTTTTTGAGGAATACTCAAAAATGTCCCGCAGCAGGGACGGGTTAAGCTCTGCCGGAGAATGGCACCAATTAAAGCCGCTGTTTCCGCCGCTTCAGGGAGAGGCTGTTCTTGATTTAGGGTGCGGTTACGGGTGGCACTGTAAATTTGCGGCGGAGCAGGGGGCGGTACGGGTATTGGGGCTTGATGTGAGCCGGAAAATGATTGAGGAGGCAAAGAGACGCAACGCGGGAGATCAAATCGAGTACCGTATCTGCGGAATAGAGGAATACGAGTACCCGGAAAACACCTGGGATTGTGTCATTTCTAATCTGGCCCTCCACTATATCGAAGACATCGAGGCGGTTTTTCAAAAGGTGCACAGGACATTGAAGCGGAACGGAGTGTTTCTTCTTAATATAGAGCATCCCGTTTTTACCGCGGGCGTGGGACAGGATTGGATCTACACAGCTGAGGGAAAACCAAAGTACTGGCCGGTTGACGATTACTTCGTTTCGGGGGAGCGGCACACGCGCTTTTTGGGTTGTGACGTGGTGAAGCAACACCACACGCTCACGCAAATATTGATGGGTCTGCTGAAACACGGCTTTGAGCTGAAGGCTGTGGAGGAGGCGGAGCCGCCGCAGGAAATGATGGATATTCCAGGGATCAAAGATGAGCTGCGCCGTCCGATGATGCTGTTGGTGAAGGCGGCGGCGAGAAAAACTGCCGGGGGGAAACGGGTGTGACGTTCCGTCCATTGCGGTTCTCACAGCAGACGCTTTCTCCGAGCTGGCCACAGTGAGTTATGAAAGATAAAAAGGGCAAGGCAAACCGTTGCGGTCTGCCTTGCCCTGGCTCTTTTATTTTTTCTTTTTCTTTCCGGTAAAGAAGTCCTTCACCGGTGTGGCCGGGGCGGGGGAACCCTCCCCCATGGCCTCGGCATAGGCCAGCAGGGCGTCCTTCTGCTGCCCGGTGAGATTGGTGGGTACCTGCACCTGCACGGTGACGTATTGGTCGCCCCGGCCCCGGCCGTTGACGCTGGGCGCGCCCTTGCCGCGCAGGCGGAACACGGTGCCCGGCTGGGTGCCGGGGGGCAGTGTGTACTTCACCTTTCCGTCGATGGTTTCAATCTCCAGCTCCGCACCCAGGGCGGCCTGAGTAAAGCTCACCTGACGCTTGGAGTACAGGTCGTTGCCGTCGCGCTCAAATCGGGAGTCGGGGAGCACGGCCACATTGACCAGCAGGTCCCCGGCGGGTCCGCCGTTAGGGCCGGCGCTGCCCTGACCGCGCATGGAGATGGTCTGCCCATCGTAAATGCCGGCGGGCACCCGGACCTTGATTCTCCGCTGGCGGCGAATCTGGCCCGCGCCCCGGCAGGAGGCGCAGGGCTGGTGGATGATCTTGCCCGTGCCCCGGCATTTGGAGCAGGGCGCGGTGCTGGTGAAGGCAAAGCTGCCGCCGCCCCGCTGTATGCGCACCTGGCCTGTGCCCCGGCAGTCGGGGCACACCTCGGCGGTGGTGCCAGCGGCGCAGCCGGTGCCATGGCAGTCGTCGCAGGTCTCCATCCGGGGCAGGCTCAGCTCCTTTTCGCAGCCGCTCATGGCCTCGGCAAAAGAGATGGTGACGCTGGCCCGGAGAGAGGCTCCCCGTTTGGGGGCGTTGGGGTCGGCTTGGCGCTGGCCGCCGAAGCCGCCAAACCCGCCGCCGAAGAAGGAGCCGAAGATGTCTCCCAGGTCGATGTCCCCCATGTCGAAGCCGCCGCCAAAGCCGCCGGCGCCAAAACTGGGGTCCACCCCGGCGTGGCCAAACTGGTCGTATTTGGCCCGCTTGTCCTTGTCGGACAGCACCTCGTAGGCCTCGTTGATTTCCTTGAACTTGGCCTCCGCCTCGGCATTGCCGGGGTTCACGTCCGGGTGGTACTGCTTGGCCAGCTTGCGGTAGGCTTTTTTCAGCTCGTCCTCAGAGGCGGTTTTGGCCACGCCCAGCACTTCGTAATAATCTCGTTTTTGATCTGCCATATATGGAATCACCTCTTTACGCGGGAAACGCGGGGCGAAACGCCCCGCTGTCACCCGTTTCCGCGCTTCTTATTTATCGTCATCCACCACTTCGTAGTCGGCGTCCACCACATTGTCGCCGCCCTGGTCCTGGCCGCCGCCAAAGCCCGCGCCGCCCATGTCGGGGCCGGGGCCGGCCTGGCTGCCCGCCTGGGAGTACAGCTTCTCGCTCACAGCGTAGAACGCCTTGGTCAGCTCCTCGGTGGCGTTTTTGATGGCCTGGGTGTCGGTGCCCTTCAGGGCGTCCTTTACCTTGTCCAGCTCCCGCTGGATGTTGGACTTGTCGTTGGCGTCCAGCTTGTCGCCCATCTCGTCCAGGGTCTTCTCCGTCTGATACACCATCTGGTCGGCCTGATTGCGGGTGTCGATCTCCTCCTTGCGCTTGGCGTCCTCGGCGGCGAACTGCTCCGCCTCGCGCACCGCCTTGTCTACATCCTCCTTGGACATATTGGTAGAGGAGGTGATGGTGATGTGCTGCTCGGTGCCGGTGCCCAAGTCCTTGGCGGACACGTTGACGATTCCGTTGGCGTCGATGTCGAAGGTGACTTCGATCTGGGGCACGCCCCGGCGGGCGGGGGCAATGCCGTCCAGGTGGAACCGGCCCAGGGTCTTGTTATACTGGGCCATCTCCCGCTCGCCCTGGAGGACGTGGACCTCCACGCTGGTCTGGTTGTCGGCGGCGGTGGTAAAGGTCTGGGACTTTTTGGCGGGGATGGTGGTATTGCGGTCGATGAGCTTCGTCATCACGCCGCCCATGGTCTCAATGCCCAGGGACAGGGGGGTGACATCCAGCAGTAGCAGGCCCTTGGTGTCGCCGGTGAACACGCCGCCCTGAAGGGCCGCGCCCATGGCTACGCACTCGTCGGGATTAATGCCCTTGAAGCCCTCCTGGCCGGTGAGGCGCTTGACCATGTCCTGCACGGCGGGGATACGGCTGGAGCCGCCCACCATGAGGACCTTCTGGATCTCGCTGCCGGACAGGCCCGCGTCACTCATGGCCTGGCGCACGGGGCCGGCGGTGGCCTCCACCAGATGCCCGGTGAGTTGGTCGAACTTGGCCCGGGTGAGGGTCAGGTCCAGATGCTTGGGGCCGGTGGCGTCGGCGGTGATATAGGGCAGGTTGATGGAGGTGGAGGTCAGGCCGGACAGGTCGATCTTGGCCTTTTCAGCGGCCTCTTTGAGACGCTGCATGGCTACCTTATCGCCGGTGAGGTCGATGCCCTCCGCCTTTTTGAACTCGGCGGCCATCCAGTCCATGACGCACTTGTCGAAATCGTCGCCGCCCAGGCGGTTGTTGCCTGCGGTGGCCAGCACCTCAATGACGCCGTCGCCCACCTCCAGCACGGACACGTCGAAGGTGCCGCCGCCCAGGTCGTATACCATGATCTTCTGATCGGACTCTTTATCCACGCCGTAGGCCAGGGCTGCGGCGGTGGGCTCGTTGATGATGCGCTTCACGTCCAGACCCGCGATTTTGCCCGCATCCTTGGTGGCCTGGCGCTGGGCGTCTGTGAAGTAGGCGGGAACGGTGATGACCGCCTCGGTGACGCTCTGGCCCAGGTAGGCTTCGGCGTCCGCCTTCAGCTTCTGGAGAATCATGGCGCTGATTTCCTGGGGGGTGAGCTTCTTGCCGTCGATGGGCACCCGGTAGTCGCTGCCCATTTCGCGCTTGATGGAGGCGATGGTGCGGTCGGGGTTGGTGATGGCCTGGCGCTTGGCTACCTGACCCACCATGCGCTCGCCGTCTTTGGAGAAGGCCACAACGGAGGGGGTGGTGCGGCTGCCCTCGGCGCTGGGGATGACGACGGCCTCGCCGCCCTCCATCACGGACACGCAGCTGTTGGTAGTACCTAAGTCGATACCGATAATCTTAGACATAATAATTTCCTCCTGTTATATGAAAAGTGTATTTATACAATGTGAAATGGGAGATGCTTGTTGTCATGCTGCGAAACGGCCAGGGCGCTCGGTCGCTTTCCCTTCGACTCGGGTTGGTCTCTGGGGCCTGCGGCCCCGTCGCTCGCCCTCGCTTCGGTCCAAGCTCCCTCATTGTCCGTTTCTCCGCACTTCTTTGTTGTCATGCTGCGCCTGTTCGCAACGCGCGGCTTCACTCCGACTCGGGCAAAACCCGGTCCAACATCGTTGGCCTTGGGCTTTTGTCCTCGCTCCGCTCCATCCGCGCTGCTCACGACGGCTCCGCACTTCTTTTTAATTTGCCACCTTGACCATGGAGAACCGAATCACTTTGTCCCCGCAGATAAAGCCCTGCTGGAACACCTCCACAATGGTGCTCTCGCCTGACTCCGGGTCGTCGCAGTGCATGACGGCGTTGTGGCGGTTGGGGTCGAAGGTCTCGCCCAGGGCGGGAATCATCTCCACGCCCAGTCCGGTGAGAGCGTCCTGCAAGCCCTTCATGGTCAGCTCCACGCCCTTCTTATAGGCCTCATCGGCGGTGTCCTGCTTCAAGGCTCGCTCCAGGTTGTCGAACACTGGGAGGAAGGCGGCCACGGTCTGGGCCTTGGCCTCGGTCCAGGCGGCGTCTTTTTCCTTGGCGGTGCGCTTGCGGTAGTTGTCGTACTCCGCCGCCAGGCGCAGATATTTGTCCGCCGCCTCCGCCAGCAGCTGGCCCTGGTCCTTCTGAGGCTTTTCCTGCTGGGGCTCCTGGATATCGGGGGTCTCCTCAATCTCTGGAGCTTCCTGCTCCGGGGCGTTCTCATCCCCGCTGTGTACATCCTCGGGAACGGGATTTTCTTTCTTCTGATTCTTTGCCATGGGACTTTATTCCTCCTTTTCCGGTGTGCCGGGGGGAAGCTCCGGCTGTCCGAACAGCTTGGACAGGCCGTCGGCCACGTAGGACAGCTTGGCGGCCACCTTGGCGTAGTCCATCCGAGTGGGACCCACCACGCCGATGACGCCCTTCATGCCGTCCCCGATGTCGTAGCTTGCCAGCACCACGCTGGTATCCTTCAGCTCGTCGGCCACGTTTTCCGGGCCGATCAGGATTTTGGTATTGTCGTCCTCCAGGGCGGGCAGGGCCAGCGCCTGGGCCAGAGAGTGCTCCTCGGACAGGTAGCTCATCAGCTTCTGGGCCTTGTCCACGTCCCGGTACTCCGGGTGGTTGAGAATGTGGTTGGTTCCGGAGGTGTATACCTCGCTGTGCTCCAGGGCGTCCAGCACCTCCATGGCGAAGGACACCACCAGGGAGATCAGCCCGTAGGAGCCGCCCGCCGCGTGCTCTGCCACCCGCATCAGCTCGGGGGTGAGCTGGTCCAGGGTTTTGCCCACGAAGGCGGTGTTCAAAAGGGTGGTGAGCAGTTGGAGCTGGGGCTCGCTCAGTTCGGCGGGCAGGCGGAACAGCTTGTTTTTCACCACGCTGCTGTCTGTCATCATCACGGCGATGAAGGAGGCGGAATCCACTAAAATCAGGTCGAACCGCTTGATGGTCAGCCGCCGGACCCCTTCCGCCAGGGCGAAGGCGGGGTAGTTGGTGAGCTGCGATACCATGCGCCCCGCCTGGTCGATGACCTTGTCCAGCTCCCGCATCTTCAGGTGAAGGGCGTCGTTGATCTGCTTTGTCTCCTCCAGGCTGAGGCGCTGCTCCTCCATCAGCTCGTTGACATACAGCCGGTAGCCCTTGGGGGAGGGTACCCGCCCGGCGGAGGTGTGGGGCTGCTCCAGATAGCCCAGCTCCGTCAGGTCGGCCAAATCGTTGCGGATGGTGGCGGAGGATACGTTCAGCTCGGTCAGCTCCATCAGCGCCTTGGAGCCCACCGGCTCAGCCGTCTGAATGTAGCTTTCCACGACGGCGCGCAAAATTTTCTTTTTCCGGTCAGTAAGGCTCAAAGGACCGCCTCCTCTCCAAAAGCTTAGCACTCGAACTGCCAGAGTGCTAAAGATAATGTACCACCACCCCCCAAAATTGTCAATAGTCCAGTTGTAAATTAAATGTGAATGGCGCCCTTCGCCAGAAAGCCCCGCTCTTTTTGCACAACCGCCCCGGGACTGCTCAGCGGCCGGCGTTGCCCATTTGAATGCAAAGGAAGTAAAAAGGGGGCTTCCCTTTCCCTTCCAAACGTAGTAATATAGAAACCGTATCAGCATGGAAACACTACCTGCCATGGAGGTTGCAATGATAAGATTACTGGCTTTGGCCGCTTCGGCGTCCCCCGCCCCGGAGGAGAATGCCACGCTCACCTTTCAAGAGATGTGGGACACGGTGGTATACGGCGTCACCTGGTTTTTCACCAATCTGTCCCCCGCCTTTGTGTGGGCGGTGTTCGGCCTTGCCGTCTGCGGGGCCTTTTTCGGATATTATTGGTTCTGTCTCCGCCCCCGGCCGCACAGCCTGGAGTGGATTGCCATGGCGGAGGAGCGGGCCCGACCCCGGCGCATGACGTTGACGATGCCCCGCCACCCCATGGAGCGGCGGGACATCCTGCCCGTGCTGCTCCTCACGGCGGTATACGCCGCCACCGCCTTTTTGCACCTGGGCGGCTTCAACTCCCCTCAGAGCGTGGCAAAATTCCAGCGGGGGGACAGCGTGGAGTTCTCCTACGACCAGCCGGTGACGGTGGACAAGCTGTCCTTCTACACCTCCCTGGGCACCGGGTACTACATCCTGGAGTGGGAGGACGAGAACGGGGAGTGGCAGGGGATCAAGCTGGACCAGCCCTACAATTCCCTGTTCAAGTGGCAGGAGCTGGAGCTGGACAAGGTGGATCGGGAGGGCCTGACCATCAGCGCGGAGAACGGGAATGAGGACCAAAAGCCCGTGGGCTTCATTCGTGCCTCCCGCTTCCGCCTCACCGCCACCAGCGCTCCCCGGGAGGAGGGGCTGTGGCTGGCGGAGCTGGCGCTGCTGGACTATCGTCCAAATTCACAGGGGGATGGCGGCCACTATTGGTTCCTGGACTCTCCAGACGCGGTGGATGAGGGGGGCGCGGCCCTGTTCGACGAGCCGGAGTGCTGCTCCACCAAAGCCACCTATATGAACTCGTCCTATTTCGACGAGATCTACCACCCCCGCACTGCCCTGGAGCACCTGAATAATATCTACCCGTACGAGGTGTCCCACCCGCCCCTGGGCAAGCTGATTTTATCCCTGGGCATCATGATGTTCGGCATGGTCCCCTTTGGCTGGCGGTTTATGGGTACTCTGTTCGGGGTGCTGATGGTGCCGGTGCTCTACGTCTTCCTGAAGAACCTGTTCGGCAAAACCCCGGTGGCCCTGTGCGGCACGTGCCTGTTCACCTTCGATTTCATGCACCTGGTCCAGACCCGCATCGCCACCATCGACACCTACGGCGTATTTTTTATCCTGGTCTCCTATTACTTCATGTACCGCTGGCTGGCGGTTCCCGCAGGGAAAAAGCTGCGGCACTATGTCCTGCCTCTGGGCCTGAGCGGTCTGTTCTGGGGCATCGGTTGCGCGTCCAAATGGACGGTGGTATATGCCGGGGCGGGGCTGGCCCTGCTGTGGCTGCTGGGGATGATCTTCAAGGCCGGGGACTGGCGGGAGGCGGAGGACCGCGCCCGAAAGGAGTCCGCGCCTCCGGAGGTCCGGGAGCAGGTGGCGGAGGCCATGTTCCAGGAGGCGCCGCCTCCCTGGGAGCGGCCCGAAATCAGCTCCTTCACCGCCTATGCGGTGGGCACGATTCTGCTGTCCGTGGTGTTTTTCGTGGTGATCCCGGTGTGCATTTACACTGCGTCCTACTTCCCCTATGCTGTGGCCAGGGGCAATGAGGCGGGCTTCTGGGGCATGGCCCAGCAGGCGCTGTCCTGGCCCTTCACCCAGCTGCCACAGTACCTGGCGGAGATGGCCAAGCCCATGGAGGGCGGGCCCAACCGGGGGTTCTTTGAGGTGATTTCCAGCGAGAGCGCCCATCCGGTGGACATCATGCTGAAAAACCAGCACTTTATGTTCACCTACCACCAGGGCGTGCACAATCCCCACCCCTATGAGTCCTATTGGTATCAGTGGATTTTCGACGGCCGGCCCATCCTGTACTATCGGGACCTGGACGTGCCGGGGATGAAAAGCCTGTTTGCCTCCTTCAATAATCCCCTGGTGTCCTGGGCGGGGCTGCTGGCGTTTTTCGCCGTGGCCGTCCAGACGGTGCGGCGCAAATGCGGCAGGGGGCTGTTCATCCTCATCGCCATTCTGTCCCAGTTCGTCCCCTGGCTGCCCATCGGGCGGATTCTGTTTGCCTACCACTATTTCCCCACGGTGCTGTTTTTGTGCTTCGCCATCGCCTATCTCATGAACGACATGGTGGAGCGGAAGCGGGAGGGCTGCCGCCTGGCGGTGTATGGCTTCACCGGCTGCGTGGTGGGGCTGTACGCGGTATTTTACCCGGAGCTGACCGGGCTGTATGTGCCCACGTGGTACAGCACCTACTTCCTGCGCTGGTTCCCCAGCTGGCCATTGTAGACGCAAGCTCCGTATCCCTCGCTGTGTTGTCCCGAAGCCCGCTCAGCTTTGCTTCCGATTAAAAACAGCGAAAGCTTTGCCCGCTCTTTTGCTCCTCCTCTCCCATTGGCCTTTTCAGGCCAATGGGTCCCCGGTTTGCGCCGAAAGCTCACCTATTGCGCTGCGCCTGCAATTCCAAGCTGAACCCGATGCGCTGGGGTTCGATTTGGGTTTGAACGGTCAATTTTTTAGAGGTGATTCAATATGTACCTGTGCGACATCCACAGCCACACCAAAATCTCCCCGGACAGCCAGGCCCAGCTGCGGGACACCGCTCAGGCGGCCATCGACGCCGGGCTCCAGGAATTCTGCGTCACCGACCATTTCGACCTGCTGGGGCTGGATGGCAAGCCGCTCACCGCCTTCGACTGGCCCGCCGCTAAGGAGCAGTACCGTGGAGTGAAGGAGGAGCTGGGGGACAGGCTGGTTCTCCGCCTGGGCCTGGAGCTGGGCTCGGCCACCTACGACCCGGCCATCGCCCGGGACGTTCTGGCTCAGGGCGGGGAGGAACTGGACTTTGTGCTGGGCTCCATGCACAACTGGATCGGGGAGGAGGAAAATCTGGATTTCTACTTCTCCAGCTATCAAGACAACCCGGAGCTGGCCCGCCGGGCGCTGGAGGGCGCGCTGGAACACACCTGGACCCTGGTGGCGCAGCTACCCGACTGCTACGACAGCCTGGCCCACATCGTCTATCCCCTGCGGTATATCCACCGGGACGGGATTGAACTGTCCCTGGCGGATTACGAGGACCGGGTGCGGGCCATTTTCACCCAGGTGGCCAAGACGGACCACGCCATAGAGGTGAACGTGTGCCGGGGCCACGATCTGGACTGCTGGCCCCCGATCCTGCGCTGGTTTAAGGAGTGCGGCGGCAAGCTCGTCACCGTAGGGGCCGACGCCCACCGCCCGGACCAAGTGGCCAGGGGTATCCCCGAAGCCCTCCAAATGCTCCAGGCCGCGGGGTTTGACTGTGTCACCACCTTCGCGGGCCGAAAGCCCGTCCTCCACAAACTGTAGATTGAAAGGACTTGACACCATGAAGATTTCCATCGCCTGCGACCACGGGGCATATGAGTTGAAGGAACGCCTCAAGGCCCATCTCACCAGCCAGGGCCACGAAGTTACCGACTGCGGCACAAACAGCACCGAGAGCTGCGACTACCCGGATTTCGGCATCGCCGCCGCCAAGCTGGTGGTGGAGGGGACCTGCCAGCGGGGCGTGGTGCTGTGCACCACAGGCATCGGCATGAGCATGGCCGCCAACAAGGTGCGGGGCGTGCGGTGCGCCCTGTGCCACGAGACACTGTCCGCCGAGATGACCCGCCGCCACAACGATGCCAACGTGCTGGCCATGGGGGCAGGCGTTACCGGCGGCAACTTGGCGGAGCGGATTCTGGACGTGTTCCTGTCCACGGAGTTTGAGGGGGGCCGCCACCAGCGCCGGATCGACAAAATGATGGAGGCGGAGGGATGAGCGCCTCTACGGTTGACCGGGAGAAGCTCCAGGAGCGGCTTGATTACTGGTGCGGCAAGCTGCGCCTCACCCCCGGCTGGGACGTGCGGCTGGAGTGGGTGGACGACCCCCACTGGCCAAAGACCGGGGACTTCAAAATTGACTGCGACGACCGCAAAGCCATTTTGATGCTCAACGCCGCCAACCCCAAACAGGAACATCTGGAAGAGGTTATTGTCCACGAGCTGATGCATTTGAAAATGTATCCTTTGGACCAGGTGACGGAATCCCTCATCGTCAGTCATTTTGAGGAGGGCACCCCCGCCTGGGATTTCGCCTATCGGCAGTTTTTCGGGGCGTTGGAAGCAACGGTAGAGGAACTGGCCAAGTGCTTCCTGCTGGAGTTCGGAGAGGACCGGGAGCTGTCCTTCGGGCGGTGCGCCGGGATGAAGTCCTTCAATGAGCTGTACGACGGGCTGAACAATCTGGAATAAAAAACCGGGACAAAACCATCCGTTTTGTCCCGGTTTTTTATTCCGTGCCAGCGTCTCCGGTGGGGCGGCGCACCGCCGCCAGCTTTCCCGCCAGCATATTGTTGTGCGCCACAGCGGGCGTGAAAGGTCCGGTCTGCTGCTCCGACAGAACCCGGTTGAGCGACTTCAGCCCGCGGGCCAGCGCGTCCAGAAGCTCGTCATAGCCGCACGCAAACTGGTATGTGGTCCGCCCGTGATCCATACACCGCACCGCCAAATCCTCCGCGCCGTCCTTGGAGATATCCAGCGCATATGGGCCGTCCATGAAATGTAGCGTAAACCGGGATGGCCTTCCCCCGCTCTGCCGGAGCAGCTCCCGCGCCCACGCGCTCAAAATATCCTCCGCGAAATCCGTCCAGCCCACGCAGGGAAACGCAAATTCCCCGATGGCAAGGTAGAGAGTTCCAAACAGCCTCTCTGCGTCAAAAAACTTCTCCGTCACAATAATGTCCACCATTTGTCTCTCCTACCTCCGGAAACCGTCCAGCAGTGTTTCCAACTCGTCCGGGGTATACAGCGCGTTCAGCGCCGAGAGCAGGGCCTTGGCGCTCATGTGCTGGGGCAGGTCCAGCCGCCCGAGCAGTTCAGCGCGCCGTGCCGCCGCGTTCGGTGTGCCCGACAGGCCCAGGGCGAACAGGTCCGCCGGGGTCAGGTCCCCTTGGGGGCGGTCCGGGGCGTCGCCGTCCAGCACGGTGGCCCCGGCGCGGAGAATGGCGTTGCGAAGCACGTCCGGGGGCATTCCCTCCACCCCTAACTTGCCCTCCTTGCCGGGGGCCCGCTTGCGCCGCTCCTTGCCGAATACGTCGGGGATGTAGGCGTGTTTGAGCTGGTCCTTGGGGATGGCTCCCTTGAGATAATTGCGGATGACAAACCCCGCTCCGTCCGAGTCGGTGAGCACAATGAGCCCCCGCCTGGCTGCCAGCCTGCGCAGAAAGGCCAGCCGCTCGCCGTCCTTAAACACGCCGAAGCCCGCCGTCTCCAAAATCAGGGTGTCTACCACGCCGGACAAGGCGGCCTTGTCATACCGGCCCTCCACCACCACCGCCTCCCGGATACGCAGCGGGGCGCTCATTCCGCCACCCGCCGACCAGAGGCCAGCTCCACCAGCAGCGTGGTGAGCACCTCGCCGTCCTGCCCCCGGGGGGCGGACTTTACCGCGGCGTCCGCCTGGGCGCAGCGGCGCACGGCATACCGGCACCAGGGCAGGGAGAAGCGCTTGGCGGCGTCCAGCAGGCGCTGGGCCTGCTGCTCCATGAAATAGCCGCCGCTCATGTTCCAGAGCTGCATATATTCCGCCTTGCTTTTGCCTGCGCTGAGGTAGAGGCGGGCGGTGTACAGCTGCCGAAAATACTTGCCCATCACGGAGAGAATCATCACGGGGGACTCCCGGTTATGGAGCAGGTCGGCCAGCACTAAGGCGGCCTTGTCAAAGTCCTTGTTGGCCAGGGCGTCCGTCATGCGGAACACCACCGCGCTCACCTTGGGGGAGGCCACCGCGTCGATGTCCTCCCGGGTGACGCGGGGGTGGGCAGCGTAGGCGGCGATTTTGCCGATTTCGGAGGACAGGTCGTGCATCAAATCCCCGCACAGAAAGATGAGGTAGCCCGTGTCCCGGGTGTCGATGGACTTGCCCGCCTTTTGGAACTGGCGGCAGATCCAACTGGTGAGCTCTCCCTCCTCCTGGCGCTGAAAGTCCACCACTGAGCCCTCCTTTTTGAGAAAGGTAGCCAGCTTGGAGCGCCCGTCCGGCTTATAGGGCAGCAGGTCGTAGACAAACACCAGGCAGCAGTAATCGGGCAGAGCGGAGAGCAGCTCCAGCAGCTTTTTTCGGGGCCCCTCCCCCAAAGAGAACAGGTCGAAGTCGGTGACGGTGACGAGGGTGCGCGGGCTCATCATGGGCAGGCAGTCCACCGCCTGCTCAATCCAGTCCACCGAGCAATCCTTTCCCTGGGCGGCGTGGAAATTGAAATCCTCCAGACCGGGGGGGAGCAGGACCTGCTTGAGCTGGCCCAGATAATATTCCCGCAGAAAGGCCTCCTCCCCGTGGAACAGGTAAAGGTTTTTGAGGGAGCCATCCCTCAGGGCGCGCTTCAGCTCCCGCATGGCGGTGTTGTCGGTGGGCTTTTTCTTGGGCGGCATGGCGCTGCCTCCTTTGTCAGAATACCCCCACGGCCCCGTTTCGCACCCGGACCGTGACGGTTCCGTCCTGGTCAGTGCGGCGGATATCCGTACCCAGGGCGTTCAGCCGGTCCAGCGTCTCCTGGGCTGGGTGGCCATAGGAGTTGCCCCGTCCGGCGGAGATGAGGGCCAGCTCCGGGGCGGTGGCGCGGAGAAACTGCTCGCAGCTGGAGTTTTTGGAGCCGTGGTGTCCCACGGCCAGCAGCTCGGTGTCGGGGATGGGGTAGTACTTAACCAGCATTTTTTCCACGAAGGCGTCCGCGTCGCCAGTGATGAGGGCGTCAAAATCCTTGCAGGTGCACAGGGCGAACAGCCCGGATTCGTTGGAGGTTCCGCCGCCCAGAGGTGGGAATAGGGTGAAAGTCGAATTTCCCAGGGGCAGAGTTTTTGTCTCGTCCACCAGCACCACCTGCGCACCCTCAGCCTGAGCCAAATCCAGCAGGCAGGCCAGCTCCGTCGGGTCGGTTTCGCCGGCGGGAATGGCGATGCATTCCACGCTCATGCGGTAAAACAGCTGCTCCACGCCGTTGAAGTGGTCGGTGTCGAAGTGGGTGAGCACCAGCAGGTTCAGCCGGGTGCGTCCCTGGGCGGCGAAGTAGTCCGCCGCAGTGTCCCCGGCGCTGCGTCCGCCGCTGCCGCCGCAGTCTACCAGGGCGGTTTGTCCGCCGGACAGCAGGGCGGTGGACGAACCCTGGCCCACGTCCAGAGCGGTGATGGTGAGGTCGGCGGTATCCGCCTCCAGCCGCTCCAGGCCGATGGCGGCGCACAGCAGCAGGGCCAGGGCGCATACGCAGAGGGCGGGCCGCCTGGGCTTGTCCCGGCTGAGGGCAGCGGGCAGGGCCAGATACACCGCGCCCAGCCAGATCAGGCAGTACCGGCTGCCGGCACTGAGGGAGGCGAAGGGGAATTTTCCCAGCGCCAGAGTCACCCACCGGGCGTAGTGCCCCAGCAGGCCCGCCGCCACGCCCAGCAGGGCGGCGGGAGCGGGGAGGAATATGGCCAGCGTCCCCAAAATCAGGGCGCACACCATGAGCAGGCTCAGCGCCCAAAGCACCAGCACGTTGGACAGAGGGGAGAGCAGCACAATCTGCCCGAAGTACAGCGCGATGAGGGGGACGGTGAACAGCATGGCCCCCAGGGAGGCGGACACGCCGGACAGCGCTGTGCGCCCCGCCCGCCAGAGGAGCAGCCGGAGCCTGCGCTCCTTCTGGGGGCGCAGGGGCTTCAGCGGGCGGTACAGCCGCTGGAACAGGGGCTCCGAGACCAGCAGAATGCCCGCCACGGAGGCAAAGGACAGCTGCAGCCCCACGCTGGCGGCGGCAAAGGGGTTTTGGACGAGCAGTACCAGCAGAGCCAGGCCCAGGGCGCAGGGGGCGTCCTCCTCCCGTTGGGCGATGGGGGCGAGGAGCAGGGCGCTTTGCATAATCACGGCGCGGAAGGCCGACGGCGTGCCGCCCGCCATGAGTGCGTAGAACACCAGCAGGGGGACCATGGCCAGCGCGGCCTTTCTTCTGCGTCTGGTGAGGGCCAGCGCCATGCGCACCAAAAAGCTGATGTGCAGCCCGGACACCACCGCGGCGTGCATCAGCCCTGCCCGGTTGAAAGCGGAATACAGCGTTTCGTCCAGCCCCGTCTTGTCCCCCAGGGCGACGGCGGCGGCGATGGGGGCGGCGGTCCCGTCAAAGGCGGCGTAAATACCCCGGCGCAGGGCGCGGGCGCACAGAGCGGGCCAGTACCGGGCGGGGACACGTTCTGCCGGCGTGATTTCTGGCGGCTCATTGCAGTAGGCCAACAGGTACACGCCCCGGGCGGTGTAATAGGTGGTCTCGTCGCCATAGGCGCGGTCGGACAGTCTCACCCGCGCCGTACAGGATACCCGGTCCCCCGGCTGGAGCGCGCCCCAATCCCGATTTCCGTACATCAGCGTGTCCGACGCAAAGAAGCCGCCGTCCAGGCGGACGGTCACGGAATACCCGCCGATGGAGGTGGGGGCGGGATAGGAGGACACCTCGCCGGACAGCGCCACCTGGTCGCCCACCCACCGCTGGGCCGGGGCGCGGAACAGGGCGAAATAGGCTCCAGCCCACCCAAAGGCCAGCACTGCGCCCAGGCACAGAGCCAGCGCCCGGCGGGAGACCTGGAACACGACATAACGGGAGAGCGGGCCCTTGTCCTTCGTGGGGGGCGGGGAGAGAGGGGGGTGTCCGGTACTTGGACGGGTGGCCAGCCACCCGCCCAGGGCCAGGAGCAGCGTACCCAGCAACTGCACGGGGCCTATGTCATAGCAGGCCCACAGGCAGGCGGCGGCGAAGCCGCCGGAGAACCAGGCCAGCTTCCGCATGGGATCGCCTCCCTTCCGTCAATCTTTTATTATTTTATCTGTTTCGGGGGGACAAGTCAACGCGAAGGGTGAAATTTGTTGGGAAAGGGTTGCGGGAGGGCGGCTCGTTTGGTATGCTGAGTAGAGAATAGGAGTTGAGCGTATGTACATATTTGACTTGGACGGGACCATTACAGACACCAACGGCCTGTGGGCAGAGGTGGACCGGGAATTTCTGGCGCGCCGGGGGCTGGAGCCCGACATGGAGTATCAGAAGGTGGTGGAGCGCTCCATCTACCCCATCGCGGCCCGGTTTACCCGGGACTATTACCACCTGGCTGACACGCCCGAGGAGATTATGGCGGAGTGGGATGAGCTGGCGGAACGCCACTACCGGGAGCTGGCCGGACTGAAGTCGGGAGCGGGGGCGCTTTTGGAGCAGTGCCGGCGGGAGGGCCGGCCCATGGCCCTGTTCACCGCCTGCCGTCCGGCCCTGTGCCGGCTGGCGCTGGAGCGCTTCGGTCTGCTGGAGCTGTTTGGCCACATCGTATACGCCGAGGAGGTCGGCCTGGAAAAGTGGGACCCCCGGTGCTTTGTGGAGCTGAGCCGGCGCATCGGCGCGCGGCCGGAGAAGTGCGTGCTGTTTGACGACAACCCGGACAACTGCGCCACGGCCCGGAAGGCGGGGATGGAGGCGGTGGGGGTATACGACGCCTACTACGCCAATCGGCAGGACGAGCTGCGGGGGGTGTGCAGCCGGTACGTGCGCTCGCTGGAGGAGCTGCTGACATGAAAAAGCGGAAGGATTTCAAATTGAAACCGGCCCGCCGGGGTGGTAGGATGAAACCATCAGGGCGCGCTGAAATTTGAAATCCAGGAGGCAGCAATATGAAAGACTGTTATACCATTGAGGATATGGCCGTATTCACTGGCCTGACCGACCGCACGCTGCGCAATTATCTCAACGAGGGCAGGCTCACGGGGGAGAAGGTGGACGGGGCCTGGCGGTTTTCCCCGGAGGACCTGGGGCGGCTGCTCCGGGACGGCGGCGCCCGCCGGGCCATGGAGGCCAACCGTAACGCCGCGGTCTATGATTTTATGCTGGGCGGCCCAGGGGAGGACCGCTGCTGTGTGATTCGGGACATTCCTGTGCCGGACGGGGAGGAGGAAGCGGTGCGCACCCGCCTGGTGGAGCGGGTGAACGGGGAGGAGAGCCGGGTGAGCTTTTCTTATTCCTATGGATTGGACCGGCAGGGCCGGGGCAGCGCACGGGTGATTTTGGTGGGCTCCACGGCGGTGGTGCAGAAAATATTAGCGGACACATAAGGAAACAATCCGTCCCCCCGGCGGTGGCCGGGG
>OFFI01000108.1_pt1 | contig 68621 bp, 86 predicted proteins | sample 1521351 | NCBI WGS metagenome assembly OFFI01 (sample SAMEA3504119, study PRJEB24116) | mouse gut metagenome | biome: mouse gut; feature: mouse-associated habitat; material: faeces | place: Denmark | collected 2011
GATGAGGCTGCCTGCCTCACCGGGCGGGAGCTCACCCGGCCCCAGCTGGACCAGCTGCTGGCGGGAATTGAGCTGCGCTCCGTGATTCGGGTGCTGGATTGACTGAGAAGCGCGGAGAAGCGGACAGCGAGGGAGCTTGGAGCGGAGCGAGGGCGAGCGGATGGGGCAGCGGGCCCCAGAGACCAGCCCGAGACGCAGCGAAAGCGACCGAGCGCCCTGGCCGCTTTGCAGCGTGACAACATCGCCGCAAGCTCCGTATCCCTCGCTTCCGCTTTGGCGAAAGCTCACTCATTCCGCTGCGCCTCCTTTCCCCACAAAGCCAAGGGACGGCTTTGCGGGGTCCCCAGGGAGAAGCGCAAAGCGGCGGACAGCATAAAATAGAGCGTCGGGACAGCGCCCGGCAAAAGGGCATGGAAATTCCATGAGAGGATGAAAGGAACTATGGCACTTATCGTACAAAAATTCGGCGGGTCCTCCGTGGCGGATGCGGAAAAAATCCGCAACGTGGCCCGCATTATCACCGATACGTATCAAAAGGGAAACAGCGTGGTGGCGGTGCTGTCCGCCCAGGGGGATACCACCGACGACCTCATCGAAAAGGCGGCGGAGATCAACCCGGGCGCCTCCAAGCGGGAGATGGATATGCTGCTGTCCACCGGGGAACAGATCTCCTGCTCCCTGTGCGCCATGGCCATTGAGAGCATGGGCTTTCCCGTGGTGTCCCTCACCGGGTGGCAGGCGGGCTTTCGCACCAACTCCGGCTATGGCAACGCCCGCATCAAGCGGGTGCAGGGGGAGCGCATTCGCGCGGAGCTGGACAAGCGCCGCATCGTGATTGTCACCGGGTTTCAGGGGCTGAACAAATACGACGACATCACCACCCTGGGCCGGGGCGGGTCGGACACGTCGGCGGTGGCCATCGCCGCGGCGCTCAACGCCGACCTGTGCCAGATTTTTACCGACGTGGACGGCGTGTACACCGCCGACCCCCGTTTGGTGCCGGGGGCGCACAAGCTGGACGAGATCACCTATGATGAGATGCTGGAGCTGGCCACCCTGGGCGCCCAGGTGCTCCACAACCGCTCGGTGGAAATGGCCAAGCGCTATGGAGTCAACCTGGAGGTGCTGTCCAGCTTTTCCGGGAAGCCGGGTACGAAAGTGAAGGAGGTCGTCAAGACAATGGAAAAATCCCATATCAGCGGCATTGCCAAGGATAAAAATATCGCCCGCCTGGCCCTGGTGGGGCTGGAGGACACGCCGGGCATCGCGTTTAAAATCTTCTCCCTGCTGGCCAAAAACAACGTGAACGTGGACATTATCCTCCAGTCCATCGGCCGCAGCGAGACCAAGGATATCAGCTTTACCGTCGCCAAGGGGGACATGGAGCAGGCCCGCCAGCTGCTGGAGGACAACCGGGACCGCATCCACTTCGACCACATCGACGTGTCGGACAATATCGCCAAGGTGTCCATTGTAGGGGCGGGGATGATCAACAACCCCGGCGTGGCCGCGGCCATGTTTGAGGCGCTGTTTAACGCGGGCATCAATATCAATATGATTTCCACCAGCGAGATCAAGGTGTCCGTATTGGTCCATATCAGCGACGCGGACCGGGCGGTGCAGGTGATTCACGACCGGTTCTACGACGAATTCAACGGCGCACAGTAACGCACAGGAGACAGACCGGGCTTTTGCCCGGTCTGTCTTTCGTATAGAGCCGGCAAAAATAGGGCGGACGGAATTGGAAAACTGTTGCAAAACAGGGTATAAAATGATATGATAAACTATCTATGGGCAATATGGAAATACAGGCGGAAAGAGGCTCCGGCTCTGACATTCCCGGCTGGGGGAGAGGGGCGGGTCTTTCGATAATGAGGTGCGGTCATTGTATTTAAAAGCGCTGGAAATACTACTCAACACCTCAAAACCATTGAACCCCAAACATTTTGAGACCTTTTAGAGTATCAATAGAAGTGGAATTATACCACTTTTATACCATTTGGCTGAGAGCATGACATAGTTCCCGTTAGGGGATGCGCCGTCTGGCGCATACATATCTTGTACGCTTATAAGAATACCGCTCGCCCGATATTGTTATAAACGCACAACAATTCGCTGATTTTTGAGGAGGCTACCATGACACAGAAGTATGTAGAGGCTATCAATGCGGGGCAAATTATGTCTGTAGACTGGCGCTCCATCGAAGAAATGCTTGGAGAAGACGCCGAACGTACCCACACCTGCTCCATCCATGCAAACGACGGCGCTTTCCCGCCCAAGGGAGAGATGCACACCGACCAGCTCACAGAGGAGCAGATTGCTGAGGTTCTCCAGCAGACCAATGTCAGATTTATGGCCGAGACCCACAAAAACGGGATTCCCTATCTTCCCATAGAGACCAGGTTCTTTTCTTCCATAAAACCCGTGTCCGGCCCGTGGATTGAAAACCCCAACTACAAAGCGTAAAAAGAAGGAGAGCTACCTGCAATCGCAAGTAACTCTCCTATTTTTTTAGGCATTGCCAAAATCGTGCTTCTCCAGCCTGTCGCTGTACACCCGCTCAATGTTCTGGATTGCCAGCACCGCCCGGTTGTTCTCATACTCCGGGTGCTCTCTACAGTAACGCTCATAGAAGTCAATCTCCGAAAGAGCCTCAATAAAGTCCTCCTGTGTGTGGGGGATGTTATCCTGTAAGAGCTCCCGGTTGAAGCGCAGGATTTGAACCCGGTGCGCATCCGCATTGCGCTCATCGTCAATGCGGATATGCTCATCCAGACGCCCCTGCACCTCGTTCAGCTTGGTCATCACATCGCCATTTAGCGCCTTTCCAATCGCTTTCGCAATCTTAGACCAAGGATTGACCTTGATTGGGGCAATCTGAATCAGGGTCATCAGAATAAACAGGGCGCCGCCGCCACTTGCAACAATCTCCTGAATGCTCATGGCTTACTCACCCGCCTCTCCGGTTTCCGCAGGTGCATTGACCTTCTTGCTCATCTTGCACAGGTCATCAATGAGCTTACTGATGCGCTCCATGTCGATGTCGTAGTTGACCGTCTCGGAAGATGCCTTGACCATGGCGAGAACCCACTCCTTACGGTCGGCACCGTTGTCGAACTTCTTTTCAGCGGTTTCCATGTACTTCATGACCATATCCAGAACCTTGCCCCAGTTCTTCTCCTTTACGGCCTTCTGGACATACTCCACCAGCTTGATAGCCAGAGGAATGGCAGTTGCCAGACCGGCGAGGACAGATACAACGAGCTGCAGCCACTCCATATTCATAGTTACTCCTCCTCTCAGATTGCGGGGCTCTCCTCAACCCCGGCTTCGGTTTGTGAAAATCCTGCCGCCTTCGCAGCAGCGAACTTGATTCCTTCACCCTCGGCACTCGTGTTCTCATGCTCACTCTTATGTACGATGCTGTTCAGCACAATACCGATTGCTGTGCCTACTGGGGTAAACACCACAGTGAAACACGCCAGAGCGCCCATATACTGAAACTCAATACTTTTCCAGGCGAGAATGAATCCGCCCGCAAGACCTGCTGCCAAAAACAGCATCAGATACAGGGCAAGCCGGTTGGTGAACCCAATGCTCTGGCGTTTCTTCCTGCGCCGCCTGGGTTTCTTCCGGCCCCGCTCAATCTTGATGGTCATGGATTAAACCATCCCCATCTTCTTCGCAAAACGATACAGCACGGTGACGAACTGTTCGCGGGTGAGAATGTCCGCCCACATATAGTTGGGCTCGCCGTCAATTACTTCCCCATTGCCCGCAATCAGGCCGGTGGAAGTCGCCCAGGCACGAGCCTCTTCGCTGTACTTGCTACTGTCGTTGTCCTGGAGCTCCTTACGCATCTCACCCCAGAGTTCCTTGAAACGTACCACATCCATGTCGTCATCCTCCTCCTTATTGTTGTTCGCCCCCGCCAACAGGGCGGAAACATCATCACGAACGGTCTGCATACTCTTCCCATACTTCGGGAGCCAATGCAGAACATCACCGTGATTTGAGCCAAGGCCAAGCTGGTAACTATCCTGATGGCACAGAATAACAGGCACCTTGACTCCGCTGAATGTAACAGTTCCCTGCGGGTCAAGGTTGTAGAGCTTGCACAGATAAGCTGTCAACTCGACCGCCTCACGATAAACTTTCTCAAAGTAAGCTGGGTCGTTCAAATTGTCTTCGCAAATTTCAAACTGAATCCAACCATTGTTGCAGGAGCCCTTCGGCCCGGAGGCACACCCCCATGCCTTTTTATCCCAGTCGCCAGCCTGAACTGCCGCTACATCTCCACTGGCGAGTTTACCGATAAATGCGTGAACGCCCGCCCTAAGCGGAACCCATTCGCCTTTCACCCACTGTCCTTCGCGATTCCAGTCATTTTTGTTTTTGTTCACACCAATCAGCTCAAGCATTTTGGCCCGGTCTGCGGCGTTGTCATCCGGCTGAACATAGCGTCTTAGGGTCGTATTGTTTGCTCCAGTAGAATGCCACAGAACGCCACGGACAGGTACTTTTCCCGTACTCTTATACCAGGAACTCTGCCGCATGAAACACTTCATGGGAGGGTTTGCGGAGGTGTACTTCATCGTCGCACCGTCTCCTTTCTCTGCCGATACAACGGCAAACTGATTGAAATAGGTCTGGCCATACCCAGCCCGCTTGGTCTGTGTGGCTTCCGTATCTTTACTTGCTGGTCGTTCAAATTGGAGTAGAACAACATTGGACGCCTCATGCACAGATGTGACGCTCCTAAGCACCAGTAGGACGCCTGGGAAGCTCTCTGACAGCTCTTTCATAAGGAACTTGAGCTGGGCGTCGAGGTCTCCGATGGACGCTCCTATGGCCTTACAGAAGGCATACAGAGCCTGTTTTCGTGACCAATATGTCCACTGTGCCAGGCCGTAGCCAGCCTTGTCATGGACAAAGTTTGTGTACCTCCCGCTGTCCACGGCAGCGGTGTATGTCTCGTCTGTGTAGCCGAGACTCTTTTCATATGTGTTCTGGAGGTTCTTCGGATTGAGTCCACTCTCAGCGAAAAGATTGCCCATCAGGCCAGCGGCGCCAGCGTCGGTCATGCCCTGGGACTTCAGGAACCTCCAGATAGCAGCTTCGTTCACGAAACCACCTCCTTGATAAAAGCGTAGTTTTATAGCCGTATATAGCAGATGGGAGCCGCCTTAATGGCGAGCTCCCATTTTTTCTACTTAAATTCCGGCCAAACTTTGATGTCTGCCTCTGCCACAAGCCCATTTTCCGCAATGTCATATGGCGCATCATCGAACGTCATCTCAATAGGTGTATCATAGATTGGAAGACAAAATTCCCTGCCCTCCCAACGCCAGCGCATTACCTTTCTCCAATATTCCAGGTATGTCTCTCCATACTCAGACGGGCACAGGTACTTGTCTGCCAGTCTCCAATGCCCGCCTTCTCGGACAGGCATTGCTTCATACGCCCACATTTGACCGTCCGCATCCACAACGAGATACCGTAGACCGGCGGAGCGCAGCTTGTTTATATTGAACTTTGGCATAAGGCCATTTCCTTTCATACTAATTTGTAGTGCGGCTTCTCGCCGCCCTCTACGGCGTATCGCATCCAGTCCAGCATCACAATGCCGACTGCCGCCAGCACGACCCACATGACCAAGAACTGCGGGCACACCTGTCCCATGATGTTCCCAGGCATAGCGGAGTAATCCCACACGCCCATGCCGAGCCACACATTAAGGATGAGCCCGGCTATAAATTCCACAGCCGTGATAGCCACTCCGCACACGGCGGACTGTGTAATCAGCGGCATACCCCATGGCAGTTCGGCCCCGAACCGTTCCAGCGGCACCGCCAGGATGATAGCCAGCAAGAGCATTGTCCAGCTAATCATCTCTGGCCTGCCGTGAGAGGTCTTCCATACGACCTCAATGAAGAAGTAGAGCGTGCCAGTCCAGACCCACAACAGCACGCTCAGGAGCCATTTCCCGGCACGTTCTCTCCCTGCCATATCTTACCCCTCCTGACCGTTCAGACGGGCCACGATAGCCTCCATCTGCGCCTGAGCGACCGCCAGCTTCTCGTTCATCTCGTCACGGTACTTCTTCGGAAGATTCATGCCGTAGGTGACGGCAGAGATTCTCTCCACGTCGGTCAGAGACTGCACATACGCCTTGAGAGCATTGTGATATGTAGTTTGGGATGTGATGGCAGTCTGAGCCGCGATGTAGATTTGTGCGATTTCCTGGGCAGTGTAGATACGACACTTGCCACCGTCTGCCTGATAGGGGAACTCGGTGCCGCCCAGCTCCACCACACGGAAGAGGTTTGCGATGTTGCTCTGGTCTTCGATGCTCAGGTTGAAGTGCTCAGTCTCCTCCCCAAGCTGGATGTCAACGCCAGACACAATGACAGCGTTGCAGGCGGCGGAGATTTCCGCAATCTTGGCGTTGCGAACAACCTCCGTGGCGTTATCCTCGCCGACCATCTCAACCATATCTGCTACGGTCAGCCAGCCATTGGCGACGGCGGACAGCAGGCCAGCAGCAGTAATCTCACCGTTCTGATACAGGTTCTTCAGTCTTTCTTTCATGCCTTATCCCTCCAATGCGCTGATGAGCAGGCTGTCGATGATTCTCTGCTGTTCGGCGACCAGCGCTCCGCCGTCGAACTCAGACACGACCACCGCGTCCGCCCCCTCAATTACATCGTGGCCGGTCAGATTGTAGGCCACACCGTTCAAAGCCACACCGATAGCCTCATCCTTGGTGGTAGGGGTGAAATCCCCGCTCTCACCAATTTTGATGTAGACCACCTTGTCAACGGCTCCCAGGTTTGCCCCGGTATTGATATTGGTGATTCGGTACATTGTTCATCCTCCTTGCTTATGTTTTCGCTCCGACCAACTTGGCGATATGCCGGAGTGCGTCGATATCTGCGTTGAAGAAATCGTGGTTCCAAAGCCAGTATTCATCGTCGTCGGCACGTTTATATGGCTGACAGACAGGGTCATTCCATACCCTGTCCCAGCGTTCCTGGTGCTGCTCGTCGCCCTTGCCGTTGGTCTTGGCAAGTGTCTTCATGATGGCCTGGGTCAACCGACCACGTTCCATTCCATGTCCATCGTCGTTCCTGGCGAAAAACTGATGGGCGGTCTCGCAGTCCTCATAGCACACGATTCCATTGTTATAGATGATGATGCCGTCCTCACACTCTACCTCAGTCGTAGCTGGGATATTGACCGGGCCGCAGAGAACATCCTTTCTTAAACGCCTATGTGTGATGTACTTCATGGGTTTCTCCTCTCATTCTGAAGTTTTCAATACGCTCCGGCGAAAACCCGAAAATGGCATAGAAAAGCCGCCGCAGTTTCAAAACTCGGCGGTGGTCGTTGTAGCCTCCAAAGTAGGCCAGTATACCATTTATGGATGTCCAGAGGTCTTCGTAGGTCATCTCGCCGTTCTGAATTTTGCCGTAGAACGCCTTGACCTTTCTGCGGGCACGCTTAATGCCACCACGGTTGCCACACATGATGACTCTACCAGTCTCGGTCAGGGTGAACTTTGCCTTGCAGTATTTGAAAGGCTTGGTTAGCGGGATGATTTTAGATTTTGCGATGCTTACCGTCAGCTTCAAGCTGGCGGCCTTGGCAACAATAAGCGCCATGATTTCCTTCGGGTCTTGGTCGGGCGGCACAATGACATAGTAATCGTCCATGTAGTGACCAGCGCACTTCATGCTAAGCTGGCACTTGATGAAGTTGTCCAGAGCAGATGGAAACGCAATCATCTCTGCCTGACTGGGTTCAACGCCCAGTGGCAGTCCGAGCGGCCCAGGCACCGTGTTGATAACATCGTCGCCGACCTTTTTGATGTCCGGGTTCAAAAGCAGTTGCTCGTGCCGCTTGAACAGTTCGTCATGGGAAACGGTGGGAAAGAACTGCTTGAAGTCGATGAGGATGATGCTGCCATCCCGTCCATAACGGCGGAAGTGCCAGCGCAAATCCTCTTTCAGCTCACGTTTTGAAAAGTCAAACCCTTTTCCTGGAAGGCTTGCACCGTTGTTATAAATCATGCTTGGAGTGTAGAGCGGAAGCAAGACCTTTCTGGTGAACACTTTGTGTATCTGCCTATCTTGAATCCGAGGAGCGTCAATGGGTCTTGTCTTACCGCGCTCTGAAAGCATAAAGTGGACATAGGCAGCCGGAACCCAACGGCCCTCCAAAAGAAGCCGACGCCGTTTTGCAGTCCCCGAAAACAGGTGCATCTCAAAATTCTGAGTGCTGCTCTTCCAGCGCACGCCGTTGCAGCAATGCTTTCCTGCCTTATACATATCATGGTATCCAAACACGTCTTCAAGACCGCCGACCTCAATACACCGGCGTATCCTGTGTTCCATTCTTTTCGCTACCCTTCTCTGGTAGCGTCCCTTTCGTCTTGACATAATAGTGTTTTTCGCCCTCCGTACAGATATCTTGTTGGGTGCCGTCTAATCTGCTTGACCTACTACACATGAAACGGGGTAAGACACATCTCCCGCCATGCACGCTACTGTTGTCCAGTGCGGCGTTCGTGCAGAGGTATCAGAGGGACAGTTTTGGACTTTCGTCACGGGAAGTATCTCTCCTTTCGTAAGGGTCGTGTTTCACCCTACCTTGGGCTACTGTCTGTTGACCCATAGCCATCGCTGGCCTTACGAAATCCGGGGCGAGCCCGAGGGAATTATTAGCGTTGTTATTGTTCGCGTTGCCGTTCGTGTTCACATTGCAGAAGTTGTTGTTGTTGTTGTAATTAGGAGAACGCTCCCACCAATACGCAGTCGAACACGAGAGTAGAAGAACTCCAACCGACAGGTTTTACAGAGACACACCCATAAAAGTCAAAACGTGTTTACCTCCCTTTGTCGCTCTTGAGCACATTGGTCAGCATGGTATTCTCGGCGTCAATCAGCTCGCCGAGCTCCTGCGACATACGCTCCAGTTTCTTTTTCGCATCTGTGGAGCTGACGCTGTCCCCGTTGGATTTCGTGAAGCAGCCCGCTGGGTTCAGCATCATCAGCTCGTAGCAGTGTGCGAGATGTACATCGAGCGCCATAAGGGCCGCTCTTGATTCGAGAAGGTGCCGCTTGCGCAGCTCCTTCCTGGTGTCGTCTGATGGATAGATGCTGTTCGCCTTTTCGGCGTTGTCTACCACATCAGACGCAAGCTCGGCGACGGACTCCGCCACCAGCCTGGAGTATCGAGACGACAGCCTCGACAGAAAATTGATGGTCTGAACATAAATCTTGTTCGCGGTATTCACATACTCCGCTCTGCTTTCAGACCTGTGGGCCTTCAGAATTGACATGGAACACTCCTTTCATTCATTTTCTGTTGGACAAAATCCTCCCGCACAGGAGGTCACCCTAAACCGTAAGGGGTCAACCCTTACCGTAAAGGGTGTACCCTCCTGTGGTCATAGATTGTATAGGGGAGGGGGATGGGGCCCATCCCAAACCGCAAGGGGTGTACCCTCGCTTATCTGTTATGGCTTGAACTCGCCCACTTGCGTGGGCTTGATTTTGGCTGATTCATGGATTATACCATGAAAGCCGGGGCGAGCCCGAGGGAAAAAGGAGCGCTGTTACTGCTCGCGATGCCGTTCGTGAGCACAATGCAGAAGCCGCTGTTGCTGCCGTAATGCGGAGAACGCTCCCACCAATACGCAGTCGAACCGGTGGAGCTGTGCAGGTACTTCACCTTGCTGTTTCCAGCGGAGTAATACGCATACTGCACCTGATAATTCTTCTCGTACTGGTTGGAGTAAGAGCGGTTCCCACCGAAAATCTCCTGCTCAGCCAGCAACGGCAGGTAGTCCACCGACTTAGAGATGTTCCCCGTAACGTCGGTTCCGCCGCCCACGTTGTCCGTGTACTTGGAGATGGGTTTCATTACCGCACGCAGGTCGGCAGGGAGGGCGGCCATCAGGGTCTTTGCGACAGGGTTTGTTGCTGTGTCTGCGGGCGCATCATATCCAACATCACCAGAGGCGTGCTGCTTACCGTAGTTCTTTGGCGCCGTCTTGGTGGAGCCGAGGATGTCATACCGGGCGTCACAGGCTTTCCAGCCGCCGTAGTTGACGTTGCCCCAGTGGTTCATGTTGAACGCTTTGGTTCCATCGGTGTAGCCGTTCCAGCTATTGTTCGGGCTGTACTTCGCGTCCACCAGGCACACATCAGTGCCGCCAGACAGAGCAGTCTTGAATGTGCCGAACTGGATACCGTTGCCTTCTCTGGCGCTGTTGTGGTTGAACCCCAAGATGTACACATACAGCGTCTGGTTGACCGCAAGCGTACCAACGGTGCCGTTGACCAGCACGCCTTTCCGGTCGCCCACATTCCAATACTCGCTGCCTTTACCAGCGTCGGAGACCTGCCGGATTTCGGCCCAAGTCTGGTCGTTCAGCGCCTTCTTGGTAGGCATGAACTGGGCGGTCACAGCCACAGTTTTGTCTGCCGGGGCAGTATGGTTAGTGCCAGCCGCCACCTTAATAGTTACGGTAGCAGTGCCAGTGGTCTGATTGACGTGACTAATAGTCACGGTATTGCCAGACACCGATACGGTGGCCACACCAGTGTTGCTGGAGCTTGCAGTGATAACACCATTGCCAGGACGAGTGACAGTTACAGCAGCGGTCAGAGCGGATGCGTTCAGCGTCACAGAGCTGGTACTCAGAGTCATACTGCCCGCTGCCTTGCCGATACTCCATGCCACAGTCTTGGCAGTGGCGGAGCCATCAGACCACATATAATCGTCCTTCGGAGTGAAGGTAGCGTTATAACTGGTGGCGTTGGTTCCGCTGGTCGTACCGCCCAGGGTGAGCTGTGCGCTGTTGTAATTGCTCCAGGTAGGGGACTGAGAGTTACCGTTGTAGGTCAATGTCCCGCTCTGAGCCGGAATGTTTGAAATTGTGATTTTATTCGCAACGCCGCTCTTACGGTTGGCGGTGTTCGTGTTAGCCTTACCGTCGGTGGACATCGGGAACAGGGAGACATAGTAGGTCGTACCATTGGTCAGCCCGGTAGCAATCAGGGCATTGGTGGCATGGCCGTTCCTGGTGGTGCTGGTATAGGTGAATACGGCATCCGGGTCGTCAGGTGAGGTAGCGTAGCTACCAGCCTTCACGACCACAATGGTGGACGCCCAGGTCGCCAGGGTGATACCGTCAGAGACCACAGTTGCGGCGGGGTCAGTCCACTGAATGGACAACTTGCCGTTACCAGCGGGGGCCAGCGTGATACCGCTCACATCGCCAAGGGCGACAGCGTTGGGTGTAGCGGAGAACCCATCCTCGACATCCGTATAGGCGTTAGCCGTGGTGTAGGGGAACAGCTTGTAGTAGTAGGTCGTACCGTCCGTCAGGCCGCTGTCGCAGAAATAAGTAGTCTTATAAGCGTCCCTCGTTTTGCTATCCAGAACGATGACGCCATCACGACGGCTCGTGGGCATAGAGCCAGCCTTACGCACCAACAGGGTGCCTCCCCAGGACGCCAGCGTGGAACTGGCGACAACCAGGTCTTCCGGGTCAGTCCACTGAATGTAAACTTTCTCGTGGGCCGTCAGGGTCGCAATATCGCTGACGCCAGCCAAAGCCAGCCCACCGCCGCCAGTACCGGAACCGCCGGGGAAATTAGAGATAATAGGCATTGATTCGCCCTCCTTTTAACCTAAAATGATGATGAGAACGGGGATGTCCCGCTCCGGCATTTCGCCGTCTGCCACAATGGTCAGAGTGCCGTCCGTCTGGCCCGTGACAGAGAGCATGGCCTCCCGCGCAATCTCACGCTGTTCCGCCGTAGCTTCATGAGCGACGGAGATATATCCGTTATGTGCGGCCTTCAACCCCTCTACATTCAGTACCTGTGTAAAAGGAGAGTCGATGCCAGACCACGCTGTTGCCAAAAGTGTGGTGATAATCGAAACGCTCTTGTCGGCCTTCTCGCCGATAGCGTTGTCGATTTTAATCATGTTTGAGTTGTCCGGCCCGTTCATAGCCTTGCGCCAGTCCTGGAACCGTTCAGAGCTGTCATCTGTCAGATGGAGCTTGCAGTTGGTCGTCTCACTCATTTCGTCCACCCCCCCCAATTACGCCATCAAGATGGTAACAACGGGAATGTCGATTTGAGGAACATCGCCAAACACGGCTACGGTCAAAGCGCCGTCCACCTGATTGCAGACATACATCTCAGCGCCCTTTGCTGCCTCCATCTGAGAGTCGGTGACTTCTTGAGCGATACCGATAACGCCGTTTTGATTCGCTTTCAGACCGGTCACAAGCAGAGTCTGCTGGCCGCTAACCCATCCATTTCTGGTCAGCGTTCCCTTGACAGCTACGCTTGCGCCGCCGCTGTTGGGGTTGATACAGGTGCGCTTCTGCGTGCCGTCCTCCTCTTGGGAGTCGATGTAGAGTTTCCCGTCATCACTGGTGAAGTAGCACCAGCCGGGATGCAGTGGGGTGATGTCCGTGGAAATACGGGAGCTGTCACCCTGCAGGATTTTGAAAAGCATAGATTAACCCTCCTCATCTTGAGTCCGAGTATGAGAAGAGGGGCAGGTCATAAGACCTACCCCTCCGTTTGCTGTTTGATTGTCCGGGATTAGAACGTGCCCCAGGTCAGCGCCTCATCGGCATAGTCCTTGGCGTTCTGCTCCGCTGCATCCCAGGCGGCGACCTTCGCGGCGTCAATGCCATCCAGGACGGTCTTGTTGCTGTGGGTATGGGTGTCGGCCTCCAGAGCGGTGACACGGGCGGCCAGGGCGGTCAGGTCGGCAGCCTTGGCGTAGTCACCAATGGACAGAGCAGCAATCGCATCGGTCACATAGGCAACCACCGTGGCCTTCTCATCGTCGCCACCAATACCAGCCAGGATGGCCTGGAGCTTAGTAATGGCAGCATTCATGGCGGAGGCATCATCGGGATGCGCCTGAATCCATGCGGCGATTTCTGCCAGAGTATCCAGAGACTCATTGGCATTCTCAGGGATGAGCTGCTTTGCCAGCTCCTCGTTGGCAATGGTGCGGGCGGACTTGCCGGTGTCAGTGCCGACCAGGGTGTCAACATCGGCCTGTGCGGCATCTGCGGCATCCTTGGCGGCCTTGATGTCGGCGTCCTTGGCGCCCTTGGCCTCATAGGTGTTTGCCAGGTCAAGAGCGTCGATGGCATCACCCACAGTCTTCGCCACAGAACCCTCGGTGGTGGCATCGCCGTTGAGCTTGTCAATCTTACCCTCGGCAGCGGTCACACGGCCGGTCAGGGTTTCCAGAGCAGCGTCGGTGGCGATACCGTCGGTCTTCTTGTCCACATACGCCTTGACGGTGGCGAAGGTCTCCTCACCGATTTTCAGCTCGCCCACCTTGGCCGCAATCTGGGAGTCCACATCGGAAGCGGTGGTGAAGGTAGTGGTCTTGGTGAAGGTCAGCTTACGGGTAGCGGGGTCATAGGTCACGCCGTCCAGGGCATTGCCGGTGCCGGTGGTCTCAACGCTGGTAGCGCCGGTATCCAGGTTAATCTGGACATACTTGGTGCCATCCCACTTAGCCAGGCAGTTCAGCTCGGTCACATAGTACAGAGCGGTGGTGCTGGGATTGATGTTGGCCTGCAGCGCGGTCAGGGTTGCGAACTCCTGGAAATCGCCGATACGCACACGGGTGGTGCCGTCGATATCCAGATACATGGCCCGCTCATCGGTGGTAATATAAAAAGTACCCTCGGAGATAGCGGCAGGCAAATTAGCCAGTAAGCCCTTCTTGAAAGCAACTTTTGCCATAATATTTCCTCCTCATGTTTTAGTTAAGCCCGCAGTGAGTGATTTCACTGCGGGCTTTTTCTGCTTGCGTCGGATTAGGAAGCGGCCTCATCAGCCAGGTCGCCCCAGGTAACACAGGAAACGACCGTATCCAGCGCAGCCTTGTCGGCAGCACTCATGGCACCGGCGGACGTGTCGGTTGCCACGGCCATGCTCAAACCGTCGGCGCCAACGGCGAGGCCGTTCGCATTGGCGGCGTCCAACTTGATGGATACGGTGTTGTTGGTCACAGTGATACCATCACCAGCGGCAACGGTATCCACCAAACCCTTCATGGGGATGTAGATATGGGTATTATCGGCGTCCTCAAGAACCAGGTCAACGTAGGGGTCGCCGACCTCTGCGCCGGTGTAGGGAGCGTCGGCGGTATCGACAATCTCGAACGTGCCGCCCTTCAGCACCTTATCCTTGGGAATCTCGATTGCGTCGCCCACATAGGTGGTGTTGTCGCCCTCAGTCCTCTTCAGCTTGTAGGTCTTAACGGAGCCATCGGTAGCAGTCGCCTGCTCCTCAATGGCGAACTCAACAGCGCCAGAAGCCGCAGCGGGCGAGACGAACAGACCGTCGTCCTTCAGCTTCAGAGCGTTGCCGGTCTCCTTAGAAACCTGCACGCCGATAGTAGTGCCGTTCTCATCAGAAGCCAGCACCACACTGGCATCAACCGCAGTCAGGCCAGCGGCGCCACCGGCAGACAGAGCGTCCAGCTTGGCCTTATCAGCGGCGGACATCAGGCCAGACGCCAGAGCGGTAGCCTCAGCGCCCTTGCCATACAGCACGTCGCCCTTAAAGAGCTCCTGGGTGTCAGTCAGCCAGTACAGGGTGCTTGCATCTTTGGTGGCAATGGCGTCATACTGGGCACGAGTACCCTGCTTGAAAATCACATTTGCCATGACATAAACCTCCTTATAATTTTTTCTATATACAAACGCTCTCTAAGCGTCTATATCTTGGTTACATATCCTCCCACACATAAGTGGTCACACCGCCGGGAGACTCCATACTGCCGTCGCCCATGTCGCTCCACTCATCGTTCGGGTTCAAATCGACAGGGTCGGGAACTTCGCCCGATTCACTCTCGATAGTGAATGTGAGCACCTTATGTTCGTCAACATGGGGCACGTAGACAGCACCGTCCTCGCCGGTGACGACACCAAGATTCTGCGTTGTCTCGTCCTCGAATGTGACGATGAGCTCGCCCAGCTCGTTGATTTCCATATTGAGAATGCCACGGGCTGTGTCCGCACGAACAAAGATGCGGTCGCCAAGCGGAATCTTCTCGTATTCGCCAGTTGGATTGCCTTCCTCGTCCTTGACTTCGACGGTAGACACCAACTGAATCGTGCTGTCCTCTGGGTCGAACACGATATTGTCAGCCTTGGCAGCAACTGCCTCATCGGTTTTGTCAATGCGCTCAGTCAGCGTGGCTTCGACCTTCTCCACCTTGTCCTCCATGTACCGCTGCATCTCGTAAACCATCCGCAGATTGCGGTCGGTGATGTACTCGTCCATGTTCTTAGAGTCCATGACACGCAGCATACACTCACCGCTCTTGGCGATGATGGGATGCCGGGGCGGGCCGGAGAAGATTTGCAAGAACGTGCAGATTTCGCCGGGGAATCGGGACAGGGTAGTGGTGACGGGGAGATGGTACTGATAATACCGCTCGTTGTACGGCTCTTCCTCCCGGACAAGCAGCGCAATATCCGCCGTACCGTCGGCCCGGACAAAACTCAGATACACGGTGGCGGTCAGCATATCAATATCACCCACCATAATTGGAATAAGGTAAGTGATTTTCTGGTTCATGTGGTCGCCCCGGTAAATGGGCTCATTCTTGGTGATGACGAGATTCATGCTCTCGTCGAGCTTGATATAAAGCACCTGTTTCACCTCCGTTTCTTATAGGATGACGTAATCAACGTCGTCCAGCGACATATCGTCATAGGTGGACAGCGTGTCGGAGTCCATCTCGTAAAGCAGTCTGTGGCGCTTGGTGATAGCTGTGACCTCAGATGCAATTTCCAGAGCGTTCGCCGCCGGGTTCATAAACTGTGTCAATGACCCAGTGACCGAGGACAAAAGCTCCAAAGAGCTTTTGACTTCAATGAACTTCGTCATCTGTTCTCCGAGCACTTTGTTGTCCAGAATGATTGGGAACTGACTTCGCCCGAGTGAGAAGTGAATCTCGGTCTCTATCGCTTGGGCTGCAATTTGAATCGCCATAGTCGCCGTATCGCACAATCGGTATAACAGGTCAGTCAACTCAGAGTTCACCACAATGGAGCTCTCAGCCTTCTCAATAGCCTGCTTCTTTGGGGTGAGCGGTTCCGCTTCCAGCACAAGCTGGGAGCCCACCCTCTCAAAGTCCTGCTTAACCGTCGCCTCGACGTTGGATACGATTTCTATTCCAGATTCTCCCCGGCCAAACGGCTTCTTGACGTAGGCGCTGACCGGCCCCGACGTAAGCTCCAAAGCGTTTTCTGCGGCTGCGTAGACCGTTGCCATCGTGTGCAGACGTTCAGCGGACAACTCGATAGCCGCCGTCTCTGGGCGAAGTGAATAATGCACCTGAAACTCTGCGCTGGTATCAAGTACGATGCCGTTGTTTAGCCGTTCCAGACAGGTCTTAATCATCTTGTCGATGTGCGACACAAGCATGGAACCAGACTGAACAGCAATGAACTTCTGCAGCGTATAGCTTTCAAGACAGGTCTCCAGAATCAGGCGGTTCATGACGGTCAGGCCATCACGGTACGGAATGGAATAGACGATAATGTCGCATTGGGTAAGACGTTCGTTCAGGTAAATGTCAAACTCTTTTGCCATATGCGACCTCCGCTCTTAGTTACGCCGGGTTCTGCGCCAGCAGTTTCAGATATCCCGCCTTGATGGTCATAATGGTAGCCGTCTCCACGCTGCGGGGCGTAGACAACTCGCCGTACATCAGCAGATTGCCGTCGTCAACAGTGGGGGAGTCATAAATCACGTAGTGCGTGATTGTGCCCCAGTTGGCGGTAGACTCGTCGAAGTTGATATCGTTCTGATTGGTGACCAGACCGTCTGTGGGCTCACTCAGGTTGGTCAAAAGCAGACGCTTGTAGCCCGCATCAGTAGAGGGCTCATTCACACCGGTGCCATCAATGGCGGGCGTAGCGGTGCTCAGACCAATGTAATACTGTGCGGGAATGGCGGGGGTCGTCTTGGTATGAAGCAGATTCCCGGCCACACAGTTCAAGAAATAGTTAGTATTCATACTGTCTTTTCCTCCTCAATCGAAAATGGGCATAAGAAAAGCCAGTTGCGTGGCAACTGGTTTAACGAATGAAGCCCTTATTGATATTGTTCGTGATATACAGGATGCCCTGCTTTGGGATTTCCACGTCCCCGTCGATGTCACGAATCTGGATTTGGTAAATGTACTTGCCATTCAAGCCCACCGTCTCTGAGGGCTCCAGTGTAACGGTGAGGACGTTGTTGATAGTTCCCTCGTCGTTGAAAGCCCCCTCCATCGGCTTCGTCAGAATGGGCGTGCCCATCTTGTTTGTGAAGCTGACGATGGCAAAGTTGGCGGAGACGCCCGTTGTACTGAACGGGCGCTTGTTCTTATAGAAGAACAGATTGAACACAAGGTCTTGTGTCTCTCCGCCAACAAAGTCGATGGTGGGCAACGTATAGGGGTTGTACTCGCCGGTCATATACATCACCCGCCTTTCTCAGTGGTTACTTCTTCTCGGCCGATGCGGTGATTTCTGCGCCCTCAAGCATACCGGCGACCTCCTCGATAACGGCAATACTGCCGCTCAGATTGGCAAGGTCGCTCTTGCCCCGGACAGAGATACTGTTCAGTGCGTTCAGCACTACGTTGAGCCGCTGCATGATTTCGTCTTTCATGGTGTCAATCTCCTTTAACTCATAGAATTTATCTTTGATTCAAGCTCTTCAATATGGTTGCCAGCGACGCTGACAAAAGTGACTGTGGCGAAATGCTTACTCAGCTCTGCGATAAACTCAGAAATCAGTTCGGACACGCCCTTGACCTGCTCAATAACATTCTCCTTGTTGGTCACAGCAATGGACTTATGGATGTTGCCGGAAATCTCGTCGCCGTTTGCCCAGACGATGCAGTTCTCGCTTCCGTGTGTCTGCGCAATCTGGATGATACGGTCTAAGTACCGACACATCATTTCCCGGCAGATATCTGTGTTATATGTATTCCAGTAGTTGCTCACCATAGCGCCATAGTGGATATCGTTCAGACTGACCAAAAGGTCGTTGTCTGATGAAGCGATGGAGCCGGGGGTGTAGTTCAGTTGCGGAAGATTCCCGGACTGAACGGCCTCCACCAGAATCTCGTTAAGCTCCTCCTGACGGGAACGCTCACGAATCGCCTTATTGAAGGCGTTACGCTGGTCGAAAAACTTCTGGCGCTCTATCTGCAGCTCAACTTTCTTACGGTCGAACTCAGACATCGTATCAGTCGAACGAACGGCGGATTCGCCTTCGCGGTCGATGGCATCAATAACTGCCTTCATGCCGTACATTCTCTTGCGGACTTCGGTTGCGCTGAAACAGTTGCCATCACCAAACAGACGCTCACTCAGTTCCTCGTAATCATCGTCGATGGTGCGGTCAACCAGTTTACCAAGCACGATGTCACGCATCTCTTTGTAGCTTACTGTGTTGGTAATAGGTCACACTCCCTTTCTCAGCTCCCGCAAGAGCTTCATTACTTTCTTGCTCTCCTCACAGAAATAGTGCCCGCGTCCAGAGCGCTGCTTCATAGTGCGCACGATATGAGCGTTGGGACACTTCTCGGAAATAATGTCTTTTTCGGTACGGCTGATTTCAATCATGTTCGTCATCCTTTTCTTCTATATTTTGTGGTTTGCTATGTGCAACATAGCGAAAATGTTGTTATATTCTTTCAATATAACCCCTCATCAAACACCCCTAAAACCGTTGCGCAACAACGGTTTATAGGGGGTCATTTTTTTCAACAGGCCGGGTACTGTTTTATCATGTTTCGGCTAACGCTTGCTGACGGGCGGCTCGCCGCTCTCTCATAACCCAGTTTACCCGCTGCCTTACTCCAACCTCGATAGCGCAGCTCGGGCAATATTTCTGCCGCCTGCCCCTGGCAGGCTCTTGGATTTTCACTGTAAGCCCGCAGTTCTCGCACTCGAAGTAGGGGCCGCCATAATACTTCAGATACTGATAGCCCAGGTTTCTGAAATCCTGGATATGTAATACTGTCTCACCGTCCTCCATGAAGACAACCCGCACATTCAGGTTGTCAATCTTTCGGGAGAACCGAATCATCCCAACAGCTTTCAGCTCGGCAAACATGGCGCTCTGTCGTTTGATGGACGTACTGACATTGGCCATCTGCATGATTTCCCGGTCGGGAGTATTGACCCAGTGGTCATTCTTCTCCGATACAGCATCCCAATACTTTGCCACGCAGAGAAGCGTGAAGGCAAGACGGCGTAGCTGCTTACCCTCCAGCTTCTCGATGGCCTCCATTTCCTCGACCGAAATATCAACCCCGTCCATCTTGATAATGGGGTATTTATCCACGTTCTTCACAACTTTGTCCAGCATATCAGACCAGCCGGACAGCGAGGCGGACGGGTCGCATTGAATCAGGAATGTGTCCAGCATCTTCCGAATCTCTCGCTTGCTGTACTGGTTGGCAAAATAATACTTTGCCACCCGATTCAGCGTTTCCACTGGATGCTTACCCAGGTCATGGTTGTTAATCATGCGCTCCGCCCACTCGTACTCATTCAGGACGATACTCATCTGTTACCTCCATCCTCGTTTCCTGTATCGAAAACTTGTTTCCTCCATACTCAATGTCGCCATCGGGGTCGAGCGCCGGATAGGTAATCGTCCCGCCGTTCCTGCGCAGAAGATTCTGGATAATCTCACTTCCACACATCTCCCAGGCGAAACGCTTGGTGGAACTTTTGGTATAGCAAATATCCAGCACGATGTCACAGAGGACGAACCTGTTCGGACATACCTTCACACACTCCTGCTCAAACTCTGCCCGCATCTCCGACATTCTTGAGAAGGTGTCATATTCGTCTACCCGTTCATAGTTAGCGAACACGGCGTAGCTGCGCAAGCGCTTGTTATAACTCTCATACAGCTTGGCGATGGTATTGTACTGGGAACGAGTATACTCCGCACCGCTCTTCATGATGGTGTAATCGAAATCGGTGCTGGCGTTATGCCTTCCGAGATACCCATCAAACTCTTCCTCGAACCGACGGCAGATGCGATTCATCACGCAGTCGTTCATACCCACCGGCATCCGCTTTTCATAGTAGCGCAGGAAATCCTTCTGATGCTCTGTACGCTCACCCTCTGGAATGTCATACAGCTCGTCCACGGTCATCTGGAACTCACGCAGGGCGCTCTTGTTGGTGTTCTTTATGTATGTGTTGTACTGCTTCATCAGCGCCGGATAGATAATACGCATGAAGTAAGGTTTCTTATCTGCCACGATGTCCTGATAGAAGCGGCGGCGCTCAGGGTCTTCAATCTGATTTACGCTGTGCCGGTCATGCCACTCACGAGGCATCGGCTTAGCGATGATACCCTTGGCCTTGTCGATGGCGTTCTGCTGGAAGAGCTGCCCGCACTTGATACGGTAATCCAACTCCTTGTATTGAGGGCTATCTTTGTCAAACCGGGCTTGGACATCAAACATAGAAGTAATCCAGTTGGTGGTCTTGCCGATATCGTCCCCGAAGCTGTCGATATTCGCTTGGATGAAATCAGCCTCTGTCACGATGCGCTTCTCTCCCTTGCGCTGGACGCACATCAAAGCGGGGAGGACTTTCAGCCGGTCAACCAGAATTTCGTTATCCGTCAGCATGACGAGGTCTCCGTCCTTGTCCATACCGTTCAGTGCATGGGCAGCGGTGTCCCAGGAGTTGAACAGAGTACAGGTGGTCATGTACTGATACCAATATCTGGCCTCGGGGCTTCGGTTTGGATAAACCAGCCGAATGTTATTGTGGCAGGTCATCGGAGCCCGGAAACAGGCCAGCTTCTCGGCATCCTGGCTGCACCAATATCCGTTGTAAATCTCGTTGGCCTTCAACAGCCCGGTGACCTCCAGCCCAAAGATGTGCTGACACAGGGAATAAGGGTCGCCGGAGACGATGGAATAGTTCCCGTGTACTTTGAGTACCCCGACCTTGGCCTCATTGATGCGGTTCTTAATCATCTGATAGATGTTGCTCTGGATGTAAGGGTCGTCAATCATAGCGGGTTCAATCATCAGAGCTTTGGTAAAGTCGTCGTCAGCCCGCTCCACATTGTCAGCATTCAGCCCGGCGCCTTTCAGGAAGAGGATGGTCTTAGCGAAATCGGCGTACAGGACATCCTTCATTTCATCCATAGTCGGTTTGATGAGCTGCTCAATGTCGTCGTCGCTTAGGTCATAGCTCTGAATGAACTGATAATTCAACGTGCGCTCACTCTCTAACTCCTTGGGGCAGTTCTTTGCGATACCAAAGGTATATCCGTTTTCCATACAGTTAGAGATGTAGTCCTCGCAGTTCGCATAGCTGTCCCACAACTTCAACATAGAGGTAGTCAGTACCAACTCCACGTTCCGTACATCCACCTCGTTGCCCCAGGCGTCTTTGACCAGATACGACCCCGCCACCTTTTCGGCGAAGTCCAAGAAGTCAAACGTGAAAACCATTCCTTTTTCCCAGGAAAAACGAGTGTTTACGCCGGAAACCATGTAATCCAGTCCCAGCTCCTCACTCCACCGTTGCGCCAACGAGGGGAGCATCAGGCCGTACCCATCAGACTCGTTCAGTTGGACGAGTACCTGATTACGCTCTTCCATGACCGGCTCGACCGTTCCCTCATCGTTCAGGTAGACCACATCAGACTGGAACTCCGTCTCGCAATCGCTCACAACCAGGATTCCGTTCGGCATAGACACAGGAACCGAGGCGCTGCAGGTCAATGCCTTATACGCTTCCAGTTTGGCCGGAACCATCTTCATCTCCATGTTGCGCCCGTTGTCGATACGACGGCGAATCTCCTCCGCATGGCGCTCGCTGATGAACACGATGGTCTCATTCTTCACACCACCATTGGTGCCCAGCAGTCGAACGTACCGTATCCCGTTGATGCTGAACCCACGGCAGGCTCGATGGTAGTCTTTCTCCTTGTCGATGATGACGCACAAATAGTCCGGCTTAAACTGGATAGTAATGCTACTGATTAACAAAACGAAAAGGAGGGTGTCCAATGATTTACCTCGACAATGCGGCCACGACACCGATTGACCGGCGAGTCCTGGAATCAATGATGCCATACCTGACGACCCAGTATGGGAACGCAGGCACACTATATAAGTTTGGTCGTGCGGCCAACGAAGCAATCCAGAATGCGAGGGCGCAGGTATCCCGCTTCGTGGGTGCCAGCAACGGCAGCATAATCTTCACGTCTGGAGGAAGCGAGTCCAATAACCTGGTGTTTCGCGGAGTGAAGGAGTACCTGAAACGGATTGGACGGACACACGTCCTGGTGTCCGCCGTGGAGCACGACAGTGTCCTGCGGGCTGCTGAGAGCCTGATAAAAGAGGGGTTTGATGTGGGGTACATCCCGGTTCAGGGAGACGGAAGCGTGTCTCTGACAGCCCTGGAGGGGTTGCTGCGGCCTGATACCGGGCTGGTATCAGTGATGTACGTCAACAATGAGACTGGTGCTGTGAACCCGGTCTGCGATATCGGAAGCCTGTGTATGAAGCATGGGGTACTGTTCCACACCGACTGTGTTCAGGCGGCGGGGTGCCACGCCATCGACGCTGTGGAGATTGGATGCGACTTCCTCTCAGTATCCTCCCACAAAATCCACGGCCCGAAAGGTGTGGGCGCTCTGTATGTAAAGGACATGACCACCATTACACCGCTGATTTACGGCGGAGCTGAGCAGGAGTACGGTCTCCGGGGAGGCACCGAGAACGTGGCAGGTATCGTTGGGTTTGGAAGAGCCTGTGAGCTTTCCGCCGCGCAGCTCCAGGAGGACAAGACCTATGTGTCCAGCCTGAAGCAGAGGTTCGTGACGGAGTTGACCGATGCCTTGAAAGAACAGGGGATGGATGGTATCATCCATATCAACGGCGGCTCCATTATGGCTCCCGGCAAGACAGTGAATCTTCGCATCGACGGAGTGGACAACGAGTCACTCATTCTGATGCTGGACAACAAAGAGATTTGCATCTCTGCTGGTTCCGCCTGCCAGAGCCACGAATCGAATCCAAGCCATGTGCTGACGGCGATGGGGCTCACAATGGAGGAGGCCAGGAGCTCTGTTCGCGTTTCCTTCTCCAGGATGAACACAATGGAAGAAATTATCGAAGCCGCGCAGACCATTGCGGGTTTTATCGGCGTGCTTCGAGTGCATAGAACGGAGGAATAAAGGTATGACAATCGAGCAAATCAGAGAAATGGTGAAAGGGCCTGAGTACGAGTTCCTCAGAACCAATCCGCACCTCAACGGGAGAATCATCTTCCTGACGCTGGGCGGAAGCTATTCCTACGGGACGAACGTGGAGACATCAGACGTTGATGTTCGGGGTTGCGCCCTGAACAGCCCTTCCGATTTGCTCGGTCTTACCAACTTTGAGCAGGTCGTGAACACGCAAACCGATACTACGGTCTACTCATTCAATAAGCTGGTCTCTCTTCTGCTGAACTGCAACCCCAATACGATTGAGATGTTGGGATGCAAGCCAGAGCACTATTTCTATCTGACGAACGTCGGTAAAGAGATGATTGATAACCGGAAACTGTTTATGTCCAGACGAGCCGTCCAGTCCTTTGGCGGATATGCGACTCAGCAGCTTCGGCGTCTGGAGAACGCTCTCGCAAGGGATAAACTTTCCCAGGCGAGGCGCGAAGAACATATCCGCAACTCTATGGAGGGTGCCGTCAGGTCTTTCAAAAGTCGGTACACCAGCTTCGACAAGGGCAGCGTCCAACTTTATACTGCGGAGAGCCAGCGGGAAGACCTTGACCGTGAGATTTTTGCCAACATTCACCTTGAAGGCTATCCGGCACGAGAATTCAACAGTATGATGAACGACCTCCACAATGTACTGGCCGACTACGAGAAGCTCAATCACCGCAACAAGAAAAAGGACGACAACCACCTGAACAAACACGCCATGCACCTGATTCGGCTCTACCTGATGTGCTTGGACATTCTGGAGAAGGGTGACATCATCACCTACCGCGAAGCCGACCGTGGTTTGCTGATGAGTATTCGTCATGGTGAGTATCAGCGGGAGGACGGAACGTACCGGCAGGAGTTCTTTGATATGGTCAGCGAGTTCGAGAAGAAGCTGGCTTACGCCAAAGAGAATACGAGCCTTCCCGAACATCCCGACATGAAGAAAGTCGAAGAATTTGTGATGGATGTGAACAGGAGGTCTTTGGATGGGTAAAATTCATATCCCACGCGGCCCAGGCGACGTTATGACTGTCCTGGCATTGGATGGGTTTGAGTCATATGTGGTTGGCGGTTGCGTCAGAGACAGCTTGCTTGGCCTGGAGCCCCACGACTGGGACATCTGCACCAACGCAACGCCACAGGAAGTTTTGGAGGTCTTTGCCAAACGCAACATCAAGACTGTCGAAACCGGAATTAAGCACGGCACAGTCACCGTTTGCCTGTGGGGAGGGCAATATGAGGTCACGACATTTCGCATTGATGGGACGTACTCCGATGGCCGCCGCCCGGACAGCGTGAGTTTCACGTCGAGTCTCCAAGAGGATTTGTCCAGGCGTGATTTCACCATAAATGCAATGGCATATGCTGAAGTTCCCGGATTGATTGACCCTTTCGGCGGTGAGAAAGCCTTGCAGGACAAGGTGATTTCTTGTGTCGGCAACCCTACTGACAGATTTGGGGAAGATGCGCTGCGCATCATGCGGGCTCTGCGGTTCGCTTCCACTTACGGTTTCCGCATTGATAGCGGTACAGACGCCGCAATTCACCAGCTTGCCCCCTCGTTGTGTAACATTTCCTCAGAGCGTATCAATGCAGAGCTGTGCAAACTCCTCTGTGGTCAAGGGGTTCTTGATGTTCTGCTGAACTATAGTGACGTGATAACCACCATCATCCCCGAGTTGGCTCCTTGCGTGGGGTTTGAGCAAAACAATCCGTATCATCAGTACAATGTGTATGACCACATCGCCCATGCTGTTGCCAACTACAAAGGAAATGACATCTCTGTTAAGGTGGCGCTACTACTTCACGATATCGGTAAGCCTCAGTGTTACACGGAGGATGAGCGTGGCGGGCATTTCCATGGACACGGTGTCCCCAGCCACGATATCGCCGACGCGGTGACCAAGCGGCTTCGGTTCGACAACAAAACCAGAAACGAGGTTCTGGAGCTGGTGCTGTACCATGATGCAGTTATCGAGCCGACACCCAAGACAGTACGCCGGTGGCTCAATAAGATTGGCAAAGAGCGGTTTTGTCAGCTTCTTTGTGTAAGACTGGCAGATATTCAAGCACACGCCGCTAACACTCAGGAATCCAGAATTGTGCGCTGTAATGCGCTCGGCACGCTTATGGACGACGTGATTGCCAAAGACCAGTGCTTTTCCATGAAGGATATGGCGCTGGGCGGCAAAGATATCCTAAGCATGGGCGTGCCGGAGGGCGTCCGGGTTGGGGAAATCCTCAACACTTTGCTGGAAGAGGTAATCTCCGGCAGTTTGCCCAATGACCACGACATTCTGGCTGAACGGGCGAGGGCGATGCTATGAGCGAGCCCAAATATCCAAAGGGTGAGCGTGTCTGGGTCGGCATCTACAACAAAGACCATGAGCTCATGTTTATCATAACAAGTAAAGAGTCCTCCCGAGATTACTATTTCCTTTACGAGCTGGTTGACGGTTCGTTTAAGAAACTCGGGAGGGCTCGTTCTCCCAAAGAGTTGGAAGAAAAATATGACGTTGACAAAAGAATAGGGGTGGTGCGATGAACGACTTCGACTACGAGAACTACCAGAAGAAACGCCTCGCTCATCAGGCTTCTCACCGCAAATGCGGAAGTAAAAGTAGACGCTGCCCCATGTCAACTGATTATATGACACAGAAACAATGGAAAGAAAGGAATGGAAAAGTCGTGTCCTTGAATTTTGACAAGCCCACAACGTGGGAAAACTTCAAAGAGCTCTCCAAGGGCGTCCAGGAGGAGTATTTACGGCATCTGGCAGAGACCTACAATGCCAACGCCACTAATTTGGCAGAGATGTTCGGCATGAGCGTAGCTACCGTCCGCCGTCATATCCAATCAGCGGACTTGGATATCAAGTTCCGCGTTGGCCACTCCATGAATGCCGAGCAAAGGGACGCATGGGAACGGTTCTTACATAGTGCTCAGGAGTACATCGCGGTTAGCGATATGAGAGAGAAGGACAAGGCTGCCGAACCTGCGCCAGCGTCGATGAAGATGAGTGAGTTCTCCCTCTGCTTCATTGGCCCCATCAACGTAGAGATGGTGGCGAACTCCCTGAGACATATTCTTGGCGATGAGGCCAACGGAGAGGTCAGAGTTGTGTGCAGCTTAACGGAACGCTGTTGAAAAGCGGGATACCGTATGGTACAATGACGAACAGAAGGAGTGATTCAATGGACATGGATTTTGATTATGGGTTCATGTCGGACGACGAGGTCAAGCAGATGTTTGAGGCCATCCTGGACGGGGTTCAGGAGGAAATCGCCGCCGATGAGGATGAAACCACCATTCTTGACCCGCTGAAACTGGCACAAATTAAGTTTGTGTACTCAGTTTTGAAATATCTCACCAGAGGCACCGATGCAGAGGTGTCATATAAGCTGTACCAGCCGTTTAAGTCGATGGGCAGTGTATCTGTCGAGGCAAAGGTGCTGGAGTTCTATGACCCGGAGTGGTTCGCAAGAGCTGCCGAGTTTGCCAGTAATACAGAGGTGTATCCGCTGGCAAAAAACCGGGTTCGCCTTACGTTTACGTTCCACGGCCTGACAAAGCCGATTGAATAAGGAGGGTCGTATGGAGTATTCTGGATGCAAGCCGTTCGTTGACGAGGTCATCGAGGAATCCACCAAAGAATTTGGAGCCGCATATGCTCTGCAACCCAAGGTACGGGACAGACTTTATGCGGCGTGTGAACTGGTGGACGAAATCGTTCCTGAGCTGGACTGTGATACCGTTGATGTCAGTGTCAACACATCCAATAAGCAGTTCACCATCATGGTTATCTGCGATGATATGGTGCTGGAACACGGAAGAACGCACAAGTTCTTCCAGCTCATCAAGATGGTCAACTCATTCGCATTTTCCAAGTGTGGAAAAGAATCTCTGAGAATCGAGTTGAATATCGACGGATTATGGGAGAAGACAAGTGGATAATAAGAGACGCAGCCGCCTTCGGGAGGCGATTGGTATGCTGTCAAACGTGACGACCACAGTGGAGTCCGTTTGCGACAAGGAGCAGGACTGTATGGACAACTGCCCCGAGAATCTGCAGGGCTCCGAGCGGTTTGAGCGCATGGAGGATGCAGTAGACAATCTGAACGATGCGCTGGAAAAGCTGGAAGAGGCGAAGGAGCACATCGAAGCAGCTATAAGGTGAGGGATATCTGATGTTCGAGCTATTTATCGTACTGTTCGGCGGAGGTTACTATGGTAATAAGCTGTTAAACGAGCACATTGACCATAAGGAAGCCGACAATCGCAGAATAGAGGTCAAGACCCGCAGAGACCAGTGGTGCTCCATGGTCACAGACCGGGCTCTTGAGGAAGAACTCCGGCTGTTCATCAGCCGCCCGGAGAACCAGGATGCCGTTCTTGAACAGGTATCTGAGGTCTATGACAAGATTCTGGACGGCAGGCGTATCGACGAGTTCTATCCCAGGGAGCTGTGGTGTAAGAGAAAGAAAGATTGGAGCCACGGGTTTCACGAAGAGGTGCAGGGAATTGTTTGCAGACGTGATTCCAGAAATGCTTTGCGCATTATGCTGGCAAAGCGTGGTCGCCTCACAGGGATTGATGCGGTAAATGGCGTATCGAAAAGTATCTGCGCCGCCTCAAAGCTGGAGGCGGAGGTCATTATGTGGTGCGCTGGGGAGCTGAAGCGCCATGGGCTGAGAGAAGCGTTCTCCATGCCAACCCCCGAACTGTACGGGGTAAGAGGAATGGGATGGGAAGTCTAAAAAATCAGGGCGTTTGCACGCCCTGATATTTTCAGCCCTCAAACAGGTAGTCAGGTAGTTCAATCCGGCGGCCAAGGAGCACCTTACCGCAGACCGATACAGAGCGGTCGCTGTCTGCGGCCACATACACATTAGAGTTCCTCAAGTCTGGGTTGGCCGAAACCAGGATAAGGTTCCGTTCATTATCCAGATAATACTGCTTGCAGTACATAGCACCGTCAACACAGAAGATGCCAACATCCCCAATGGATAGCTCGGCGTCTTTTTGCACATAGACCATATCTCCATCATGGATGTAAGGCTCCATGCTGTTGCCCTGAATGTCAACGGCATAGTCCGCTACATCTGGAACAGAATTGTCCACTGGCATCATGCTGAAGTCGGCTCCGTCAAGAGGCACGGAGAACCCCGCCGCCGATGGCGAGGTGTAGTGCGGCATATACCGCGTAGCCTTCACTTCTTCAATGTTGATAATTTTCTTCGGCTCAGGCTCCCGCTGGGCGGACGACACCCGTTCCAACTCAATGGTGCATATAGTCTCTACGGCTTTCCTGCCGTGTAAGTCGAGCAGTTGGTAGTTCTTCAGCAGAGATTTCTCCGCAGGGGACAATACCAAACTCGTCTTTGATACATTCCCAACATGAAAGTCCATAAGCGTATCCATCGACACGTTGAATGTGTGTCCAAGAGAGAGCAGCGCATCCATTGCCGGTTTCTTTGCGTTCTTCTCCCAAGACCGGATGGCGACAACAGACACACCTATGGCAGAACCGAGTTCTTTCTGTGTATACCCACGCTCAAGGCGCAGGTTCTTCAACCTCTGCCCAAAGTCCATAAAGTGACCCTCCAAAAAAATCCATCGTTTTTCCCTGTTGACAGGGGGCATGATTTGTGGTAGCATAAGCGGCACAAGCAAATAATAGTTTCCTTTCACAAGATAACACAAACTTTGGTTTCTGTCAATAAGAAAACGCAGCGCACCGCCCGAACACCAACAATGCCGACAGGACGGTGCGCCACCACCCACAAGAGTTATATTGCGGGCGGGTCACAGACGACACCACTCGCCTCTGACCGCCTGTAGTATATCACGCTCTGACGCATAAATCAATGGAGGTTTTTACTGCGGGATGAAAAAACAGGTATCTGTCAGAGAGTTAAAGGATTTTTGTGAAAGGAACTCACTAAACCAAATTACTTACTACACCGAGAATCAGACCTGCGATACTGCTGGCGGCCTATGCAAACTAAGGCTTCACTTTCAAGTTGTGTTGATTTACGAGAATCCGAACCAGGTTTGCTTGAAGTCTGGCATGAACAGCGTCTGCTTCAACGGAGTGAAATTTGCCGAAATAGATACGGAATCGACAGTGTTAGGCACGATTTTAACCCTCTATTGCGGCAACTCCAGAGCGTCAAAGCCTACCGTGACCTATACCCTCATTCTGTCCTAAAAATTTTTTCATGTATTTTATTTTATTGAGTTGACAGGGAACCCCTGGGTGTGCTATACTCCAACCATCAACACAACAGAAGTGAAGGAGTACAGCATAAATGAAGACCCAGAGTAAGAAGAGCAGCTATCGCATCGGCGAAGTCTACTATATGAAGTTCGAGGGCTCCGGCAGCGAGCAGAACGGTTGGCGGCCGGGACTGGTGTTCCAGAATAACGTAGGGAACATCCATAGCCCCAACATCATTGCCCTGTCAATCACCAGCGCTCAGAAGAAACTCTTCCAGCCCACCCATGTTTTTGTGAAGGCGAGTGACAGTGGGCTGAAGCTGGACAGCGTTGTCCAGTGTGAGAACCCAGAGCGTATGTCCAAGGCTCGTATTGGGGCTTACATCACCACCCTGCCCGAGAGTTATATGAAGCAGATAGCGGCGGCAAGCCTGCTGGCTACCTCTGCTATCTCCTACCTGGATATGGAGTTCCTGATTTCCGTTTGGAAGAAGGCGGTTGCGCTGAACAGCGCTGTACCGGCATAACTACATAAACTGTAGGAGGCGTGTCATGTACAACAACGAGTTGAAAACCAGGTTCATCAGGGACTATACGCAGAGCATCAATACAGCGAACGTAGCAACCACCGTGTTTACAGCGATGGAGCCTTTCGAGGAGGATTGGCAAGCAGACCTGTGTACCAAGACTGCAGAGGAGCTACAGCCCGTTATCGACAAGGTCGTAGCTCTTCGATTCAGGAGCCAGTGGATGTCGTTGAACATCCTCAAGGAGTATGTCAGGTGGTGTATGGCAATGCGGGTTCCCGGCGCTTGCGACGGGATGCTCCGCATTACTGCCGCTGGGCTGGATAAGGTGAAGCACCAGATGGTGTCCAGCCCATTTCACCTCCAGCAGTATCTGGATGCGGTTTTCAGCAAAGAGGAAGACGAGATGCTGGACAACCTATACCGCTGCTACTACTGGATGGCTTACGGTGGAATTCAGGACGACGATGTCCTGTCTGTTAAGGTATCCGATGTCAACTTCACGGAGATGTGCATCCAGTATGGCGATACCAGCGCCCCCATCTACCGTGAAGCGCTGCCCGCATTCCATAATGCTGTTGAACTGACGAGTTTTTTGTACAGGCACCCGAATTATGCTAAGCCTATCCGGCGGGACAGAATTCCGGGCGATACGTTGATTCGAGGATACCGTGCGATAACGCAGACGAGTAATCTTCGCTCTAATATGTCGCACCTTTCAGCGGATGCCATCAAACAGGGCAAGACAGAACTGCAACTGAGTTTCTATCGGGTCTGGATGTCTGGACTCTTTTACAGAATGTACGAACGTGAGCGTGCTGGTATGCCGGTGGATTTCACCGGCGTAGCCGCTGCGCTCATGGCTGGCAAAACCTACGTTATCAAGGGCCGTACCAAAATCGAACACCGGCAAAGGCAGCGCGGCCGGGATTATATGGAGGACTACCAGCGTTGGAAGCTGGCGTTCTCCATCTAAGTTTGAAAGCTAAGAGAACCCGCTGGCGGGTTTCTCTTTCTTATATATCAACACAATTAAATATAATACAATGCGCAGAGGCGCTCAGTATAATCTGAACGAAAGGAGGGTTATTCTTGGAAACATTAGAGGAATTGAAGGCGCAGTTTCTCGCTATCTATAACGAGAATATTCAGCGGGATGGCGCCGACGATTTGCTCAAATGGCTGTCAGAATCGGATTTCTTCGTGGCCCCGGCCTCAACCCGGTTCCATGGCAGCCACGAAGGCGGCTTGTTGGAGCATTCTTTGAATGTCTACCACTGTCTGAAGGAGATTGTCCAGCAAGCTGGCCTGCAAGACACCTATTCACCCGAGACCATTGCCATCTCCGCCTTGCTTCATGACGTTTGCAAGGTCAACTTCTACAAGAAGGGATTCCGTAACGCCAAGGACGAGGAGTCGGGACAGTGGTACAAGAAAGAGGTGTATGAGATTGACGAGAAGTTCCCCTGCGGGGAGCACGCGGACAAGTCAATCATCATCATCCAGAACTTCATCCACCTGGAACCGGAGGAAATCCTGGCAATCCGGGCCCATATGGGCGGATGGGATACCGCTGTAAAGGGCGGGAACGGTTTTGTCGGAAAGATTTTTGAGCGCAGTAAGCTCGCAGTTTTTCTCCACTTTGCCGACATGGCCGCAACATATCTCATGGAGGTGTAACATGGCCGAACAGGCGCAACTCAACATCTATCAGAAGCTGGCCAAAATCAGGAAACAGGTTGAGGTCATCAAGAAGAATAAGAGGGGGTACGGATACACCTATGTGTCTGAGGATGAAATCCTCGCCAAGGTCTCCGTGTTCATGGACAAGTACCATATCTCCCTCATCCCCGGTATCGTCGGAGGAACTACCAGGGTCGAACCCTATACATACAAAAAGACCAAATCCACTAAGGGCGGCGATATCTACGAGGAAAACGCCAACGATGTTCTGGTCAGCGCTGACATGACCTGGGTCTGGGTCAACGACGACAATCCCGAGGAGCGTATCGAAGTGCCCTGGGCAATGGTTGGTCAGCAGGCGGATGCCTCTCAGGCGTTCGGTTCTGGTCTGACCTATGCTGACCGTTACTTCCTGCTCAAGTATTTCAACATCGCAACCACCGATGACGACCCCGATGCCCACCGAAGCAAACAGAAGCAGGCGGAGGCAGAGGAGGATAAGATGGTTGCTGCGAGTATCATCGAGACCTTCGATGGCGTTATCCGGTCTTATCTTGAGGCACACAAGGACAAGTCCGAAGAGGTCAAAAAGTTTGTGTCCAAGTATGCCAAGAACGGCAACTACCTCGCCATTACGGAGTCTACGCTGGCGGCGAAACTGCTGGCCGACTTCAAAGAAACTTTTGGGATTAAGGAGTGATGTAAGATGGGATTCCGTACAGGCGCATGGGCAAAGGTGTGGGAAGTTAAGCCCATGAGCGATACCAGCACTAAGATTCGTATGTCTGTCAGCCGCAAGAACAAGCAGGGTGAATATGAGCAGGATTTCTCCGGTTTTGTTCTGGCGATTGGCACCGCCGCCGCTCACAAGGCCGCTGGTCTGAAGGAAGGCGACCGCATTAAGCTGGGCGACGTGGATGTGTCCACCAAGTACGACCGTGATAAGAAGGTTACATACACCAACTTCAAGATGTTCTCTTTTGACCTTGATGACGGCAACAACTCCGCTGGCGGCCCCAGCGCCAGCACCGACCCTCAGCCCGCCGTTGACGAAGGGGAGCTGGACGACAACCGGCTCCCGTTTTGATAGGGACAGCCCATGGGAGACATCAGTTACGCACCTCTCATTGAGGATATGGTGTGGAGCTACTCCCGTATCAAGGCTTTCTACGACTGCCCCTACAGATGGTATCTGAAGTACATTCGCAAACTCCACGGCAAAGATATGTTCTTCTCCGACTATGGTTCTTTCGTCCACAAGCTGATTGAGCTGTACTACCGGGGCGAGAAGACGCAAAGTCAGCTTTGCGATATGTATCTGCAGGAGTTCAGAAGCCGTGTCAAAGGACACGCTCCAAACCAAAAGGTTTTTGCGAACTATTTCAAGAGTGGTCTCAACTACCTCAAGAACTTCACACCGTTCCCATACAACATGATTGCAGTCGAGAAGCGGGTTGACTTCTCAATGAACGGTATTCCGTTTGTTGGCTACATCGACTTCCTTGGAGAGAAAGATGGCGAGCTCTACGTCGTAGACAACAAGTCAAAGACGCTCAAACCCAGAAGTGCCCGGCTCAAACCGACCAAGACCGATGAAGAACTCGATGATTACTTGAGACAGCTCTACATCTATTCCGCAGCAATCGAGCAGGAGCTTGGCAGAAAGCCGAAGTACCTCTGCTTTAATTGCTTTAGGGAGCAGTCGCTTATCGAGGAGCCCTTCCAGGAGCAGGCATACGCCGATTCCAAGAGGTGGTTGTCCGATAGTGTGGCCGAGATTACGCAGGAGACTGATTTCAGGCCGGATGTCGAGTATTTCAGGTGTACTTACCTCTGCGAGATGAACGGCCACTGTGAGTATTACAAGTTGTCGCAGAAAAAGAGGTGAGTTATGAGAGCAAGCGAAGATATCGCAAGGGTGGACAGCGAGGCCGGTATCATTGCCACGCTTTTCCACCATCCCGAGTATTCGTTTTACTCGGAAGACCTTCTTCCCAACCATTTTACCAACAAGGAGAACCGATACATATACCAGGCGATTTGTTCCTTGGCAAGGGAGGGCATCACGACCGTTGACCCTTACAATATCATCCAATCCCTCAGTTCTTCCGAGGCTACGCGGCATCTCGCTGACGAGTTGAGCGTGGAACAGCTCTATACCTTTATGGAGAACAGCGATTCCATTGCTCGTAACTCGGTCGAGGAGTACACACTTCTGGTCAAGAGCGTTCTGGACGCCGCCTTTCGGCGTGACACCTACCAGCAGCTTAGAGAGTGCCAGCGGCTGTGTATCCAGCCATCAGAGGGTAACATCGAACAGCGCATCTACCGGATGTTGGACGATGTGATGATGGAGTTCTCGGCCACAAACGAGGTTCCTCCATATCGGGAGGTCGTTGATAAGTATTGGGAGGAAATCGAGAGCAGGCAGGGTAGCGGGTATGCTGGTATTCCGTTCAAGTTCCCAGCTCTCAATGAGTACGCCACCATCGAACGAGGAGAGCTGTTTATCTTTGGCGCCGAGCAGAAACAGGGCAAGAGCATGATGCTCCTGAACTGCGCCGTAGACTTGCTCAAGCAGGATTTTGCGGTTCTTTACCTGGACAGTGAGCTGAACACCAGATTGTTCACCGCTCGTATCCTGGCGCACCTGACTGGCATCGAGTATAAGCGCCTGACCTCGGGGAACTACTCCACAGAGGAGCGAGGGCGCATCATGCAGGCAAAAGAATGGCTCAAGACCCGCAAGTTCACTCACATCTATATCCCCACGTTCGACCAGCAGAGCATCTACACCGCCGTCAAGAAGGTGCGGCACACTCAAGGACTTGATGTCCTGATTGTGGACTACTTCAAAGGTAAAGGCGAGGGCGATGCCTTCGACAGTTATCAGGAGTTGGGTCGGTTTGTGGACATGGTAAAGAACCAGATTTGTGGCGACATGAACATCGCAGGTATCGGGGCGGCGCAGGCCACAGTCACAGGAAAACTGGCCGATAGCGCCAAAATCGCCCGAAACGCATCTACGATTGCGATGATAACCGATAAGACACCGGAGGAAATCGAGACTGACGGCGCCGAATGCGGCAACAAGAAGCTCCGGGTCACTGTCAACCGCAACGGAATGCAGATGACACAGGACGAGTACATAGACCTGTTGTTCGATGGTAACCACATCAGCTACGAACAGGCGAAACAGCATATCCCACAGACGCCTTTTTAATTTGGCAGCTAAACACAATTAAATATATCACAAGGACGAAAGGAGGGCAGAAATCCATGTTCAAACGCAGTTGTGAAGACCCCAGCACGCTGTATGTGTGCGCTTTCGGCCGCAGGTTCATCTTCCGCGAAGGAAAATATGTCGGCTGGTATAAGCCGTAAGAAAATGTGAGAGGAGGAGACGGCGTGGAACTGTCTGAACTGATAGAGTCGATTGATATTCTGGATTATATCTCGCAGTACATAGAGTTCACAGAGAAAAACGGGGAATATTGGGCTTTATCGCCGTTCAAAGAGGAAAACACGCCGTCTTTCTCTGTTCGCAGAGAGACAAACACCTTTTACGACTTCTCGTCTGGTATTGGGGGCAACGTTTTAACGTTCGTTCGGTACTACAACAAGTGTGGTTACCAAGAAGCCATCGAAACACTGAAAAAGTACGTCGGGAATGATGGCACGATAGTGTGCCACAAGCGCCTTGCCGCCGCAGAGGTCGCAAAACACTTCGCTCCACCCCAAAAGGCACCCAAACAGGCCAAATCGACCACTTTGCCCGATGACTATATGGAACGGTATGAGCGCAGAGCGGACAAACTTGCCGTTTGGGAGCGGGAAGGCATCTCTAAAGCGTCTTTGGAGCGATTTCAGGTGCGTTACGATAGTTTTTCCAACCGGCTGGTTTACCCCATACGAAACCCAGATGGGAAAATCGTAAATGTGGGCGGCAGAACGCTGGATAAGGCTTGGAAGGAGAAAAAACTCAGAAAATACACCTATTTCATGTCTTGGGGCGAGCTAAAAACCATCTACGGATTCGCTGAAAACCTCGAATACATAAAAAAGCAGGGCGAAATCATCCTTTTTGAGGGTTGCAAGTCAGTTTTGCTGGCTGATACATGGGGAATCCACAACGCTGGAGCCATCCTGACCTCTCACTTGAACCCAAATCAGATGAAATTGCTGATAAAGCTGGGGTGCAGGGTGGTTTTTGCGTTAGATAAAGAAGTTTCCATACGGCAAGACCACAACATCAACCGCTTGAAGCAGTTTGTGAACGTGGAATACATCTGGGATGGCACCGGGCTCCTCGATGAGAAAGACGCCCCGGTGGATAAGGGCCCGGACGTATGGAAAAGACTCTATGAAGGGAGATTGTCATGGCGGTAAACAGACCAACATCGTACTTTTTGTACCATCTGCACTCAGATTTAAGTCTGCTGGACTCCTGCACTGACTTCCACGAGTATGTTGACCTTGTGAAAGCGGCGGGCGGCACAGCAATCGCCTCCACCGAGCATGGGCTCCCGAGGGGTTGGATTTCCAAGAAGCTATACTGTGACAAGGCAGGGCTCAAGTTCGTCCACGGAGTTGAGATTTACCTCACAGAGCAGCTTGAACCCAAGGTGAGGGATAACTACCATACGGTTTTGCTCGCCAAAAACGAGGCGGGAATCCGAGAACTCAACAAGCTGGTCACGAAGTCATCCGACGCCGACCATTCCTACTATACCAACCGTATCTCCTTCGAGGAGTTCCTTGGTATTTCAGATAATATCATCAAAACAAGCGCCTGCCTGGCCAGCCCTCTCAATAAACTCAGCGAGGATAACCCCTGGTATGAGAAACTGCTACAGCATTACGACTATCTGGAAGTCCAGCCTCACAACCACCCTGAGCAAATTGAGTTCAACAAACGGCTGGCGCGGCTTTCCAAGCAGTACAACATCCCTCTGGTGGCGGGAACAGACACCCATAGTTCCACCAAATATAAGGCGGAGTGCCGGGGTATTCTTTTGAAGTCAAAGCGCAAATCCTACGGTGACGAGGACGCCTTCGACCTCTCCTACAAGACGGTGGACGAGCTTCTGGATATGTTTGCCCAGCAGGGAGCGCTGACCGAGGACGAGTATTACACCGCCGTCCAGAACACCAATGAGATTGCAGCGCTGTGTGAGAACTTCAAGCTGGACAGTTCTATCAAGTATCCCATTCTGTACGGTTCCCAGGAGGAGGACGAGAGGATTTTCGAGGCCAGAGCCTGGGAGTCTCTCGATGACAAGCTCAACTCCGGCGTGATTCCTCGTGAGCAGGAGGCGGCTTTCCGTTCCGCCATCGAGGAGGAGCTTCGAGTTTTCAAGAAGCTGAAGATGAGCGGGTTCATGCTCTCCATGTCTGACCTGATTCGCTGGTGCAAGGAAAATGGGATGGCCATTGGCACGGCCCGTGGTTCCGTTGGCGGCTCCAGGGCGGCCTACGTGACTGACATTATCGACCTGAACCCTGAGACATGGCATACCGTGTTTTCTCGGTTCTGTAACGAAGACCGGCAAGAAATCGGTGATATCGACGTAGATGTGGTCTACGATGACCGTCCAAGGATTTTTGAGTATATCACCAGCCGGTTTGGGGCGGATAAGACTGCACGAGTGGCCGCATACGGCACATTGGCCGATAAGAGCGTGATTGACGAGGTTTGCCGGGCGCTGGCAAGCACGGTTGACAAGGAGAAATACTCCGTCGCAAGAACCAGTGAAATCAAAAAGGCGTTTGTGGAGAACCCGGACGCCGCCAGGAAGAAGTATCCAGAGGTTTTCTACTACTATGACGGTCTTGCGGGCACGAGGGTTTCTCAATCTGTCCACCCGGCAGGCATGGTCATCAGCCCAATCACACTGGATGACAACTACGGAACGTTCTCCAAGGACGGAGAGACCTGCCTGCTCATGGACATGGATGAAGCCCATGAGGTCGGCGCGGCGAAGTACGACTTCCTTGCCCTGAAAACTGTCAAGGTCATACGAGACACCTGCAATTATATCGGTATCCCGTATCCGCAGACCAATACGGTCAACTGGAACGATGAGAACGTCTGGAGGGATATGTGCAACAACCTGACGGCCATCTTCCAGTTTGAGAGCTCGTTCGCCGCAGACTGCTTCAAGAAGTTCCAGCCCTCCAACATCTTTGATATGTCCCTGGTCACAGCCTGTATCCGGCCCTCCGGGGCGTCATACCGTGACCAACTGCTGGCACGAAAGCAGCACCACAACCCGTCCAAAATCATCGACGACCTTCTGGCGGACAACCTGGGCTACCTGATTTATCAGGAAGATACCATCAAGTTCCTCCAGCAGATATGCGGACTGTCCGGGAGCGAGGCCGACAACATCAGACGTGCCATCGGGCGAAAGCAGAAAGACCGGTTGGACGCGGCCCTTCCGTCTATTCTGGAGGGGTACTGTAACAAGTCCTCGCAAGAACGGAGCGTGGCGGAGGCAGAGGCAAAAGAGTTCCTCCAAATCATCGAGGACAGCGCATCATACCAGTTCGGTTACAACCACAGCGTCGCCTACTGTCTCCTGGGGTATCTGTGCGGCTACTTCCGCTACTACCACCCTATGGAGTTCATCACAGCGTTTCTCAACAACGCACAGAACAGCGATGACACCAACAATGGCACGGAGCTGATGAAGCTCTACGGCGTAAAAATCTCCAACCCAAAGTGGGGTGTGTCCAGGGGCGGTTACTTCTTTGATAAGGAGAACCGCACCATCTACAAGGGCATGAGTTCCGTCAAATATATCGGTGAAGCGGTCGCCAACGAGCTGTTTGAGCTGTCGAAGACGAAGAAATACACCTATTTCATGGATTTGCTGGCCGACCTGGAGCAGCAAACCAGCCTGGACTCCCGGCAGTTAGAGCTTCTCATTAAGATTGACTTCTTCAAAGAGTTTGGCAATCAGCGGGAGCTGTTCAAGATTGTCGATTTGTTCAACCTGTTCAAGAAAGGACAGGCCAAGCAGATTAAGAAATCCGTGGTAGACGGTACACCCCTTGAGGATATTGTCAAGAGATATGCTGTCGGTGTAACTCGTTCCGGCGGTGAAGCAAAGAGCTACACTCTGTTAGATGTCATGTCGATTCTCCGTGGAGCGGAGGAAGCCGTCCGGGCTCTACACCTGGACGACTTGAGCGACATCATTAAGGTTCGCAACTTCTACGATGTCATGGGCTACATCGGCTATACGTCGAACAAGCCGGAGGACAGGAAGAAGCTGTATGTTACTGGCGTAAAGCCTTTACATAGAAAGCGTGACGACAAGCTGTTTGGCTATAGTCTGTTCACCAAGTCCATCGGAAGTGGAGTGGAAAGCCGTTTCACCGCACTTTGCAGAGTCTACGATAAGTGCCCGGTTCAGGAGGGCGACATCATCTTCTGCAAGAGCTGGGAGCGTGACGGCGCCTATTTCAGAATGCTGGACTACGACAAAATATATTAAAGGAAGGAGTAATACCCAATGAAGTGTATCCTCTGCGACCGCTGTAAGCAGGTCATCGAGAATCCCAGGCACGCTCGTGTTCTGACTTGCGCAAGGCCGTTCAGGCTTCAGCCCGAGCCGCCTTGTAGTAACAGCAAACCTCCGTATCGTGGCGACGACCCCAGGATGAACGACATCCTCTGGGAAAAGGAGCTGTGCAATAACTGCCTGGACGACCTGGAGGCGTTCCTGGCGACCGAACCCGATGTCGCTCCCGATGAACCCGCCGACCCTGTCGAACCGGATACCCCTGAGAATCCCGACGAGGGTGGCGTCGATGAGCTTAACCCCGGTGGGGATGATGGTGGGGCCACGACCTAAGCATATCAAAATCGGATTTTATAACCGAAAAAGAGGAGGTGTTAGCTTGCCCGAGGCAAAGGTCTGCAATATGTGCGGCAAAGAACTGGATTTCTTTGACCTCCAGCAGGACTTCACAATACATAAGCAGGTCTGCTACGGCAGTATCCATGACGGCGACCACGTCAATCTCCAGCTCTGCTGTGAGTGCTTTGACAAGGCTGTGGCAGACTGCAAGATTTCTCCGATTGAGGAGGGATGACGATGACAGAAGTGACATACAGAGCGCTCGCTGAAGCAGCGTTTGAGGAAATATCAAGACTCTCCGCACTTGGCGTGCGCTCTGAGGATATTGTCATGGTTGTAACGCAGGACGTGTTCTGGGCAGCATCTGTCTATGAATCACGTTGGTGTTTGAACCACAATGTCCAGGAACTCACAGTGGCTGCGAAATTTTACGGGCATGATGTTGGGGCCATCAACGAAGAGGCCGGAACGATATTCAGGGCCGCTATTAAGGGGTTGTATGGTTCCCAGGACATGGAACCTGGAACACTCATGGTCATTGATGATGACAATCAGGCCAGGATTTACGCTATGGAGCGCTCTAATGGACGCACAACTCAACTCCGTGATATGGGGCTTACCGTGTCTTTCGGATATGGCCGTGAGATGGCGACGGCGGCAACGGCCACTGATGTTGCAGCGAGGGCGGTAGCAGATATGCTCCTGGAAGACCCTTTGTTCGCACCCACGACCGATATGTTCAGGTATATGGAACCCACACTTGCCACAGGATATGACCGTCAGTGGGCTCCGAGTCCATTTACGCAGTTCCTGATACAGGATAGCCCAAAAGCAAGAACCATCGGCTCTGTGAACATAAAGCCCAAGAAAAAAGCCGAAGTCCAGCCAGATACTACTGCACTGGATGAGTTTTTGGGCAGCTTCAAAGTCCTGAAATCGGCAACGTAAGAAACAAACCAACAAACCAGAGGACGAGCCCGGAGTCTAATCAGCTCTTGGGCTCTTTCTCTCGGACAGTAGAGAGGTAGAACAATGCGAAAATTCACTATCTTCTTGCTGGCGGCAATTATATGCGTTTCCATCTGCGGATGTAATAACGCATCCGCTCGGGGAGAAATGGCTTGTACAGCCATCAAGAACGAAAATGAAGATGCGGGCGTCGTCGAGGCTGCTCTGCGGTACGACGATGATACGGATGCGTTGGAGACCGCTCCCATCGTAGACGAGACAAACTATATGGCCATTATGTGCGAGTGCTGCCTGACTGGCGATGTCGAACGTGGCCGCATCGCAGAAAATGAGCGAAATAATAAGATTGACACCTATAATCTGAGCGATTCCAAGGTCAGTTTTGACGACCTGTACGAGCTTTCTAAAGTCATCACCTCCGAGGCCGGTTCTGACTGGCTCCCTATGGAGTGGAAGATGATGGTAGGCGAGGTCGTGTTAAACCGTGTCGCATCCGTAGAGTTCCCCAACACGGTTTTGGAAGTCATTCATCAGAAAGGGCAGTATTCAGGAGTAAGTAAGCTCAAGAGCTTGACCCCATATGAGAGCTGTGTGGAAGCGGCGGCCAGATTGCTGGGTGGTGAACGTCTTATTAACGATATCTCGGTTGTGTTTCAGTCCAATCACCGGCAGGGAAGCGGTACATATCTCGAACTGTACGACAGTTACCTTGGCTATACCTACCTGTGCTATAGCGAGCATCCCGAATACTACGAGAATCAGTAAATAAGGAGGGGCTATGGAAGTTTTCCTGAACAGGATTGATGGTATCGACGACGCCATCATTTCAATGTTCTTATCCAAACGAACCATCACCAGAGAGTTGGAGCTGGACGTGCGCAATGAGACGCTCGCCCACTCCAATCTTGCTTTTGACGGCAAAACACCGTTTGGCGCTCTCAATGGAATGTCTGAAAAGCTCAACGACTGGCTTAAACGCTTGTTCAAATGGGGCGTCAGGCACTACACGATGCTTCGGTTTATTGACCTGTCGTTCACCGTGTACGGATTACATAGGGCTGGCCAGGATGACCTGGACTCCCACGCTATGCGGATGCAGAACCGCATCATCCGCTCATCCACCAGACTGGCGGACTTCAGCCGGGGCGAGATGTCGTCCTACTATCAGGGCAAAATCATTCCAACTGATGTCGCTCTGGCCGCTTTGGGCATCACAACCCCGGATGAGATTAGGTATGAGGGTCAGACCTATGTTCGGGCAACGAACGGATACATCCTCAAAGGGATGGAAGACAGCAAGGATGTCAAGCGCGGCCTCTATATGCTGTCTATCCCGTCCAACTTCATTTTCAGAATTGCTCTCACTGAGTTTGCCCATGTGTTCAAGGAACGCAACAACGACGGCACGGCCAACCCAGAGGTTAAGCAGGCCGTGGAAAGCATGACGAGCCAGCTTAACAGCGCCACATTGGGTTTTGTCAGCAGAGAACTGTTGACCGCCATCAGAAACTGAGGCAAACCATGAGAGAACCGTTCATTGTGGTGATTTTGCTGGTTTTTCTGGTTTTATTCTTTCATGACAATGGTAACGGGCCCAGTGGGTTCCCGGAACTCGTGAAAGGGTAAGCCATGAAGAGCAAAATCTTGAATCCCAAACGGATGAAACAGCTTATCGACTTCAAAGGTCTTGAGCTGGATGGCGGAATATACCCAACAGACATCGACGGGATAATTGAGTACCGTGATTCCGAGTACATAATCCTGGAGGTCAAGCACCACAAGGCCAAAGTTCCATGGGGACAGCGGCTCTGCCTCCAGCGAATGGTGGATGACTTCACCAAGACAGGTAAAAAGGCGGTTGCGATTGTGTGCGAACACGAAGTGGACAACCCCGATATCCCCGTCGTAGCAGCTCTCTGCAATGTCAGAGAGCTTTATTACGGCGGAGAGAGGGAGTGGCGGCCGCCAGATGAACCCATGACCGTCAGACAGGCGATTCTCAGTTTCCAAAAGTATTCCAAGAAACAAAAGGGAGGTAAGCGATGAAAGTAATTTTGATTTCCGGCAAAGCAAGACACGGCAAAGACACCACGGCAGGATTCCTCAGAAGCGCTCTCGAAGCGGACGGCAATTCCGTCCTGGTCGCTCATTATGGCGACTTGGTGAAGTATGTCTGTAAGACATTCTTCGGCTGGAACGGAGAAAAAGACGAGGCTGGGCGGACGCTCTTGCAGAAGGTTGGCACCGACGCCATCCGTGTAAAGCGGCCTGACTACTGGGTTTCCTTTATCTCCGATATTATGGAGTTTTTCCCCGGAGAATGGGACTACGTTCTGATTCCTGACTGCCGGTTCCCCAACGAGGTGGACTATATCAAGAACGCCGGGTTCGATGCGGTGCATCTCCGCATTGTCCGGGAGGGGTTCGTAAGCCCACTGACACCGGAGCAGCAAGCGCATCCGTCTGAAACTGCGCTGGACAATGTGCAGGCCGACTACTACATAACCAACAACGGGTCTCTGAAAGACCTCCAAAACTCTGTGATTGAGTGGCTGGTTGAACTGAATGGCCAGCACCAGACTACCTTTGAGGAGATGTGAGTATGACCCATCTGAGAATCTTGTTCGATGCAGATGATGTGGCCGAAACGCTCCTGGAAGGTTGGGTTAAAACCCTGAATGAAAGGTATGGCACTACGGCTTCGGTTGAAGACGTAACCGATTGGGATATCTCGGTGGCATTTCCGACGTTGACAAAGCAGCAGATTTACGGCGTGCTCCAGGAAGATGAGGTGTGGGCGAATCTCACACCCATGCCTGGAGCACAAGAGTACCTGAAGCGGCTTTATGACGAAGGGCACGAGCTCTATATGGTTACGGCGACCGACTACCGCACCTGTCGTGTGAAAATCGAGCGTATCTTGGAGCTGTTTCCGTTCTTGGACGCAAACCATATCATCATTGCACACAACAAACAGATGATAAAGGGTGATGTCCTGATTGATGACGGGCCTCATAACCTCATCAACGGCCCTTACTTCCGTATTCTTTTTGACCAACCCCACAATCGTGGCATCAACGAGAAGAAGTATGGAATGTATCGGGCGGTTAGCTGGGAGCAGGTCTACCAGCTTATCCATGAGAACCTCGTTTTTTAAGCCAGACGATGATGTCTGGCGAAATATTTCCCTATAAAGGAGGTCGAGCATTATGGTCGTCATTAAAAGAGATGGCCGCGAAGTCAACTTCGACAAAACCAAGATTCGTGACGCTGCGTACAGGGCATTGTGCGAAGTTGACCACCTTCATCCCATCGAAAACAAGGAAAATATGGCAGAACGGCTGGCCAACCGACTTGCGTTCAGGTACAAAGGGCTCCACCGGGCAATCTCGGTGGAGGAGATTCAGGACGATGTCGAAACCGAGCTGATGGAGGAGGGGGTGTACGCCGTCGCCAAGGCGTACATCAAGTACCGCTACGAGCATGAGCTTATGCGGAACGCCAGCACACTGGACGGTAAGGTGCTTTCCATCGCAGATAACGTCAACGAGACCGTTATCCAGGAGAATTCCAACAAGAATCCTGCGATTCTGTCCACCCAGCGTGACTACATAGCGGGCGAGCTGAGCCGGGATATCACTGAGCGGCTTCTCCTGCCGGAGGAAATCACCAAAGCCCACGAAGAAGGCATCATCCACTTCCACGACAGCGACTACTATGTCCAGCATATGCACAACTGCTGTCTGGTCAACCTGGAGGATATGCTCCAGAACGGCACGGTTATCTCCGGCACCCTGATTGAGAAGCCGCACTCCTTCAGCACGGCGTGCAACATTGCCACCCAAATCATCGCCCAGGTCGCCTCCAACCAGTACGGCGGCCAGTCTATCTCCCTTGCACACCTCGCCCCCTTTGTGGATGTCTCCCGGCAGAAGATTCGCAAGGAGGTTGAGGAGGAGTTCAAGCTGACCCACAACATGATTTACCATGGGGAGCTGGTGGATTTCTCCGACTCTGCTAAAGCGGCTATTAACGAAGTCACAGAGGGGCGTGTTTGGGAAGAAGTCAAGCGTGGCGTCCAGACCATCCAGTATCAAGTCATCACGCTGATGACTACAAACGGACAGGCTCCGTTCATCACTGTGTTCATGTACCTCAATGAGGTCAGCGACCCCCAGACCAAGCATGACCTCGCCATGATTATTGAGGAAACCGTGAAGCAGCGCATGGAGGGCGTGAAGAATGAGAAGGGTATCTGGGTCACTCCCGCCTTCCCCAAGCTCATCTATGTGCTGGAGGAGGACAACATCGAGCCCGGTACGCCCTACTACTACCTGACCGAGCTGTGCGCCAAGTGCTCCGTCAAGCGTCTGGTGCCTGACTACATCAGCGAGAAGAAGATGCTGGAGAACAAGGTGGACGCCAATGGTGACGGTCACTGCTACACCTGCATGGGGTGCCGTTCCTTCCTGACGCCCTATCTGGACGAGAACGGTAAACCCAAATATTACGGCCGCTTCAACCAAGGGGTGGTCACCATCAATCTCCCGGATGTTGGGTTGTCCGCTGGCGGCGACTTCGATAAGTTCTGGGAGATTTTTGATGAGCGCCTGGAGTTGTGCCACCGTGCGCTACGGCTCCGGCATGAACGGCTGGTTGGTACGCTCTCCGACGCATCCCCCATCCACTGGCAACATGGCGCCCTGGCACGCTTGGAGAAAGGCGAGCCCATCGACAAGCTCCTCTACGGCGGGTACTCCACCATCTCCCTGGGCTACGCGGGTCTGTATGAGTGCGTCAAGGCCATGACCGGCAAGAGCCACACCGACCCGGAGGCCAAGCAGTTTGCGCTGGATGTCATGCAGTACATGAACGATAAGTGCAAACAGTGGAAGGCCGCTGAGAACATGGACTACAGCCTGTATGGTACGCCCATCGAGTCCACCACCTACAAGTTTGCCAAGTGTCTCCAGAAGCGCTTCGGCGTCATCGAAGGCATCACGGACAAGGGCTACATCACCAACAGCTATCATGTTCATGTCACCGAGGAGATTGACGCCTTCACCAAATTGAAGTTTGAGAGCGAGTTCCAGCAGCTCTCTCCGGGCGGAGCTATCAGTTACATCGAGATTGCCAACCTTTCCGACAATATCCCGGCGGTCATGACTGTGTTGAAGTACATCTACGACAACATCATGTACGCCGAGCTCAACACCAAGTCCGACTATTGCCAGGTCTGTGGCTGGGACAAGGAGATTGAGATTGTCCAGAATGAGCATGGCAAGCTGGTTTGGCGCTGCCCCAACTGTGGTAACACCGACAAAGGCAAAATGAACATCGCCCGCCGCACCTGTGGTTATATCGGCCTGAATGACTGGAATCAGGGCCGGACGCAGGAAATCAAAGAGAGATATGTCCATTTGGGAGGAGGAAATTAAGCTATGCAGTATAGAAAAAAGCCCGTTGTAATCGAAGCGTTCCAGTATGATGGCGATATGGTTGACAAAACCGGGTATCCATATGTGCCTGCTTGGGCGCTTCGTGCGCTCGAAGATGGCGGGCCTATGTACTATGCGGAGCAGGGAGAACTTTATATCAAGACTCTTGAGGGAGACCATCACGTTTCTGTTGGTGACTATATTATCAAGGGTGTTCAAGGCGAACTCTATCCCTGTAAACCAGACATCTTTGAGCAAACCTACGAGGCGGTAGAATGAACTACGCATCCATTCGCAACAATGACATCGCAAACGGAGAGGGAGTTCGAGTCTCCCTCTTCGTGAGCGGTTGCGACTTCCACTGCCCTGGGTGCTTCAATCCAGAAGCACAGTGTTTTGAGTACGGTGAGCGGTTTGATTCTGAGGTCGCAGAAAAAATTGTTCAAATGGTGTCAGAGCCGACCATATCCGGGCTGTCCATTCTTGGAGGAGACCCGCTGTGTCAAAGCGTTGACGGTCTGATAACCCTGTCGATGCTGTGCAACCGTGTGCGATTCAGAGGCAAAACCGTGTGGCTGTGGACTGGATTCACATGGGAGGACGTGTTCTCTCTGCCGTGTCGGGACACACAGCATCAGTATCAAAAATTCCTGATAGCCGACTGTAACGTGGTCGTGGACGGCCCATTCAAGCAAGAACTCGCCGACCGCAAACTGGTTTGGAAGGGTTCGTCCAATCAGCGTGTTATTGACGTGCAGACCAGCCTCCGGGCTGGTCATGTTGTTACATACCAGAATTGAACACAAGGAGAGCAAAAATGCAGAGTTTTACAGAAATTGAGCGCAAGTTCCTGATTGACTCATTCCCGGCGGAACTTCCGTTGAAAGAGGAGTTCCAGGTCTACCAAGCCTATCTGTCCATCGACCCCGAAGTCAGAATCCGGCGTAACGCTGTTGGCAGCCAGGACACGGCATACTTCATAGCCCTCAAGTCTGGCACCGGTATGGTTCGGCATGAGGTCGAAATCCCTATCTCCAAGGAGCACTTCTATGCCCTGGCCGAGATGGTTGCTCGCCCGTTTATCACCAAGGACTTCCGCACCTACCACCTCCCCGGCGGGCTGGAGCTGGAGTGCTCCCATGTCGATAAGGGGACGCCCAACGAGTTTATGTACGCCGAGGTTGAGTTCCCCTCCATCGAGGCGGCGGAGAGCTTCGAGCCGCTTTCTGTCTTTAAGGAGGACGTTACATACAACCCCGACTATAAGATGAAGAACTACTGGAAACGGACACGGACGAAAGCTGCCGAGTTGGCAGCGAAATGAAAGGAGAACAACATGATAAACCGTACATCCAAATACTACTACGACGAAAATGAGAAACTCACCCGTATGGAGACGCATGAAACCTATGAGAAAGGCGACCTCTGTGAAGGTTGTAAGGGGTGTGACGAGGGCGTCCTGCTGGAGGACAGCGTTGAGCTTCCCTGCGAGACGTTTTCTCCCCTTGGCATGGTCGCTGTGGTTCTGTCTGCCATCGGCCTTGGCGTCAGTATTGCCCGGCTTCTGCGGGATAAGTAAGGAGGAAGGGCGACATGGAGACTATCAAGGTTCGCTATCTGAGCGACAAGGTGAGCAAGTTGGAGTACATCGGCGGTAAGTCTGACTGGATTGACCTGCGGGCCGCTGAGGATGTGGAACTGAAGCAGGGTGAGTTCAAGCTGATTCCTCTGGGTGTCGCTATGCAGCTTCCCGCCGGTTACGAGGCACACATGATTCCTCGCAGCTCCACATATAAGAACTTCGGCATCATCCAGGCCAACCACATAGGAATGTTCGACGAAAGCTACTGCGGGGACAACGACCAGTGGTACTTCCCGGCCATCGCCATGCGGGACACCGTCATCCACGCTGGCGAGCGCATCTGCCAGTTCCGTATCGTGGAGCACCAGCCCCGCCTGAACTTCGTGGCGGTGGAAACGCTGGGCAATAGCGACCGGGGCGGCATCGGAAGTACGGGGGTGAAGTAAGGCCATGAGTGACAACAAGAGGACGGGCCTTGGGCTCTGCGATGTGCTCCTGGTGGTGTTTGTCGTGCTCAAGCTTATTGGCGTTATCAACTGGGGATGGGGTTGGGTTCTTGCCCCACTCTGGATTCCCATTTTGATTGTGTTGGTGCTTGCTTTCTTCGCATGGATTGCAGACTAAAAGATAGGGCTGGCATAAGCCAGCCCTTTTCTTTACCCTGAAGAGGTGGTGTTATGAAACAATCATTATCTATCCCGTTTTGGGAGTGCTACACAATGTCGGTAGAAGAGGCTGCTTCCTATTTCAGAGTAGGCATCAATAAACTGCGAAGGATTATCAGCGAAGACGCCAACGCAGACTTCATTTTATGGAATGGGAACAGAGCTCAGATAAAACGTCGGAAATTCGAGGAGTACATTGATAGATGCAACGAAATTTGAGGCATTATATTGAAATTCATCTTGCCCTATGCTATAATAATTTGCTATGTCATGCTCCTGCCACAACTGAAAGGAGCATATATGCCAGCTAAACGCAAGGACAACAAGGGCAGAACGCTCAGGAATGGTGAGACTCAGCAACCAGACGGGAGGTATAAGTTTCGGTATACGGATGAGAACGGTGAACGGAGAACCGTGTATAGCTGGAAACTTGTCGAGACTGACAAGTTGAAGGAAGGACAGCGTGGGCAAGAATCCCTGCGTGAGAAAGAGAAGAGAATCCTCAAAGACCTTGACGACCATATCAAAACGAAGAACGCAGAGAAAACCACGGTCAATGATATGTTCGAGAAATTCATGGAGATTCGGGTAGACCTGCGAGGCATGACAAGGAAGTGCTACAGAGACCTGTTCACAGTACACGTTTACCCAAGCATTGGAAACAGGCCCGTGGGCAAGGTAAGGCCGTCGGACATCCAGAAGATGTATCAAAGTGCAGTCGCCGAGCGTGGAGTTACACCATCGACTGTCCAAAAGGTTCATTCTGTTGTGTATCAAGTCTTTGAAATTGCAGTCATTGACAACCTTATCAGGACAAATCCTTCGGCAAACGCCTTCAAGTATTTCGCCAAAACAAATGATGTGGTATCGAAACCGAGAGAAGCCCTTACGGTCGAACAGCAGGGACAGTTTATCGACTTCGTGTATTCGTCCCATATATATAGTAGGCTTGGGAATCTGTTCACTGTGCTGTTGGGTACTGGCCTCCGAATCGGGGAAGCCCTCGCTCTTACCTGGGACGACATCGACTTCGACACAGGTATCATACGCATCTACAAAACGATGGCATATAAGCCGGGCGAGGATGGCAGATACGACTACCGAATCAGCCCGCCGAAAACCGCCGCAGGGACTCGTGAGGTTCCGATGCTTGACGAAGTGAAGGCCGCTCTGTTGCGAGAGAGGTCAAACAAAAAGCCGAAGAAGAAGTTCGTAGTGGAAGGCTATTCGGGTTTTGTGTTCCTCAATAGCGCCGGTCAGGTCTATACTAACGCCTTTCTATACGACTCCATCCAGGGTATTGTCGAGACGTACAACAGAGAAGAGCTTATGAAGGCAAATCTTGAGAAGCGTCAGCCTGTATATCTGCCGAAAATGAGCGCCCACATCTTCCGGCACACCTTCTGTACGAGGATGTGTGAGCAGGACGTGAGCCTGAAAGTCCTCCAAGACATCATGGGGCACCGCAATATCCGCACCACGATGGAAGTCTATGCGAAGGCCACCCGCGAGAAAAAGCAGGACGCCATCAAAGAGTTGAACGGGAAGTTCAAAATCTCGTAACCCTTGCGCCGCAAGGGATTTCGGCTTTTTGTGGTATAAAATGAGACGACGCTTATTTTATACCAGAATTTATACCACTTGACCGTCGATTTATAAAAATTTTCGTAGAGATTTGTGTCACAGCAAATCTCAAAACCCCTTGGGCCGTAAGGATTTAACGGCTTATGTAGAGAGGCAGGTGAGAGTATGTACCTTAAAGCGCTGGAAATTCAAGGCTTCAAGTCTTTTGCGGATAAGACGGTGCTGGCCTTTGGCTCCGACATCACGGCGGTGGTGGGGCCCAACGGGTCGGGCAAGTCCAACATTGCCGACGCCATCCGCTGGGTGATGGGGGAGCAGTCCACCCGAACCCTCCGGGGCAGCAAAATGGAGGACGTGATTTTCAACGGCACGGAAAAGCGCAAGGGGCTGGGCTTTGCCGAGGTCACGCTGGTGCTGGACAACACTGAGCATATGTTCCAGATGGAGGAGACCGAGGTGGCGGTGACGCGGCGGTACTACCGCTCCGGGGAGAGCGAGTACTACATCAACCGCCGGGCCTGCCGGCTGAAGGATATCAACGAGCTGTTTATGGACACCGGCCTGGGCCGGGAGGGCTATTCCATCATCGGGCAGGGGAGAATTGATGAGATTCTCTCCGTGAAAAGCGCCGACCGCCGGGAAATTTTCGAGGAGGCGGCGGGCATCTCCCGCTTCCGCCACCGCAAGGAGGAGGCGGAGCGCAAGCTGGAGCGCACCGACGAAAACCTGGTGCGCATCAACGATAAAATCGACGAGCTGGAGCTCCAGGTGGAGCCCCTGCGGGCCCAGGCGGAAAAGACGAAAAAGTATTTGGTCCTCCGGGACGAGCTGAAGGAGCTGGAGATTTCCGTCTGGCTGGAGCAGCTGGAGCGCATCCGGGCCAACGCGGTGAAGCTGCGGGGCGACTGCGAGGCGGCGGTGCGCCAGCGGGACGAGGCCCAGGGCGAGGTGGAGCGGCTGTACGCCCAGAGCGGCGAGCTGGCCCAGGAGATGCGGGACAAAGATGTCCAGGCGGAGAACCTGCGGGGCAAGCAGTCCGGCTTGGACGAGCAGGTGCACGCCTGTGAAAACGGCATCACGCTGCTGAAAAACGACATCAAGAACAACAGCGAGAACGCCCAGCGCATCCGGCAGGAGCTGGAGCAGCAGGAGGGCCGGGCGGGCTCCATCGCCGCCCAGATCCAGGAGCGCCGGGCGCGGCTGGACGAGATCGAGGAGGATATGGCCCGGAGGCAGGAGGAGCTGGAGCGGCTGGGGCGGTGGGTTCAGGAGGTGCTGGGCTCGGCCGGCAGCCTGGACGACGAGCTGGAGCGCCTTCAGGAGCGGGAGCGGCTGGAGACCGCCTCTGCCGGCGAGGCCAGACAGCTGCTGTCCGCCCTCACCGCCGCGGCCCAGGAGCTGTATGACCGGGAGGAGAAGCTGGGCCAGGAGCTCCAGGAGCAGGAGGAGCGGGCCGCCCAGGCGCGGGACGCCCTGGAGGGGACGAAGAAGGAGCTGGAAAAGGTCACAGAGGACCGGGACGCAGCCAAAAACGTCATCAGCGGCTATCAGATGCGCCTCCAGTCCCGGCAGCGAAAGCTGGACCAGGCCCAGGAGACCCACCGCAGGCTGCAAATGGACGAGAACAACCTGAACTCCCGCATTAAAATGCTGTCCGAGATGGAGAAGCTGTACGAGGGCTACTCCAAGGCGGTGAAGCTGGTGATGGGGGAGGCCGAGCGCGGGGGCCTGCGGGGCGTCCGGGGCCCGGTGGCCGGGCTGCTCCACGTGCCCGACCAGTACGCCGTGGCCATCGAGATCGCCTTGGGGGGCGCCATGCAGAACCTGGTGGTGGAGCGGGACGAGGACGGCAAAAACGCCATCAACTACCTCAAGCGCCGGGACGGAGGCCGCGCCACCTTCCTGCCCATGAACACCGTGCGCCCCGCCGAGTTCCGGGACAGGGCGGTGGAGAACGAGGACGGATTTTTAGGGATGGGGGATACGCTCATCTCCTTTGACCGGCAGTACGCCGGCATCTTCTCCAACCTGCTGGGCCGGGTGGTCATCGCCAGCGACATGGACAAGGCCATGGCCATGGCCCGGAAATTCGGCCACCGCTTCCGCATCGTCACCCTGGACGGCCAGGTGCTCAACGCGGGCGGGTCCATGACGGGCGGGTCCGTGTCCCGCTCGGCGGGCATTCTGTCCAGGGCCAACGAGCTGGAACGGCTGAACCGGCAAAAGGACGGGCTGAGCGCCGACCTGAAGGCCGCGGGGGACGAGCTGGCAAAAACCCAGCGGGAGGTCACCGCCGCGCAGTATGAGCTGGACGCCGCCACCGCCCAGCTGCGCGAGGCGGAGGACGCCGTGCTGAAGTACTCGGAGCGGGCGGAGAGCGCCCAGGTGCAGCTGGGGGAGGTTGAGCTGCGCCGCCAGGGCCTGGCCGGAGAGCGGGAGCAGGTGCGCCGCCGCATGGAGGAGAACACGGACAATACGGCGCAGGCCAAGGCGAGGATCGAGGCGCTGGAGGGCTCCGCCGCCGCCCTGCGGGCGGAGGGCGAGGCAAAGGCCCAGGGCCGGACCGCCTTGCAGGACAAGGTGGCCAAGCTGAATGAGGAGTCCGCCCAGCACAGCGCCAGGCTGGCAGGGCTGGAGGGCGAGCAGTCGGCGCTGCGCCAGAGCATCGGCGAGCTGGAGCGGCTGCGGGAGGACCTGTCTGGGGACACCGCCAGCCGCACGGCGATGATCGGGCAGTTTGAGCGGCAGAACGACTACCTGGCCCGGCGCATTCAGGAGGAGGAGGACCGGCTTCAGGGGCTGAAGGCGGCCAGCCAGGAGGGGATCGCCGCCATCCGCCGTCTCAACGAGGAAAAGCTGGCCCTGGAGGGGAAGCGCAACCAGACGGACCGCCAGGCCCGGGACAAGAACAACGAGCTGCTGGCCATGGAGCGGGAGGTGTCCGTCTTAGAGCAGAAGTCCGCCGCCGCCGCCATGGAGGAGAGCCAGCTGCTGGACAAGCTATGGGAGGGGTATCAGCTCTCCCACGAGGCGGCTCGCGCCCAGCGGGTGGAGCTGGAATCCGTCCAGAAGGCCCAGCGGCGCATCGGAGAGCTGAAAAAGTCCATTTCCGCCCTGGGCAGCATCAACCCGGACGCGGTGGAGGAGTTCAACCGGGTGAACGAGCGGTATACCTACTTCACCGACCAGCGGGACGACGTGGCCAAGGCCAAAAAGGAGCTGGAGGACATCATCGCCCAGATCACCGGCGAGATGACGGAGATTTTTCAGGAGCAGTTCGCCCTCATCGACCAGGAATTCCGAAAGGCATTCGCCGAGCTGTTTGGCGGGGGCAAGGCGGAGCTTATTCTGGAGGACCCGGAGGACGTGCTGGGCTGCGGCATCGAGATCAAGGCTCAGCCGCCGGGGAAGACCATCCAGCACATGAGCTCTCTGTCCGGCGGGGAGCGGGCGCTCATCGCCATTGCGCTGTACTTCGCCATCTTGAAGGTGCGGCCCACGCCGTTCTGCGTCATGGACGAGATCGAGGCGGCGCTGGACGAGTCCAACGTGGTGCGCTACGCCCGGTATATGCGCCGGATGAGCGACAAAACCCAGTTTATCGTGATTACCCACCGCCGGGGGACCATGGAGGAGGCCGACGTGCTCTACGGCGTCACCATGCAGGAGAAGGGCGTGAGCCGGATGCTCACCATCAACCTAAACGATGTGGAACAGGAGCTGAACATTAAATAGAAGGAGCTGAGCGTCAGATGGCTAAGATCAGGAAGTGTGGGAACTGCGGCAAAGAGATGGAGTTTTTGGGTGAGGAGCAGATTCAGCTGGGACAAGTGGGCGTTGTACTTGGGCATCTGTCCAACCTGCTGAGCGGTTCGCTGGATGTGGAACTCTGGGAGTGCTACAACTGCGGCAAGATTGACTTTTACCGCCAGGGCAGTACAGAACTGGGGGACGGTGAGGACCGTATGCCCCAGGTGATCTGCTGCAAATGCGGGAGGAAGCACGACCTGGACGATCCCGAATGCCCCGGCTGCGGATTGAAGAATCCGAATTATAGGTAGATGCCAGCCCGCCTCCGACGGGCCGCGCCGAGTGGCGCGTAAAATCGAAGCCGAAGGCGGAGATTTGCGCAGAGCGGATTTATTCCGCCCGAGCATTTAAATAAGAAAGGGGTCCCCGCTTGGCGGGAGCCAAGTGGAGGTGGATTTTAATGGGATTTTTTGATAAAATCAAAAAGATTGGCATTTTCAACGGCTTTTCCCAGCTGGACGACGACTTTTACGAGGAGCTGGAGGAGTCCCTGGTGATGGCGGATTTAGGCGCCGAGACCACCATGGAGGCGGTGGAGGAGCTGAAAAGCCGTTGCAAGGCGGAGAAAATCAAGGACATTGAGGGCGCCCGCCAGTGTATGCGGGACATTTTGGCCGAGTACCTGTCCACCGGGGAGCTGTCGGTGGACATGAGCCGCAAGCCCGCCATCGTGCTGTTCATCGGGGTGAACGGGGTGGGCAAGACCACCTCCATCGGCAAGCTGGCCGCCCGGTGGAAGCGGGAGGGCAAAAAGGTGCTGCTGTGCGCCGGGGACACCTTCCGGGCCGCCGCTGCCGAGCAGCTCACCATCTGGTCCGACCGGGCCGGGGTGGATATCGTCAAACAGCACGAGGGGGCCGACCCCGCCGCCGTGGTGTACGACGCGCTGTCCGCCGCCAAGGCGCGCCGGACGGACGTGGTGCTGGTGGACACCGCCGGGCGGCTGCAAAACAAGGCCAACCTGATGAATGAGCTGAACAAGATTTCCCGGGTGATTGACCGGGAGTGCCCCGACTCCAGCCGGGAGACCCTGCTGGTGCTGGACGCCACCACAGGACAGAACGGCCTGATTCAAGCCAAGGAATTTTCCAAGGCGGCGGGGGTGACGGGGATTGTGCTCACCAAGCTGGACGGCACCGCTAAGGGCGGCATCGTCATCGCCATCGCCAAGGAGCTGGGCGTGCCCGTGAAGTTCGCCGGGGTGGGCGAGGGTGTGGACGACCTCCAGCCCTTCGACGCGGCGGAGTTCACCCAGGCGCTGCTATAAACGGAGGGGGACGCTATGGACTGCCCATTCTGCGGGAAGGAAATGAAGGAGGGGATCATCCCCTCGGGGTTTAAGTGGGTGGAGGACGGCCAGGACGCCTGGGATGGGATTCCGCTGACCGTCGGCCTGCTTGGAAGTGCGCCAAAGTCGTTTTACTGCCCGGACTGCCGCCAGATTGTCCTGCCCGTGCCGGAGAAGGCCGGTTTTTTGGAGGCCGTGCAGGAGAAGCTGGACGCGGCAGGCGGAAAAATTGAGGCCGTGCAGAAAGAGTGGGAGGCCCGGCGGACCCAGGCCAAGGACGAAAAACGAAAGAAAAATTTTGGTCAGAAAGACCCGTGGGAGCTGTAGAACAATGAAAATGGTATTGGCCAGCAAAAATCAGAAAAAAATGAAGGAAATGAACGAGATTTTGTCCACCATGGGGGTGGAGGTGTGCCTTCAGGCGGACGTGGGCATCGACATCGATGTGGAGGAGACGGGGACCACCTTTGAGGAGAACTCCTTATTGAAAGCGAAGGCCGTCATGGAGGCGTCCGGCCTGCCCGCCATCGCCGACGACTCCGGGCTGTGCGTGGACGCGCTGAACGGGGCCCCGGGGGTGTACTCCGCCCGGTACGGCGGGGAGGGGCTGGACGACACGGGGCGGTACAAGCTGCTGCTGGCCAATATGCCGAAGGGCGAGGCCCGGACAGCGAAGTTCGTGTCCGTCATCACCTGCTGCTTCCCCAACGGAGACGTGCTCACCGCCCGGGGGGAGTGCCCCGGCACCATCGCCTTCGCCCCCATGGGGGAGGGCGGGTTTGGATACGACCCGATATTTTTCCTGCCCAAGCTGAAGAAGACCTTTGCCCAGCTCACGGCGGAGGAGAAGAACGCCATCTCCCACCGGGGGCTGGCGCTGGAGGCGTTCCAGGGGAAGCTGGAGGAATATCTGAAATAGATGGAGTTTGTGGGAACCTGAGGAACCGCCGAAGGCGGCCCCAAACCGAAGCCCAGCGAAGCGGGTTCGGTTTGGAGAGGACGAACAACAAAATGGAGCGGATACCCGCCGTAGGCGGGTGGAGCGGAATGGAGTTTGTGAGGACGATATGGATTTAACAAGCAAGCAGAGGGCCCAGCTGCGGGGGCTGGCCAATGAGATTGACACCATTGTCCACATCGGCAAGGACGGGGTGGGGGAAAACCTGATCAAGCAGGCGGACGATGCCCTGGAGGCCCGGGAGCTCATCAAGGGCAAGGTGCTGGAAAACAGCCCGCTGTCCCCCCGGGAGGGGGCGGAGGAGCTGGCGAAGGCCACCCGCAGCCAGGTGGTGCAGGTGATTGGAACCAAGTTTGTGCTCTACCGGGAGACCCACGGCCGGCCCAAGGAGAAACGAATCAAGCTGGTGAAGTGACGGCTGACCATAGACGCTCATTCATCCTCGTGCCGGGGACGGCATAGATATAGAAAGGGTGGTTGTGTGAAAATTGGTATTTATGGCGGAAGCTTTAATCCCCCTCATCTGGGGCATCTGGCGGCGGCCAGGGCGGCTGTGGCAGCGTTGGAACTGGACAAGCTGGTATGGATTCCCGCAGGCTGCCCGCCCCACAAGGAGCTGGCGGCCGACAGCCCCACAGCAGAGCAGCGGCTGGAAATGACGGAAATTGCTGCGGACCAGCTGCTGCTTCCCGGCATCACCCAGGTGTGGGACGTGGAAATCCGCCGGGAGGGCAAAAGCTACACCGCCGACACCTTGAGGCAGGCCGCGCAGCGCTGGCCGGAGGCTGAGCTGTGGCTTCTGATGGGGACGGATATGTTTCTGACCCTTCACCGATGGCACGAGCCGGAGCAGATTCTGGCCCTGGCGGGCGTGTGTGCCTTTGGCCGCACCGAGGCGGACGGCGAGGAGGTATTCGCCCCCCAGCGGGAGTTTCTGCGGAAAGCCTATCCGGAGGCTGAGATCGCCACCATCACCATTCCCGGCCTGGTGGACATTTCCTCCACCCGCCTGCGGGAGCTGCTGGCCCAGGGAAAGGGCCGGGAATTTTTGCCGGAGGCTGTGTACGGCTACCTTTTACGGGAAACACTATATGGAACCCACGCCGATTTGAAACACCTGTCCATGGAGGATTTGCGCTGTGTATCCTATTCCATGGTGAAGGCCAAGCGGCTGGCGCATATACGGGGAATCGAGGAGGAGGCGGCCAAGCTGGCCCGCCGGTGGGGCGCGGATGAGCGGAGGATGCGCCGGGCGGCTATCCTCCACGACTGCACCAAATACCTCAGCCGTGAGGAGCACCTGGCCATCTGTGACCGGTACGGGGTGGAGCTGGACACGCTGGAGCGGGCCACGGACAAGCTGCTCCACGCCAAAAGCGGCGCCGCTTTGGCCAAGCATATCTTTGGAGAGGATGATATCTATGACGCCATTCTCTATCACACCACAGCCAGGGCGGAGATGAGCCTGGAGGAAAAGCTGCTGTACATCGCCGACTACATGGAGCCCTGCCGGGATTTTCCCGAGGTGGGGGAGCTGCGCCGGCTGGCTTATGCTGATTTGGACGGGGCGGTGGGCATGGGCGCATCGCTGTCCATGCAGGAGATGGTCCAGCGGGGGAAGGAGCTCCATCACGATACCCTGGGGGCGTATGAATTCTATGGGAAAGGGAACAAGACATGAGCGAGCAGTCCAAAATGCCGAATGAGGAGACGCCAAAGCAGTCCAGGCTGGGAAAGCGGCTGGAGCGCGGGGAAAAGCCCGCCATGACGCCGGAGCAGGCAAAGAAAAAGAGGGAAAGGATCATCATGGCGCTGATGATTGTGCTGGCTGCGGTGATGGTGATTGCGGCGGCGTTGGTGCTACTGTATAACCGATGGGTGAAGCGGCCGCCGCTGCCCCCGTCGTCCAGCCAGCCGCCTGTGGCTGACTCCAACGCTCCGGCGGACGAGAGCGCCGAGCCCACGCTGAGCTTTGACGCCGTAGAGCCTAAGGTGGGCGGAGAGCGCAGAAGCGACGCCATTTTCACCATCCTGATCTTTGGCTCGGACGAGACCTCCGGCTTGACGGACACCATGATGGTGGCCACTTATGACGTGGCTAATCAGAAGGCGACGGTGATGTCCCTGCCCCGGGACACCCTTATCAACTCCAGCGCCCGGCCCAATATCAACGCCAAAAAGCTCAACGCGGTTTACAACGTCTATGGGCAGGGGGACGAGGGCATTCAGGCGCTGAAAAATGAGGTGTCCGAGCTGGTGGGTTTTGTGCCCGACTACTATGTGCAGATCGACTGGGAACTGGTGGGGGAGATGGTGGACGCCATCGGCGGCGTGTGGTTTGACAACCCCCGCCATATGGAGTATTACGACCCCTTCCAGGACCTGAACATCTATCAGGAGAAGGGCTACCGGTTCCTCAACGGGAATGACGCCATGCAGATTGTGCGCTTCCGGCACAGCAACGACGGCAACGCCATCAGCGATTTGGAACGTCTGGAAATCCAGCACTCCTTTTTGAAGGCGGTGCTGGAGCAGACGCTACAGATCAAAAACATCACCCGCATCGGCCAGCTCATCGAGCTGTTCAACAGCCGGGTGAACAGCGACCTGGCGGTGGAAAATATGCTGTGGTTCGGCCAGGAGGCGGTGCTGGGCGGGCTGAAGGTGGACGACGTGGAATTTTGCACCATGCCCAACGCCTTGGGCAGCTACTATCAGTTCGGGCGGGACTGGAGTTTTGTCTACCCTGTTCAGAGCCAGCTGCTTCCCATGATTAACGAGTCGCTGAACCCCTTTGAGGAAGAAGTGACCATCAAGCAGCTGGATTTGATGAGCGTGGCGGCGGACGGTTCCCTGCGCTCCTCCACCGGGCGGCTGGCCGCCCCGGAGCTGGGGGAGGTGCCGGTGCGGGAGACCGAACCGCCGGAGGAGAGCGACCCCGTGGAGAGCCAGCCCGCCGAGAGCGGCGAGCCGTCTGAGAGCGCTCCCGCAGTCACAGACCCGGCGGCCAGCGAGCTCGTTCCCACTGAGACGGGCGGCCTGCCCGCGGAGAGCCAGCCGGTGGCTCCCACCCCCGCCCCGTCTGAGGACGTGAACGGGGGTCAGCCCAGCCAGGTGCCGGCGGACAATGAGGAAGAAATCATCGACTGGGGCGATACCCCGGATTAAACGGAATATTAAAAGGAGTATAATGTATGCTAAATTCTGAGGAAATGATTGCCATCGCCGTGAAGGCGCTGGATGACAAAAAGGGAAAGGACATCAAGGTGCTGCACACCGCCGATCAGACCACCTTGGCGGACTACTTCATCATCTGCGACGGCTCGTCCAACACCCAGGTGCGGGCGCTGGCGGAGGCGGTGGAGGAGGCCATGTCCAAGGCGGGGGAGGAGCCCCACCACATCGAGGGCCACCGGGGCGGCCAGTGGACGCTGCTGGACTACTCCGCGGTGGTGGTCCACGTGTTCACCCAGGAGGGCCGGGAGTTCTATGGCCTGGAGCGGCTGTGGTCGGACGCCCAGCCGGTGGATATCTCCAAATATTTGACGGCGCAGGCCGAGTAATCTGCAAAGGTCGTGAATTGACATGGAAAACGAAGCGAAAAAAGTGATGCTCTCGGGCATTCAGCCCAGCGGAGAGCTGCATATCGGGAACTATCTCGGCCCTCTGCGCCACTGGCCGGAGATGATCGACGAGTTCGACTGCTACTTCTTTCTGGCGGACCTGCACACCATTACCGTACGCCAGGACCCGGCCGCTCTGCGCCGCCGGGTGCTGACGCTGCTGGCAAACTACATCGCCTGCGGGCTGGACCCGGAAAAATGTGTGCTGTTCATCCAGTCCCACGTGCCCGCCCACAGCCAGCTGGCCTGGGTGCTGGACTGCTACACCATGTTCGGCGAGCTGTCCCGCATGACCCAGTTCAAGGACAAAGCCGCCAAGCATAAGGATAATATCAATGCTGGTCTGTTCACCTATCCTGCGCTGATGGCGGCTGACATCCTGCTCTACCAGCCGGATGTTGTTCCCGTGGGGGACGATCAGAAACAGCACGTGGAAATCTGCCGGGACATTGCCAATCGGTTCAACGGCATTTACGGCGATGTGTTCAAGGTGCCTGAACCTTATATCGCCAAGGTGGGCGCCCGGATCATGAGCCTTTCTACCCCGGAGAGCAAAATGTCCAAGTCCCAGCCCGATGGATGCGTCGCCCTGTTGGATAAGCCGGAGGACATTGCCCGGAAGTTCAAGCGGGCGGTCACCGACAGCGACACGGAACACTGTGTGCGCTACGACCCGGAACACAAGCCGGGGGTGTCCAACCTGATGCAGATTTACGCCTCCGCCACCGGGAAAAGCTACGAGGAGATTGAGCGCGAGTTTGACGGCAAGGGCTATGGCGTGTTCAAGCCCGCAGTGGGCGAGGCGGTCATTGAGACCCTGCGGCCCATCCGGGAGGAGACGGAGCGGCTACTGGCGGACAAGGCCTATTTGGAGGGCGTATACCGCGCCGGGGCGGAGAAGGCGGCGTATATTGCCGACAGAACCTTGCGCAAGGTATATAAAAAGGTGGGCTTTTTGCCCCGCTGATGGGGATAGAGACAAAGGAGCGAAGTTTACTTGAACGGTTTTGGAAGAATTCTTGCGTCACAGGATATTTGGTATGTGCTGTTGGCGCTGGTGATCGCGGCGGTGGTTTCCTGCGCGGCCACGCCGCTGGTGAAGGTGCTGTCGGTGAAGGTGGGCGCGGTGGACGTGCCCAAGGACGCCCGGCGGATGCACGACCACCCGATCCCCCGCATGGGGGGATTGGCCATCTTCTTTGGCTTTGTGGCCGCCATGCTGCTGATGGTTCAGCTGGACACGGCGAAAAAGGGGATGCTGCTGGGCGCGGTCATCATTGTGGTGCTGGGTATCTTTGACGATATTTACGCCCTGCCCGCCAAGCCGAAGTTTTTGGTTCAGATTGCGGCGGCCCTCATTGCGGTGATGGCGGGCAACCGCATTGAGGTGCTGTCCAACCCCAACATCTTCAGCGAAAACCCCGTGTGGCAGCTGGGCGTGCTGTCCATCCCCATTACCGTGATTTGGATTGTGGCCATTACCAACGCCGTCAACCTTATCGACGGGCTGGACGGGCTGGCCTGCGGCGTGTCCACCATCAGCGCGGCCACCATGCTGGTGATTGCCCTGCTGGTGAGGGAGATGGACAGCGAGATGGACGTGGCGGTGATGATGGCGGCCCTGGCCGGGGCCTGTATAGGGTTTTTGCCTTACAATTTTAACCCCGCGAAAATTTTTATGGGGGATACCGGCGCTACCTTTTTGGGGTTCGTCATGGCCACGGTGTCGGTGAACGGGATGTTCAAGCAGTACACAATCATCTCCTTTGTGGTGCCGTTTTTGATGCTGGGCCTGCCTATTTTCGACGTGTGTTTTGCCGTGGTGCGGCGGTTGTCCCATGGGCAGAACCCGATGAAGCCGGACCGGGGGCACGTCCACCACCGGCTCATCGACATGGGCTTCTCTCAGAAGCAGGCGGTGGGGGTGCTGTATGTGATCTCGGCGATTTTGGGCTTGTCCGCCGTGGTGCTCACCGCCGGCGGCGCGGAAAAGGCCATGATCTTCCTGCTGGCCATGGCGGCGGCCGCAGTCATCGCCTGGAAGGTGTTCTTGGCCGGACCGGCGCAGGAGCGGCCCAGTGAATTGGATGCGCCGAATGAAGCACAGCCGCCGGAGGAGGAAGGGGAGAACGACCATGGGTAAGCTGAAGGTGATGACGATTTTCGGAACGCGGCCGGAGGCCATTAAAATGGCGCCACTGGTGAAGGAGCTGGAGAGCCGTCCTGAATTTGAAAGCTACTGCTGCGTTACCGCCCAGCACCGACAGATGCTGGACACCGTGCTGGATATTTTTCACATCAAGCCCCAGTTTGACCTGGACATTATGGAGGACCGACAGACCCTTTCTACGATCACCAGCAAGTGCTTGCTGGGGTTGGAGGAGGTGTTTCAGCAGGTGCGGCCGGATCTGGTGCTTGTCCACGGCGACACCTCCACTACCTTTGCCGGGGCGCTGGCAGCGTTCTATCAGCAGATCTCAGTGGGCCACGTAGAGGCCGGCCTGAGAACGGGTGACAAGTATTCTCCCTTCCCGGAGGAGATGAACCGCTCCATGGTGGGGCGGCTGGCCGATTTACATTTCTGCCCCACAGAGACCAACCGCCGAAACCTGGCGGCGGAGGGGATTGCCCGGGGCGTGTTCGTCACGGGCAATACGGTGATCGACGCGCTGGGCACCACAGTGCGCAGGGACTTTCAATTTACAACTCCGGCGCTCAATCACCTGGACTATCAGGAGAAAAAAGTCATTGTGGTGACCTGTCACCGCCGGGAGAACTACGGCGAGCCCATGGAGCAGATTATGAACGCCCTGAGGCGGTTAGCCCTGGCCTATGAGAACGAGATTGAGCTGGTTTATCCGGTGCATCTCTCCCCGGTGGTGCAGGACGCGGCTCACAGCCATTTGGATGGTCTGGACAATGTGCATTTGGTGGAGCCCCTCACCGCGGACGAGATGCACAATCTGATGGCCCGAAGCTACATGGTGATGACGGACTCCGGCGGCTTGCAGGAGGAGGCCCCCGCCCTGGGCAAGCCCGTGCTTGTCCTGCGCCGGGAGACGGAGCGGCCAGAGGCGGTGGCTGCGGGAACGGTGCGGATTGCGGGGACCGGAGAGCTGGACATTTTTGCGATGGCGTCGGAGCTGATCGACTCTCCCGCCGCCTATGCGGTGATGGCGCGTGCGGTCAACCCCTATGGAGACGGTCGGGCCTGTCGCCGGATTGCGGATGGCATCCTGTACTATTTTGGGCGGACAGACCGTCCGCCGGAAATGTTTAAAAACCGCTGATGATGCGGCAGAGGGGGAAAGGCTGTGGAGGATCGAAAGCGCACCATGCTGGCAGTGGTGATTATTGCGGTGGTGCTGTTAGCCGTGCTGTACAGCTTTTCCATCAATCTCTTTGCGGTGCCCCCGGCGCTGGAGCTGGCCGATCCCAACGCCTCCAGTAGCGTTAAGCCCAGCGGAGAGGCGCCTGACGCCAACGGTGGGATTGTGGTGGAGGTGTCCACCCAGACGGTGCAGAGCCTGATTGCGTTTTTGGCCCGTTATGAGAGCTACAGCCGCACGGTGAACGTGGAATATTATTCCGGCGGGCAGTGTGTGGGAGTGGTGAGCGCTCAGGTATGGGCGGATGGGGGCTGGACCCGCTCCGACGTGACCCTCAGCTCGGGCAGGGTGGAGCACTCCGTTGTGGGAGAGGGCCGGCTGTGGCTGTGGTATGACCAGGAGGCAAGCGTGTATGTGGGGCCGGCAGGGGAGATGTCGGCGGATTTGGCGCAGCGCCTGCCCACCTATGAGGATGTGCTGGCGCTGGACAAGAGCAGCATTACCAGCGCGGGGTATGTAGAGCGGGATGGGCTCCCCTGCGTCTATGTAGAAGCGGTGCGGCCTGAACTGGGCTATACCGAGCGGTATTGGATTTCGGAGACCAGCGGCCTGCTCATGGCGGCGGAGGCGGAAAAGGATGGGGAGCTGATCTACTCCATGTCGTCTCATGAGGTGGTCAGCCCCCTGGCGTTGGACAAAACCTCCGGCGTGTTCTCCCTGCCGGATGGCACAGAGCTTTACACGCCGGGGGCGGCGGCCTAATCCGCCGCAATCTCTTTGGCGCTGTCATCGTCACCCAGGCCCAGCAGGAGGAGCAGGCCCAGGGTGATCACCAGCTCTAAATTGTCTCCCTCCAGGTAGAGAAACAAAATGATGAGTACCAGTAAAATGTCCCCGGTATCAAAGCTTTCAAGGGAAAAATGCTTTAATACGCCGGATAACAGCTGACCCAGTCCGCCGGTAATTTCGCCGATCAGGTCGTTTTTTTGCCGGGGCGGCTCCATAGGGCGGGGCGCGGAGTGAGCGGGGCCGGAGTGCTGGCGGGGGTCGCGGCGCTGCGCCTGGGAAGGATGGCTCGAATATGTCTGAGCTGGTTCATCCAAAAGGACAAAATCGCTGTCGTCCAGGTACTGGTTATACATGGCCATCCTTCTCCTTTCGGGCGTGGAGCAGGTCCAGCCCGGAGCGGATCAGCCGGGACAGCTTGGCAATTTGAATCGCTTTATCCAGCTTGGCATACCGCTGTTCCTTGACAAACGGCCGCAGAGCGGTGAGCAGGGCGGTGCGCTTGTCGTCTTCTCCGCTGGTGAACTGCCCCATAAGGTTGGCGGCGGCGGACAGCATTTGAGGATCCAATGAGTTCAGGCCGCCCAGAAGACCGCCCAGTCCGCCCAAAGAGGGAGCTGCTGCCGAGGAGCTGGGCTGAGCCTCTGGGGAGGATGGAGGAGAGGGCGCGGGAGCGCTGGATGGCTGGCCGTCAGGCGGGGGCTCGCTGTTGGACTGCTGCGCGGCGCCGCCTGAGTTCAGCGACTGGGCCAGAGACATGATTTGCGCCATGGCCTGGGGGTTTCCCAGAATGCCCTCTAATTTTTCTTCCAATTCACTCATGGCGGCCCTCCTGATCCGTGATTGCTGCCTATTTTAGACTGTCTTTCATTTTTTGGATGAGTTTGGCCCCTTCCGGGTCCTGCATCAGTTGCCGAATGGCGTCAGTCAGTTGAGCGGCGTCTCCTTGCGCGGCCCGCTGGGCGGCGGCTTCCAGGTCGCCGGTGGTCTGACTGAGCATGGAAAAGACCCGTTGCGTTTCCGGCGCGTCCCGCAGCTTTTGCAGTTTGGCGGTGTCGCCCATCAGCTCGGCGGCCTGTTTTCCCTTTAAAATTCCCTCAAAATTTGGCATAGGACTTCCCTCCGTTCATCACCAGTATATGTGCGCGGAGGGGAATGGTGACCAGGATATAAAAATTCCCGACGCATATGCGTCGGGAATTTTAGCGTTAGGCGTGGCTGTGCCGGGTGTGGGTTTCTTCCGAACGGAAAAGCAGCGTCAGGCACCAAAGCGCCGCAAGGCCCACAACCGTGTAGATGATGCGGGCAATCCAGGTTCCGGAGCCGCCGCAGATGAAGGCCACCAAGTCGAAGTTGAACAGTCCGATGACACCCCAGTTCAATCCGCCAATGATGGACAGGGTCAGCGCAATCTTGTCTAAAAACATGGTACAAACCTCCTTTGGGGTCCTCTGCCGGTTGGCCAAAAGACCAATATCGTCATCCCAAAGGTAGTTTGCGTCAAGCCGGAATCGCTATACTGGAAAGAGCTGTGCGCTTCAGAAAAAATTACAAATAAACGGTTATTCCGCGGCAACTGTTCGGCTGGTGGGAATAATGCAGACGTAGCTTTTGCCCCGGCCCAGGGACAGGGGAGAGCCATCCTGATTGAAGTAGCGCAGCTGCTGATTGGCAGAGCCCTTTTCCCAGGTGATGGGAACCATTTTTCCGCCGCAGGCAAACCAGCCGCTGCCTGAGGTGAGGTTCACGTTGACGCGCCCCGCGTCGTCCACCACAGTACAGACGGTCTGCAGGACCAGCAGGTTGGTGACGGCAACCTGAGAACCGTCGTTGCCGTCGATGTAGGGTGCGCCGTATTCCTCTACCTCATACAGACCGGTGGCTTCGTTGTAGTAGAACACGCCAGTTTTATAGTTGGAAAAGGGGACGGTGACTGTGAGCGCGCTCTGGCCGCCGGCGGGGGCGCCATCGTCGGCAAAGGTCATTTCGTACTGATAGCCATCGGCGTGGAGGGTCCGGTTTTCCTTCGTGAGCATGGCGGTGATGGCCTCGCCGGAGGTCAGCAGAGAGTGCTCGTAGGCGTAGTGATGGCCTTCGATACGGTCGCGGTCCCGCCAAAACATCCCAGAATCTGCGCCGGAGTAGTAGCCGTTGACCCCGTCCACGGTGAACAGGCCTTGTCGGCTTTTGGTGTCGTAGAACTCAGGGCTGCCGCCGGCGTGGATGTATACCGCGTCGTGCCCCTGGGCCAGCTCCCAGTAATACTGCCGCGCAGAGCGGACCGAACCGATGAGGCCCAGCTCGCCGGGCTGCTGATACAGGGCCAGCATTCGGGTGATGCCGCCCTCGGCCAGAACCTCGTAAATGATATCAGCCTGACTGTTTCCCTGCTGGGGCAGAGCGTCCCGCAGATTGTTGAGCATAACGGCGACCGGGCGGGAACCGGACAAATCCTCCTCGCAGGGCAGGCCGGTCAGCGGATGATAAAAGGCGGGTTCCGGGGTGGGCGTGGGAGTGGGAGGCGGGGTTTCCGGCGGCGTTGAGACAATGGTTTCCGACGGCTCGGCAGACGGATTGTCATTTGCCGAGCCGCAGGCAGGTAAAAGCAGGAGTAGCATAGCACAGAGCAGACAGGTAATACGTTTCATGATTGGCGCCTCCTAAAGAAATTGCTTCATCACATTATACCAATTTTGTCGATGTTTGTAAATGGAAGATTGTGCTGACGCAAATTATGCCGGCCGCCCTTGCGAGCGTGCCGTTTGGGGAGAGGGGCCGGTTTGCGCAGGAACTGCTTGCTATCGGCGGAGCGATCTGTTATAATGAAACACACTATAGTGAAAAGGAGTTGTGGAGCTGCGTATGGACGCTTCTGTGCCCATATTCCGGCAAACGCTGGTCCCGCTGGGGCTGGATGTTCCTCCGGCGGGGGAGACTGATTTTGAATCGCTGGTGATGAAATATAAGGTCCAGCTTCAGCCGGGACAAGGACCGACTCATATTGCTGGGATGACGGCCATGGCGGAGTGCCGCGCGGCCCTGATCGCCGCCCAGGAAGCCGCCTGCGGCCCGGTGTGGGTGAGCTGGGCTTGCAGCGAGGAGGGGGAGTCCGCCACCCGCGTGCATATGCTGGCCGCCCTGTTCGTGGCAGAGGGAATGGGGGCGGCGGCCTTCGGCCTGGAATGTCCGGAGGAGCGGGCAGGGCAGCTGCTGGGCGAGCTTGCTGAAAATGCCCGTATTCCCCTGTATTATGTGGGGGAGAAGGGGGCGGTAGGCTATCCGTATGCGCCGTCCGCCAAGGATCCGGACGTGATTCCCTGCGCCACCGGCACGGCGCCCTGCTTTGTTACGCGGACCATTGACGTGGGCGAGGAGCTGAAATGCGGGCCTGATCTTCTGGAAGATATCATTGCCGCAGAGGATGACCCGGTGGGAGCGGTGAAGATAGCCATTCACGAGCAGGATGACGTGGAAATTTTTGCGGAACACCAGTATGCCGTGGGAAAGGCACTGTGTCTTTGGTCCGATGTGCCGGAGCTGCTGGAGGGGGCTCTGCGGGTGTATCAGGGCCGCGCCCTCTATGATGGGACGGGCCGGTTGGAGCCGGAGGAATTGGACAGGTTGAGCCGGTTGTATGGGCTGATTGTTCTGTGAGAAAGGGGACGGCTAAGTGATCTTATCCATAGATGAGGTAAACGATATTTTGGATCGGGTTTATGAGGAGTTTCCAGAGGAGCTGTTTCAGGAGCTGAACGGAGGAGTGCTTCTGTTGGAGGAGGCCATGCCGGACCCTGAGCTGGGCGAGAACGTCTATATGATGGGCGAATACTGCGTGGACGAGATGGGCCGGTATATCAATATCTATTATGGCTCGTTTGCCGCGCTGCTGTTTGACGAGCCCAGGAGAGTGTGGGAGGACGAACTGCGCATCACACTGCGCCACGAGCTGACGCACCATGTGGAGGGTCTGGCGGGAGAGCGCAGCTTGGAATATAAGGACTCCGCGCAGCTGGACGCCATGCGCCGGGGTGAGGATTGGCCGCCGGAGGAAACATAGAAAGGAAGATGAAAATGGAGACAATTCAGTATATTCCCCAGGGGGTTTGCTCCAAAAAAATGGAGATTGACGTGGAGGAGGGCGTGATCCAGGCCGTTCGTGTGTTGGGAGGCTGTTCCGGGAATCTCCAGGGGATTTGCTCCTTGCTGAAGGGGATGCCAGTGGAGGATGCCATCGCCCGGCTGGACGGAATACACTGTGGACCGAAGTCCACCTCCTGCCCGGATCAGCTGGCCCAGGCGCTAAAGACGATTCATTGAGAGCCCCGTCCGCTGGACGTAAATTAAAAAAGGGAGTGTGCCGCTATGATTTTCTCATCTGTTAATGCGTTGGAGTGCCCCTGCAAGTATCCCCCCGCCATTCAGACCGCTTTGGATTGGATTGCGGGACATGACGTGGCCCATATGGAGGCCGGAACCTATGAGATTCAGGGAAAAGATTTGTATGTGATGATTCAGGACATCACCACCCAGTCCGCCGAGGTCCGCCGCCCGGAACGCCACAACGACTATTTGGATATTCAATACATCGTCTCCGGCGTGGAGCGAATGGGTTACGTGCCCTACACCGGAAAGGAGACAGTGCTGGAGGACCCGGAGGGGAAGGACGTCACATTCTATCAGAATCTGGAGGGTGAGACCTTTGTGGATGTCGCCGCCGGATGCTACTGTATTTTCTTCTCCAACGACATCCACCGCCCTGGCTGCGCCGCCGGAGAGCCCGGAAGCGTGCGCAAGGTCGTGGTCAAAATGAAGCAGAGCCTCGTGTGATACAGACGCTGAGACCGTCCGGCTATGCCGGACGGTCTTTTTATTTTGGACAGGGAAAGGGACCCTCTGCTGGAAATTATTTAGATCGGAAGAGCACACGTCTGAACTCCAGTCACACAGTGATCTCGTATGCCG
>OFFI01000157.1_pt1 | contig 57311 bp, 60 predicted proteins | sample 1521351 | NCBI WGS metagenome assembly OFFI01 (sample SAMEA3504119, study PRJEB24116) | mouse gut metagenome | biome: mouse gut; feature: mouse-associated habitat; material: faeces | place: Denmark | collected 2011
GCGGGGACGGCATTTTATTTTCTTCGCGGTCAACATGCCGCAAAGTTAGGGAGGAATCGGAGGGAGAGGAAGTCTGTTTCTATTTTTGATGGAGGAATGGATTTCGGACGGGTCAGACAGGGTCGGACCTGTCAGACAGAGTCGGACGGGGCGGACAAGGTCGGACGGAGCGGATTGGAGTGGGATTAACTTTGCCGGAGGGAATAAACAAACCGGGCATGCAACGATTTGCATGCCCGGTTATATAAAGTCTAAGTTAAGATTACTTGTTAAGACGGAATGTGATAGGAACGTGGTACCATACGTTTACGGCATGGCCGTTCATCTTACCGGGGGTAAATTTCTTCTTCAGGGCACGGACAGCTCTTTGAGCTTCCTTGTCGAGATCGGGGTCTTTACCACGGGCCACCTTAACTTCACCGATCGAACCATTCTTGGTAACGACGAATGAAACGGTAACCTTACCCTCAACGCCGTTTTCAGCGGCAACAGGAGGATAAACGAGGTTCTTGTGGATATCAGCAAGGAGGGCGCCTTCGCCACCGGGGTAAACCGGCATCTGCTCTACAGAGGTGAACACCTTGTTGTCATCCGGCTTCTCAACCTTCGGGGGTTCAGGTTTAACTTCTTCAACAACCACAACGTTCTTGTGTTCCTGAGCATCGATGATGTTATCGACACCACGGTCCTCGTTGACAGCACCTACTGCGGTGTCGTCTTCCTTAAGTTCGTCCTGGTTCTTGATCTGCTCAGTCACCTTATCGTCTTCCATGATGGCGATTTCGGTAAGTTTCACAGTGTTGAGAAGGTCTTCCTTGATAACTTCAGGTTCAGGTTCTTCATATTTCTGCTGCTCCTCTTCCATTTCTTCCTCTTCCTCTTCAGCTTCAGTTGCCATTTCAACGAGAGCCTGTTCGTTCTCGTCTTCAGGACGGGCTTCGGCAGCAGCGATCACAGTATTGACAACAATACCGAGAATAGCTACGACAGCAAGGATAAGAATGATGACGAGCATAGCACGGTTATGACGTTTCACGGAGTTGGAGCGCATCACGTAGGCTCCGTACTCCTTGTTTTTGCCTTCAAAGACAAGGTCGCGCCATTCTTTTGATGAAAGATCTACATCTTTTGCCATTTCTGTTCAAATTTAACGGTTAAACATATAATCTATCATCATTTCTTCTTACCGTGGCGAGCCACATAGTCGATAACCATGAGCGAGTCAATGTTATTCATGTTATCAATCTGATAACGTGAAATCTGATTGATCTGCATTTCATCAAGGGCGCTGATAAGGCTTTCCCAAGATGCCTGGGGTGTAGCTTTGATCACAACAACCGGGCGAGTCAGAGTAGAGTCGTTACGGATCTCCTTTGCACGAGCCTGATAGATGCTGTCGTTAAGATCTTTGTTTGACGAGAATTTCTTGTCGCGCCAGTCTTTCTTAAGGACTTCGATCTTTTCAAGAACCTTAGTGTTGCGGTCATGGAGGATTTTGCGGATACCACGCTGGAGATTGCCTTCGTTACCGAGGAAAGCCTCACGCTGCAGTTTGTTAGAGGTCAGAAGACCGCTGGCAGCGTCGATAGTCTCGTTGGTAACTTCAGGTTTACCTTCATAGTAGTAAACGATATTCAGGGGTTTGCCATTCTCGTCCATCTTGATTTTACCGTTTTCATCGCGCTCGGTATCAACGATGAGAGTGATGGCCTCAGATTCTTTAGCTTGGTTCATCTCCGTCTGGTCAACCTTCTCATTAGTAGGGAGGGTGATCTGAAGAGTCTGCGACTTAATCATCGTGGTACAAAGCATAAAGAATGTAATCAAAAGCATGTTCATATCCACCATGGGCGTGAAGTCCACATGGATAGGAATTTTCTTCTGGGCGCCTTTTTTCTTTTTGCCGCCCTTGTCTGATTGTTCTATCTGTGCCATAATGATTAATCCTGTTCGGTTTTAAGTGCAGTCATCAAGCTGAAACGGTTCATCTTGAGTGTCTGGAGGTTATCAAGCACGTTGTGAACGGTTTCGTAGGGGGTATCCTTGTCGGCCTTAACGGCGATACCTTCACCCTTCTTCATCTGGCTCTGGAGGTTTTCGTTGCCGGCAGAATAGATGGCACGCATCCAGATCTGGAATTCGTTGGGTTTGGTAAGGTCTTTGTTGTCGTCCAAAGGAATACCGACTCCGGGGTTGTTCATGTCAGAGATGTACTTGTCCTGTTCGGTTTGCGACATATTCAAGAACTTCTTCATGTCTTTCATCGGAACGCCGAAAGTACCAATCTTAGAGAAAGTCTCAACTTCAGCTTCGGTGAGGTTGACTTTCTTTGAGTGGTTCTTATTGTATTCGGCAACGGCATTCTTGATCACTTCCTTGCGAATAGGCTCGGTAGCCCATTCACCGCCTGCAACGTTGGGATCGGCCTCACCTGCAACAGAGATGAAAACTTTACCCTCGGGGCTGACGAGAATAGAAGCCAAGTTGGCCGTGGGTACCTTAGTTTCAGAAACAGAAGACGGTGTAAGCACGGTCACGGGCTCTTTCTGAAGGAAGGTAGAAGTCAACATGAAGAAAGTAAGCAAAAGAACAGTTACGTCACTCATCGCGGTCATGTCGATGAGGGTACTTTTCTTTTTGATTTTTACTTTTCCCATATTACTTATTTAATAAGGTGTTTGAATTATTAACTGTAATAGGGGATTAGTGGGTAGCTGCGAATGTCTGAACAATCGAGAAACCGATTTCGTCGATAGCGTAAGTAAGGTTATCGATTTTGTTGGTGTAGAAGTTGTAGGAGATAACAGCGAACGCACCGGTTGCGATACCGAAGGCGGTGTTGATAAGGGCCTCAGAGATACCGGTTGAAAGTTCGGTTGAATCAGGAGCACCTGACTGAGCAAGAGCCTGGAATGATTTGATCATACCCATCACAGTTCCGAGAAGACCGACGAGAGTACCGAGGGTTGTCATGGTAGCGACGATGGGGAGGTTCTGCTGAAGAGCAGGCATTTCGAGAGCGGTAGCTTCTTCAACTTCTTTCTGAAGAGTAGCGACTTTCTGTTCTTTTGTAAGAACTGTGTTCTTGTCCATTTCTTCGTAGCGAACGAGAGCGGCAGAAACGACAGCAGCTACAGAACCCTGCTGCTTAGCGCAGAGAGCTTTAGCGCCGGCGATGTCATTTTTCTGCAGGCAAGCTTTAACACCAGCGACGAATTTGGTGATGTTACCTTTACCTTTAGCAGTCTTCATTGCGATGTAACGTTCAACAGAAAGAACGATAACGGTCAAGAAAAGAGTCTGGAGGACAGGCACGATGAAACCGCCTTTGTAGATAGTTCCCCAGATATCCTTGGGATGACCTTCTTCGAAGTGAATGTCAGCGCCGAACCAGAAGATAAAGAGGCAAACGGCTACAACAAAGCAAGCGATGATAACCAAGAAGGCATTCTTGATACCAGAAACATTGCTACCGGTTTTTGCAGCGTTCTTTACGGCAGGTTTAGCCTGAGGCTGCTGAGTGGGCTTTTGAGCTTCCATAATAGATAATTACTAAATTTTGATGATTTAAGTTGGTTAATATTTAATTTATTAAGATGTTTATCAGCATTTTAAAGTAATCAGAAGCCTCGCAATGTCATTTTCATGGTATTTCAAAGGCTCATACCCTCTTCCAAAATGCAAGAAGAACTACGCAAAATTATTGATTAATTTCTCAACTTCCAAACTTTTTCTTTAAAAATTCGCTATTTTTCGACGCTCAAACGAGCTTTTGCAAAGGAATAAAATTTCAATATATATTTAACGGAACTTTTTGTGAATATATGCGAAAATTTCAAAAAATTATCAATAACTTTGCATACTGATAATTATCATGAATTACAAATTCAAGCATTAAGATATGTGCAAGATAATAAAACTGCGTCGCGGTCTTGACATGAACCTGAAGGGCGGTCTTTCGGCCGGCTCTCCGGTGACTGAAACCAAGGCATCGCTTGTAGCTGTCATTCCAGACGACTTTCCCGGTTTTGTTCCGAAACTCAGCGTTCATGAGGGAGATGAGGTTGAATGCGGCTCCGAGCTGCTTCATGACAAGAACTGCGAAGAGATCAAACTTGTGTCGCCCGTCAGTGGCAAAGTGAAGGAAATAGTGCGCGGTGAGCGCCGCAAAATCCTGAGAGTCATAGTGGAAGCCGATCCCTCCGGGAATAATTCAAAAGCATTTGACGTTTCGGGCATCGACAAAAAGGAAAACTTAACAGAAGTGCTGATGAAGTCGGGTCTGTGGGCAATGATGAGGCAACGCCCCTACGATATTATCCCCAGCCCCGGAACCACGCCTGTCAATATTTTCATCAGTGCGTTCGACTCTTCGCCACTCGCACCGACACTTGCAGACTCGGTCAAAAGAAAAGATCGGGAAATCGCCGAGGGAATCAGAGCCCTTGCAAGACTGACATCGGGAAAAGTATATGTTTCCACACGTCAGGGAGAGGAATGTCCGCTTCCGGAAGAGGCAACACATATTATAATAGAAGGGCCTCATCCCGCCGGCAACGCCGGAGTGCAGGCTGCCAACATAGCTCCGGTCAACAAAGGTGAAACGATCTGGACTCTCGACATTGTCACGGCTGCACGCATAGGAACGCTCCTGACATCGGGAAAGGCAGACTGGAGCACCGAGGTCGCACTGGTGGGTTCAGACGTCAAAACGCCTAAAACCGTAAAGACAGCCGTCGGATGCCGGATCAAAGATATTGTCAAAGACGACATAAAGACTTCAGACCATCATCTCCGAATTATCTCGGGCAATGTCCTGACAGGAACTGCAGAAACGGCCGACGGATTCCTTCACTATCCCTACCGTCAGGTAACAGTCATTCCGGAAGGCGACGATGTCGATGAATTCATGGGCTGGGCCTCGATGAGTCCGGAGAAGATGAGTGTCAGCCACTCGTTCCTGTCAAGCTTCATGAAGAAAAAGAAATTCGCGCCCGATGCACGACTTCACGGAGGACGACGAGCCATGATCATGTCGGAACAATATGACAAGGTCATGCCGATGGATATCCTACCTGAATATCTTGTCAAGGCAATTCTGGCAAAAGACATAGACCAGATGGAAAAGCTCGGTATCTATGAAGTGGCTCCCGAAGATTTCGCGCTCTGCGAATATATCGATCCCTCGAAACTCGAGCTTCAGAAAATCGTCAGGGAAGGTCTTGACTATCTGAGAAAAGAACTTGAATAAACAAATCAGAAACAGCTTGCAATGCTACGTAAATATCTTGATAAAATAAAGCCCAACTTCGAACCGGAAGGCAAATTCCACGCATTCCGGTCGGTCTATGACGGGTTCGAGACATTTCTCTACACCCCGCGATCGACATCAAAATCAGGCTCGCATGTCCATGACAGTCTCGATTCCAAGCGCGTGATGATCATAGTCGTGGCGGCCCTCGTCCCGTGTCTGCTTTTCGGGATGTATAACACCGGCTATCAGAACTTCCTCGGCTCCGGCATCACAGACATGAATTTCTGGAAAATCATGCTTTATGGTTTTCTTGCCATTCTTCCGAAGATAATCGTGACCTACGCCGTGGGGCTCGGAATCGAATTCATCGTAGCCCAATGGCGCGGAGAAGAGATTCAGGAAGGATTTCTCGTTACCGGCATCCTGGTGCCACTTATCTGCCCCGTGACCACCCCACTCTGGATGATGGCCGTGGCCACAGCTTTTTCAGTCATCTTTGTCAAGGAGGTGTTTGGAGGAACAGGCTATAACATTTTCAATGTCGCACTGGTGACACGCGCCGTCCTTTTCTTCGGCTATCCGGCGCAGATGAGCGGTGACCGCGCATTCATTTCGGCCGATCCGATCTGCGGCATAGGAGGGCACGTTACTTACAGCGATGCATTTACCGGGGCTACCCCCCTCGGACAGATTGCCAACGGAGCTGACTACGTGACCGACGCAGCCGGCCATATTCTTTCAACCTGGGACGCTTTTCTGGGACTGTATCCCGGCTCGTTCGGAGAGACATCGACACTCTGTGTACTGATAGGCGGCCTGCTTCTCCTCCTGACCGGAATAGCAAGCTGGAAAATCATGTTCTCGGTCTTCGCCGGAGGACTCGCGATGGGCTGGATCGCATATACCTTCCAGTCTCCAATATATCCCGGATCACATATTCTTCCGATAGACCAGCTCGTTTATGGAGGCTTCGCGTTTGCAGCCGTATTCATGGCCACAGACCCGGTGACAGCAGCCCGAACAGGCATCGGCAAATATATATACGGATTTCTGGTGGGTGTCATCGCGGTGATTATCCGTGTCTATAACAACGGATATCCTGAAGGTGCAATGCTCGCAGTGCTGCTAATGAACGCTCTCGCACCGCTGATCGACTATTGTGTGGTTCAGGCCAATATCTCGCGCCGCATGCGCAGACTCCGCGCCGGCGAATAACTAAAACAGAATAACGAAGATTGAATCATGAATAAGCAAAGCAACGTTTATACAACGGTCTATATCATAATCCTCGTGCTTGTGGTAGGGACGGCGCTTGCCTCGACAGCGCTCGCCCTCAGGCCCAAACAGCAGGAAAACATCGATGCCGACAAAATGCGACAGATTCTCGCGGCGGTCCACATCACCCCCGAGAAGAACGGAATAGTCGAGGACTTCAACCGCTACATCGTGGAACAGAAAGTAGTCAATTCAGCCGGCGAGACAATTGAAGGCAATGCCTTTACAATCAACATGCCCGAGCAGATCAAGCTTCCCGCCGACAAGCGCAGCCTTCCGGTATTCGTCTGCAAAATGCAGGGGGGAGAAATCAAATATATCCTGCCGGCCTACGGAGCTGGCCTCTGGGGACCGATCTGGGGATATATCGCCATAGACAGCGACGGATCAACCGTCTATGGGGCATATTTCGCACATCAGGGCGAGACTCCGGGACTCGGAGCTGAAATCGAAAAGCCCGCGTTTACGGATCAGTTCAATTCAAGTCTCCATCTTTTCAAGGACGGGAAGTTCATGCCTATCGAGGTTGTCAAAGGCGGCATAGCCCCCGCATCAGGAGCTGATTACGTTAACGGCATCTCGGGAGGCACCATAACAAGCAAAGGCGTGGGAACCATGCTTGACAACTGCCTGACGCCCTACAAGTTATTTCTTGAACAACTTAGCAAATAAAGGAAGCCATGGCTGAAAAAATAAATAATAAAAACGTATTATTCAATCCGTTCTCTAAGAACAATCCGGTGATTGTTCAGGTATTGGGCATCTGCTCCGTGCTTGCTGTCACGGTCAAGCTTGAACCGGCAATAGTCATGGGTATTTCCGTGATCGCCGTCCTCGCATTTTCCAATGTCATAATCTCACTCATCCGCAACACGATCCCGACCAACATCCGCATCATCGTTCAGCTCGTGGTTGTAGCCGGTCTCGTCGCGATAGTGGATCAGCTGCTCAAAGCCTATACCTACGATGTCAGCAAGCAGCTTTCAGTATTCATCGGACTTATCATTACGAACTGTATTCTCATGGGGCGCCTCGAAGCGTTCGCCATGGCCAACAAACCGTGGCCATCGTTTCTCGACGGAATCGGCAACGGAATCGGCTATACGATAATCCTGATCATCGTGGGCTTTTTCCGCGAATTGCTCGGAAGCGGCACACTTCTCGGATTTCAGGTTGTGCCGCAATGGTGCTATGATCACGGATATGTCAACAACGGCCTGATGATCCTTCCACCTATGGCTCTCATAGTCGTGGCGTGCATCATCTGGGTACACAGACTTTACAACAAGGATCTCCAGGAAGAGTGATTTTTCAGAAGACTCAGAAATTAAAACGCAAGAAAGATGGAAAATCTAAATCTATTCATACGCTCGATATTTGTCGATAACATGATTTTCGCCTATTTCTTAGGCATGTGTTCGTTTCTGGCAGTATCGAAAAACGTAAAAACCGCATTCGGTCTCGGCATAGCCGTCACGTTCATGCTTGTGGTGACACTGCCGATAAACTACCTGCTCAACACTTACGTGCTTTCCGCCGGCGCCCTGACGTGGCTCGGGCCGGAATATGCCGATGTCGATCTGAGCTTCCTCTCGCTGATAATGTTCATCGCCGTGATTGCGTCGATGACGCAGCTCGTGGAGATGGCCGTGGAGAAATTCTCTCCGGCACTCTATGCGTCGCTCGGCATTTTCCTGCCGCTCATCGCCGTTAACTGCGCTATTCTCGGCGGTTCGCTTTTCATGCAGCAGAGAGAATTTTCCAGCATATTCACCGCCGTCTGCGCCGGTGGCGGATGGGGTCTCGGATGGCTGCTCGCAATAACGGCCATCGCCGCCATACGCGAACGTCTGGCCACGTACTCCAATATCCCCAAGCCATTGCGCGGCATCGGCATCACATTTATCCTCACGGCCCTCATGGGCATCGCATTCATGAGTTTCCTGGGAATCAAACTATAAGTTTACTATTATGACTTTTCTGCTCATACTTTTATCTCAGGCCTCGCTGACCATCATGTCGGGCGTAGGCATATTCCTGATCATCACCCTGTTACTCGTGGCCGTGCTGCTACTTGCCAAGAAGTATCTGGTCCACACGGGAAAAGTTACGATAAATATCAACGGCGACACCAACGTAGAAGCCGATTCAGGGAAATCGCTTCTTTCCACGATGGCCGACAACGACGTTTTCCTTCCTTCAGCCTGCGGAGGAAAAGGGAGCTGCGGACAATGCCGAGTGCAGGTGCTTGAAGGCGGAGGCAACATCCTTCCCACCGAAGCCGTGCATTTCACCCGCAAACAGATCAAAGACAACTGGCGTCTTGCCTGTCAGGTCAAGGTCAAGGAGGATATGAAGCTTGCCGTCCCGGCTTCTGTCCTCGACGTGAAGGAATGGGAATGTACAGTTGTCTCCAACAAGAATGTGGCTACCTTCATAAAGGAATTCATAGTAGCTCTGCCCGAAGGGGCCCACATGGATTTTATCCCGGGTTCATACGCCCAGATAAAGATTCCGCCCTATACGATGGACTATGACAAAGATATCGACAAGGATTCAATCGGCGCGGAATATCTGCCGGCATGGGAGAAATTCGGATTGTTCGGGCTTAAATGCAAGAATGAGGAAGCGACTGTCCGTGCATATTCCATGGCCAACTATCCTGCCGAAGGCGACCGCTTCATGTTGACCGTTAGAATCGCCACACCTCCTTTCAAGCCGAAACCCGAGGTTGGATTTCAGGATGTTATGCCCGGTATCGCATCCAGCTACATCTTTACCCTCAAACCAGGCGACAAGGTGTTGATGAGCGGTCCTTACGGAGACTTCCATCCCATTTTCGACTCGAAGAAGGAAATGATGTGGATAGGCGGCGGTGCAGGTATGGCCCCTCTACGCGCCCAGATCATGCACATGACCAAGACCCTGAACACCCGCGACCGCGAAATGCATTATTTCTACGGTGCACGCGCGCTTAACGAAGTGTTCTATCTCGATGACTTCCTGAATCTGGAGAAAGAATTCCCGAACTTCCATTTCCATCTGGCTCTTGACCGTCCCGATCCCGCAGCCGACAAGGCCGGAGTGAAATATACTCCGGGCTTTGTGCATCAGGTAATCTATGACACTTACCTAAAGAACCACGAAAATCCGGAAGATATAGAATATTATATGTGCGGCCCCGGCCCCATGAGCAAAGCCGTAACCTCAATGCTCGACTCACTCGGCGTAGAACCGGAAAACATCCACTACGACAATTTCGGAGGCTAAACTGTCATTTGACTCCCCTACCCTATCAGGCTCCGGTGGCAGCATTTCGATGCTTCATCGGAGCTTTCTTTATCCCAAAGATGGCGTTGAGGAAAAAGCAGCCAATCCTCATGCTGATTATCAGGTAGTTGCAAACAAAAAAGAGGACATAATAATGCCTCGAAAATTTGGGATGGAAGTCAAGTCCGTTATAATTTTGCAGCAAAACAAAATTATTTACCAACCATTAAACCTACAGACAAATGAAAAAGTCGATCATCACTCTTCTCCTTCTCATCATCATTCCGTTCATTGCCTCAGCAGCCGACCCTACACCGAAGTTCAAAAGACTCAACAATTTCGGTAACAGTACGACCATTGTCCTCAGCTATCCTGAAACCGTAAAATCAATGTCAAAGGCTGTATTTACCAACGACGGAAAAAACTATGAGGCGAAATCCGTCAAATCCCAGGGTGAGAAAGACGGCACATCAAAAATAACTCTAAAATTCAAAAGACTGACCTATTTCAACAGCTGTTATGTGAAAATAGCCATAAACGGCAAAGAATACATGATACCGACAGGAAGTGCCGGAATCAAAATAGACCAATCTTCCACAAGCCGAAATAATAACGGCAAAACGGAATGATACATCCCAAGGGATTCTGAAAACCATAAAGAAACCGGGATGAAAATCATTCAACTTTCTATAATCCTGATCTGTTTATGCTCTTGCTTCGACGCACGGGGTGACAACCGAGTCGTAAAGATCTCGGCCGACACTGCGGTTGCTTCGGAGCAGGAACTGTTTTTCATTTTCGACGGACTGGCAATGGCCCATGACCGGACAACTGTGGATTTCACCATCAGAAGCGTAAACTTACCATTTGAGTTGTATAAAGTCGAATTCATGACTGGTGATTCGGTTCTATCTACCATAGAGCCTTTTGTATTTAAGGTAGATGAGGCTGAGTCTGCAGGTCACACGACGGAATGGAAGGCCACGGCCGAGTTTCCGCCACTTTCATACTATGACACAACTGACAGGCTTGTCGTAGAGACAGATCTCGGAAGATTTGAAATTTTCACATCGCGTGAAGCTATATTGCTGAACGAGACAGAATCCGAGAAATCCAGAATAAAAAAATGGACTGTCGCCTCCATTATCTGTGTTTCTGTCATAGGGCTGATTGTCATATTCATCTATAGCAGACGTCTCAGGAAACGTGAGGACCAGATGAAAGAGATGGCGGCGTTGTCAGACGAGTACCGGCGCCACGCATGTGAATTGCAGACGAAAGTCAACGACCTTTACGGCGAACGCATGTCAACCCTCAACATGCTGTGCAACGAATATTTTGAACGGAGCGCTTCGGAAAAACTGCGCCTGTCACTTTACAACAGAATCGAGAACCATATACTCGAAATGAAAAGTCCGGAAGCGGTCAATGCGTTGGAGAACATCGTTAACCGTTATCTCGACAATATCATTTCCAGGCTGAGAAAACAATTGCCGTCACTGACACGCAACGATCTCACCTTTATGACCTATCTCTATGCCGGTTTCTCTCCGAGAGCAGTCAGCATTTTATGCGATATCAAAATAAAGAATTTCTATAACCGCCGGTCACGACTGAAAGAGAAGATCGCGGCTTCCGACGCACCTGATAAAGAATTTTTTATCGGGAAAATGTGATCAGATCTTCAATGAAAAAAGATCGCAGGCATTCTTTGTTGTCGCTTCGGCAACAGATTCCGTCTTCACGCCAAGAGCATCGCCGACATAAGAAGCTACATGAGGCAAGAAGGAACTCTCGTTGCGTTTGCCGCGATGAGGCACAGGCGCAAGATAAGGGGAATCTGTCTCGAGCAGAATTCGGTCAAGGCCTATCGACGGTAAGACGTCACGCAGACGGGAATTTTTGAATGTCACGATTCCGTTGATTCCGAAATAAAAGTCTCCGACTCTGCGCACAGCTTCTATATCTTCCTCCGTACCGCCAAAACTATGCATTACTCCGGGCATAAGATCCGAAGGACAATCCCGCATTACTCCCTGAAGGACCTCGAGTGTCTGTGGAAGAGCCTCTCGACAATGGATAATCACCGGCAGTCTCAATTCGAAAGCCCGTCGCACCTGCGCTTCGAACATCTGCATCTGCTGTTCTTCGTAAGTTCTGTCCCAGTACAGATCCATTCCGATCTCCCCTACTGCGACAAAACCACTCCCGTCGGCAATCAGTTCCATGATATGAGCAAGATCCTCGCGCCACGACGGTCCTACTTCCGTGGGGTGAAAACCCATGGCGACGGATGTCATCTCCGGACGTAAATCATGCAGTCTGCGCATAGGTTCAACCGTGGTAAAATCCACATTCGGTAAGATCAGATGTCCTACCCCGGTTGCCTTAGCGCGATCAACGGCTTTTTCAGACCCGTCGGGGCAATCCTCTGAAACAAAATCCGGAAGATAGAGATGGGTGTGGGTATCGATCAGCATGATGTCGTTCAATAATTTCTGGAGCGGGACTGTTCGGCAAGCCTCACAAAGAAGTTCCGCGCCGCAGGAGTTATCCTGACACCGTCAAGAAGAGCGACAGCAGCATCCACGTATGTATCTATCAGAGACTGACATCTCTGCGGCAGCCCGAGCAGGTCATATACTTCCCTGACTCTTTCTATTTTAACCGCCGGCTCTGACGGACGGACTATCTCTTCGGCAAGAACGCCCGATTTGTCCTCGGCCATGGCATTTATCAATAACCATGTCTTCTTATCATTAAGGATATCTCCGCCTATTTCCTTACCGAAAACAATAGGATCGCCATAGGTGTCAAGGAGATCATCTCTCAATTGAAAGGCAAGTCCGAGACGTTCGCCATAGCTGTACATAGCTTCGACTGACTTCTTATCGGCACCTGCCATGACAGCTCCGAGAGCGCACGCACACCCGAGAAGGACGGCTGTCTTCAAGCGAATCATATTCAGGTAATCATCGACACTGACATCCCTGTCAGTCTCAAAATCCATGTCATATTGCTGGCCTTCATATATCTGCATGGCCGTGCGCTGCATAAGGGCCGTGACATTGCGAAGCTGTGAATCACTGCATCCTATGCCGGAAATCATACCCGAAAGGGTCAGCATGGCGTCTCCCGAAAGGATTGCCGTCCGCTCATCCCATTTTTTATGAACCGTCGGACGTCCGCGACGCATGTCTGCGCGGTCCATCACATCATCGTGAAGCAACGTGAAGTTATGGAACATTTCAATGGCTACCGCCTGATTGACGGAAGTTTCCACAGGAGCCCCGAAAGCCTCACATGAAGCAAGAACAAGGACAGGACGCAGGCGCTTTCCGCCTCCATCAAGAATATATCTGATAGGTTCATAGAGACCCGAAGGTTCCGAGGGATAGTCCAGATCCTTCAGCGCCTGCTCGACAATGGAGAGATATTCACTGAGAGTATGCATATATTATACAGTTAGATCTTGTTTAATAATAAATGTTATTGACAGGGCTGACAGTCGTCGAGGAGATTTCTGTCTGCGATAAGGAAATTACGGGGGCCATGATGACCGCAGAGCAGACGGGAAGATTCCGGGGAGTGGCCGTCGGGAGCATTTCTTTTTAAATTAGTCAAATTAACAAGCTCTTATTATGAACGGGGACAAAGTTACTAATTTTTCGCGCCATAAGCAACATCACAGTTAAGGAGTAAGCGCTGATTCATGTTGCACGCCACATTTCAAATTATTATTTTTGTCATTGCTGCAACTTTTCACCCCCTCCACAACGTCAAAAGAACAGAAACCAATAAAGCCAAAGATATGAAACTTCGATTAAAAATTTTCACTCTTATTTCGGTACTTACATTATTCTTCTGCACACCGGGCGCCATGGCCCGTCACGGGAAAGCTCTCGAAGTCGCCCGAGAGATTAAAGAACAGACGGACCGTTCGGTTGACAGCCTGCAATCCACAATCGGCTCCCTGAACACCGACAGCCTCGGGGAAAAGGTCATATATGAGGCCCCGGCAGACAAGGATACCGATGATGATAATGATGACAGCGCTCTGTTCAGCGCAGCATTGCTCATTCCGATAATCGCCATTATCTTCGGGACGGCTATCCCGGCGGCCACACTTGTGTTGATAGTTTTCTTCATCTGTCAGTCAAGCCGACAGAAAGCGCGCGACAAGAACGACGTCATACGCCGTGCGGTTGAAGCACACTATCCTCTTCCTCCGGGCTTTTACAAAAGTGACGCTCCCCTTTACAGACTGCAGTCAGGCATCGTCTGGATCGGCTGGGGATTAGGCATCACGCTGCTCTACATATTCGGACTTGGCACAATATGGCTTCCTCTCGGACTTATACTATCATTCATAGGGCTATCGCGTCTGGCCGTCTATTTCGTGACTCGCAGGGACTGGGAGAAAAAAGACATATCGGAACCGAACAGTGATGCTGAGCAAAATTGAAGAAATATCGCTCATTGCCAAATGCGTGGCCGGCGATGACCGCGCATTTGAAAAGCTTGTCAACGAACATGGCCCCGCTGTCAGGAATTTCCTGTTCCGACTGACACTCGGCGATGCAGCGCTGGCCGATGACCTCGCACAGGAAACGTTCCTGAAGGCTTATTCCGGCCTCCATCTTTTCCACGCGCTTTCCCGCTTCCGGACATGGCTCTTCACGATCGCATACAATGAATTCGTGAGCTATATGCGCCGCAACCGCGAAGAGAGATTGCCGGATGGATTCGACAACGGCATAGGTCAGCGTGAAAACTCAAGCGAAAAAGAGAGTCTGCACACAGAACTGCGCCATGACATCCAGCAGGCGCTGGCGGCTCTGTCGGATACAGAACGGACATTAATCACCCTTTTCTATTTCGATGATCTTCCCATAAAAGAGATATGCAAAATCACCGCTCTCCCTTCCGGAACAGTAAAAAGCTATCTCTCGAGAGCAAAAAACAAACTTGCAAAAGAACTTGAATCCTATGAGAAATAAAGCAGACAACAACCAGGACAGCCGGCTGCGCGAACTGTTCAAAGCGAGCCGATTTGACGCGCCCCCTTCACCCTGGTTCACAAAAAAAGTGATGAACCGGCTGCCGCGCAAACGCGCCCGCAATCTTGCATGGGCTGAATATGCCCTCTATGGCGTTGCAGGAATCATCACTGCCGCCTTAGGCATATCATATACTGTAGATATTTTTCGTGAAGGTATAGTGCGGATCGGCGATATCGCAGTCATAGCAACCTATATGTGCGCCTTCTGCGCTATAGTCTTTCTATGCCTCTCACCCTGGTTCCGGTCTGAAGAAGAGCTTCCTATGAAGTAAGGGATATATTGTTTTCCTTTACTATACGACGCAGATTGAGAATGGCATAGCGCATGCGTCCCAGAGCGGTGTTTATACTGACCTGGGTCGCTTCTGCTATCTCCTTGAACGACATATCGCGGTAATAACGCATTTCCAGAACCTCGCGCTGGTTATCAGGCAGAATGGCCACAATCCTGCGTACATCGGCCCTGATCTGCTCATCTACAAGAATATCCTCGATGTTCTCATCGGAAAATTCCTTCCGGTTCAATACGTTGGCCGTTTCATCATCGGCTGAAGTCATATTCCCGCTGCGTTCCTGACGATAATAATCGATTATCAAATTATGGGCGATGCGGGTTATCCATGCAGCAAACTTTCCGGTTTCCATATAACGGCCCTGTTTGATGGTCGTAATGGCCTTTATGAAGGTTTCCTGAAAGATATCGTTTGCCGTGTCGGGATCCCTGACAATTGACAAGACGTAATTGAACACCCTCTCCTGATGGCGTCTGAGCAAAATATCGAAGGACTGATTATCGCCCTTTGCATAAGCGGCCACCAACTGTTCGTCGGCAAGCCTTGAATAATTTAGCATTACTGTGACTGTTTTTGATTTGGAGTAGCAGTAGAATCTATAGGCAACGGGGATTTTAGATAACGGATCAATTTATTATGCATCTGCAATCAGGGAGATTGCAGATGCAAATATAGAAAAGATCCTGACAAATGACAACCCAAATTCTTTGCGCCGTCCACTATTTAACATTAAATTAACAATAGGAAGCACAATAATTTCGATTGCAATCAGTAGTTGCGCCGAAAAAAAGGATTTCGCTCAATATTCAACATTTTCTGCGCGAGCCATACACTAATCGATGGCTTCAGACGTTATAAGAAAAGAATCATCAAAGGACGCTCAATGCGAAGACCGACCCCACTGAAACCGAAACAAACGCCTGAACCGCGACAGAAATCGCAGCAACCCGAACTGCCTCCTATGGAGACCATCGAATACATCCGTCAATTCGCCCGGGCCTATCGCGCACCGTTGGAACGTTCGTCTTTTCCGGGGATTGTCCTCAACTGAAGCCGCAGAGACCACAGACGGTCATCAACGAATAAGTGAATTTATTTGGAAATCAGGGAATAAATGCGTAACTTTGCAGCGCAAAACCGCCATGGGTTTGCACAAACAATTATAAATCAAACCAATAAACCAAAACATGAAGTACGAAACCGTTTTCATTTTAACTCCCGTTTTGTCTGATGCCCAGATGAAGGAAGCGGTAGAAAAGTTCTCCACGGTGCTTGCCGACAATGGCGCCACCATAGTGAACACTGAGATGTGGGGCCTTCGCAAACTCGCCTATCCCATCCAGAAGAAATCAACCGGATTCTACACCTTGATCGAATTCAACGGTGAACCGACAATCGTCCGCAAGCTCGAGACCGCATTCCGTCGCGACGAACGCGTGCTCCGCTTCCTGACATTCCGTCTTGACAAGTACGCAGCCGAATATGCAGAGAAGCGTCGCAGCCTCAAAGCCGGCAAAACAGAGACAGTGAAAGAAACAGTAGAAACCGAAGTAAAGGAGGGCTAAACAATGGCACAGACTCAATCAGAAATACGCTACCTGACTCCCATGTCAGTTGACGTCAAGAAGAAAAAATACTGCCGTTTCAAACGTAGCGGCATCAAGTATATCGACTACAAGGATCCTGAATTTCTGAAGAAATTCCTCAACGAACAGGGCAAAATCCTTCCCCGTCGAATCACAGGCACTTCGCTGAAGTTCCAGCGCCGCGTGGCTCAGGCCGTTAAGCGCGCGCGCCATCTGGCTCTTCTGCCCTACGTGACCGACTTGATGAAATAAATCCATTCCTCTCACTTTTAATCGCAAAAACAACGCATTATGAAAATCATTCTCAAGGAGGACATCTCCAACCTCGGATATAAAGATGATGTGGTAGAAGTGAAGTCAGGTTATGGCCGCAACTACCTTATCCCTTACGGCAAAGCCGTTATCGCCACTCCCTCGGCACTCAAAGTTCTTGCCGAGAACCAGCGTCAGCGCGCCCACAAGCTCGCCAAGATCAAAGCCGATGCTGAAGCTCTTGCCGCCCAACTCAAGGACGTAGCTCTGACAATAGGCGCCAAGACAAGCTCTACAGGCACAATCTTCGGCTCTGTCAATGCTATCCAGATCGCTGAGGCTCTCGAAAAACTCGGTTTCAACGTTGACCGCAAGAACATCGTTGTTTCTGAAACAGTCAAGGAAGTCGGCAATTACAACGCCACAGTAAATCTCCACAAAGAAGTTTCTGTAGAAATTCCTTTCGAAGTAGTCAGCGAATAAAACTGATATACAACAGACCCCCATAACGGACGTCAGCAGTAAACATTTCTGCTGACGTCTTTTTTGCACCTTGATATTTTTTTTGTGCAGAAATTTTACAGCTTCATTCTTTTTTCGTTAACTTTACAAAAATTGGCCTCATGTAATCCGGAAAAAGATGATAACGACAACACTTTACTGGCTGCTGATCATAGCATACGGCATCACGGTGATAAGCATCGTGGGCATAGTGCTGTCAGAAAACCGCAATCCGGTCAAGTCACTCGCCTGGATCACCGTACTTCTGCTTTTCCCGGTAGGAGGTCTGGTTTTATATCTGTTTTTCGGGCGATCGATAAAGAACACCCACATGATTTCGCGACGCAACAAGCGAAAATTGCGTCAGGGAGAATCAACCGTCACCACCGTCATACCTGAGAATTACACTCCGGAAATGCGTCAGCTGACAGAACTCGGGCGTTCGCTTTGCGGCGCGACGTTCTATCCCGACAACCGAGTTGAAGTATATAGCTACGGGCGTGACAAATTCGAAGCACTCTTCAATGACATCAGAGCCGCCGAAGAATACATTCACCTGCAATATTATATCATAGAAGACGACCATATAGGACGCGCGCTCCGCGACGCTCTTATCGAACGTGCCAAAGCCGGCGTCAGGGTGCGAGTCATTTACGACGATTTCGGGTGCTGGGGCGTTTCGCGCAAATTTTTCCGCTCCATGCGCGAGGCGGCAATAGACATTCATCCGTTTTTCAAAGTGGTATTCCCCCCTTTCGCAACGAGAATAAACTGGCGCAACCACCGTAAACTTGCGGTTATCGACGGGGAAGTAGCCTATGTGGGAGGAATGAACGTAGCCGACAGATATATCGACGGGGGATCGAAATTCGGATGCTGGCGCGACACCCACATGCGCATAACAGGTCCTGCCGTGGCAGCAGTGCAATATTCCTTTGCTGTTGACTGGTCGTTCATGGGACAGTCGCTGCTTCAGGAACCGGTTGACATGTCGCTACCCAAAGGGCCCGGGGAGGCCGCAGGGCTACAGATGATGCGCTGCGGCCCGACCAGCGAATGGTCAAATGTCAGCCTCTACATGCTGAAGGCCATAGGCAATGCAAAAAAACGGGTGTATATCCAGACTCCCTATTTTTTGCCGACCGACGCGATGCTTAGCGCTCTTCAGGCGGCGGCATTATCGCGGGTAGATGTCCGCGTCATGATTCCTCTGAAAAGCGACTCGTCCACTCTGACACTTGCGTCATACAGCTACATCATGGAATGTCTGCGCGCAGGAATTAAGATATATCTTTTCGAAGCCGGAATGCTCCACAGCAAAACCATGATGATAGATGACCGGCTGAGCGCCATAGGTTCCGCGAACATAGATTTCCGCAGTTTCGAGCACAATTTTGAAGAGACAATGTTCATTTTCTCATCGGAAGTGAACACCACTCTCCGCGCCCAGTTCATGGCCGACCTGCAACAGAGCACCCGAGTGAGGGCGTCGGTCTGGCGCAGACGTCCCATCATACAAAAGGCCAAGGAGTCGATTGTCCGACTCCTCAGCCCTGTACTTTGAATTCTGAGAGCTTGTTTCATAATAAATGTTGACGACAGGGTCGCATGGCTTGAGCTGTTTTTTCGTTATGTGACGAAGGAGCCTATTTGAATATATATAATTAGAAACAGGATGAAAAGCGGCTAAGAAATACGAAACCACGGCTACATGGACAAGCTCCATATTTCTTCAAAACATTTAAGAAAGTAATGAAATATCAGGCTGATAATAAGTATATAACAGAAGATACCATACAACAGTCATTTGCCGGTATATTTCCGTCTGCTCTTCGGTCGTTATGGAACCCCATAACTCCCTCATCGCAAACGGAAATATCCTCGACAACTGACAGCCCTGTCGTTAATATTTATTATGAAACAAGCTCTGAATCTTGGCGAACTCAGTCGGCCTGTTTGAATTTGGCGTCCATAACCGCTGCCGCACGTCGTCCGTCGCCCATAGCGAGAATCACAGTCGCTCCGCCGCGCACAATGTCGCCTCCAGCAAAAAGGTTCTCCACGGATGACTCCATAGTGGCATCATCGACCACAATCGTGCCTCGTCGGCTCACTTCAAGTCCGTCGATAGATTGTGGTATCAAAGGATTTGGCGATACACCAACACTGACTATCACCATATCCGTCTCGATCTCTTCGACAGCCCCGGGAACGGCAACGGGAGAACGGCGACCCGATTCATCCGGCTCACCGAGTTCCATACGCTGCAATCTGACCGCGCGAACTCGCCCTTTCTCATCTCCGAGATATTCAATCGGGTTATGAAGAGTCATGAATTCCACACCTTCTTCCCTGGCATGCGCAACTTCCTCGATGCGAGCCGGCATTTCAGCCTCGCTTCGGCGATAAACTATTATTGCGCGCTCAGCGCCCATCCTGCGAGCTGTCCTGACAGAATCCATGGCAGTATTGCCACCGCCAACAACTATAGCCGTTTTACCGCGTGTGACGGGGGTGTCGGCTCCCTCCCGACCGGCTCCCATAAGATTTATACGTGTCAGATACTCATTACTTGACATGACGCCTATCAGATTTTCGCCGGGAATAGACATGAACCGCGGCAAACCGGCTCCGGAAGCGACAAACAGACCTTTGAAACCCATAGATTTCAAATCATCATAGCTGATGGTCTTGCCGACAATCGTGTCTTTTACAAATTTTACTCCGAGTCCGCGAAGACGGTCAATTTCGGCTTCCACAATCGAGTTTGGAAGACGGAATTCCGGGATACCATATTTAAGCACTCCGCCGATTTCATGCAAAGCCTCAAATACGGTCACCGCATACCCCTTACGGGCCATATCGCCTGCAAAAGAAAGTCCGGCAGGACCACTTCCGGCCACCGCGACCATGATTGCCGAGTCATCAGGAGTCACGGGTTGCGGTCTTTCGGAAGAACGCAGTTCCTCGTCGGCGGCAAAACGTTCGAGATAACCTATCGCAACCGGCTCTTTTTTCATCTTATGATAGATGCATTTGCTTTCACACTGTTTCTCCTGTGGACATACGCGGCCACAAACCGCAGGGAGAGCGGAGGTGCGACGTATGACCTCGGCAGCTTTTCCAAACTCGCCCCGCTGGATGTTCTTTATAAATCCGGGTATATCTATACCGACAGGACATCCCGTGACACATTGGGGATCAGGACAATCCATGCAGCGGGAAGCTTCAACAACCGCCTGACGGGCAGAAAGGCCCTGATTAACCTCCTCGTTATTCGTCACGCGATATTCGCCCGGCAGCTGCGGCATTATGACGCGTGGAATCGCTGAACGCGTTTTGGCCGACATCGACTTGCGTAAATCTTCGCGCCACGCGGCAGAACGTGACATATCCTCTATGTTATTCAAATTCTTCATAGCAACTATCAATTATAAGAGCGCAAACGCATTATCATTTCGTCAAAATCAACCTTGTGGGCGTCAAACTCCGGTCCGTCGATGCAGACGAATCGGGTTTTGCCGTCAACCGTCACGCGACATGCGCCGCACATACCTGTTCCGTCCACCATGATCGTATTGAGAGAAACCATGGTCGGAATATCGTATTTTTTCGTGAGTTTCGCAACGAATTTCATCATGACAGCAGGGCCTATGGCTACAACCTGGTCAACCTTCTCCCGGTTGATCACATCTTCAAGGCCTTCCGTCACCAGACCGCGGCGTCCGAGAGATCCGTCATCTGTCATGACAATGACCTCATCGCTATAAGGGGCAACCTGATCGCGGAGAATGACGAGTTCGGCCGTACGTGCCGCAAGAATCGTCACCACCCTGTTACCGGCTTCCTTCATGGCCCGAACAATGGGAAGAAGAGGCGCCACGCCGACTCCTCCTCCGCAACACACGACGGTGCCCACTTTCCCTATATGTGTAGCCTGACCGAGAGGCCCTACTATATCCGTGAAACAATCACCAACATTCAGCGCGCATATCTTGCGAGTTGAAACGCCGACCTCCTGCACGACGAGAGTAATGGTACCGCGCACGGAATCAGACGCGGCTATCGTCAGCGGAATCCGTTCTCCACCGTCGCCGACACGGACTATCACAAAATGGCCCGGTCGGCGTGATCTGGCTATCTCGGGAGCTTCCACTTCGAATTTAACCACATGCTCCGAAAAGTGCTCCTTGTCAATAATTTTAAACATATTCTGCAAGTAATATAATGATTAGTCGTCTGGAAACGCTCCTCCCGACAGATCACTGCAGGAAACATCAATTCCTGTTTATTCCGTAAAGAATGATTGTCGAGAGTCACGTAAAATAAGGATGACAAAAATACACAAAATCAGCTGTTTTTGCAACAAACCATCCATATAATGCGCCATTGCCGTTATTTTTCATTAATTTTGCGTCATCAACCGGTATGGACAGATTTCAGATTCCAAATATCATAAATGCCATAAGCCAAGCGTGGTCTGTAAAAGACTCTGCGCTTGATATATTATGCGACAATCTCGTTGCACGCACTTTTCCCCGACGTCATCTCATAATTGAAGAAGGGAAAGCCGCCGGCATGGCCTATTTCATCGAGAAAGGAATGACGAGAAGTTTCTGGATTGTGGACGGAGAAGAAATCACGACATCGTTTTCGATAGAAGGAGGCATAGTTTTCAGCATGGACGAATTCTATTATGGCAAAATCAGCGAAGAAAACGTTGAGACAATCGAACCGTGCGAGACCTACGGCATAAGCATAGAAACGCTTCATGCTCTGTTCAACACAGAAATCGACCTTGCCAACTGGGGAAGAGTCATCCACCAGAACGAGTATCGGCGCATCCACCAGTCCCACAAAGAGCGACTTACCCTTCCTGCCAAAGAACGTTATCAGGCTTTTCATGATCAGTTTCCGGAAATATGCCGCCGTGCGCGCCTTACGGACATAGCCTCATATCTCGGAGTCACTTTGCCGACCCTAAGCCGTATAAGAGCCATTATTTGACATAGGACAAATTCTCTCTGCGGAGTTATGCGTAATTTTGCGTCATAAAACCAATCATTCCATCACAATGACAAATCTTAAATCATACGCCTCTCCCCTCCCCGATTCCAGACCGCGCTACGAACTGCTTGACGGTCTGCGCGGGATTGCCGCATTCGTTGTAATATGGTATCATTTCGGTGAAGGATTCGCGACATCACCGGTTGACCAGATGATCAACCACGGTTATCTTGCCGTCGATTTCTTTTTTGTACTTTCGGGATTCGTGCTGGGATATGCCTACGACAACCGATGGAAAAACGGAAGCATGACAGCAGGCCGTTTCATGCTCCGACGCGTCATCAGGCTTCATCCGATGGTCATTCTGAGCGTAATTCTGGGTGCGGTTGCCTATCTTATCCAGGGTAGCGTGCAATGGGACGGGACACCTGTCCCCTTAACCACTCTTCTTCTGGCTCTGTTCCTCGGACTTTTCCTCATCCCTGTCATTCCGGGAATTGATGCGGATGTCAGGGGCAACGGCGAAATGTTTCCACTCAACGGGCCGAGCTGGTCGCTTTTTTTCGAATATATAGGAAGCATTCTTTACGCACTGATTCTTCATCGCCTTTCCAAGCGTTCACTTTTCGGAGTCGTAGTGCTTTCCGCCGTCGGACTTGCCGTGATGGCTCTTGGTAACACTTCGGAAGCCTACCACATAGGCTTCGGATGGTCAGCCGCCGGGTGGGGATTTCTCGGAGGTTTCTTCAGGCTTTCATTCTCTTTTTCGGCCGGTCTTCTGATTTCACGTTGTTTCCGGCAGATAAGAATACGCGGAGCTTTCTGGATCTGCGCTCTGATTTTATGCACGGTAATGGCATGCCCCTATGTCGGAGGCGCGGAACCTAATGTCAATAATGCCTTATATGACCTGTTCTGCACATTCTTCATCTTCCCTGGCGTCGTTTATCTTGGAGCATGCGGCAACACTACGGACCGATTCTCTACTTCGACGTGCAATTTTCTCGGACAGCTCTCATATCCCATATATATCATCCATTATCCGGTTATGTATCTTTTCTATGCGTGGGTCTGGAACAACAGCCTCGCCTTCGATCAGGTCTGGCCCGTCTGCGTATGCCTCTTTTTCGGCATTGTATTTATGGCATGGTGCGCCATGAGATTCTATGATACGCCGGTGCGCAATTATCTAACAGCACGGTTTGTGAACAAAAAGCGATAAAAAATCCCACAAAAGAACAGTTTTAAATATTTTTTCGCTAATTTTGCAATAAATCTACACAAAAGCATCACAAACACAGTGCATCATTATGAATAAGTTTATCTTAGGAGCAATGGCTGTCATGACGACGGCTTCTTGCTGGGCCGCAGACAACAAAGCCGCCACACCCGACAGCATGGGCTTCAAGTTCACCGATGTGAAGCTCGTAAAGACCACACCTGTCAAAGATCAGGACAGATCAGGAACATGCTGGTGTTTTTCAGGTATCTCATTTTTCGAGGATGAGCTTCTCCGCAAAACCGGCAAAGAGTATGATCTTTCGGAAATGTTCGTTGTACGTCATTGCTACGACGACAAAGCCGCCAACTTCGTCCGCATGTACGGACAAGCCAATTTCTCACAGGGCGGCAGCGGCCTCGATGTGCCTTACGCATGGGCAAACTACGGTATAGTCCCCGAAGAAGTATATCGCGGTCTGAACTATGGCGAAAAGAGCCATTCCCACGGAGAAGTCTGCGACGTACTGACATCTATGGTCAAATCCGTTGTCCGCAAACCGAACAAACGCGTATCGACAGCCTGGCGCAAGGGATTCAACGGAGTTCTTGACGCTTATTTCGGAGAACTGCCTGAAACATTCACCTACGAAGGCAAGACCTACACTCCGAAATCTTTCGCCGAGTCTCTTCCCATAAACATCGATGACTACGTAGCGATCACCTCTTTCTCGCATCATCCCTTCTACAAACCGTTCGTTCTTGAAGTGCCCGACAACTGGATTCACGGACAGTATTACAACGTGCCTCTCGAGGAGATGAAAGCTATCGTCGATAATGCTCTTGACAAAGGTTATTCAGTAAGCTGGGCCGCAGACGTAAGCGAAGGCGGATTCAAGTGGAACAACGGTTTTGCCGTTATGCCGAAAGAAAAGGACGGCAAGAACCTCGAAGGAACCGAACTGGCCCGCTGGGTGAAACTCTCCGACCGCGACCGTGAAAACGAACGCTTCAAGTTCAATGGCCCTGTAGAGGAGATGGAAATCACTCAGGAAGTGCGTCAGAACATGTTTGACAGCCAAGAGACAACAGATGACCACGGAATGGTCATTGTCGGCAAAGCTGTTGACCAGAAAGGCAATCCTTATTACAAGGTGAAGAATTCATGGAACACCAACCAGATCTACGACGGTTATTTCTATGTTTCCATACCCTATTTCCTTGCCAAGACCATGGACATTGTTGTCAACAAGGAAGCTGTTCCCGCTGCAACCCTGAAAAAACTTGGAATGAAATAAGGATCTTCCCGGATTTATCTATACCATAACGGGCTTCCGCAAAAACGGGGGGCCGTTTTTCATGGAATTGGTGAAAAATTGTTTAACATCGGTTAGCATAAGTTGTGTATTATTCAATCGCCTTATTTTGCTATATATAAATAAATGAGTATTTTTGCATGCAAAACCACAGTTGCATACAAATCGGCATGTCATTAAAGAAAATAAGTTATATATTACTTTTAACCATTTTTCACGCTTGCTCCTCCGGGAGCTCAAAATCGGCTGACACTCATTCAGCCGACACTGATTCGACAGCTCTTCCTCCTGTGGTTGAAACCATTGCTGAACTTCCCGACACCATGTATGAGTCGGCAAAAAAAGTGAAGTTCAACATCGAAAGGACCGACACGACATCCGACGGACACATCAGCTCCCTTACCGATCTTTATGCCACAGCTCCGGGAACTTTCACCTTCCGTCAAGGACCGTTGCGACAAGCCGATTTCGGAGGCCGAATCACCGGACGTCCTTCAGAATTCATCGTTGACTGGACATTCCACACACAGGAAGACTATACAGAAACATCGGTCGGGAGCTGGGGTGGAGGCACCGGCTGGACAGGACAGCCTCTTTATGTCGAATGGCCCGACAGCATCCTTGGCGCCATGAAAAAATCGGGTGCTGTTAATAGGGATTTCAGCGGAAAAGAGATTATGGTCGGCTCTCTTTTCGGAAGCGTCTATTTCATCGATTACACTACCGGTCAAGCCTCCCGTCAGGCAATCCCCGTCGGCAACCCGATAAAAGGAACCATATCGCTTGATCCTACGCTTAACGGAAACCTCTACGTTGGTCAAGGCGTTCCCGGGAAACGGCCGTTCGGCGCTCTCGCTATAAATCTATTCACAAACAAACAGTTCCATTTCTTCCCTGAAGATCCCAAAGCGCAGCGCCGCTGGGGTGCCTACGACTCGTCGCCCATACGCGTAGGTCAATTCCTTTTTAGGCCGGGTGAGAACGGAACGATCTATAAACTTGTCGCCGCCGCGGGCAAACTCACCATGCACACCGCATTGCGCTATACTGTGAACGGCGCCGCTCCCGGCATCGAAGCTTCCATGGCAGTCTATGCCAACTATGGTTTCACAGCAGACAATCACGGCAATATTCTGGGCATAAACCTCAACACCATGCGTCCGGTCTGGATGTACACCCTGAAGGATGACATTGACGCCACGCCGGTCCTCGCCATAGAAAACGGAAAGCCATATCTTTATGTCGGCTGCGAAATTGACATTCAGGATGTCGGTTCGGCAAAATTTGTCAAGCTCAACGCTCTTGACGGCAAAGAGATATGGAAAACCGACATTGAAGGCCGACGCATGAATATCGGCAAAAAACACTTCGACGGCGGATTCTACTCAACCGCCCTCCTCGGCAGAGGAAACGCCGAGCATCTTGTATTCGCCAATTGCGTAAAAAACACATCTGGTCAAAACGGCGCCCTTGTAGCGCTTGACCGCAAAACGGGTGAAACCGTTTATCAGATTCCTTTGAAATATTATGCCTGGTCCTCACCGGTCAGCTTCATCAACGAAAAGAACGAAATGTTCATAGTAACCGGCGATTGTTCCGGCAATCTATATATTATTAATGCATCGGATGGAAAAATTATCACGTCGAAACGCATCGGAAGCAATTTCGAGTCCTCTCCGGTTGTTATCGGCAACAGCCTTGTAATCGGATCCCGTGGCAACTCCATCTTTAAAATAACATTGAAATGATTAAAAGACTATCTCTCTTAACCTTACTCTTTACCCTGATAATATCAACCGTTTCGGCCGCAAAAGTGACATCGCATCGCGGGAAAGTGAAAGACGGTTACAACTTCTGGCTCGTAGAGCCAAATGACAGTCTCGAGGCCAAACCGGTATTTATATTTCTTCACGGCGCAAGTCTTTGCGGTAACGATCTCAACAAGGTGCGCCGCTATGGCACTCTCGACGCAATTGAGAAAGGACGCGATCTCGACTCCTACGTCATAGCTCCACAGAATCCGGGAGGATCATGGAATCCTCAGAAGATAATGAATATACTTAAATGGGTTGAAGACTGGTATAACGTAGATTATGACCGCATCTATGTGCTCGGAATGAGCCTTGGCGGTTACGGCGCCATCGATTTCGCCGCGACCTACCCCGAGGATATTGCAGCTGCCATGGCTTTCTGCGGGGGTGGCACTGTCAGGGATCTCTCCGGCCTTAACGGCGTTCCGCTTTGGATTGTCCACGGAACCGCCGATCGAGCCGTCAGCGTGCAGCAGAGCGACAAAGTGGTTCAGGCCATGAAAGAAGCTAACGAGGACACCCCGCGTCTGATTTATGACCGTATTCCGGGAATGAACCATTCGCAGCCTGCCCGGCTCTTCTATCTTCAGGAAACCTACGACTGGCTTCTCAGCCACAGCCTGAAAGACAACAATCGCCCTGCAACCGAGAAATTCAACATCACCAACAATCTGATGCGTAGCGCTTATTCAGGACTCCGCACCACAAAACGCACAAGCTCGAAAGCCAAGAAATCACATAAATCGCGAACCTGAAAGAGCCAAGCCTATAGAAGCCCCTCTCTTGCCTCCTGACATATTTCAACTTTCAACGGGGTAATAAAAACCGTGATTATGGTAATTTTATACCATGAAATATGAGTAACTTTGCATCACTAACGTAAAAACCAATACTTCGATGCAACTTATTGAGAATAAAGAATTCGGAGGCGAAAGACCGCTCTTTGCCTCACACGGACTGAAACTTGAGGGCGTCACAATACACGCCGGCGAATCAGCACTGAAAGAATGCTCCGATATAGAAGCCCGAAATTGCCGTTTTAAAGGCAAATATCCCTTCTGGCATGTTGACAATTTCATGATCGACCACTGTCTTTTTACGGAAGGCGCCCGCGCAGCGCTGTGGTATTCAAGCCATCTTAAAATGACCGACACCAAAGTCGAGGCACCGAAAATGTTCAGGGAAATGAGCAACCTCTATCTGCGAAATGTGGTTATTCCCGATGCCCAGGAAACCTTATGGCACTGCCACAACGTGGAACTTGATAATGTCGAGGTAGCTAATGCCGACTATCTTTTCATGCATAGTTCGGACATACGCATCCGCAATTACCGTCAGCAAGGCAATTATTCCTTCCAGTACTGCCGCAATGTGGTAATAGAGGACGCCGACATAAATTCCAAGGACGCCTTCTGGAATACAGAGAATGTGACCGTAATAAATTCCCGTCTGACTGGCGAATATCTCGGATGGCATTCAAAGAATCTCCGGCTCGTCAATTGTCATATCTCCGGCACTCAGCCGCTGTGTTACTGTGACAATCTCATTATGGAGAACTGCACTATGGACGTTGACGCCGATCTCGCTTTTGAAGAATCTACCCTGACCGCGCAGATAAACGGACACATTACGAGTGTTAAGAACCCGACATCGGGCACGATCGAAGCCGGCTCCATTGGAGAAATCATCATTGATGAAAACATAAAAATGCCGGCCGACTGCAAGATCACGACCGAAAAATAGACAGAAATTCCTCCGGATGAACAATAAAAGAGGAATTACAGACCGATTGCTCAACAGAATCCGTTCGGGAGAGCAACTCAGTGTGCGGCAGCGATTTCAGCTGACCGCGCTTTTGAGTTTTCCGGCAATAGTCGCCCAGATCTCCGCCATCGCCATGCAATACATCGACGCATCGATGGTTGGGAGTCTTGGTGCCGAAGCTTCGGCCGCCATTGGCCTCGTTTCAACATCCACATGGCTCTTCTGGGGTATTCTGTCGGCTTGCGCGACCGGGTTCTCTGTCCAGATAGCCCATCTGATAGGCTCGTCCGATTTTGTAAAATCGCGTTCCATATTGCGGCAGGCCATAGTGGCCTGCCTTGTGTTCAGCACCCTTCTGGCTCTCATCGGCATGGCGATTTCAGGCCCCCTCCCTTCGTGGCTCAGGGCCGACAAGGCCATTCACGCCGATGCCTCGGTCTATTTCTTTATTTTTTCCCTTTTTCTGCCGGCGCTCCAGATGAGTTTCATGGCAGGCTCGATGCTCAGATGCGCAGGCAACATGCGTGTTCCGAGCATGTTGAGCGTCATGATGTGTGTTCTGGATGTCATTCTTAATTTCTTTCTTATCTTTCCGAGCCGGAATATCGAACTTTTCGGTCTTGATTTCTTCTGTCCGGGAGCAGGAATGGGCGTAAAAGGGGCAGCTCTGGCCACTGTCGCCGCGGAAACAATCGTAGGCATCATGATGGTCTATTACCTCTGTGCTATATATAAACCACTGAAAATCATCGGCGAAAAAGGGCGCTTCATCCCGACAGCCACAACACTCCGACAGGCGGTCAATATAGGAGTTCCGCTCGGGTTCGAACATGTTGCCATCTGCGGCGCACAGATTCTGATAACCTTCATTGTGGCGCCGCTCGGCGTGGTGGCAATTGCGGCAAACGCATTCGCCGTCATAGCCGAGAGTCTCTGCTACATGCCCGGCTATGGTATCGGCGAGGCCGCGACGACCCTTTCCGGACAATGCTTCGGAGCCGGCCGCATGAAACTTATGAGATCATTCGGCCATATCACCGTCGCTTCAGGAATGACAATAATGGGGTTGCTCGGCATCGCTCTCTATGTTTTCGCTCCCCAGATAATCGGAGTAATGTCACCGGTGGATGGAATCAGGGAACTCGGAGCTGAAATACTGAGAATAGAAGCATGGGCAGAACCGATGTTCGCGGCAGCGATAGTATGTTACGGGTTCTTTGTCGGCATGGGACGCACGCTTCTCCCTTCCATAATGAATCTTGGCAGCATCTGGCTTGTGCGCTGCACTCTTGCCGCACTGCTCGTAGGCAGTCTCGGCTTACGCGGTGTATGGATCGCCATGTGTATCGAACTTTGTTTCCGAGGAACAATCTTCCTCATCCTTCTCTTCATGCCGCGCTACTATATTAAAAAAACTACTGAAACCAATCCCCAATGACTTCGGAATTTGATTTTGACACAATAGTGCCGCGACGCGGCACGGGCTCTTACAAATGGGACACTCCCTCGGATCCCGCGACACTCCCTCTCTGGGTTGCCGACATGGATTTCCGCACGGCGCCGGCAATTATCGACGCTCTGCGACGCAGAGTCGATCATGGCATCTTCGGTTACACCTATGTCGGAGAAGATTACTATAAGGCAGTCTGCGAATGGTTTGCCTCACAACACGGACTTGAAATAGATCCTCAATGGATCATCTATACATCCGGAGTGGTTCCGGCGGTCTCGGCCATAATAAAAGCGCTCACCTCTCCCGGCGACAAAGTGATCACGCAGACTCCCGCCTACAACTGCTTCTTCTCATCGATCCGCAACGACGAATGCATTCTCGCATCGAATCCATTGCTGCACGACAGCAACGGACGATACACCATAGACTTTGACAATCTCGAATCGCTTGCCGAAGATCCGGCATGTAAAGTTTTGATTCTCTGCAACCCGCACAACCCCTCGGGCCGTTGCTGGACTCCTGATGAATTGCATCGTGTCGGAGAAATCTGTCTGAAAAACGGCGTATTTGTAATAGCTGATGAGATTCATTGCGAACTGACTTTTGACGGACACCGCTACACTCCGTTCGCCTCTATTTCGCATGAATTCGCACTTAACAGCGCTACATGCATTTCTCCGTCAAAGGCGTTCAATATCGCCGGACTACAGATCGCCAACATCGTGGCTCCCGATCCAAAGATACGCGCAAAGATCGACCGCGCAATAAACATCAACGAGGTCTGCGATGTCAATCCCTTCGGTGTAGTAGCCACCGTTGCCGCATATACCGAAGGCGATCCATGGCTCCAGGCGCTCAAACGTTATCTGTGGGATAATTATCTGTGGCTCAGAGAGACAATAGCCCTGGAGATTCCTCAATATCGTCTGACTCCCTTGGAGGCGACTTACCTCGCATGGCTCGACATAACTCCGTCGGACCTGACATCAGAAAAACTCTCAGAGCGCCTTCTAAGCCACAGACTTATGCTTAATGCGGGCACAATGTACGGAGCTGAAGGTGAAGGCTTCATCCGCATAAACCTCGCGACTCCGCGTAAAATTCTTGAAGAAGCGGTTGCCATTCTCCTTTCCGTCCTGAAAAGCATCGGATAATAAAAAATCGGCGAAAAACTTGCAGGATTCGAAAAAACAGCCTACCTTTGCATCGCAAAAAGGATAAAACGATTTGCCGGTCCTTTAGCTCAGTTGGTTAGAGCACCTGACTCATAATCAGGGAGTCCAAGGTTCAAGCCCTTGAAGGACCACCCAATCAAGCCACTAAAATCCAGGCGTTTAAGATTCAACTTAAACGCCTGTTTTCGTTTTATCCCGTTTCCTGACACAAAATTTGCGCGCACCTTTACTGGCGCGTAATGCGTGATCTTAATGAATTATGTGTATGGAAAACTAAATTGAACAGAAAAACGCACAATCATTACATTAAATACGGCAATTTTCCGTCGGCTGACAGACCAATACTCAAACTACCGATAAAAAATCTAAGAAAGAATGGCCTTAATGAGGTGTTTCGCAAATATCAGTCTCTTCGAAAGAGATGGATAAGGCAATTCAAACAGCTGATACACAATAGTTAGAGAAAGATATTAAGGATTGTGTTGCATAACACAAATAGGATATAAGGGGTTAAAAGAGTCGGATTTTGGTGCCAATAATAAAATTTATCTCGACAAAAATCATTATTTCCAATAAATTGAGTAACTTTGCAAACACAAATATCGGTCTCTTTCGAAGAGATTGATATTTGTGTGACACGGTCGAACATGACACGATGAACAAAACAATGGCAATTCCAAGAGGTGAGCCAATCATGAGAAAAACCTCTTTCTTTTTAGAACTAATCTGTAACTACTTGAATTTCAACATGCACGGAATTTGAGCAGGATTTGGAGAATTGCCTGTAAGTTTCAATAAATGCAGATTGAATCTTCAGAAAAGCACTGGTTCGTGATGCGCGATTTAAAGCGCAGAAACTCCAATTCGCTTGCCGTTCATGATCTGGGAAAAGCCGGTCTTGAGGTGTTCACCCCGATGACACAGATGATAATGACCATCGGTGGCCGTCGCCAGAGGAGGGATGTTCCGGTGATACAGGATTTGTTGTTTGTCCATGAGTCAAAGGAAACCGTCGATCCCTTCGTGGAGAAGTATCGCACTCTCCAGTACCGCTATCAGTTCGGCAAGACAAAGGATGAACCAATGACGGTCAGGGATGACGAGATGGAAAAATTCATCTTTGCCGTCAGCCACACCGAATCGCCTTTATATTATAAACCCGACGAAATCACTGAAGCGATGTACGGTAAGCGAGTCCGCATAATGGGCGGAACACTTGACCATTACGAAGGTCGCCTGCTCTCAGTTAAAGGCATGAGAAAACGCCGTCTTATCGTTGAATTACAAGGTCTCATAACAGCAGCCGTTGAAGTCGAGCCTGATTTCATCCAGATTGTCTGATCGTTTCTGAGCAATGCGTTCCACGCGCACTTCAGGGATGGAACATGTTAAAACGTTCTTTACACCTAAATTAAGGCATATCAAGATGCATAGCCAAATTCAGATGCCGTTGGACCTGTCTTCCGTCGATTTCGATAATGTCGATATCGTGACTGAATCAGCCTCACAGATGCTGGCTTCAGCCAATGAATTGGGTTTGTTCATGTCACAGACTTCCCGTCAGTCAGTAAATGCCAGACGATTCGTTGAAGATGCAACAGTCTGGATTTCAAATGTCAGGAAACAAATTGACGCCTATCCCGTCGGCAAATCTCTGGCTTTGATCGACGTCTATGACCTCCTGCACCGCGTGACTTACCGGCGGCCGGCCGACAGAGGTTTTGTCAACGGCATCATTCTGAAAGCGCTTGAAGCGAGAATCCACGGCGACAGATCGGTCGATGAATATGTTCTTTACCGCGCGATTCGATCAGGCATCGGTCGTAAAGACAAAGCCTTCTTTGACCGACCGCTGCAATGGCTTTGCCTGACTGAGGAATCCTGGTATAACGAGGCTGTCAACGGATACGACAGATCGCGGCTCTCCGACTACGACATCCTCAACCGCGCGGCAATACTGCTTGAAACCGACCTCTTCGCCTTCGAAGGCAGCAACCAGACCACCTTCAAACGCCGTCTCCTCAACAACACCCGCCACTACCTCGACAATTACACCGCTCCGGATCCCAAAACTCACCTCGCCCTAAACCGCTACCTCTCCACCTCCGCCAATTTTCTCTCAGAAGAATTGGACAAATCCAGAAATTGACTTTGTGACCCATAATTGAACCTGTTGCATAATCCAAATGCATCGAATCCAAATTCTATGGAAAAGAAATATAATATAGCTGTTGCCGGCACTGGATATGTCGGTTTATCAATCGCGACTCTTTTAGCCCAACACAACCATGTCACCGCCGTTGATGTGATTCCTGAAAAAGTTGATCTGATCAATAAACGCTTATCGCCCATTCAGGACGATTATATAGAGAAATATCTCGCTGAGAAAGATCTTGATCTGACAGCGACACTTGACGGTGCTTCGGCATATCGTGACGCCGACTTCGTTGTGATTGCTGCCCCGACAAATTATGACCCTGTAAAGAATTTCTTCGACACACACTGTATAGAAGATGTAATCGACCTTGTTCTTAGCGTCAATCCCGATGCCGTGATGGTCATAAAATCGACCATTCCTGTCGGATATTGCCGCAGTCTCTATGTAAAATATGCAGCTCAGGGTGTCAGACAGTTCAACCTGCTTTTCTTCCCCGAGTTCCTGCGTGAAAGCAAAGCGCTTTATGACAATCTCTACCCCTCACGAATAATAGCAGGACTGCCGAAAATCATCAACCGACCTGAATTTGCAGAAGAGAACGCAGCTATTCTTGCTGTGACTGATATTGAACAGTTGAATAAGGCTGCACATACTTTTGCTCATCTGCTGCATCAGGGAGCAATCAAGGAGGATATTCCTACATTGTATATGGGCATGAAGGAAGCCGAGGCAGTCAAGCTTTTTGCCAACACATACCTTGCCCTCCGCGTCAGCTACTTCAACGAACTTGACACATACGCCGAAGTCAAAGGCCTTGATTCTCGCGCAATCATCGAAGGCATCGGCCTTGACCCGCGCATCGGCAGTCACTACAACAACCCCTCGTTCGGTTATGGAGGTTACTGTCTGCCTAAAGACACCAAGCAACTTCTCGCAAATTATTCTGACGTACCCCAGAACATGATGAGCGCCATCGTAGAAAGCAACCGCACACGCAAAGACTTCATAGCCGACCAGATCCTCAATATGGCTGGTTATTATACCGCCAACAGCCAATACAACGCCGGAAATGAAACGCCCTGTATTGTCGGTGTATATCGTCTGACAATGAAATCGAACTCCGACAATTTCCGCCAGTCATCTATTCAGGGCGTAATGAAACGTATCAAGGCAAAGGGTGCGCAGGTGATCATCTATGAACCGACCCTTGAGGATGGCACAACTTTCTTCGGTAGTCTCGTAGTCAATGAGCTTGATAAATTCAAAGAGATGTCTCAAGCAATCATAGCCAACCGTTATGACGCATGCCTTGATGATGTTGAAGACAAAGTTTATACTCGAGATATCTTCCGCCGCGACTAATCCATAATCAAAATTTCAATGAAAATATTTGTTACAGGCGCTGCCGGTTTCATCGGAGCGAATCTTGTGATGCAGCTTCTCAAAAGAGAAAAAGCTGTTGATATATTGGGAATTGACAGTCTGAACGACTATTATGATCCGGCAATCAAAGATTTCCGTCTTGCCGAGATAGAGAAAATCGCGACTGAACATCCCGACAGCAAGTGGAGATTTGTAAAAGGAAATATCGCTGACAAAGCTTTGATCGATTCTCTTTTTTCTGAATTTAAACCTGATATCGTTGTCAATCTCGCGGCTCAGGCCGGTGTTCGTTATTCGATTACCAATCCCGATGCATACGTTGAATCTAATCTGATAGGCTTCTACAATATTCTTGAAGCTTGTCGTCACTCATACGACAACGGCGCAGATGGCGTGAAGCATCTTGTTTATGCATCAAGTTCTTCTGTATATGGTTCAAATAAGAAGGTTCCGTATTCAACCGATGACAAGGTCGATAATCCGGTTTCGCTTTATGCTGCGACAAAGAAGAGCAATGAGCTGATGGCACATGCCTATTCGAAGCTCTACAACACACCTTCTACCGGCTTGCGGTTTTTCACAGTATATGGACCGGCAGGGCGTCCGGACATGGCATATTTCGGGTTCACCGACAAATTGCTGAAAGACGAGACTATCAAGATTTTCAACTATGGTAACTGCAAGCGCGACTTTACTTATATCGATGATATCGTAGAAGGTGTAATCCGCGTGATGAATAAAGCGCCTGAACGCAAAAACGGTGAAGACGGGCTCCCGATCCCTCCATACGCAGTATATAACATCGGCAATAGCAATCCAGAGAACCTGCTCGACTTCGTTCAAATACTACAGGAAGAACTCATTGCCGCCGAAGTCCTCCCTGAAGACTATGACTTTGAGGCCCACAAAGAACTCGTGCCAATGCAGCCTGGCGATGTTCCCGTGACTTACGCCGACACTTCAGCCCTTGAACGCGACTTTGGCTTCCATCCCTCAACTCCTCTCCGTAAAGGACTCCGCAACTTCGCTCGTTGGTACAAACAATTCTATCAATAATAATTTATCTGACTAATGAAATTATTTAATCTGTTGGATGCCGCGTTTATTCGATTAGGCTTCTTCATACCCGACGCAATATATTTACGAGTCCGATATTATTTCAAGTTTAAGAAAAGGCTCAATCTAAAGCACCCAATAACATTTAATGAGAAGTTACAGTGGCTAAAACTGCACGATCGTAAGCGGGAATATACCATAATGGCTGATAAAGTAAAATCAAAGAATTGGGTAGCAAATATAATAGGGAAAGAATATATTTTGCCGAATTTAAATGAATGGGAGAAACCAGAAGATATTGATTTTGATTCGTTACCTGATAAATTTGTTTTAAAAACGAATCATGATAGTGGAGGACTAATAATTTGTCAAAATAAAAATGAGCTTGACCAAAGTAATGCGATTAGATTTCTGAAGAGATCATTGAAACGTAATTTTTATAAAGCCGGTCGAGAGTGGCCTTATAAGGATATTCCAAGGCGTATATTGGCTGAGCCTTTTATCTCTACTATTAGCAATGAACTGACAGATTATAAATTCATGTGCTTTAATGGCGTGTTTAAATATTGTTACACTTGTACGGATCGAAATAACAATAACGGCCTAAAATTGACATTTTTTGATAGAGAATGGAATAAATTACCTTTTACTCGTCATTACCCTTCTTCTGATGAGGTCATACTCAAGCCAAAGAATTTTGAAAAAATGATTGAATTAGCCGAAAAGTTATCGAGAGGGACAAAATTTCTTAGAGTTGATTTCTACGAAGCGGATGACAGAATATTTTTTGGGGAACTAACCTTTTTCCCTGGATGTGGATTCGAAGAATTCTCACCGGAAATATGGGATACAAAATTAGGCGAATTAATACAACTACATTAGAAAGATTATTTAGATAATATTTTCGACAGTATTTATGAAACTGAAAGATGTATTCTTAAATAACAGAAAGATCTTATCTAATTTTTCATATTTGACTATACTGGAGATTTTTCTTCTTATTGCTCCAATAATTACTTTTCCTTATCTTGTCAGAATCTTAGGTAAAGAATTATATGGTTGGGTTATAACTGCTCAAGTCACTGCCTCCTATTGTACAATTTTAATAGAATTTGGTTTCAAAAGAATTAGTGCCAGACATATTGCAAATCAAAACGGAGATAAGAATAAAATGAGTATTACTGTCTCTTCAATTATCATCCTTCGTTTTATTTTATGGATAATAAGTTTTATCATATATTTAGTGGTTATTGAAGTCGTAGAATCCTATCGGCATCAAAGCATATTATTTATATTTTCTTTTCTAACCACACTAAGTTCAGTCCTATTTTTGGATTTCTATTTTCAAGGCATAGAAGATATGAAATATATCACGATTGTTAATGTCTTGGTTAGAGGTATATTCGTAGGAGCAACTTTTATTTTCATTAAAAATTCGAAAGATTATATTTACGTTCCATTACTTTGGAGTATAGGATATGTATTAGGAGGGGGTATTTCAATGTGGATAGTATTTAACCGTCATAAACTTTCTTTTGTGATGCCGTTAAAGAGTACTTTACTTTTGCACTTGAAAGAAGGTTCGATCATTTTTTTTAGCGATCTAATGCTTTCTGTTAAAGATAAATTAAATTATAATATAATGGGAAGTTTAATTGGAATGTCAGATGTCGTAATTTATGATGTAGGTTCTAAGATAAGCGGATTAATGCAAAAACCTGTTTCTGTTATTTGTACTGTACTATTTCCAAGGATGGCAAAAAATCCGAACGTTAATAATGCAAAAGAAGCCATGTTGGTAGTTTTTCTAATATCAATCATTATTACAATAATTGTTAATGTATTCCTTCCATCTATAGTGAATTTTTTCATACACGAAGACATTGATTTAAACGCGATAAGACTATATTCAATATCTCCAATTATCTTATCGATAAGTATATTTATCGCAATTAATGTGTTTTATGCTTTTGGATATGATAAACTTGTACTCAATTCTACTATAGTTACGACAATAGGATACATTATATTATTAACTATTATGTATTGTATTGGTTTACTTAATTCGGTTGAGTCTTTTGTCATTTTGACTCTTTCCTCTTATTTCATTGAAATGATTTATCGAATTGTTTTTTGCAACAAAATATTTAAATCTAAATTTCAGAAAAGTACGGTCTCATGATTTCCGTCATCCTTCCTATATATAAAGAGCGGTTGGATTGGATACACCTCTCTGTTGACTCCATCTTAAATCAGACATATTCTGATTTTGAGCTATTACTTATTAATGATAATCCAGAGAGTCAAGAAAATTTAGTCCTGATTCAGGAATATGAGAAAAAAGATTCTCGTGTTAGGGGTATTAAACATAAGGAAAATATCGGTCTCCCGCGTTCTTTAAATCTTGCTCTTAATGAATCAAAAGGGAATTACATCGCACGTATGGATGCCGATGATATTTCTATGCCACAAAGATTTGCAAAACAGGTAAGTTTCTTGAACGAACATCCTGAAGTTGGTGTTGTTGGGACATTCGGATGGGAGATAAACGAAGCTGGGGAAATTCTGAATCAATTGAATATATATGAGCATGACAGAGAGTTAAAAGGGTTGACATTATTCTATACACCATTTATACATCCTTCGGTTATGTTCAGAAAAGAATTGATCCTTGAACATCCCTACGATGAAAATTGTCGAATAGGTCAAGACCGAGAGCTTTGGTGCCGACTTAAGAATCAAACAAAATTTTATAATATCCCTGAAAACCTTATCAAATATAGAGTATCTTCATTCCAAGCGCCTCAGAAAGCGGGTAAGAAACGTTCAAAGGAAAGCATGTTATATTTGAGCGAAAGGATTGTAAAATATTGGGATTTAGACATGACTTACAATAATATCTATGCAGAAATCGCGTTGGGACAAAATTTAAACCTGACTGAAATAAATAATTTTTTTATATATCTTTTATGTAAGGTAAAAGTGCGGGCACACCGATATTTCATAATAAAGAAATACCTCGAATGCCTCATTAAACTAAAAAAATATAGAATTATATATAATCCTGTCTTACGTCAATATCCCTCTGAATATGTAAATGCAATATCACATTCAGTAAAAAGATATCTCAGAAAATTAGAGAATAGAAAGGGTTGATATAGCGATTTCAGAATTAACAATAATGAATAATACGATGCCGAAAAGTAAGTCTAATTTACTTATATATTTATTCTTATTTTTCTGTTTTTTCCCATATATTAAAATAATTCCTATGGAGACGGACACTCAACCGTATGCCATGATAATAGGAATCATTGTAATGTTATCATATCCATTTTATCAATCCTACAAGGATATTAGATGGCTATTTATTCTCGTTATTTTATCAATTATTATTGCCATATTTTCTAAATTAGATTTCGATACATTCAGATCTCTATTTAATTATCTATCAATATTTGTAGTGCCAGCCGCAACAATTTCAGCATTGACTAAATGCAACGGGTTGTCTTTTAAATTCTACAGAAGTTGTATATTTATTTGGTTAGCCGTCGGCATCATTCAACAATTTATCTATCCAGAATTTGGCACTCAGTTACTATCAAGAGCTTCTTTTGGGGGAGCTGCACGCGGGATTGTATCACTTGCTCCAGAACCCACTTTTTACGCAATTATATGTTGTTTGATGGCAATTATTGGATTCCTGAATTTTAGGAATGAAAAACAATATATGTTTCTACAGATATTGTTATTATTTCAGATAGTGATTCTGGCTCGTTCATCAATGGTAATTATTTTTGGATTAGCCTCTTTTTTGACTTATCTGTTAATAAAAGCCATTAAAAAAAGAATTATTAATTTATTTATATTTATATTTGTAGCGGTTATTATATATTATGGAATAATATTGTTACTTCCATATATTCAACAATACAGGGTTGGCAATTTATTAGCACATCTTATACGGGACCCAATGCTTTTCATGATTGTAGATGAAAGCATTAATGAAAGATTTATTCATGCATATTTCCCTACTTATGCTTTTTTCTCTGATTTTGGATTGCCGCATGGATATGGACAATTTGCTGACTATATGAGTCATATTCATTCTGAAGGAGAGTTCTCAAAATATCTGGTATATTATCGAGATGATTATACAAGAATTCAAAGCGGCTTCGGAGCTATTTTTTTCGAATTAGGAGTTTTTGCCCTGATATTCATTTTTGTATTGATTCGGAATTTCAGACTGCTTGTGAAAAATAATTTCAGCTCTCTCTTCTGGTGTATTTTATTTTCAGTAATCTTATTGAATGCAATGCCGCTCGGCAATGGACTTGTCGGTTTTACTCTCGGAAATATGATATATATTGCTCATAAACACTCAACAATAAAAAACAAAGCAAGACTTTGTTAACGGTTAAGCATAATATTTCTCTGAAATAAATTTCTGTAGATTACTTTTATATAATATGAAGCTGTTGCAGATAAATGTGACGGCCAATAGCGGGTCAACCGGGAAAATCGCAGAGGCGATCGGACAGTTGGCAATAAGCCGCGGTTGGGAGTCATGGATAGCTTACGGTCGTGGGACACCTCAGAGTGAGTCCCGTCTGATAAGAATAGGTAACGACTGGGATATGCGTTGGCATGGCGTTGAAACGCGATTGTTTGACAATCATGGGCTTGCTTCACGGCACACAACGCGCAAGTTTATCCAGCAAATCAAGGGAATCAATCCTGACATCATTCATCTCCATAACATTCACGGCTATTTCATAAATTATCCTCTGTTGTTTCAATCCCTGAGAGAATGGGGCAGTCCCATTGTGTGGACGTGGCACGACATCTGGCCTATGACCGGCCATTGCGCGTTTTTCGGAAAAGATCAGTGCGATAAATGGAAAACGGGATGCCACGAATGCAAAAGAAAGACTGTATATCCCGGATCACTTCTGAATAATAGAAGTTCAAGAAATTACGAGGACAAACGCAGAGCTTTTTCCAGTTTGGATAACATGACAATAGTCATGGTTTCGGAGTGGTTGAATGAAATGAAAAAGGATTCATTCCTGAAAGATATTCCTGGAACTGTCATCCATAACGGAATTGATCTTGATGTGTTTTCACCGGAATCAACGCCTTCCAAAGAGAAGGAATACGTTCTTGCAGTGGCCAATGTCTGGACTAAAGAGAAGGGTTGGGATGATCTCGTGTCACTGCGAAAGATATTGTCCGATGATATAGATATCATCATGTTAGGACTTAACGACAAGCAAATGGCAAATCTACCAGAAGGAATAAGAGGCTTACGACGAACTCAAAATATAAATGAATTGAGATCTCTGTATTCCAACGCTATTGCTTTTATCAATCCTACATGGGGTGATAATTTCCCGACAACAAATATAGAAGCCATGGCTTGTGGGACGCCTGTGATTACTTATCGCACGGGAGGCAGTCCCGAAGCAATTGACTCAAATACCGGTATTGTTGTCGAACAAGGTGATGTGCAAGGATTGAAAAAGGCAATCGAGACAATACGGACTTCATCCGACAGATTTACGCCGGAATTATGTCGAGGCCGAGCAGAAAAATATTTCAATCAGGATGACCGGTTTGAAGAATATTTTGAATTATACGAAAAAATAATAAATAAAGATTGATTATGAACCAATCGGATAAACGGAAAAAGGTGTTTGTGAGCGGATGCTATGACATGCTTCACAGCGGCCATGTGGCGTTTTTCAAGGAGGCTTCGCGCTATGGCGACCTGTATGTCGGCATCGGTTCCGACAAGACCATCGCTGAGCTGAAACACCGCAAAACGGTGTATTCGGAGAAAGAACGCCTCTACATGGTCAAGGCGATCCGCTATGTCACTGATGCTTTTATCAACCGAGGCAGCGGAATGCTCGATTTCATCGACACGCTTGACCGTGTGAAGCCCGATATCTTCGTGGTCAACTCCGATGGCGGCAGCGAACTGAAACGTAATCTTTGTCTGGGTCGAGGAATTGAATACATCGAACTGGAGCGCACGCCAGATGCCGGACTCGAAGCACGCTCAACCACATCGCTTCGTAAGGGAGTGAAGTCACACCTCCCCTATCGCGTGGATATAGCCGGAACATGGATCGATCAGCCTTACGTGTCGGAACATGGCTCCGGATGGGCGCTGACAGCATCTATCGAGCCTACCGAGGAGTTCATGGAACGAGGAGGCATGTCAACATCCACGCGCAACGCGGCCCGCAAGATCTGGCCGTACGAGCTCCCGAACTATAATGAGGAGATGATGGCTCGGTTGCTTTTCTGTTTCGAGAACGACCCTGAAAATGAGGGCCACATCTCAGGCGCACAAGATGCGATCGGCATCTGCATGTCTGGACTCAACCGCCATTATTATGACGGACATTATTGGCCGGTGAAAATAGAATCGTGTCATGACGAAGCGATTCTCGACTGGCTGGAAAACCACATCTGTCTCGTTCCGATGTTTCCCCGCCGACCGGGATGTTCCGTGGTTGAAGGAAAAGATATCACTCCCGAGAAAGTCAGTCGTCTGACAGAAGCCGCCGAACGGTGCTGGCATGCAATCATGGCGCGCGATCTCGGAGGTTTCGCCGAGGCATTCCGCGATTCCTTCAACGCCCAGATTGCGATGTTTCCGGCCATGATGCAGCCGGGAGTCCAGGAATACATCGACCGGTGGTCGCCGAAAGCGCTGGCATGGAAGATGCTCGGAGCTGGCGGAGGCGGATATCTCGCTCTCGTTACCGACAGAATCCCGGACAACGGCGTAATACGGATCAAGATCCGCCGGAAAGACTCTTTCTAAATAAATTCATCCGCATTTAAATTTCAGATGAAAATATCAATTGTCACTGCTGCATGGAACAGCGGTGCGACTCTTCGCGACACAATCGAGAGCGTGCTTTCGCAATCGTATCCCGACATTGAGTATATCATTGTCGATGGAGCCTCAAAAGATAACACTGTCGAGATCATTCGTGAATATGAACCCCGTTTCAATGGACGGCTTCGATGGATAAGCGAGCCTGATCGAGGTATCTATGACGCCATGAACAAAGGGATCCGTATGGCGACAGGCGATGTTGTCGGAATCTTGAACAGCGACGATTTTTTCACGGACAACCATGTCATCGAGCATATCGCAAAGGGAATCAAAGGTGTTGACGCAGTTTATGGCGACATTCATTTTGTCAACCCTGACAATCTTGACAAATGTGTCAGGTACTACTCATCGCGTTCTTTCAGGCCTTGGCAGATGAGACTCGGATTCATGCCCGCGCATCCTTCATTTTATTGCAGAAAAGAGTTGTTTGACAAATATGGATTATATAATCTGAATTATAAATCGGGAGCCGACTTTGATCTTTTGGTCAGGTATATTTTCATCAATAAAATTACCACCCGATACATAGAGATGGATTTTGTGACCATGCGGACCGGAGGAACCTCGACTTCGGGCCTTAAAAGCTATCTGCAGACGAATTCTGACACACTCAAAGCATTGAAAAGCAATGACGTATATTCGAATTACTTTCTGATGTTATGTAAGTGCTTCTATAAATTCGCTGAACTTAAACTCAGTAAAAATGGATAAGAAATCAATACTTATCACCGGCATACACGGGTTTGTCGGGTCGAATCTGGTTGAGGCCTTAAAAGACAATCATACCATATACGGACTCGATATCGTAGCGCCTGAGAAAGACGGAGTCGAGAAAACATTTTCGTGGGGGAATCTTGAAAATGGTTCGATTCCGGATGTCGATGCTATCATCCATCTTGCCGGGAAAGCTCACGATACGAAAAACAAGTCGGCGGCTGACATCTATTTCAAAATAAACACAGAGCTGACCAAGAAGATTTTCGATTATTTCACAGGACATTCCTCGACAAAGAAATTCATTTTCTTCAGCTCAGTAAAAGCGGCAGTCGATAAGGTTCCCGGCGAAGTACTGACGGAGGACGTCACGCCCTGTCCTGTGGGCCCTTACGGAGAAAGCAAGGTGCGCGCAGAGGAATATATCCTTACAAAGCTCACGAAGGAACCCGAAAGTTTCCAAGGCCGTGACGTGATTATCCTGCGCCCATGCATGATTCATGGCCCCGGCAACAAAGGCAATCTGAATCTGCTCTACGGGGTGATAAGCAAAGGCATTCCATGGCCTTTGGGAGCGTTCGAAAACATACGCACCTTTACATCCATCGACAATCTGACGTTTGTCATATCAGGCATTCTTGAGAAAACGATAGAAAACGGCGTCTATAATATGGCCGATGACGAGGCGTTGTCAACCAATGAACTTATCAGTGTGATCTGCGGGGCTATGGATAAGAAAGCTCGGATATGGAAACTGCCGAAAGGTCTGATAAACCTGATGGCAAAAACAGGCGACATTCTGCATCTGCCTCTTAACACTTTCCGCCTCACTAAGCTTACAGAAAACTATGTAGCTTCCAATGCCAAGATAAAACGGGCTCTTGGTATTTCAAAAATGCCCGTTCAAGCTCAGGACGGACTGACGAAGACCATAAAAAGTTTCTTAGGGAAATAAATCTTTTCATTTATGATTTATATTGTGATCGCTGCCATTCTGATGGCGGCGGAGTTGTTATACTTTAAAATTGCCGACAGGTTCAATATAATCGATCGCCCCAACATGCGTTCGAGCCATACTTCGATAACGCTTCGCGGCGGTGGAGTTGTCTTTCTCTTCGGCGCATGGGGCTATGCGGCATTTTTCGGGGTGACTTATCCGTGGTTCCTGACAGGCCTGACGCTTGTCGGGATTGTCAGTTTCGTCGATGACGTTCATTCCCTCCCCGACAGCGTGAGACTCGTCGTGCAGTTCGCGGCCATGTTCCTGATGTTCTATCAGTTCGGCATACTCAACTGGAACGACTGGTGGATCGTCTGCATCGCGCTGATTGTCTGCGTGGGAATCACCAATGCCTATAATTTCATGGACGGTATCAACGGAATCACCGGGGCTTATTCTCTCGCCGTGATGCTTCCGCTTCTCTATCTCAATGAATCGGTCGGCTTCATAGAGATGCCGTTTCTCGTCGTCATAACCCTGAGCATTCTGGTTTTCCTTTTCTTCAATTTCCGTAAGAAGGCCAAGTGCTTCGCGGGCGATGTCGGTTCAATAAGCATGGCGTTCATCGTTGTCTTCGCTCTTGGGCTTCTGATGCTCCAGACCCGTGATTTCTCATATATCGTCTTTCTCGCTGTCTATGGTGTCGATGCCGTATTGACTATTGTCCACCGAATCATGCTTCATGAGAATCTCGGAGAAGCACACCGCAAACATGCCTATCAGCTTATGGCCAACGAACTGAAGGTGTCGCATCTGAAAGTGTCGGCCGGCTATATGCTTGTGCAGCTCGCAGTTTCGGCCGGACTGATTTTCATTCCGATCAACCACTATCTTTATCTCGGACTTGTAATTGTTCTTCTATCCGCGGCATACGTTGCGTTCATGCGCAAAAAATATCATCTTCACGAAGAATATCTAAAATCAAAAGCATCATGATTGACAACAGACTGCTTGACGAGATAACCGAGCGGGCCGAAACTTCACCCCGCCTGCGAATGAACCATAACATCCATGAGTCGCTTGACTCCCCGTGCCAGAGACTCATCAACGTCCTTTTGCCCGGCTCACCTCTTCCTGTGCACCGGCACCCCCACACGGCCGAGACATACATTCTTCTGCGGGGAAAGATGTTCGTTGTCTTCTATAACTCATTGGGCGAACAGACCGACCGTTTCCTTCTCGATCCCCTCGACGGTAATTACGGGGTGAATATTCCGGCCGGACAGTGGCATACGGTCGAAGTCATCGAACCCTCCGCCATCTTCGAAGTCAAAGAAGGCCCCTACAAGCCCCTCGATCCGGAAGACATCCTCTATTAAGAATTTCCGCGAGGGAATAGTTTAAAGATTCAATAATTAAAAGTCCGGTCAGCCTCATCGCAGGTTGACCGGATTTGTTTTGTCTTTCTGGAGGGAGTTTTTACTCAGATCTGACGCAACAAATTCGGTAGCAGCTGCGTTTTTACATCGAAGTCCAACCTGATAAGACTAAAAGATAATGAGATATACACCTGAATTTGTAACTCATCTTGACAAAGATGAAATTTTTGTTTTCGGAAGCAATCTTGCCGGTAATCATGCAGGCGGCGCGGCCCTGACAGCATATAAACATTTCGGAGCAGTTATGGGACAGGGAGTCGGACTGCAGGGGCAGTCATACGCAATCCCTACAATGCAGGGCGGCGTAGAAACCATAAAACCGTATGTGGATCAGTTTTTTGAACTGGCAGAGGAATGGGATCAGACGACATTCCTTGTGACGCGGATCGGATGTGGAATCGCCGGATTCACAGACGAGGAGATAGCGCCCCTTTTTGATCGGGCGGTTGACATGTATAATGTGTGCCTGCCGGAATCGTTCGTCAAAATAATTCTTGCCAACCGAGAAAAGAAGGCTACGCGTCAATCTTAACGATCGTTTCTCTTTGCTTCGCCATCAAGATATTCCCGCATGCCGCGCTTCATTGCCTTGAGATCAGAAGTAGTCAGCATGCAGAGTTAGATATAATCAATTTCAGAACGCTATGCATTGGAGGAATTTTTTAATTTAGGACTGGTTCCATTTGCAGGAAGGCAGTCCTTCAAATATAAGCTGTGTTAGCCTCTTAACCAAGATCAGGAAATTCAAGGTTCAGGACCTCGAAGGGCCACCAACCAAGCAGTCAGCTCGCAATGAGCCGACTGCTTTTGTTTTATCCCTCTCGGCGACTGAAATAAAAATTATTGCGGTCATTGCTGGGGTTTACAATATTTTTTGTAACTTTGCAGCCGAAGAAACAGAGTGTGACAGGTTGACCTTTATAGGATTTATGACGTTACACTCATCAGTGCAATCGATTTTGAAAGCTTTACAAACCGGCTTGTCAGATCATGCAACTTTAACAAAACGCGGCGCAACTGCTTGAATGGCACACACTTACCACCAAAAGCAGGAATAGAGAGCATATACCTGTCGCAAAAATCACACTTGGATCAAACGGTTGAAAAATGGATGCCATAACGGAACAACAGTCCCAATGGTTTGCCATGCGTGACCTCAAGAGGGCCAACGCAAAAAATCCCGCCTACAAACAACTCGCTGCCGACGGATTTCAGGTCTTCACCCCCATGAAGACTCAAATCTCCGTGCGTAGCGGCCGTCGCGTCCGCGAGGAAATCCCCTTTATCCGCGACCTGCTTTTTGTGTTCACTACTCGCGACAGACTCGATCCTGTTGTCGCCCGGACCGACACGCTCCAATATCGTTTCATCAAAGGCGGCTCCTATTGCGAGCCGATGACCGTGCGTTCGGCCGACATGCACCGCTTCATCACGGCCGTCAGCCTCATGCAGCAGCCTAATTACGTGGCACTTTCCGAGATAACCCCGCAGATGTACGGCCGTAGCGTGCGGCTCGTATGCCCCGGGCCGATGGACGGCTACGAAGGCCATCTTGTCAGCGTCCGAGGCTCCGCAAAAAAACGCATCCTTCTCGAAATCCCCGGCCTCCTCGGCCTCATCATCGAAGTAGCCTCCCCCGACTACCTCCAGCTCCTCTAAACCCCACTCCGACATCCCCGTCCGCTTACATCATCAGTCGTGCAACCATCTGCACGAGACCGACCTCTTCGCCTTCAAGGGTTGCAACCAGACTGACTTCAAACGGCGGCTCCTCTATATCATCCGACACTACCTCGACAACTACACCGGCCCGGATCCCCAAAACTCACCTCGCCCTCAACCGCGACCTCTCCACCTCCGTCAATTTTCTCTCCGAAGGAAAATTGGACAAATCCAGAAATTGACTTTGTGACCCATAATTGAACCTGTTGCATAATCCAAATGCATCGAATCCAAAATCTATGGAAAAGAAATATAATATAGCTGTTGCCGGCACAGGATATGTCGGTCTATCAATCGCAACTCTTTTAGCTCAACACAATCACGTCACGGCAGTTGATGTGATTCCCGAAAAAGTTGATCTGATCAATAAACGCATGTCGCCCATTCAGGACGATTATATAGAGAATTATCTTGCCGAAAAGGATCTTGATCTGACAGCGACACTTGACGGTGCTTCGGCATATCGTGACGCCGACTTCGTTGTGATTGCTGCCCCGACAAATTATGACCCTGTAAAGAATTTCTTCGACACACACTGTATAGAAGATGTAATCGACCTTGTTCTTAGCGTCAATCCCGATGCCGTGATGGTCATAAAATCGACCATTCCTGTCGGATATTGCCGTAGTCTCTATGTAAAATATGCCGCTCAGGGTGTCAAACAGTTTAATCTGCTTTTCTTCCCTGAGTTCCTGCGTGAAAGCAAAGCTCTTTATGACAACCTCTATCCTTCGCGTATAATTGCCGGTCTGCCGAAGATCATCAATAGACCTGAATTCGCAGAAGAGAATGCCGCAATACTTGCTGTGACTGATATTGAACAGTTGAATAAAGCTGCACATACTTTCGCTCATCTGTTGCATCAGGGAGCAATCAAGGAAGATATTCCTACATTGTACATGGGCATGAAAGAAGCCGAGGCAGTCAAGCTTTTTGCGAACACATACCTTGCCCTCCGCGTCAGCTACTTCAACGAACTTGACACATACGCCGAAGTCAAAGGACTTGATTCACGCGCAATCATAGAAGGTATCGGACTTGACCCGCGCATCGGGAGCCACTACAACAACCCTTCGTTCGGTTACGGAGGTTATTGTCTGCCTAAGGACACCAAGCAGCTTCTCGCAAATTATTCCGACGTGCCCCAGAACATGATGAGCGCCATCGTAGAAAGCAACCGCACCCGCAAAGACTTCATCGCCGACCAAGTACTGAAAATGGCCGGTTATTATGATTATTCATCAGCTAACAGCTACGGCAAAGCACCCGAACAGGAATGTGTCATCGGCGTCTATCGTCTCACGATGAAATCCAACAGCGATAACTTCCGCCAGTCTTCCATTCAGGGCGTTATGAAGCGCATCAAGGCCAAAGGGGCAAAAGTCATCATCTATGAACCGACACTTGAAGATGGCACAACTTTCTTCGGTAGCCTCGTTGTCAACGATCTGGACCGATTCAAATCAGAGTCACAAGCCATCATCGCCAACCGCTACGACAAGTGCTTGGATGATATTACATCGAAAGTTTACACCCGCGACATTTTCAAAAGAGACTAAAAACGGGATGTGATGCCTGAAGTGGAAGATCCCCCCTTGTTTCTAAATTGATAATGAAATATTTTCCCATTGACCATAATTTAATAAATAGATTTTATAAATCAAGATTTGTAAAGGATTCCTTGTGGGCCATTATTGGTAGCGGTGGAGGATATGCTCTTATTTTAGCTGCTGGCATATTGGTGGCCATAATATTGGGAAGTAGTAAGTTTGGAGAATATGGATTCATCAAATCCACAATGTTTCAATTTGCCACTTTCGCAACATTGGGATTACACTTTACTTCAACGAAATTTATTGCAGAGAACAGAGAAAATAATCCATTTGTTCTTGCATCAATGTCAAGGAGTGCTTTAAGCATCACTACTTTTTCAAGTTTATTCTGCGCAACAGCCATATTTATTTCAGCACACCCATTGGCTGTACTGCTTAATCATGAGGAATTTGACAGTTCTTTAAGATTTATGGGGGGTATAGTAGTGTTTAGGGCTATTGCAACAACTCAATATGGAATTTTAGCTGGTTTTGGTGATTTCCGTGCAATTGGGAAAAACAATATATTATCAGGATTGATAATGTTAACAAGCAGTGCTTTAGGAGCATGGCTCTGGGGGCTTTATGGGGCATTAACCGCTCTTGCTCTGAGTCAAGTATTTAATTCAATAATTAATGGGATTGTCATTAGAAGCAAAGTCCGAGCGCTGCCTAACCAAATTTATAAATCCTATATAAAAGATGAACTTCGTTTCACTTTTCCCGTAGCAATGCAAGATATAAGTGCAAATCTTGGAAATTTCTTAATAATTTTTATCATTGCCAAATTCTCATCTATGGTCCAATTGGGAATTTATACCGCGGCTCAGCAATGGTACGTAGTAGCAATTTTTATACCGTCACTTCTTCACAATGTCATTTTATCTCATCTTTCAAAAGATAACAACAATAAATCGCGTCATTTCCAGAAGTTTAGGAACATAGTTAAAGCAACATTCTTAGGTACTTTTGCAACCTCTCTGTTTCTTATTTGTGCAGCCCCGTTCATAACTAAATTTTATGGGCAAAGTTTTGACGGATTGACCCCTGTAATAATTGCACTACTATGCCTTGCTTCTGTGAGTTGTCTTACTGGAGTATATAAATCGGAACTTATCTCAGATGGTCATATATGGCAATTATTTTTGGCTCGATTATTTCGAGATGTCATTTGTATTACTTCATGCATATTCTTTTTGATATGCACATCGGTTATATCGGTTGCCCTTACTGTGAGTATAGTTTCATTATGCTCTGAAATTATTTATCTGCTTGTATTATTCTTCATTTTCAAAATAAACAACCGTCTTTTTGTTCAATAATCGTCGATGTTCATATTTGTTGTAGTCTTTTTTTTACTTGCGTTTGGTATAAGATTTGGTAAAAACAAGTATTGGCTTTTCGTCTGCACATTAATCATGGCAATTCTCATTGGGACTCGTGCTATATCGGTAGGAACGGATACCAAGTCATATCTGACGATGTATGAATCGGCAATGCTTTTCGGATATCAGGGCTATCCTGAACCCGGATATGGAATGGCTCAGGTGTTTTTTTGCAATATGGGGTTCGATTTCACCATGTTTCAGACCGCGATGAGTATCGTGATGTGCCTAATGCTTTACATGGTTATCAGACGCGTAAGCAGTAATTATGCTTTTTCCTTATTTGTGTTTTATGCTTTATATTTCGTGATGTACAGCATGAATGTATTCAGACAAGTTTTTGCGGTGGTAATCTTGCTATGCGCCTATTCTTATCTATTTAAAGGTAAGAAAATATATTTTGTGATAGGCGTTATTATTGCATCGCTATTCCATATGTCTTCGGTTATTGCATTGCCTACGCTATTTATCAATAGACTCAGGATTAGAAAAACATATATCGTTATCAGTGTAATTTGCTTCTCGTTTATACTCGGTATTGTATTATCCCCTCAGTTATATACATCACTGGCTGGCGGTTATGCCCATTACCTTATCAATGCAGATAGCATGCGCTCTGGAAACAGACTATTACTTTCCATTGCTTTATCAACATTTTGGTCAGCACTATTTATTATCTGCTTTCTATCAACAAACTATCGTTTGCGAGAAAATTTCTGGTTTAAAATGTATTTTATTGCAACGGTAGCGAACAATATATGCCTTAGAATGGAACTTGGAATTAGAATAATGTGGATTCTTAGTATCTGCGAGGTAATAGCACTCCCTCTATGTGTAAAATATAGTCGTAAAATTTCCAAAACTTCCATGTCGGGAATAATAATATCGGCATTGACTATATTCTTTTTTGCTATGTTACTCACAAATTCAGCCGATGTATTACCTTACGAAAGCAAAATACTTAAATAACAGCATACCAATTTTATATTCCAAAAATGAACAAAGAAAAACCATTGCTGATTGTTCAGGCTCGTACCGGCTCAAGTCGGCTTCCAAAAAAAATGCTTCTGCCTATAATAGACGATAAGTCCGTTCTTGACGTGATTCTCGAACGCCTTGTCGAGAATTTCAGCCATCAAAATATCATCATCGCCACAACCACGGCTACTGGAGACGATGATATTGTAGAAATAGCAACCCGTCATGACATTAACGTATTCCGAGGAAGCGAACACGATGTGCTCTCTCGTTTCATTAATGCCGCTGATAAATACAATGCTAAAAAAGTGATACGCATATGTGCTGATAACGTTTTTATGGATATAAGTCAGTTAGATTTGCTTTACAGAGCTGCATCCTTGAATGATTCATTCGATTATATCTCTTTTATAACAGACAGCGGCACCCCGTCAATAAAAACACATTTTGGTTTTTGGGCTGAAGCCGTGACGACAGAAGCTTTGAAGAAAGTAAGGGACCTCACGACTGATGCTGTGTTTCATGAACATGTGACAAATTTCATATACTCCAACCCTAATATATTCCGTTGCTGCTTCATTCCCATCGACCGACAAATACAAGATAGGCCCTCACTCCGCCTTACGCTTGACACTCTCGATGATTATACTCTTCAAAAAGAAATTTATTCTCATTTTATCGAAAATAACATTCCTCTGACACCTAAAAATATAATCGCATATCTCGATATACACCAAGGGTATTATGTCAAAATGCAGAAAAATATAAATCAGAACACAAAATAATGAAAAACACGTATATTATCGGAGAAATTGGTCAGAATCATAATGGTTCAGTTGATATAGCAAATTTGATTGTTGATTTAGTGGCTCGCCCTGTTCGCGAAGAGGTCTTCGGATTGGAGCTACATCCTATGGATGCTGTAAAAATGACAAAAAGAGATCTCAATGAAGAACTCACCGTGTCGCAGATGAACCGAATTTATGATACGCCCAATTCATTTGGTCGCACATATGGTGAACATAGGGCAGCATTGGAACTTTCCAATGAAGAGCATTTTGAAGTTTATCAACATGCAAAATCAAAAGGACTTGATTTCATTGAGACACTCTGTGCTGTCGGTTGCCTTTCTTTGCTAAAATTTTTCACCCCTGACAAGCTAAAAGTTGCAAGCAGGGATCTTACAAATTTGCCATTGCTTGCTGCGTTGGCTGAAACAAAACTTCCTATAATTTTATCTACCGGAATGTCTGGAAAAAAAGAGTTAGACGATGCATTAGATGTTATAACCCGATATCATGACAAAATATCCATCCTTCATTGTGTATCTCAGTACCCGACTCATCCCGACAACTTAAATCTTAACACGATTCCTTTTCTAAAGGAACACTACCCACAATATCAGATCGGATTTTCAGACCATACAATAGGTATTTCTGCCCCTGTAGTGGCAGTCGGCATGGGTGCGGAAATAATTGAGAAGCACATAACAATAGACCGCCATATGAAAGGGACTGATCAGGCGGGATCTCTCGGGCCTGATGGCGTTAACCGCATGTTGCGAGACATACGTGTTGTTGAACACTGGCTTGGTAAAAAATCACTTTATATAGATGCAAGTGTAGCCGCAGCAAAGGAGAAATTGGAAAGATCCATAGCTTCTAAAAGAAATATTTATAAAGGTGAAGTAATAACTGCAAGCGATATTCATATGCTCAGCCCTGGAAATGGTTTCAAATGGAGCGAAAAGGAAAAAGTTATCGGGAAAATAGCACAAAATGACATTCCAGCCAACGAAATAATTCTTTCAGATATGATTAATTAAGATGGATCAGCTAAACCAATTTAAAAAATTTTTAACCGACATACAAAAGACCGTCTATTTACGTAAAGAATATTTTTGTATATCTGATATGATTTTAGAACGGTCAATAAGAGCTTTTGAAAAGGATTACGCCCGCTGGTATCCGAACACTATAATCAGTACAGAAAATCTATACATCACACCTCAGCTTGTTGCTATCTTGTGTTATCGTATTGCAAGAGAGATTTTCTTAAGCACACAACACACTGATAAATTATGCATTACAGGGGGGGCAGCAGATGCATTTTCAATCCTTGGGCGTCAGATTGGGTTAATTGAAATATATTATAGTGCCGAAATTGGAGAAGGATTCAAGATTAACCACGGTATAGGAACCGTAATAGGAGCTCGATGTAAGATTGGGAAAAATTGCACAATCCATCAAGGTTGTACTGTCGGAGATAGAAATGGCGGCAGACCCCATATTGGTAATAATGTCGTGATTTACGCGGATTCTCTAATTTTAGGAGATATTTGTATTGGGGATAATTCTATAATTGGGGCAAACTCGGTGGTAACAAAATCTGCTCCTGAAAACTCAGTTCTCATTGGCTCTCCAGCTCATCAAAGATAAAAGTTATGATACAACCGAAATTAATTCTGACAGATATAGATGGTGTATGGACAGACGGAGGTATGTACTACGACCAGACAGGAAACGAATGGAAGAGATTCCACACATACGATGGCGCAGGTATTACTCTCGCTCATGAACATGGAATACTGGTAGGAATAATAACCGGAGAAGACACTGAAATCGTGGCTCGTAGGGCCAAAAAACTTAAGGTGGACTACCTGTTTCAGGGGGCAAAAAATAAACTTGAAATTGCCAAAATACTATGTCAACAGTTAGGCATAGGGCTTGAAGAAGTAGCCTATATAGGCGATGATATCGCTGATATACCATTACTTGCAGCTGTAGGTATAAGCGGGGCTCCCCCTAATGCTATAACAGAGGTTAGGCAGCTTGTCAGTTATGTAACCTCTGTAACCGGAGGAGAAGGCGCTTTTCGTGATTTTGTAAATCATATTCTTGTAGGCTAATTAAAATGTACTGAATAAAAAAGGACTGTTAATACTATGTCATATTTAAATGGAGTAGAACTTCTACGGCATATAGAAAAGACATACGATGTAATGAGTATCTCATTCCGTAATGTGCCTGTATGGCCATTCTTAAGGATATATCTCCTTCAGGTACTTGGCGAGACACAGCATCAGACTGCACATAAAGTATCGCCAAGCAAAATTTCCATAGTCCTTAAATCCATATTAAAGTCTAATGTGCTGAATTGGCTGAAACATTATCCAGTATGGGTATTTAATGCTCGCGAACGAAGAAAAAATATAGAAGACAAATGGGTTCAACGAGTATCTGGTTTCATGAATGAACTTAATGCTAGATTCCTTGATATTGAAAAGCCTTCTCTTACAATAAATGAGATTTCTCCTAATCTAATAGAAGAATCTAATATCGTAAGTGAGGGTATTCCGATTCTCATTGCTCATCTTCTCGAACGTTTCTTGCGATTCATGCGATTGAAGATTAACAACGAGCATATTTTGACAGAAATTGTTCAGAAATATGCTCCTGATTTCGACTATAGATACTATGTTCGATATCTATGGAGTCAGAAAATAACAATAAAGACACTTATTTCATTATCTCATCCCCCTGAAGTTTCTCTTATAGAGTGTCCATATAATATGATGGGATATATTTGGGGCTTAAAAGAAAAAGGAGTAAAGATTATCGAGTTACAACATGGTGTAATTAACAAATCTCATTATGCCTATATTTTACCTTATTATTCGATTTTTAGTCCTGATGAATTGTGGGTATATGGAGATAATGAACTCGCTTTTTTCCGTGATTACAACCCTCATTATTCCAATTCAGTGATTGCTACCGGCTTATATATTCTTCAACGCTCAAAAAAAGCTTTTGTAAAAGATATATTTAGCCAATATCGAAATCTCTATGATAAGATAGTCGTTTTTTCCGGACAGTCAGATGTGAAAGAAGCGTGCCATAAATTTATTTCGAAAGCATCTTCAATGTATCCTGAGATATTATTTGTATATATACCTCGAAACAATAATGAGACATTTGATATAAATATGAAAAATGTTTTATTTCGACCTGGAATAAACATATACGAATATTTGATTTGGTGCGATATACACATGACTATTTCTTCTACAACCTGTCTTGAGGCATCCTATTTTAACAAACCGACTATTTTTTACGACTTCAATAATCTAGCATCAACATATTACAAACAGATATTTTCACAGATAAATTGCGCTGCATTCATATCATCTCCATCTGATATGAAAGATGCGATTGAAACATGGGATGAGCAAAAAAATATAACCTATGGAAACTTCTTCGCACCATTTAATATAGACCAAATTACTTCACTGCTTGGAATATCCAACAAGTAACCATTATTTGGAAATTTATGAAAATAACCTCTCACGGTCTTGTAAGCGTAATTACGCCCACCTATAATTGTGGGAAATATATTACAGAAACAATTAAAAGTGTTTTAGCCCAAACTTACACTGATTGGGAAATGATTATTGTTGACGATTGCTCAACCGATGATACCAAGTATATAGTCGAAGAAATTTCCAAGAATGACAATCGGATTAAATATTATTGCCTTAAGAAAAACTCTGGTGCGGCTATTGCTCGTAATACAGCTTTGAAACTAGCGTCTGGGCGCTGGATTGCTTTCCTTGATAGTGATGATTTATGGATGGAAACAAAACTACAGGAACAGATTGATTTTATGATAAATGAAAATTATTCATTTACCTACACCCCTTATGATGTGATTGATAATAGAGGAAATCCAATTGGAAAAATTGTATCAGGTCCTAAACACATATCTCGTGCTGGTATGCTGAGTTACTGTTGGCCCGGATGTCTTACTGTGATTTATGATAGAAAAAAGATTGGGGATATATGCATTCCTGACATAAAAAAAAACAACGACTATGCCATGTGGTTATTGATCTGTCGTAAATCTTGTTGCCATAGGTATTGTAATGTTCTATCAAGATACAGGATAAGAGACGGCTCTATAAGTCGCGTTGGCATTTTTAGACTTATAAAATGGCATTACAGGCTTTTCAGAATTGTTGAACAGACAAATATTGTGACCTCCATGCTACTAACCTTTAATAATATTCTTTTTGGAACTATAAAAAAATTAATATACAATAAGCCATACAAACATATTCAATAATGTTTTTGAAATGGATTTTTGACAGGCTGATGGCACTCATCGGGCTGTTTATTTTGTGGCCTGTACTGTTGGTTGTAGCCATTCTAATTCGCATTAAGATGCCTGGAGGTCCGGTCATTTTCAAGCAGAAACGGGTCGGTCGAAACGGCAAATTATTCACCATGTATAAGTTCCGATCCATGACTGTCGGGCATGGAGGTTCGTCAGTTTCGGTCGCAGGGGAAAGCCGCATTACGCCACTTGGTGCGAAGCTGCGTCATTACAAACTTGACGAGTTGCCAGAGCTGTGGAATGTCCTTATTGGAGACATGAGTTTCGTCGGTCCGCGCCCGGATGTTCCTGGTTATGCTGATCAACTGAAAGGAAAAGACTGCGAAGTACTTAAACTTCGTCCCGGAATCACTGGGCCTGCCTCTCTCAAATATCGCGATGAAGAGGAGTTGCTTGCCAAGCAAGCTGACCCTCAGAAATACAATGATGAAGTGATTTTTCCTGACAAGGTACGAATCAACCTTTATTATCTACATCATTATTCTTTCATAAAAGATATAGAAATGATTATCTGCACGGTCCTCAGCCGTAGAATGAAATATGATAACGAAACAATTTAATAAAAATATGAGAGAGAGGATTTATCTGTGTCTGGCGCACATGAGCGGCCGGGAACAGG
>OFFI01000200.1_pt1 | contig 50439 bp, 38 predicted proteins | sample 1521351 | NCBI WGS metagenome assembly OFFI01 (sample SAMEA3504119, study PRJEB24116) | mouse gut metagenome | biome: mouse gut; feature: mouse-associated habitat; material: faeces | place: Denmark | collected 2011
TGGGTAGTTTGTTTGGTTGTTTATAAACTTCAATTCCTTGAATATCCATACTTACAAATGTTGTGAAACACTGTATGTTTTTGAAATCAATCAGTTCAAACTCATGAATTTTGCGTTCGAGAGCTATATACTTTTGTGGAGATCCAAAGTATATTACATCTCCAATGGTCGCCGAATTCGCATCCCAATAACCATCATCTACAAAATGTAATTTTTCTTCGTAGGGTAATATTATTTCAACCGTTTTTGAATGATTCGTTTTTTGAAACTCAGTCCAGTTTCTGAACCCACAAAACACAGCCAGACGTTCCAATATAAAGGTACTGGGTGTATATCTTTTGTTGCGAGTCCCGTATTTGCTGCATCCCCAATATCGTTTTAGGGTTGTTGGACTCACGAAAAATTCTGTCGGTTCACCTGTATTACGGCCATTTGCTAATGTTATTAATCGCGCAGCTTCATTGCGGGACTTGCCATCTAAAGGATTAAACTGTGGCATTTTTTTCTGAACCTCTTGTAGTAATACTTTTACTGATTGCATGTCTATAGACAGACTTTCTGGTTTCTTATTCATAATATTTATATTAAAAAAATTCACTTACTATATAACCAGTATAAAATTTTTTTTCAATTGAAAATCGGTTCAATCCTCTTTTGAAAAGCATTTTTAAAGCCGAATAAGCATAGCCTGTATGAAAATGTTTGAGAATATGACTGTCCCCAAATATTTGTAGAATAGCGTTTCCTTTGCAGCATGAAAAGTTACTCAACAACATACAACGATATGCCGGCAAGGATAGATGAAATTCTTGCTGAGATAAAGGAGCTCAAAGCCTTGTTTCAGTCAGTGACCAAACGAGAGGAGATACCTAAATACATGGATATTGATACGACAGTGGCAGAGTTACATAGGCAAGGAATCAAAATGAGCAAATCAACCTTGTACAAAAAATCTGCATGTGGACTTATTCCCGTTCATAAAATCGACAACAGAATCTATTTTAAAATTAACGAACTGCTAAAAATATATAACAACAATGAATAACAAATTAACTCCATCCGAAATCGCTGCAATCTGTTTGGGGAAAACTCCAATACAAAACCATGTCCTTGAACATCCTCAATTAAGTCGAATCATATACGGAATTCCTCAAATAAATTATGAGGCAATAAAAACAGAAGAAATGATATTACACGATGATGAAAACAAACTCAAACGCTTTGATAAAAACGGTAAGGAAACGATGGAATCCCCAAATGTTACTCCGGCGGAGAAATCCGTTTATCTGACCAGACTGGTTAAGTATGCAGCAGAGACTGCCGGCTATGACATAATATTCATGGATGGGTGGCCATATTATTACAATGGTTGCTTCTGGGAACAAATTCCTGAAAAAATAGTGGAGGAATTTTTATGTCTTGCTGCATATAAAACAGGGTTGTACTACTCACTTGTTACAACATTTAGTTTTAAGAAAAGATTGTATACTCAGTTTATATCTGATTTTCCGAAACCAGAGGATGACGAGATTATGTCAAAGGATAAGATACTTGTGAATCTTAAAAATGGAACTTTGGAATTCAATGGAGATGAATTTGAATTTCGAGATTTCAGAAAAGAGGATTATATAAGATACCAATTGGATTATGTATATGATCCTAACGCTACATCTCCAATGTTTGACAAATTCCTTGATGAAGTTCTCCCTGAAAAAGCAGCGCAGGATGTCCTGATGGAAATGATTGGGTATTGTTTCATCCCTACCCAAAGGATGAAATTAGAGCGTAGCTTATTGCTTTATGGGCCGGGAGCAAATGGTAAAGGCGTTGTTTATGATATAGTTTCAGCTATTATTGGAGATGAACATATTACTGGATTTAGCATGGAAGCACTATCAAACGATCCGAATGCCCGTGCACAACTTAAGGATAAGCTATTGAATTATGCCACAGAATTAGATGGCAAATGTAAGCCAGATATGATTAAGAAATTGATCAGTGGCGAACCGGTTCATATTAAAACGCTTTACAAGGATGTAACAATGATGAAGAACTATCCATGTAAATTTATCTTTAACACGAATAATTTACCGCGTGGAGCTGAAAACACAAAAGCTTTTTTTAGGCGTTGGTTGATTCTGCCTTTTAATACAATAATTCCACCTGAAAAAAAAGACATTCACTTGTCAAAAAAGTTGAAAGATGAATTGCCGGGTATTTTTAATCGTGTCGTGGCAGGCATTCAAAGGCTTATTAGAAACGAAGATTTTACAGAATCGAAACTTGCGGCACAAATGCTGGAAGAATATAAGGAGCAATCCAATTCGGTCCTCAGATTTATCAAAGATGAAAACTGGGTTTCAACAGTGCCGAAAAATTCAACTGAAAGGATTTCTTCGATTGTACCACATGTTCCATTATCTAAATTTTATGAAAGTTACAAGGCTTATTGCATTGAATCGGGATGTAATCCAAGTAGCAACCTTGACTTTGGCAAGAAAATCAAAGATCATTTTTTGGTTCAACGTGGATGCACCAACAATGAAACATGGGTATTTGCAAGGCAGGAATTAAATGTGTCACAAACATCGGCTGATTTATCAGTTGACAGTTCAGATGATATAATAAATCAAGTAATAACTGATTCAAATGAAAAATTCAAAAGTTAGTCTATTCAAAGACTATAAAACAAAACTTCCGAGTGATATTATTTCACTATATGATTGGGTAACAACAGAAACGTTTAAAGACAGAGTTGAGCATATACGCTCAATCTCTGATAAAAAGCAACAACGGGAATTAAAAGCACAACTGCCATGTATTACTCCGAGTGGGATATTCTCATATTGCAAGGATAACAACCTCGATCTGCATAGTGGATTTATCTGCGTGGATATTGATGGCGGAGAGAGCAATCCACAGATCACGGATTTTGAAGCATTGAAATTATCACTTGCTAAACTTCCGTTTATTGCCTACTGTGGACTCTCAGTCAGTGGCAATGGTGTGTTCTGTCTTATTCCAATAAAATATCCGGAAAAGCATATTGAACATTTCTATGCAATTGAGGAGATGTTTCAGAAGATTGGAATAAACATAGATACATCATGTAAAAATGTTTCCCGATTGCGGGGTGCATCCTATGACTGTAATCCCATTATTAATCTTAATGCCAAACCGTTTGCAAAGATAATACAGCGGTCGGTTAAACCACAGAGATTCACATTTGACAAAAAAGGCAGTCATGTCTTTGTTGATGGAGAATTTCACTCTGTGCCTTACTACATGGCTTTAATGATTAAGACCGTCGATGATAACAAAATCGACATTACAGGAGACCGCAGACAATGGTTCGCAATCGGTTGCTCTATTGCATCCGAATATGGTGAGAATGGGCGATATGTATTTCATGAGTTCAGCAAACATTACAAGAATTCACGTTATCATTATACGAAAGAAGAAACTGATGATATGTATTCCAACTGTTTAAGATGCTTTAATCGGTACAACTATTCCATCGCAACCTTCTTTTACTTCTGTAAAGAGAATGGTGTCGTATAACAATGCCCACCGGTAGATAGCCATTACTATTTTCATAAAATGTTGTGTTCAAGCCGTTGCCCTGCGAATGTGGTAACGGCTTGATGTTTACCGGTGTGCGTGGTTGTGCAGGATAGCGGGGTGTGTGCAAATTTTGTGCAAGGAAATGGGGCAAAAAGAAATCAAGCGGTTAGGTATTAATCTAATCGCTTGATATTTAACTGTTTAAGCAGTGGTCCCACTTGGGCTTGAACCAAGGACTCCCTGATTATGAGTCAGGTGCTCTAACCAACTGAGCTATGGGACCGGCTTGTTTGCTATCGTTGATAGCCTTAAGCGGTGACAAAGGTAGATAGTTTGTGTGAGATATGCAAATATTTTTGCCTGTTTTTTGCGGTGTTTTTTTAGCTTATGTTTGTAAGTCGGTGAGTCAGTGGGTGTAACATAAGTGTGTTTTTGTACATATTACTTTTCCCGGTAGTGGAGGGCATTGGCCGTTTATTGGAGTACAGAAATCATGCGGCGTATGGCTTCTGTGAGTATGGGTCGTGGTGTGGCTAAATTGAGACGCAGGAATCCTTCTCCGCTGGGTCCATACATTGTTCCGCTATTAATCATCAGATGTTGGTCGTTAAGAAGTTTCAGCGTTATCTCCTCAGATGTCTGATGGGTGGAGGTGATATCTATCCATGCCAGATACGTGCCTTCGAGCGGTATAATGTGTATGTGGGGTAGGTGAGTGGAGAATTCTTTCAGCAGAAAGAGATAGTTGCCCCAAATGTATCGTTTGAGGGCTTCAAGCCATTGTACGCTTTGATTGTAGGCGGCTATGGTGGCTTCAACTCCAAAAGGATTCACGTCGCATACTTCGTTGATGTTTATTGCGCGGTCTATTCGTTGTCGTACAGTATCGTTGGCTGTGATAATGTTGGCGATCTGTAGACCTGCGATATTGAATGCTTTGCTTGGAGAAATGCATGTAGCGCAATGTTGCCGGATGTCAGGCGAGATTGATGCGAAGGGAGTGTAGGTGTGTTCGTTGAATGTCAGCTCGCAGTGAATTTCATCGGCTACGATGAATACTCCGTGGCGGAGACAGATGTCGGCTATGCGTGTGAGTTCGTCGCGTGTCCAAACACGTCCCGACGGATTGTGCGGGTTGCAAAGCAGCAATAATGTGGCATTGGGACGCGAAGCGCGTTTTTCGAGGTCGTCAAAATCAATGGTGTAACGTCCGTCTTGGTATATCAGGTCGTTAGCCGACAGAGAGCAGTCATTGTTGCGTATTGATGAGAAAAAGCAATTGTAAGCCGGGGTCTGGACAATTACTTCATCACTCGGTTTTGTCATTGCTTTGATTATGGCAGATACTGCCGGAACCACACCGGATGTGTATATGAACCATTCACGTCGGATGTCCCATCCATGACGCTCATTGAACCATCGGATTACCGATTCGTAATATTCATCAGGTACTTTGGTGTATCCGAATATTCCGTGCTCGACTCTCCGGCGGAGCGCGTCGATTATAGCCGGTGCGGTACGGAAGTCCATATCGGCTACCCACAGGGGCAATACGTCGTCGGATTGCGGAGTATCCCATTTGTATGAGCCGGTACCGCGACGCGGTATTATTTCGTCGAAATTGTATGTCATATCTATGATGTTTTCTGTTTTAAGTTTTTGTACATGAGTGTCGGGTGCCATAACAATGTCAGGAATACAGCACCACGGAAACATAGCTCGATACACATGGCGAGCCATACACCCTTTAGTCCCATGGATGGCGCAAGTATGGCTGCAAGCGTTAGCCTTACTCCCCAAATGGATATCAGATTCATGGCACTTGGCAGGATGGTGCGTCCTATGCCTACAAAGAAACCGTATGCCACAATGGCGGCTGCAAACATTGGTTCAGCCCATGCTTCGATGCGTAAAATTGATGACCCAAGCGCGCGTATATCAGCCACGGGACTCATAACACTGATTATTTGAGGAGCGAACGCATATAGTGCGACACCCATGATGCCCATTACTACCATGCCCGATAATGCTGTTATATTTCCGAATCGTCGCAATAGTCCTATGCGTCCTGCACCGAGACTTTGTCCGGCAAGGGTGGTGGATGCTTCTGCTATTCCGTAGCCGGGCATGTAGCAAAGGCTTTCGGCAATGATGGCGAATGCGTTTGCCGCTATGGCGACAACTCCGAGAGGTGCCACTATCACGGTGATTAAGATTTGGGCACTGCATATCGCCATGTGCTCAAGCCCCATAGGCAGTCCGATATTAACGGCTTGCCGTAACGTATCCAAATGTACGCGAAAGCTACCGGATTCTCCAAATATATGTAGCATCGGTGAACGTACGGTAAGATACCATACCATTAATATTGCCACAATAGTTTCGGCAAGAACCGTACCGAGCGCAGCTCCTTCGACCCCCAGCCCTGCACCCCAGATGGTGATCGGATTTCCGAATATTGATAGAGTCCGGGTAGGGAAGATGAGAATGAAATTGAATATTACGTCCAATATGCACATTAGGACATTGAGCATACTCGGTATGCGCATGTTGCCTGAGCACCGGAGCATGGAGCCGGCGAGAAAACTTAGTTGTAATGCCGGCAGAAATAAAGAGAATATAAGGAAATAGCGTGACGACTCGTGATGTATGGATTCATGTCCACGTAACCAAGAGGGCAGAGGTGTGCTTATGATAATACCGATTGTGGCAAGAATGGCGCTGAACAATAGCATGGCGGTAAACGACTGTCTCAATACGCGTCGTGCCTTGACGAAATCACCTGCTCCGATTAGGTGGGCAACCTGGACTGAGAATCCGGTTGATGCAGCGCTCATCACACCCCAGAACAGCCAAGTGGTAGTGGATACCAATCCTATTGAAGCCGATGCATTGGCGCCAAGGCTACCTACCATGGATGCATCGATATATTGCATGGCTATGGATGACAATTGCGCAATTATCGCCGGAAAGCTCAATAACGCAGTGAGCCTAAGTTGTTGTCTTAGGCTCATGCTCTTGCCATCGCGAATCATTGCAAGCAAGGCATCGGTACTTTTATGTCCGTGGTCAATCAATAGTTATGTCCGTCGTTAATCGTTATTTTGCAGTTAGCCGGTTGTTTGATGTTCTCGTCAAGAATAATCTCACCGATGCTTTGAGCGGTGATTGAGCCTGAGGTGGGGTTCTTCACACTATGTATGTGTCCGTTGATGGTGGCGTGAAGCGTGCTGTATTCGAATGCGAGGTCCGCATCGTCATCCATTGTGCAGTTTTCCATAATCAAATCAGTAGCATAACATAGTGGTTGGGTCCCTGAGATGCGACAATTGACAAGACGTAAATTGTGTGAGTGCCATCCAAGGTATTCACCGGTTATTTCAGAATCATAGACGGTTACATTTTCGGTATTCCAGAAAGCATCTTTAGAATCGATCACGGCATTGCGAATTTCAACATTGCGGCAATATTGGAAAGAGTAATTGCCTTGTTGACGGTAATCGGCTATCCGTATGTCATGGCTGTGCATGAACAGATAGTCAGCGTTTGCCACCTCCACATTTTTCAGTGTTACATTACTGCAGTGCCATAAGGTCTCCTGAGCGTCGGGAATACGGACGTTATGCAAATTTATTCCGTCCATCTCACGAAACATCTTCGGTGCTTCGACTAATGTATCAGTCATGTCAAGATTGCTTGAATACCATAGTGCGGCACGAGCCCCGGGGGTGAAAAGGCAATTGTTTATCTTGAATCCCTTGACATGCCAGAACGGATATTTACCTTCGAATCGACAATCCGTGGCTGTGATATTGCTGCATTCTTTCAGTGCTGACTCCCCGGTATGGATCGTGACGTTTTTCAGTTGCAGGTTATGTGATGCAAAAAGAGGGCGTTCGCCTTCGAATTCCTTGTTTTGAATGATAGTATCCATATTGGTGCGATATTTTGATATTGCAAAGTTACGCATAGTTATGCTATGAGAAATAACGTAGATTAATGAATATATTACCCGAATCACTTTTTGTTAAGCAATTAATGAGTAATTTTGCTTGAAATTTTAACTACGATAAGTTTTTATGGAAAAGGTTTCATTGGACACTATATGTGTGCAGGGTGGATGGCAGCCAAAGAATGGCGAGCCACGTCAAATACCAATTATACAGAGTACTACGTTCAAATATGAGAACACTGAGGAAATGGCTCAGCTCTTTGATTTGGAAAAATCAGGTTACTTCTACACCAGATTGCAAAACCCGACAAATGATGCTGTAGCTGCCAAGATAGCCGCTCTTGAGGGCGGTGCCGCGGCTGTGTTGACATCCAGTGGACAGGCTGCTAATTTCTATGCCGTGTTCAATATATGTGAAGCCGGATCTCACATTATTGCGTCCAACGAGATATATGGAGGTACCTATAATCTGTTTGGTGTTACATTGCCTAAACTGGGAATCGAATGTACGTTTGTATCGCCCGATGCCACTGACGATGAGATTTTAGCAGCTGTGCGCCCCAATACCCGGGCGTTTTTTGGAGAAACGATATCTAATCCCGGGTGTCGCGTGTTTGATATTGAACGTTTTGCGCGGTTGGCACATAGCGTCGGTGTCCCCCTCATCGTGGACAATACATTTGCCACACCGATTAATTGCCGTCCGTTGGAATGGGGTGCGGATATCGTTACTCATTCTACTACTAAGTATATGGATGGTCATGCCACGCAGGTAGGTGGAGCGGTGATTGATGGTGGTAAATTTGGCTGGGACGCTCATTCCGATAAATTCCCCGGACTTACAACACCGGATGCATCCTATCATGGATTGACATACACCAAAGCCTTTGGCAGCATGGCTTATGCAGTAAAACTTACGGCTCAGCTCATGCGTGATTTGGGATCGACACCAAGTCCTCAGAATTCGTTTCTTTTAAATTTGGGATTGGAAACACTGCATCTGCGTGTGCCGCGTCATTGTGATAACGCGCTGAAGGTGGCACGATATCTTAGTGCCGATTCCCGTGTGGCATGGGTCAATTATTGCGGGTTGACTGATAATAGGGATTATGCCATGGCACAGAAGTATTTGCCAAATGGTTCGTGCGGAGTCCTGTCGTTTGGATTGAAAGGAGACAGAGCCACGGCGGTCAAATTCATGGATTCATTACGATTGATATCGATTGCAACACATGTTGCCGATGCCCGTAGTTGTGTGCTTCATCCTGCCAGCCATACTCATAGGCAACTATCAGAAGAGCAATTGAAGGAAGCCGGAATAGCTCCGGACTTAATCAGATTATCTGTGGGTATTGAGAATTCCGATGATATCATAGCTGATATCGAGCAGGCTTTGGATAAAATTTGACGTATAAATTAACGCAAGGTTACATATATGGCAAACGGCAGTTTACGATTGAGGTAAACTGCCGTTTGTTATAGGGTATTATCGGTGGATAATATGATTATTTCATTGATAGGGTGCCGTTTTCGGCTTGCTGTATCATCTGCTGGTTGGCTGAGATGTATATTTCTACACGGCGATTCTGAGCGCGTCCTTCCGGAGTGTCGTTGGATGCTATGTAGTCGGCCATCGGTATGCCTTGGGCTGTGATTCGCGATGCTGCCACACCGCTGTTGATGAGATATGTGCGCACAGCATCGGCACGTCCGGTGGATACACGTTCGTTTACCTGATAGCCACCTGTATTATCGGTATAACCGAATATTTGTACGTTGGTTTCGGGATTGTTATTGAGCGATGCTGCAAATTGAGTGAGGTCGTGACGTGCTTCGGTGTTGAGAGAAGTACCATTGGTGGGGAACAGGATGCCACCGTTGAATGTGACCTTGATGGCTTGCAATCCGTTTTGGTCTTTTACGGTCTCGACTTCAGCCTTATCGGCAAGTTGCTGTTGGAGCTCCTGTTTCTGTTTGTCCATTTTGCGGCCAATTAGAGCTCCGGCGCCACCACCGACTGCCGCGCCTATAGCTGCACCAATACCGGCACCTTTGCCGCCGCCGATAAGGGCTCCGATACCGGCACCTAAAGCGGTACCGCCACCGCCCCCAATCAATGCTCCCTTGCCAGTATTGGTCATGCTGTTACATCCGGCGGAACCCAAAAGGCATAATGTCAATGCGCTTATGGTGAAGATTCTTGATTTTTTCATTTTGGTTATGTTTTAATGTTAAAAAATATTCACATTATAATGTATGACTCATTCAGTTACATTAAATACAAACATAGTTAATCAAATGTTTATTGAATTAATGCAAAAATATAACTAAATTTGCAATATGCAAAATATACGCAAATATGAATAATAACGGAATATTTAGAAATCGAATACACCCACGCGGTTCAAATCTGATGTATCACTTGGGAGCCCTTATTGCAGTGACTGCGTGGGGGATATCCTTTATCAACACAAAGATTTTGCTTCAGCTTGGATTGAGTGCTGTGGAGGTATATGTGTATCGTTTCGTTATTGCATATATATGCGTGTTTTTAATATGTCCGCGACCGTTTTTCAGCAATTCAATAGGAGATGAGGTTAAATTCATGCTGTGCGGCATTTGTGGTAATTCAATCTATTTCATAGCTGAGAATACCGCTGTAAATTACACTCTTGTGACAAATGTCTCGTTGATAGTGACTACGGCGCCATTAATTACGGCGATGTTGATAGGGCTGATATATAAGGGTGAAAGGCCGAGCCGCGGATTCTTGACCGGTTCAATGATAGCCTTCATAGGGGTAGCGTTTGTGATATTCAATAGCAGTTTCGTTGTGAAGGTGAAGCCGTTTGGGGATATGCTTGCGTTGCTTGCGGCGGTGTGTTGGGCAGTTTACTCGATATTGTTGCGCCCGCTGAATGCTGTGTACGGAGTCTGGTTCATAACACGTAAGACATTCTTTTACGGTATTCTCACATCGCTGCCGTTTCTTGCAGTAGAACCTCACTTGATATCGTTGGAGCAACTTATGGATCCACGCGTATTGGGTAATCTTTGTTTCCTGGGGCTTGTGTGCTCGTTGCTTGCTTATGTGCTTTGGGCGCAATCCATCAAACGATTGGGCGTGGTTAAAGCCGGGAATTATTTGTATATAAGCCCTATAGTTACACTATTTGCATCGATGCTACTGCTCCATGAAAATGTTTCGATAGTGGGTTATATCGGTTGTGCGTTGATATTGGTCGGCGTTATTCTGAGTGAGAAGTTGAGTTCTCGCGGTAAGGTTTCGGCTACGCGTTAGCTTTGCGTATCATTCTTCGTTAAGAAACTCTATTTCATCAATAATCTGTCGTGCGCAGCCTATGGTCATCGGGTTATTGCGCTTGTATTCATTACGAGCCATAGACAGTATCTCTTCCTGATTGGATGACAAGAAATGCCATAATATACGCATGGCTGCATAGTGCTTCATATCGCACATTCCGTCTGCCATAAGCCGTTTCGCTAAATCATAGGCATAGGGCAGGTTTCTCAATAGTCTGTGGCACAGGATGTCAGTGGTTTCTACGGCAGGGGATTCCTCGACCCATTTTTCAGCCTCCTCCATAGCCATAGATTCCGTAGGCATAATCATTGGAGCCATAAGCATGCTTTCGCGCGTGCTGTTGTTGGCCCATAAACGCCGCGCAAGGTCTTCGTTTTTACCTGTCTCCAAGGCGATATCGGAAATTTGCGGTAGGTTTAGTCCAAAGATTATTTTATAAGGGGAGCCGGCTTTTCGCAGGGTGTCGGCTATGACGCCATTGCGCATTGCAAAAAAGCGACGTTTCACCAATTGTAGTTCATTGAATTGTTCCATATCAAGTGCAAAGATAGCTATTATGTGGCGTATGGTCAAAGTACTTGCATAATTGCGCTAAACCATTTACCTTTGCATAAGGTATAATTATTCCTGATTAAATGACGTTATCTATTAGAAAATGCTTGATAGCCATTATGATGGCTGCGTCGGTAGCCGTATCGGCAGCCGAGTCTATCACGGATCTGCCCACAAAGACCGTCAATGGCAAAACATATTACTATTATGAGGTGCAGCCTAAGGAATCTGTGTATTCACTGTGCCGCCGATTCAATATATCTAAAGAAGAATTGCTGAGATATAATCCGTCGGTATCCGATGGATTGAAGGCAGGACAGGATTTACTGTTTCCATATAGTACTTCCGTCAATGAGTCATCCGTTACCACATCTGGAGTAAATACTACTGCATCGGTTCGGACCTATGAGGTACAGAAGGGTGATACCGGTTATGGTATAAGTCGCAAGTTTAATATCAGTCTCGATGATTTTTATGCTTGGAATCCTGATGCGAAAGATGGCGTTAGGACCGGGCAAACTGTTGTTGTATCATCGTCCGTTCCTGCTTCGTCGATACAGGCTGTAAATACTACACCTATGGTTGCCAATGGAACACGCACGCATGTTATAGGGGATCATGAGACATTGTATAAAATCGCGCAGGACAATGGCATAACGGTTGGTGATATTTTGGCCTTGAATCCGTCGCTTGATGCTGCGTATTACCAATCCGGAACCACCATATTGCTCCCATCGGTTCAAGATAATGCCTTAGACGCCGGCACATCTATGCCATTGACCTCTGTTATACCTAATGGCAATATATATATAGCAAAAGAATACGATACATTTTATTCTGTGGCAACCAGTCATGGTATAAGTGTTGAGCAATTACAGGCCGCCAATCCGAATGTGGATATGATACAGGCAGGCATGGAAATAATCATACCGCAGGCTTGCGCTGAGCAGGGGACTACCCCTGAGCTACTTGCCAAAGAGACGGGCGATACCTTGACTGTGGCGATAGCCCTTCCGCTAATGTTATCGCAGCAGCAACGCACCAAGCAGGCGCAATTATATCTCGAATTTTATAAGGGATTCCTTTTGGCGGTAGATAGCCTAAGGAACATAGGGAAGCCACTGCGCATCCTGACTTATGATACCCAGGGGTCAATGTTGGGCGCATCACAGGTGCTTACCGACCCCATGCTGGCTACTGCGAAAGTTATAATTGCTCCCGAGCAGCCCGATCAACTGACAATGTTTGCCGATTATGGGCGCCGTAACAATATCAATGTGCTCAATCTGTTTGTGGTGAAGAATGATGCATATCTCAGCAATCCTAATGTGATGCATGCCAATATTCCTCATGATGCCATGTATTCTAAGGCTATAGATTATTTTGTAGCCAATGCTTACGGATATACCCCCGTGATACTTTCGAGAAATGAAGGCGCCCGCGACAAACAGGAGTTTGTGGATAAACTCAAGGCCAGGTTGCAATCGGATGGCAAAGAATACCTTGAGATAAATTATACAGGAGAACTCACGCCGGCGCAACTCGCTCAGCTTGAGCCTGCACGTGGGTATGTGTTCATTCCGGTGTCATCGAAACATGATGAATTTACCAAGGCTACCGCCGCGATACTTGAGCTGAATAAGGAAAATACGTATAATGACCGTTTCCGTCTATGGGGATATCCTGAATGGTTGACTTTCCGCGGCGATTTGTTGACCAATATGCATGACTTAAATACGTATATTTTCTCGCGTTTCTATACAGGGGTCGACGACTATGCCACTAAGGAGATTGATGGTAGATTCACCGAGTGGTATGGTGGGAAAATGGCTGCCGCTGTGCCTAATCAAGGTGTGTTTGGTTTTGATACAGGTATGTTCCTTATTAAGGCTTTGAATGCCAATGATGGTGATTTCAGTCGTTTCACGCCATCCTATGATGGGGTGCAGAATGGCTTCAATTTCATAAATGCCGCACCCGGAGGCGGTTGGATTAATGATGAAATGTACATAATCCATTACACTCCGGCAAAAACAGTCAATAAAATGGGACTTTGATTCGATGAAACATAATTCAAACAAAAGCATACTGTCAGTACTGGTTTTTATTGCCATGACATTTTCGGCTGCCGGACAAAGGTATTATAAGCCACATTTCGCCATAGGAGGTAAAGCCGGTATGACTATGTCGGAAATGTCATTTACCCCGGGTGTGGAGCAATCTATGATTTCCGGACTGACTATGGGGGTTACGGCTCGATATACCGAAGAGAAGTTTTTTGGTCTAATAGCTGAATTGAATATTGAACAGCGTGGATGGAAGGAAACCTTTGAGGGAACGCAGCTCAATTATGAACGTCAGCTCACATACGTGCAGTTGCCCTTGTTGACGCACATATATTTCGGTAGTGATAAGTTCAAGGGATTCGTCAATCTTGGACCGGCTGTAAGTCTGTTAATCGGAGACAATATCAGTTCAAATTTTGATTATCGCAATCCGTCGGAGGTGGAGGGTTTTCCGGAAGAGAATCGTCATGTCAACCAAATGAGCATGGACATAAAAAATAAATTCGATTATGGAATCCTTGGAGGAGCCGGTGTGGAACTTACCATCAAGAAGAAGCACTCTATAATGTTGGAAGCTCGTTATTATTTTGGTTTGGGAAATGTATTCCCTTCTGCTAAAAAAGATGAATTTTCAGCATCACGCGGCACCTCCATACAGGTCACTCTGGGCTACATGTTCCACATTAAATAGAACATAGCGGGATTCAAAAAAATAGGGTAATTTGGCTATTCTGATTTAGATTTCTATCTTTCCGGCGGCAGTCACTATGCGAAACATAAGGTCGTGCAGCAGGTCAAATTCCGATTGCCGGCTTCCAATGCCTTTGCTTTTGACATCAAAGTCTCTGATAGCCGATATAATCTCAATGGTTTTGTAGGCATTGTAGTTGCGCATGCCCTGTTCATAGCGTGAAAGTTGGCTTTGCCATTTCATACCTAATGCCGACATCAGTGAGCCAGGCGATTTGTCGCGGGTGAAATGAGCTATTAGCAGGTTCGAGAAATAGGAGAAAGCCGCAGCAACGGTGAGTATGGCGGGATTGTGCTTTGGATTGCTGCGGAAATAATTGATTATAGTGAATATCTTGGCAGTGTTTTTGGCTGCTATGGCATCAACTAATTCAAAATTATTATAGTCTTTACTGATTCCTACATTTACCTCTATGCTTTCAGGGGTAATCATGGCTCCAGGACCAAGTATTAGCGCGAGTTTGTTAATCTCGTTGTGCATCTTGGCTACATCGGTTCCGATAAAATCCCGTAACATTGACAGTCCTTTCGGTTCGATATTTAGCCCTTTTTCCTTGATTATTCCCGATATTACAGGGTCGATATTACGCTCGGTAAGTTTCTTTGACTCAAATATCACCCCGCCATGAGCCTTGATTTGCGCTATCAGGTCTTTGCCTTTGGCTTGAGCTCCACGGCAGCATATCACAAGTACTGTGGTAGGGTTGGGGTTGGATGCGTAGACGTGTAGTTTGTTGAGTTGATCGGCACGTACTGATTGAGCTTCTTTGAGGATTACCACTTGTCGTTCTGCCATCATTGGGTAGCGGCGGCATGTCGATGCTACGAGTTCCGGTTCTACCTCCGGAGCATATAGGGTGTAAAGGTTGAAATCGCGTTCTGATTCGGGTACGAGATTTTCAAATGCCTTGGCAAGTTCATCAATATAGTATCCTTCCTCGCCATGCAACAGGTATATAGGTGCCAGATTGCCTTTTGCTATGGCTTTGCGTATGTCGGAATAAGATGGTGCCGGGATTGCTGCCATGGTAGTATTGGATTATTTTTCGTAAATTTACGCATTAATTTCATCAGCAACAAATCTTTTAATCGTGGATTATTCAACTATGCGACAACTCAATCTTCCGTGTGCCGACCTTAAAATTAAGGCCGATGTTTCGGGGCGGGCTGTGGTGTATGATTGTTGGCGAAGGAAATGGGTGGCATTGACTCCGGAAGAGTGGGTGCGTCAGCATTTTGCATGGATGTTGGTGCAAGACAAGGGGTACATGCCCGGGCGTATGGGCAACGAAGTGTCCATACGGCTTAATGATACAGACCGCAGGTGCGATACTGTGATTTACGACAATGAAATGCAGCCATATATGATTGTGGAATACAAAGCTCCCGATGTGGTATTGACACAGCGTGTATTCGACCAGATAGTGCGGTACAACATGGTGCTCCATGCCCGATATCTGACAGTGAGCAACGGTCTTGTGCATTATTGCTGCGAGATAGATTATAAAAACCGGACATACCGCTTTTTACGCGATATTCCGGTTTATAATCCTTAAATCTATATTATTGTTTACTGTTTAAGGTGCGTGCATTAGATTGTGTAGTCTATACACGCACGGTCGCCTTTATGTCCTGCAATCAGTGCTACTGCTGCTTGATGGGCCGGATGAGCTGAGTAAGTTGCTACATCTGCGAGTGTTTCAGCTTCGGCTATAAGTGTCAAATCCCAAGTCTCGGCAGGATTCTCATTTATTCCAACTTCCATACTTTTAAGTTCATCTATCTGAGCCGGAAGTGCGAGAAGTGCGCTTTTGAATGCTTCAGCCACTTCCCGGCGTTCTGCCGGTGTGCCTGTGAATTTAAATGTTACGATGTGGCGTACCATAGAGTATTTATGTATTGATTGTTGTTATTCTCCGTAAAGTCGTGTGCGTGCGGCCAATACACGTTCGTCGGTGATGTAATCGTCGTAATCCATCATCTTGTCGATTATACCATTGGGTGTAAGCTCGATAATGCGGTTGCAGACGGTCTGTATGAATTCATGGTCATGCGACGACATAAGTACATTGCCCTTGAATCCCTGTAGTGTATTGTTGAATGCCTGGATTGATTCGAGGTCAAGGTGGTTGGTGGGGGAGTCAAGTACAAGGGTGTTGGCATCGCGCAGCATCATACGGGCTATCATGCAGCGCATTTTCTCACCTCCGGACAGTACTGAAGCCTTTTTCAGCACCTCTTCTCCCGAAAACAGCATTTTACCCAAAAATCCTTTTAGGTATATCTCGCTTGAGTCATTGCTGAATTGGCACAGCCAGTCCACAAGATTCATGTCAGTATTGAAGAATTCTGAATTATCGAGTGGTAAATAAGCTGTAGTTATGGTCTGTCCCCAGTCGTAAGTACCCTCGTCGGCTTTGCGGTTGCCGTTGATTATCTCAAATAGAGCTGTCATGGCACGCGGGTCGCGACTAAGGAATGCCACCTTATCGCCCTTTTCAATCTGGAAATTAATGTCTTTGAAAAGGATATCTCCATCCACACTTGCTGTCAATCCGTGTACTTCAAGAATTTTGTTACCCGGTTCGCGTTGCGGTGTGAATATTATACCCGGATAGCGGCGTGATGAGGGTTGGATCTCCTCGACATTAAGTTTTTCAAGCATCTTCTTGCGCGATGTGGTTTGCTTTGATTTTGCCACGTTGGCGCTGAAGCGTTGTATGAATTCCAATAGTTCCTTGCGTTTTTCCTCGGCTTTCTTGTTCTGTTGTTGCTGTTGACGCAAAGCAAGTTGGCTTGATTCGTACCAGAAACTGTAGTTGCCGGCGAAGAGTGACACCTTATTGTAGTCTATATCTAATGTATGGGTGGATACCGCATCAAGGAAGTGGCGGTCGTGTGATACAACCAAAACAGTATTTTCGAAGTTGGAAAGATAGTTTTCCAGCCAAGCAACCGTCTCGAGGTCCAGGTCATTGGTGGGCTCGTCAAGCAGCAGGTTGTCGGGATTGCCGAATAGAGCCTTGGCAAGCAGCACACGCACTTTTTCGTTACCGCTGAGGTCCTTCATGAGCATGTAATGCTTATCCTCCTTTATGCCTAATCCGCTGAGCAGTGCCGCGGCGTCGCTCTCGGCGTTCCATCCTTCAAGTTCTGCGAATTTCTCTTCGAGTTCAGAAGCACGTATTCCATCGGCGTCACTGAAATCTTCTTTGGCGTAGAGTGCGTCCTTTTCCTGCATTATATCCCACAATACTGTGTGGCCTTGCAGTACGGTGTTCATCACCGTGCAGTCATCAAATTTGAAGTGGTCCTGTTCGAGTACGCTCATTCGTTCTCCGGGGCCTTGTGTCACATTTCCGTGAGTAGGGGTGAGCTGGTTGCTGAGTATTCGCATCAGTGTCGATTTGCCGGCACCGTTAGCTCCTATTATACCATAGCAGTTGCCGGGGGTGAATTTCATGTTCACATCCTGAAACAGTACTCGTTTGCCAAATTGTATTCCTAAATTGTTTACCGAAATCATGTTCTGTTTATACCTTATTTAAAATTGCGACTGCAAAGTTACGATTTTCCCGCCATATAACCATAATCGTAATCTAATCATCTGATTGCTCAAATTATGGGGCTATTAAAATATTGCCGTAATCGTTATGAAATATAATTCCTATATTTGTCTATCACAACGTGTCAAAAATATCAATATGCAGCCGACCACTATAAATATATTTCTTTCAAGTACTTTCAGTGATATGCAGTCTGAACGTGATTATATCAGAAAATTTGTCGTTCCGCGTCTGAATAGTACTCTCAATCCTATTGGCATCATGGTTAATGTTACAGATTTGCGATGGGGTATTGATAATGCGTCCGGTAGCGAGGATGTGCGTGAGGCGAAAGTATTGCATGTATGTATGGATACAATCCGTAATACCCGTCCATACTTTATAGCTATGTTGGGAGAACGGTATGGTTGGATTCCATCATCACGACGCTTTGACAATGTTAAGTTGCGTATGTGCAATGTAGAACGTGAAATCATATCAGGGCTTGACTCTTCGTGTAGTGTGACTGAACTTGAAATCGAATTTGGCGCCATTGGGCGACACGATTTGATTGAACATAGTTTATTCTTTCTGCGTTCACCCGAAAGTTACAAGGGGATGACGATTGAAGATTATAAAATGTATGTGCTTGGGGAAAACCAGACAGAAAAATCCAGGCATAGACTTAATAATCTGAAAAATCGTATTATAAAGGTTTGCGACGAAAAGGGCCAGCAAAATCGAGTTGTGTTTTATGATGCTGTTTGGAATCAAGAGACCAAAACATTTTCAGGATTAGAGCAATTTGGAGAACGGCTTTATGAAATGATTGTAGCGGATGTTAAAGCGGATTATGATGTATATTCACAAACCACGTCGCCAATGGATATGGAGCTTGATGCGTTCATACACCTTAATGCAACTTCATTTGTCGGTAGGGATAATATCTTAAATCGTCTTGAGCGGTTTATTGATGGTAACGTGAGGAAATCACGATATGATTCGTTGCCCCTAAATGGCGTGGTTTTGTCTGGTGTTTCGGGAGCTGGCAAAAGTTACCTGTTCAGTGCCCTGTATGATCGATTGGTAAAACGGTACTCTGCAGAACCACATCGTATAGTTCTTGCCCATGCAGCTGGTATTAACTATAAATCTGTAACTATCGATGCTATGCTTGATAATTTTCGTCGACAGCTTGCGCATAGATTGGGTAGACCTGACACAGAATCATTATCGAATCTTATTCATGAAGCTGAAGACAAAAACTATCAATTGATAGCGTTGGTTGATTCGCTTGACAGTTTTACCAATGATCATGATTGTTTTGACTCATTGATAGGGGTTGTTCCAATAGTGGTTACTTCTCTTCCGGATAATGCACGTCGTTTCATATCTGAACATTCCGGATTTGCATTATACTCTCTTGATGATTTCGGTGTTGAGGATGCGATGGATTTAATAAAGCATGAGTCTATTGTCAATAATAAAGAGCTACCGAAAACTGTTGTTGATGCAATACTTGGTCGAACGAAGCAAGACGGAACACCGGCATACGGGTCGCCATTGTGGACCAATCTTGCCGTTTCCGTTTTGATGGAGCTGGACTCTGATGATTTTAGGGAAATTCACCGCATAAATGCCGGGAATGACAGTCAGAAGATTGAGACGTATCTCAATAAGCTTGTTAAAGATTTTCCGGCTACGCCTGAAGGTCTATTTGGATATATGATTAATCTGTCATGTCGTTATTTCAATGAGAAACTCACAAAAAAGTCACTGCTATATATTGCTATGGCATTCAGGGGTATTACCGAACGACAACTGTCCATTATGATGGGAGATATCTGGGATACGTTGGAGTTTAATAGCCTTCGATATTGGCTAAGAGGGTTCATCAGGTATTACGGAAGCGAACGACGCCTGTCATTCACTCACAGTATGCTTAAGTCAGTGATAATTAACGCAGACGAAAATGCAACAAAAGAGGTCTTGAATGAACTTGTGGAATATGTTTTCGGACAATATTTTGAAGGTTTGATTAAAATAGATCAACTCATTCAGCACGTTATAGCTTATAAGGAGTATGATCGTTTTTTCCGGTTTCTCGATAGGGAGATTTGGCAATGCGGCGGCTTGAATGAATATAATGAAGTGTCCACGGTATTTTATAACAGCCTTTGTCTGAGTCCGGTTGACACTATTGATTTTATTGACAAATACACCCGACGATTCAAAGCCGTGAGTCAGTATGAGCATTCAAGAGCTTGGGTATACGATATTCGTCAGAAGATTTGGCAACGGGAGGATAAAGATTCAAAATTTGCTGTGCAGATATCTCAATTGATTGAAGACCTGGAGACGGATGTGTTTTCCGGAGAGCAAATATTTATGGGTACGGTGCTGGATTTGAACGAATATTTCTCAAGCGAGAAAAATTACGATAGGTTCAAATGGGTGTATGACCGATTAAAATCATTGTATGGCAACGATTTTCTATGTTCTACGTCACTTTATTGGGTACTTACAAGAATGGAGGAGCATATTAATGAGCTATCATACGACGATATGGGTAATACGGCGGAATACATACGTCGCACAAATAATTTGCTTGATGAGATAGATATTTTCATAGATAAAATTCCATTGGGAAATGAAAAGCTAATTGATTCACTTATAAGGGTTCAAGAATGTATAAGCAGTCCGTTCAATGCCTTGTTGAATGATGAAGAATACATAGAGTTGTCAAAACGTATACATTCGATTTATATTAATCTTTATCCGGAGGATGATAGCGGCTATCAGTTTAATGATTTCATAAAGGGTGCAAATTCGCTGCTGTATAACTATCAAAATTCACACAATTGGATACATCTGCCCGAAACCGAACTTACGCGTCACTTTGGTGGCGATAATGTTACAGCCATTCCGTCACGCATTTCTCGCGAACCTCAATGTATGGTCCAATTGCCGGTTGTAGATAATGACCTGAAACTTAAATACGCCGTAGAGTTTGATGAAACTTTCGGTAATGGGGACTTACAACAGCTTTCCGATTCTGTTAATGCCCGAATTGGTATAGTCAATCCTGTTAGTCAGGCTAAAATGTATAGTCTGATGGGGATTGACGATATGGTTACGGAAGTAATCAATGAGGGAATGTCTTTAAATGAACCCCGAGGTATTACAGTAGATGCAATCGGTGAGTTACGGAAAATAATTGATTATCTTGGTGCAAATAATCTAAACACATTGAAATTGGGCTTTTGTAAGCCTATTCTTCCTTCGGTTTTGCACGAGCTGTTGCTTGGCAATGACGATGCCTTTGAAATACTTGATAAATATGAGCTTTTCTTATTGAATGAAGGACAAATTCAGAATGCGTTATCATTGATGGAGCTACAGGCCAAGATACTATATTATAAACAGATTGATGATAAATTTCTTTATGATAATGAAGATTACGGAAGAGGTAACTATACCGACCTTACTACTTCGGCACCATTGTTTTGTCGCCTTATAAGTCTTCAAAGACAACTTGGTGATACGGAGGGATTGAAAAGGGTCGAATCTCTTTGGAAAGATATGTTTGACATGACATATCAGGACTCCATGTTGCATTGTCGTGATGAAAAATATCCCGATATTTTGGAGGATATAATAAATGGTGAAGTTCCCTCAATTCATAATAATCAATTTATTGCTGATAAAATAATCGATTCTTATAAACAAAAAATGACAAATATAGGTGCTGATGATATTGATAACATAAGAATCAGACATCTTAAATATACTGCCGGAGGTTCAAGATTTATTGCGACTTTAATATATGGGTATAGTAACGTTGATACTGTTTTAACCGACTTGAGTGGAAATATATTGTCTAAGGTAGATAGGTATAAATTCATTATTGATTTTTATGGAAAAAGTCTTACACATGCCGGTGAGAATGGAGCTTGGACTTTCATTAACCATAACGGAGTGGAGTTGTTTGATCTTAAATTTCGTTCTGTTAGACCCTATAGTGAAGGTTATGCCGCAGTGGCGAAACATGCTCGTACTTCATTTCCGTTTCAGTTCTATTGGGGATATATAAATGAGCAAGGTAATTATATAACCGGGGAAGATGAGTTTATGGCAGCATGGGATTTCCACTGTTTACGGGCTAAGGTGATGATTGAGGGCAAAATTGGATTTATAGATACAAAGGGAAGTGTCGTTATTGAACCGAAATATGATGCTGCCACTTCGTTTAACAACGGATATGCATTAGCTTTTATAGGAAATGAGATGAAGTGGATTGATGTTGATGGAAACGAAATGTCTTAGTGTATATTGGAAATAATTGCGGCATAATAATTTATCCACATGGATGTCAAGGGATTCGGTTTCAGGATACATTTAAAAACACGACTATTAGTCCAAAATCCAACCATTTTGGTATATTTATCTTGCAAAAATTGCGGAAGTGTTGCTAAGATTAAAAAAATATGCTAAATTTGCACTCTGAATTGTGAATATTAAACGAAAAATTAAGATACGGCAATGAAAAGAACATTCCAACCTTCTAACAGAAAGAGAGTTAACAAGCATGGTTTCCGTGAAAGAATGTCCACTCCCGATGGACGTAAAGTTTTGGCTCGTCGTCGTGCCAAAGGTCGTGCACGCTTGACAGTGAGCGATTCTATCGCCAGCAAGTAATCATAGATTAACTCCACAAGATAAAAAACAGACGCACCTTTGCAGGCGCGTCTGTTTTTTATTCCGGTTGTATGTTTTTGGGGGATATATCAGTGCCCGATGCATCTGTAGGTGAGTCCTTCGTCGGCAAGTTCTGTTGAATCGTATATGTTTCGTCCATCCACAATCAGATTCCCACGCATACTTTTGTGTACCACTCGCCATGACGGCACTCTGAACTGCTTCCATTCGGTGAGTAATGCTACGGCATCGGCATCTACCACAGCTTCGTACATGTCACGGGCATACTGCACGTTGTCGCCTAAGCGTCGTCGGCATTCATCCATGGCGACTGGATCGTAGACCGTTACTGTGGCACCGTCGGCAAGGAGACGATTTATGACTACAAGCGAAGGTGCTTCGCGCATATCGTCGGTTTCAGGTTTGAACGCAAGTCCCCAAATGGCTATGTGTTTACCTTTCAAATCACCTAATTCCTGCTGTAGTTTATTATATACAACGCTTTTCTGTGATTCATTTACCGCTTCCACGGCTTCAATTATGCGCATGGTGTAGCCGTTGTCACGTCCGGTACGTGCAAGTGCCTTTACATCTTTAGGGAAACAGCTGCCGCCATACCCGCATCCCGGATAGAGGAATTTTGTGCCTATGCGTGCGTCCGAGCCGATGCCTTTTCGTACCATGTTGACATTGGCGCCAACAAGTTCACATAGATTGGCTATGTCGTTCATGAATGATATGCGTGTGGCGAGCATGGAGTTGGCTGCATATTTGGTCATCTCAGCCGATGCTATATCCATGAATATTACACGGAAATTGTTGAGCAGGAATGGACGGTACAGACGTTCCATAACCTTGCGTGCGCGTGCACTATCGGTTCCTATGACTACACGGTCGGGCGACATGAAGTCTTTTATTGCCGCTCCCTCTTTGAGAAATTCGGGGTTGGATGCTACTTCAAATGGCACTTCAGCGTTGCGGTTTCTCAACTCTTCGGTTATCACTTCGCGTACAATCTTGGAAGTCCCTACGGGAACGGTGCTTTTCGTTACAAAAATAGTATAATGGTTGATGTGGCGACCGAATGTGCGCGCCACTTCCTTGACATATTTAAGGTCGGCGGAGCCATCCTCATCGGGCGGTGTGCCTACGGCGCAAAATACCACCTCCACCTCCTCGAGACAATCGGTAAGGTTTGTGGTGAAGTGCAATCGTCCCTCTTTGGCATTGCGTTTGACGAGGTCATCAAGCCCCGGTTCGTATATCGGAATTATCCCTTGGCGGAGATTTTCTATCTTATTGCTGTCTATGTCCACACATGTGACATCTATGCCCACTTCGGCGAAACAAGCTCCGGAAACCAATCCTACATATCCGGTGCCTACGATAGCTATTTTCATTCAGGTGTCTGCATTATTTTTATATGCGCAAAATTAGCTATTTTTATAATTTAACCCGCTTTTCTCCGTTACTATTTTGATATCCATGATTAAAAATGAACCGATTAAAATCACATATTATATTATTGATAGCCTTGTTGTGTGCATTTCCGGCAGTTGCCGAGCAAGTTACCCTGCACGGCAAGGTTATAGACCAGGCAAATCAACCCCTGGAGTTTGCAACGGTTAAAATAAAGGGTACAGCTATCGGTACCACGACCGGATTGGATGGAAGTTATCGTCTTACTACCGCGCCTTCTGATACCATAGTGGTGATATTCACATGTATAGGCTATGATGAAGAGCGGCGTACACTTATCAATGCTTCCGGTGATGTGACGTTGAATATGCGTATGCGTGAGATAGCCAAGGTTATTGGCGAGGTAGAGGTGACCGAGATTCGCAAGCAGACCGGTTCCATGCAGAGTGTTGATGCCAAGGATTATAAGCTTGCGGCAGATGCTACGGGCGGCAGCGTCGAATCACTGCTTGGAACGCTTGCCGGCGTGAGTTCCTCCAATGAACTTTCGGCGCAGTATTCCGTGCGTGGAGGAACGTATGATGAAAATAGCGTGTACATCAATGGCATAGAGGTATATAGACCTCAGTTAATCACATCCGGACAGCAGGAAGGTTTGTCTATAATTAACCCGGACTTGGTGGGTGCTATAGGATTTTCAACCGGAGGATTCACTGCCGAATATGGTGACAAAATGTCATCGGCTCTTGATATAACATACCGTCAGCCTGAGGCTTTTGAAGGATCATTGGCATTGAGTCTTATGGGCGGAAGTCTTGCTATCGGACAGAGTTCAAAGCATTTTTCGCAACTACATGGCGTGAGATATAAGCGTAATACCTCCATGCTCGGGTCTTTGGAAACGAAAGGGGAGTACGATCCTACATTCTTTGACTATCAGACTAATCTGGTGTATAAGATCTCTCCAAAATGGAAGATGTCTTTCTTGGGAAATATTGCAGTAAACAACTATAAGTTTACTCCGGTCAACAGAACTACCAATTTCGGTACGGCTGAGGATGCTAAAAAATTCACGGTATATTTCGATGGGCATGAAAAGGATAAGTTTGAGACATTTTTCGGCGCATATTCATTGGATTTTAAGCCCAATAAGGCTACTGATTTGTCGCTTGTGATATCCGGATTCCAGTCTAACGAACTTGTCACCTACGATATCTCAGGTGAGTATTGGCTGGATCAGGCAGGCACTTCCGGTGGAGATGTCGGTGGAGAACTCGGTGTGGGAAAGTATCTGGAACATGCACGTAACCGGTTTAAATCTACGGTATTTGATGTCTCGCTCAAGGGGTCGTCGGTAGTGAAGCGTCATACTCTTACGTATGGGTTGACGTATAAGCATGAGAGTGTGATGGAGCGTAGCCGTGAGTGGGAATTGCGTGATTCGGCAGGATTCTCGTTGCCAAATATCCCCGATGCATTGCGCGTGGTTTATAATCTGTCGTCAAATCATAATCTGTCATCATCGCGTATGAGCGCGTTTGTGCAGGACAATTTCCGCATTAACACCTCTGCCGGATATTTTAATATCAATGGAGGTGTGCGGATGAGTTATTGGGATTTTAACAAGGAGTTCCTTGTGAGTCCACGTGTGTCAGTAGGCTTCATCCCGGAGCGGAATAACCGATGGGCATTCAGGTTTGCTACCGGGCTATATTATCAGTCTCCGTTCTATAAGGAGTTCCGTATGCCTGTCGAAGATGCCGACGGAAATACAGTGATAGCGCTGAATAAAGATATTAAATCCCAACGCAGTGTGCATCTTATTTTGGGTAGCGATTATACATTTAGGGCATTTAACCGTCCATTCAAACTGTCGGGCGAGCTTTATTACAAAGCATTGGGTAATCTGATACCTTATGAAGTGGATAATCTTAAAGTGACATATACCGGCAAGAATGAGACAAGTGGATTTGCCGCCGGATTGGACTTGAAGCTATTTGGGCAGTTTGTGCCTGGAAGCGATTCCTGGATTAGTTTCTCTTTGATGAAAACACAGGAGACTTTGCATGGAGTGAAGGTGCCTCGTCCTAACGACCGTCGTTATGGCGTTGCCCTGTTCTTCACTGATTACTTTCCGCGTTTCCCAAAACTTAAGTTCAGTTTGCGTGGTATTTTCAACGACGGACTTCCGGCAACGGCTCCTCGCAGTACTCGCGATAAAAGTTATTTTCGAACACCTGCATATAAACGTGTCGATATAGGGTTGATGTATGGCTTGCTGACGCCACTTAAGGATGGGGAATCGCGCGACGGATTTTTGCGCCATTTCAAAAGTATATGGCTTGGAGTGGATGTGTTCAACCTTTTCGATATATCCAACGTGAGCAGTTATTACTGGGTGACGGATGTCAATGATATTCAGTATGCCGTTCCTAATTATCTCACGCGCCGTCAGATTAATGTTCGATTGTCTATTGATTTCTGATACATGCGGTATGTTTTTTTGCCGTGCAGGAAACTTTATGTAATTTTGTGACAGGTGTTTAAGATAAATTCATCTAATGGCGGTACTGCAATCAAGTAAATATGAGGGCTCCAAGCCGCAAACCATGGAGGAATATATGCCTTGGTTTGAGTCTGAATTCAAATGTAATTTGCGAGACTACGCAAATTATTATGATATTGCCACAAGCCATCTGAAGCATAAATTAGAGATATCACAGTTCTGGCAATCACTTGGAAAAGAGCTTCCTAATATCAATGACAGATACAAAATGCAGAAGGGATGTCCATTGATGGCGAGAACTGAAGCTCCGGATATCCTTATAAAGAGTTTGGAGTCCCTGACTTTAAAGTCATTTAGAAAGAATGTTCTCAATAATCCGTCATTTCCGGAGCCGCCATCTGTCTCCGGATGGATTTATCAGGATAATTGGTTTACATCCATTCATGACATTCTGCGTACAACTATTGTTGTGAAATATCTTGACGGGGTGGAATTTCTGCTTGATGAACTTAAAACTTTGGCAGAGCAAAAAGGATGTAGATTTGATTACTCATTGGAAGCCCGGGAAGAAGGATATTATGCGGCACATGGGGCGTTGTCATTGACGCTCGATGTGATAGATCAGAAATTTTACCCAAATCCAACGGAAATTGAGGTGGAAATTCAGATTACTACCGAATTGCAGGAGGTCATCAAAACGTTGTTGCATAAGCACTATGAGGAAAACCGTAAAAGAATAGCCCCATCCAATAGAAAATGGCAGTGGGATTACAATTGCGATGAATTCTCATCGAATTATCTCGGGCATATAGTGCATTATGTGGAGGGCAGGATAGTGGCAATTCGAGATAAACAGGCAAATAATTGATAAAGATTAAAGATATGAAACAAGAATTTATAGATTACTTAAGTGCTATCGGATTGTCTGATGTTCTTAAAGATCGTATTTCCAAGGTACTAAATGAAGTTACGATATTGTACGGAATGACTGCCGATGATATATTTCTTTGTGATCTGGTGGGAAGTGACGGTACAAAAGATTATACAAGTCTTTGGGTGTTTAATGCCGATTCGATAGTAGAATGTAAGCAAGTGCTAAGAGCGGGCAATGAAGATTATGACATGGTGAAAATGAGAGGCAATATTACATATTTTACATTGCAAAAGTCTAATTACGATTTTGCCACCGCTCCCACTATTGCATCACGTCTAAATGTTGAGTGCATATTCAGAAATAATGTGGTTTCATGTAAACTCATGGGGTCGGGCATTAATTGCAAGTATCTGTTGGAAATAGCCAAAAAGTACATTATAAATAATGTGGCTGCAGGATAGTAAAATGCGTCTGTTGGAAAAAAATGTGTAATTTTGCGTCATTATACTTGAAAAGATGCGAATTTACAGACTCATAATATTATTGGTGATAGGATGTGTGGTGGTAATGCTCCATGCTAAGGAGCCTAAGAAGGTGGCACCTTCCTATGCCTGGGAATTGTTGCAGCCACTCGGTCTTGCTGAACCATCGACTATCGATACCACAATGATTAATTATGGGCAGAAGTCTGTGCCCTCCGAACAGACGATTGCCTATGCGAATACCGGTAACCTCGGGGCTGCCGGTATTGACATGGTGTACTTCGACCGTAAGCCCATGAGCGATTTTTTCTTCCGTGATGCGCTTGATGCGTGGTTGCCTATGCAGGGCAATCATCGCTTTTATAATACACGCATACCCATGACCCTGTTGAGTTATAACACGGCAGGAGGAAAGGAAAATAAGCAAGACCGCCTAAAAGCGACTTTCTCCGGTAATGCCAATGCCAAATTACAGTTTGGCGCAAGTCTTGATTATCTGTACTCTAAAGGCTCATACGCAAATCAGGCAGTGAAAAATCTGATGTGGGGCGTAGCAAGTTCTTATTTGGGTGACCGGTATGAATATCAGGCATTTTTCAATCATTACAATGGTCTTAATCAGGATAATGGCGGTATAACCGATGATTTGTATATTACCGACCCGGCTAAATTGCAGGGTGGCGAAACATCGGTCAATGCAAAGACTATTCCTACAAATCTTACCGCAGCCCGCACTCGCATGAAAGGGCAGGAGTTTTATATGAACCATCGTTACAAGGTAGGATTTTGGGAGATAACTCCGCCTAATGATACCATACCCGATGATACTATAGAACATAAGCGGTATATTCCGGTATCGAGTTTTATATGGACATTGAATTACACTGGCGCTACCCACAAATTCTTTAATGATTCCCCCGAGGAAGCTTCGAAATTCTGGGACAATTATTATCTCACCACCGGCAATTCAGAAGACGCTACAAGCTATTGGTCGTTGAAGAACACATTTGGTGTATCATTGTTGGAGGGATTCAATAAGTATGCCAAGGCTGGGCTTGCTGCGTATGTGACCCATGAAATACGCCGGTATACCCAGTCGGTTGACTCAATTCCAATTTCCGGTCCTGACCGTCCTGAGATACTGACTCCGTATCCATTCGATAGTCGTATCTCACCAAAGGCAACTGAGAATCTGCTATGGGTAGGTGCGCAGCTTACCAAGCAATCCGGACGTTTATTGCGGTATGAAGCTACTGGAAAAATAGGACTTATCGGCCCGGCTGCCGGTGAGGTTCATGTAGCCGGTAATGTTTCCACACGTTTCAAGCTGCTCGGAGATACGGTGTCTATTACCGGTTATGGTCTGTTTGCCAATGAGTCGGCTCCATATCTCATGAACAATTATGTGTCTAATTTTTTCATGTGGAAAAATAGTTTCGGAAAAACACGCCGATTGAAGTTTGGTGGTATTCTGAATGTACCGCAGACAGGAACTCGACTTAATATTGGAGCCGAAAACGTACAGAATAGTATATATTTCAACGACCGGTCGCTCCCGGTTCAACATGGCGGTAGTGTGCAGGTGTTCAGCGCGTCATTGGAGCAGAATTTCCGTGTGGGTATCCTGAATTGGAATAATAAACTCACATATCAGACATCGTCCGACGATGCCGTACTCCCGTTACCTAAATTCGCCGCATATACTAACCTGTTCATATTGTTCCGTGTGGCAAAGGTACTTCATGTCCAATTTGGTGTGGATTGCGACTATTATTCAAAGTATTATGCTCCCGGATTCCAACCGGCAACTATGGCGTTCTATAACCAGCGTGAGGTGAAGGTGGGTAATTATCCCTTCATGAATCTGTATTTGAACATGAAACTCAGCAGGGCGCGGTTCTATGTCATGATGAGCCATGTCAACCAGGGATTGACCGGAAAGAATTACTTTGCATTACCACACTATCCTATGAATCCGCGACGTTTCCAGATGGGTGTCTCGGTTGATTTTGCCAATTGATGAAAACTCCATTAAAAGGTTTCACCGGGAAGCGCATAAGTTTATATGTGGCACTTCTATTAGGGGTGATGGTATTGATGCTGTCACTGCGCACATGTAGCGTGCCGCGTAGTGTCGCATATTCGGGTGATAGAAAGTCGGGAGGTGATACTATTGATGTGGCAATCGAATATTCCCCGATGTCGGTGTATACTTATGGTGATACTTTGGGGGGATTTAATTTTGATTTGATGAATCATGTGGCGGCTCAGGCAGGATATGCCGTGAAATATCATCCGGTTGTCTCGTTGGAGAAATCGGTAGCCGGATTGGAGGATGGCATGTATGACATTCTTATAGCTGATGTGCCCATGACACTCGATTTTCAAGACCGTTTCGTATATTCCGACCCGGTATATCTTGATAAGCAGGTGCTTGTTCAACGTAAGGATTCGTTGGGTAGGGTAGAGATAGTTTCTCAGCTTGATCTTGCTCGACAGGAGGTATGGGTTGTGGCAAATTCCCCTGTGGTAAGCCGCCTGAAAAATCTTTCAGCAGAGATTGGAGATACCATATATGTTAAGCAGGATAATCATTATGGGGCTGAGCAGCTTTTGATTATGACTGCGGTGGGAGATATACCCCGTGCTGTAGTTAATGAGAAATCGGCTCGCGCCATTGCTGATGACTATCCCGATGTGGATATATCCACGGCTATTTCGTTTACCCAGTTCCAATCGTGGATTATGCGCAAGGATAATGTAGAACTTGCCGATTCCATAAATGCCGTACTCAAACGCATAAAACAAACCGATTATTACAAGGCATTGGAGAGCAAGTATCTTCAGTAAAATATCCTCGTAATATGGTTTATACAGAATGTATAAAAAAAGAGTAGCGACGGAAACAAGTGTTTCAATCGCTACTCTTTTTTAGATTAATTTATACTGTTATAGAAGTGTTACCGAGCGGCGTATGAAGTCGTTAAGGTGTTGTCCTCGTAAAAGTCCGTTGGCAAGGAGAGCCAAGTCGATGACTTGTTTTACGAGTGGTTGCGCACTTGCGTATTCTTCCGTTACCTTCTTCTTTTCTGCACGTTGGTGAGTTACTGTCTCATCGAAATGCTTTATCTGATTTTGATCTTCATCGGATAGTTTTCCGTCCTTGGCATTGTCTCGTATCGCCTGGGCTTTTGTGTTATTGTCGGCGATAGTATCAAATATCGGTTGAAGCTTAGGCATCAAGGCATTGTCGGCAGCGTCCTTGATACGTTTTATAACATCGCTTTCAGTGTTCACAATCAGGTTATAGCTGTCGGGGAGTTCGCCATAGAAACTCATTCCGGGTTGCATCGCAGCCATATCTTTCATACGGCGCATGTACTCATTCTGGGTTATCAGTATGGGGTTGGCTTCAGGGGAAAGAGCTTCAAATGAAACAAGGAATTCAGCTTTATCCACGGCAGGAATCTGTGAACGGAAAAGCTCGGTGAGCATGTCGCGTTCATTGGCAGATAACGATACCTCCTTTTTGTCGGATTTGGGGATGAGATTTTCCACTACATCGGAATCGACGCGAACAAATCGCGATTTCTCGAGCTTGCTTTCAAGCATGCCTATGAAGTGACTGTCTAATTGTCCATCCATGAGCAATACGTTGTAGCCCTTTTCGGTAGCTGCATTTATATAGGTGTATTGCGCAACAGGGTCAGTGGCGTAAAGATATACCACATTGCCATCCTTGTCGGTCTGTGAGCCTTCGATTAAGGTACGGTACTCCTCGAGTGTATAGTATTTATTGTCGGTGTCTTTAAGAAGCACAAACTTCATGGCTGCGTCACAGAACTTCTGGTCCGTAAGCATTCCATATTCAATAAATATTTTTATGTCATCCCACTTTTTTTCAAAATCGGGGCGGTCGGTTTTGAATATATCCTCCAAACGCGATGCTACTTTCTTGGTGATATATCCCGATATTTTCTTTACTGCAGTATCGCTCTGAAGGTATGAGCGCGATACATTGAGTGGAATGTCGGGAGAATCGATTACGCCTTGCAGCAACATCATAAATTCCGGAACCACGCCTTCTACTGAATCGGTTACATACACTTGATTGCAATATAGTTGGATGCGGTTCTTGGTGATTTCAAAGTTATTCTTGATTTTTGGGAAGAACAGTATACCTGTGAGGTTAAAAGGATAGTCTACATTCAGATGTATCCAAAATAGAGGATCTTCTTGTCCGGGGTACAATTCATGATAGAAATTGCGGTAATCTTCATCAGTAAGTTCCGATGGCTTTTTTGTCCAGGTCGGTTCTGTGTTGTTTATCACTTTATCGCGGTCGGTATCCACGTACTTGCCATCTTTCCATTCCTGTTCTTTACCCGAAATTACAGGCACCGGCAGGAAGCGGCAATATTTCTTCAATAGAAGATCCACTTCATTCTGTTCAAGGAACTTCTTGTTCTCATCGTCGATATAAAGGATAATATCAGTTCCGCGAGTGGTTTTTTCAATGGCTTCCATGGTATATTCCGGAGAACCGTCGCATTCCCAACGGACGGCTTCGGCACCATCCTTGTACGACAGTGACCGGATTTCCACTTTCTTTGCCACCATGAATGCCGAGTAAAATCCAAGTCCGAAATGACCGATTATCGCATTGGCATTGTCCTTATATTTCTCGAGGAATTCCTCTGCTCCCGAAAAGGCTATCTGATTGATGTACTTCTCTACATCGTCGGCTGTCATGCCGATGCCATGATCACTTACAGTGAGTGTGCCTGCTTCTTTATCTACGGTTACATGCACGTTCATATCACCGAGTTCACCCTTGTATTCACCAAACGAAGCAAGTGTTTTAAGTTTCTGGGTGGCATCAATGGCATTGGAGACGAGTTCGCGTAGGAAAATCTCATGGTCGCTGTAAAGAAACTTTTTGATTACGGGGAAAATATTCTCAGTAGTGACCCCGATTGTACCTTTCTGTGTACTCATATCGTAGTTATTTATGGTTGTAAAATTTATCTATATAACATATCTGCAAAAAAAATGCCACATCCGAGATGTGACATTTTTTGTAAAATATGTCAATGTCAACTGACAAAATTACTCCTTTCCTTCTATTTTGGTAGTTATCTTACCTGAATCCTTGTCGAAATCCACAAGAATGGTACTGCCTTCCTGAAGTTCGGAGTTTATAATCATCTCGGCAAGTTCATCCTCAAGATACTTCTGTATAGCCCGTTTCAGGGGACGTGCGCCGTATTGGGCGTCATATCCGCGTTCGGCGATAAATGTTTTCGCGTCATCGCTTATTTTAAGTTCATATCCGAGGGCGTTCATCCGGGCGAAGAAACCGGCAAGTTCTATATCTATTATCTTGAATATAGCTTCCTTGTCGAGCGAATCAAACATGATTATATCATCGATACGGTTCAGGAATTCCGGTGAAAACGCTTTCTGAAGAGCCTTCTGGAGCACTCCGTGTGTGTAGTCGCGGTCATTGGCAGACGGAGTGTTGAATCCCACACCCGAACCGAAGTCCTTGAGCTGGCGTGTACCTATGTTCGAGGTCATGATTATGATTGTATTCTTGAAGTCGATTCTCCTGCCTAAGCTGTCGGTAAGTCTACCTTCGTCCATCACCTGTAGCAATAGGTTGAACACATCGGGATGAGCCTTTTCTATCTCATCGAGCAGTACCACGGAGTAGGGGCGACGACGCACTTTCTCTGTCAATTGTCCACCCTCCTCATATCCCACGTATCCGGGAGGTGCACCTACAAGACGCGATACGGTGAACTTCTCCATATATTCGCTCATGTCCATGCGTATAAGGGTGTCGGCAGAGTCAAACAGATACTCCGCCAACTTTTTAGCCAAATGTGTCTTGCCCACACCGGTAGGGCCGAGGAACATAAACGTACCTATAGGCTTATTGGGGTCTTTAAGCCCAACGCGATTGCGCTGTATTGCCTTGACTATCTTTTCTATAGCCTTGTCCTGACCTATGATGTCGCTTTTGAGTTTCGGTGCCATCTCGCGTAGACGTTTTCCCTCGGCTTGAGCTATACGCTGTACCGGTACTCCGGTCATCATGGCTACTACCTCAGCTACCTTTTCGTCGTCCACGGTCTCGCGGTGCGAGTTCAAGTGGTTTTCCCAGCGCACTTTAGCATCTTCGAGGTCTTTCTTCAATTGCTGCTCGCGGTCACGGAAACCGGCTGCTTTTTCAAAATCCTGCGATTGTGCCGCTTCCAATTTCTTAGCTGCCGCATCCTCTATGGCAAGCTCCAGCGATTCAATTTCTTTAGGCACATTGATGTTGGTTATGTGCACTCGTGACCCGGCTTCATCCAATGCGTCTATTGCCTTATCGGGGAAGTTTCTGTCGCTCATGTAACGTTCCGTGAGCTTCACGCATGCTTTCAAGGCTTCAGGCGTATAGTTCACGTTATGGTGGCTTTCATACTTATCTTTGATGTTGGTAAGTATCTGCAAAGTTTCCTCCTCCGAGGTCGGCTCCACCATTATTTTCTGGAATCGGCGTTCCAGCGCACCATCCTTTTCGATATTTTTGCGGTACTCATCTAGGGTGGTGGCGCCTATGCACTGAATTTCACCGCGGGCAAGCGCGGGTTTCAGCATATTAGCAGCGTCCATGGAGCCTGCTGCGTTGCCTGCTCCCACTATGGTGTGAATCTCGTCGATAAACAATATTATATCCTTATTCTTGGCAAGCTCGTTGAGTATGGCTTTGATGCGCTCTTCAAACTGTCCGCGGTATTTTGTACCGGCGACTATCGATGCCATATCCAATGATATGACTCTCTTGCCGAAAAGCACACGTGACACCTTGCGCTGCACAATCCGAAGCGCAAGACCTTCAACGATAGCTGATTTGCCTACGCCGGGCTCGCCTATCAGCACAGGATTGTTCTTCTTGCGGCGACTCAGAATCTGGGCAAGTCGTTCTATCTCCACTTCGCGGCCCACCACCGGGTCAAGGCGATTCTCTTCGGCGGCACGTGTCATGTCATTGCCGTATTTGTCCAGTGCCGGAGTATCGTTGTCGCCACGTCGGCTGTTGCTTGTAGAGGTCGATTGGTTACCGGTAGGCTCTTTATCGGAAGATGATGGAATTTCCTCTTCCTCTTCCGGCTCGTCATCGGTGAAATCGCTGCCCATCTTTGGGGCATCTGTCTGATGGGCAAGGCTGTTATACAGCGTTTCATAGCTTATATTGGCCTGCCTGAACGGGTTCATAAATTTCATGTTCTGTAATTCTGGATTGTGGAATATAGCCAATAGCAGATGTTCTACATCCACTATCTCACTGCGAAGCATTCTCGCTTCGAGCACACTTAGTTTTATTAAACGGTTTGCCATATCGCTGACTGTCATCTCACCGTCGGGTGTGGACTTGCTTTCCATGCCCATCTCAAACAATTCACGGTCGAGTTCCTGTGCCAGTTGATATGCCGAAGAACTCGTGCTGATGCGGTCAATCAGGTTAAGGATACGGTTCGACGGGGCATTGAGCACCGCATATAGCAGATGCTCGGGCTTTATCACGGAATTATTGTGCGTTGCCGCTATTTTACCGCTGTTGCCCAATACCTCGTTGAGTTCTTTAGAAAATATGGAGTTCATATATTTATATGCATGTGTTTCTACTATTAACGTATATATTGCAATAATTGTGCCAAACAATTGTCATATATTCTTTAATTATCTTATAATTTCAAAAAACGCCGTTCCCGGTACTTAAAATTACGTTTTTTGACAAAAAATCGTTATCTTTGTTCGTTCTTTTGCCATGGTGCGCCAAACTGCTTTTGTCGCTGTTTGTCAATCCGTGGATTAATCGAATGATAACCAAATTTTTTAGTAAAAGACATATTTTTTACCATGTTGGAAGAAGATCGAATTTTAAAGATTAATATTGAAAACGAGATGAAGTCGGCCTACATCGACTATTCGATGTCGGTAATCGTGTCGCGTGCTTTGCCCGATGTACGCGACGGTCTCAAGCCTGTGCACCGTCGTGTGCTTTACGGTATGAACGAGATGGGCAACACCTCCGACCACCCGCATAAGAAATCTGCCAATTGCGTGGGCGAGGTGATGGGTAAATACCACCCCCATGGCGACTCATCAATCTACGGCACTGTAGTGCGTCTTGCCCAGGATTGGGCGTTGCGTTACACTCTCGTCGACGGCCACGGTAACTTCGGTTCTGTCGATGGCGACGGAGCTGCTGCCATGCGTTATACCGAGGTTCGTCTTCAGAAGATAGGCGAGGAGATGCTCAGCGATATCGAATGCGAGACCGTTGACTTCCAGCCCAACTACGATAACTCCCGTCGTGAGCCGGTAGTATTGCCTACCCGATTCCCCAATCTGCTCGTCAACGGAGCTTCCGGTATCGCCGTTGGTATGGCGACAAACATCCCGCCGCACAACCTTACCGAATCAATCAATGCCAGCATCGCTTTGATTGACAATCGTGACATGACCGTTGCCGACCTCATGCAATACATCAAGGCTCCCGATTTCCCCACCGGCGGTACTATCTATGGCTACAACGGTGTGCGCGACGCTTTTGAAACAGGTCGTGGTCGCATTATAATCCGTGCCAAGGCTGAGATAGAGACTGAAGCCAATCACGAGAACATTATCGTTACCGAAATACCTTATAATGTCAACAAGGCACTCCTTATATCATATATAGCCGACCTCGTCAACGAAAAGAAACTCGACGGCATCGCCGACATTAACGACGAGAGCGACTACAAAGGTATGCGCATAGTCATCAAGCTCAAGAGCGACGCCAATGCCAACGTTGTCCTCAACAAGCTGTACAAGATGACGCAGATGCAATCATCCTTCAGTGTCAACAACGTAGCTCTCGTTGGCGGTCGTCCCAAGACTCTTAACCTTAAAGAGATACTCGAGGCCTTTATCGAGCACCGCCACGAAGTGGTTACACGTCGTACCAAGTTCGAGCTCCGCAAGGCTCAGGAACGCGCCCACATACTCGAAGGCTTGATTATAGCCTCGCAGAACATTGATGAGGTTATACATATCATCCGCAACTCAGCGTCAACTGAAGAAGCACGCAACACCCTCAGACAACGGTTCAACCTTTCTGAAGCTCAGACTGCCGCTATAGTGGAGATGCGTCTCAAACAGCTCACCGGACTCGAGCAGGACAAGTTGCGCGATAATTACAATGAGGTTATGGCAGAGATTGCACGTTTGGAAGAGATTCTCAACAACGATGTCGTTTGCTGGAACCTTATCAAGACAGAACTTGAGGAAGTACGCGACAAATATGGCGACGAACGCCGCACTGACATTGACTATACAGCCGGTGATTTCAATGCCGAGGACTTCTATGCCGACGATGAGATGATTATCACCATCTCGCACCTCGGCTACATCAAACGTACGCCGCTCACCGAATTCCGCACGCAGAATCGTGGTGGCGTCGGTGCCAAGGGCAGCGATACCCGCGATGAAGACTTTATAGAATACATTTATCCGGCTTCTATGCACAATCACATGCTGTTCTTCACCAAGAAGGGCCGCTGCTATTGGCTTAAAGTCTACGAGCTCCCCGAAGGAGCTAAGAATTCCAAAGGCCGCGCTATCCAGAATCTCCTTAATATCGACCCCGACGATGCCGTAAATGCCGTTATCCGTGTCAAAGGATTGGATGACAAGGAATTTGTGACATCACACAATCTCGTATTCTGCACTAAAAACGGTGTGATTAAGAAAACGAGCCTTGAAGCATACTCCCGTCCGCGTGCCAATGGTGTCAACGCTATTATCATACGCGAGGACGACCAGTTGATATCCGTAGAGTTGACCGATGGCAATTCTGAAATTGTAATGGCAAACCGCAACGGTCGCGCTATACGCTTCCACGAAAGCAAGGTGCGTGAGATGGGACGCGTTTCTACTGGCGTTCGCGGTATGACACTCGACGGTGACGATGACGAGGTTGTTGGCATGATTTGTATGGAGCCTGAAACATCCAACACCGTGATGGTAATCTCCGAAAACGGTTATGGCAAGCGCTCCATCCTCGACGATTACCGTATCACCAACCGTGGTGCCAAGGGTGTCAAGACCATGAACATTACTGACAAGACAGGACGTCTGGTTGCTATAAAGAGCGTTAACGACGACAATGACCTTGTTATTATAAACAAGAGCGGCATAACCCTCCGCATGAAGGTTGCCGACATACGAGTGCAGGGTCGTGCCACCCAAGGCGTAAGAGTCATCAACCTCGAGAAGCGCAACGACACCATCGCATCCGTCTGCTGCGTTGACTCCGAGAATGAAGAGGTATTGGAAAAGGAACTCGAACAGCTCCATAGCGAGGAGTCTGCCGATGCTCCTGTTGACAATACCGCACTCGACGTTGAATCTCCCGAATCAGACAATTAATTAACACCTTAACAACTAATAACTCTCAACCATTATGAAAAAGATTAGCCTATTGGGTCTCGGCATTTTTGCGGCATTTGCCGTATCGGCTCAGGAATCACTCGTGAAGGATGTGGAGCGTGAACTCAAAGCCTCTTCACCCGACTATGCCAAGGCGCTCAAGGACATTCAGCCCGCGTTATCCGACGCCTCTACCTCAGGAACCATGATGCCTTGGTATCTCGCCGGTAAAGCAGGTATCGGAGTATATGACAATGCCTATATTCAGGAAACTATGGGCAACGCATTGAACCCTGAGCAGAAGATTGCAGCAGGTAAAGCCCTTATCGAAGGCTGTAACGCTTACTTCAAGGCGCTTCAGCTCGACAGCATCCCTGACGAAAAAGGTAAAATCAAACCCAAAAAGAGCAAGGAAATACTGAAGACTCTCGCATCTGAATATCCCCAGTTGCGCAATGCCGGTATCTTCATGTTCGATGCCCATGACTACGACGGCGCTTACGATGCTTGGGAACTCTATGTTAATCTGCCCTCTAACCCATTGTTGGGCAAGCAGGCTCCCCAGGCAGACCCCGATACCATCGTAGGTCAGATTATGTTCTATCAAGCTGTAGCTATGCTTTCAGTTGATAAAAATCAGAAAGCGCTCGACAAGTTGCAGCAGGTTATACCCACCGGATTCAGCTCTGTAGACGTTTACCGTTATGGCGTTGAATCAGCCCGTCGCGTCAACGATAGCATCGCTATGCTCGACTTCGCTCAAAAAGGTTATGACAAGTTCGGCACCGAGGATATCTCATTCATCGGTCAGCTTATCAATGCGAAACTCTCCGCCAATGATTACCCCGCTTGCTATGAGTTGGTCAACAAGGCATTGGAGGTGACTTCCGAGGACAATGCCGTGATGAAGAGTCAGCTCTACGATATCCTTGGCTATATTCTCGAGCAGGACAATAAGCTTGATGAAGCTGAAGCTAACTTCGACAAGGCTATCACTCTCGATCCCTCGTTTGCCAAGGGATACTTCGACAAAGGCCGTATCATTTACAACAAGGCTCTGAAGCTTGATGAAGAAGGCAACGGCGAGGATCGTAACGCTGAAGTTGTTCCCGACTTGCTCAAAGCTGCCGAACTCTTCGAAAAGGCTTATATGCTCGACGAAAACAATATGCGTCAGATACCCAACATCCTCTATCGCCTGTACTATCGTCTCGGTGCCGGTTATGAGGACAAGACCGATTATTGGAAAGGATTATAATCCGCTCTGATATTTTCATCATACAGAAGTGGGATGTGCTTTATGGTGCATCTCACTTCTGCTATTCTACCCGATTGGTTAAAATCATTTAAATCCGCATCCTAATCTCATTGCTGTGTGTTTTCAAGGTATAAGTTATTAACTAATACTATACTACTATGAAATTCCTTATCGTTTTAGCTGTTATTTTTGCAGTTGCCGCAATTGGATTTTTGATTGCGACTATGTTTGTAGGTGGTAACAGTGTGATTTATCCGTCCATCGGAGCTGGATTGTCGCTCGTTGCATTTATCCTCGTGTTGGTGGGCTATGTTACCCGTTCGGTGAAATAACCGGATTTTGATTACTGATGATTTACAGCAAAGGTGCGCTAATGTGCACCTTTGTTGCTTTTATGCCGTGGCGATGGAAAATTATTGCTAACTTTGCGTGAAACACAAAAAAGGACCTATGCCTACAGATACCGTTAAGCAATTCGACAAGGCTCTTGCCTTGTGTCGCGACATATTCGTCAAGAAATTGAAGGACTACGGGGCGTCGTGGCGCATCATGCGGCCATGCTCCATAACTGATCAGATATACATCAAGGCAAAGCGCATACGTTCGCTCGAAACCAAGGGACAGGCAATGGTCAATGAAGGAATTCTGCCCGAATTTATCGCCATTGTCAACTATGGTATTATCGGAGTAATTCAACTTGAGCTTGGCTATGCCGATACCGTCGATATCGACAATGAAAAGGCGCTTCAGCTCTACGATACTCATATAGCTGACACACGCTCGTTGATGATTGCCAAGAACCACGACTATGACGAGGCGTGGCGTTCCATGCGTATTAACTCATACACCGATTTGATTTTGTCCAAGATTCAACGCACCAAACAGATTGAGGACCACGACGGAGTTACCGTGATTTCGGAAGGTATCGACGCCAACTATATGGATATGGTCAATTATGCCGTGTTCGGTATCATAAAACTCACTGAATGAAACTCGCGGATATTTCGTGCGCATTACGCCGTCACGACCCTTGGATTGTGTGGACTCTCCGCATCGTAGTGGGTGGCGTGTTTATTATGTCAGGTCTTGTCAAGGATATAGACCTTTGGGGGTTCGTGTATAAGATTGAGGAATATCTCACGGCTTGGGGCATAAGACAGCCGCGTTCCATGGTGGTGATGGCTGCTCTCGGTATTTCCGGGGCTGAATTTATATTGGGTGCCATGCTTGCTACCGGTTCCTATAAGCGCACTGCGGTGTGGGGGTTGCTGGCAATGATGGCGGTCATGTTGCCCCTCACGCTCTATATTTATATCTTCAGTCCGGTTTCTGATTGCGGATGTTTCGGCGATTTTTGGAAATTGTCCAATGGCGCCACATTCTTGAAAAATATCATTATCACTGCGGCATTGGTCTGGCTCGCTTTCCGGAATAAATATGTGGCGGGTATCTATCACGCTTATTCTCAGTGGGTGGAAGTTACGTTCTGTGCTATATTCATACTTGCTGTAGGGCTGTACGGCTACAATGTGCAGCCATTGTTGGATTTCAGGTCATTTCCGGTAGGGGAGCGGATAGTTCCGTCCGACGATGACGACGATTCTGCGGCTTCCGATGTGACATTTGAATTTATCTATGAAAAAGATGGTGTCACTCAGTCATTCATGGACTATGAGTTGCCCGACAGCACTTGGACTTTTGTCGAACGCCGGCTTATTGACGGTGATTTGACCGACCACACCGAATTGTCTGTGCTCGATGAATTCGACGATGATGTTACCCTGGATGTCATATCGCAGGAAGGGGAGCAGTTGATTGTGGTATTGCCGCAATACGACCGTGCCGATGCATCATTTACATATACCGTCAATGAACTTAACCGTTACATCACAAGCCATGGCGGCTCACTCATGGAGATTGGTGCCATACCTAAGGACTGTCTCGACGATTGGCGCGACATGTCCATGGCTGAATATCCCATATACCGTGCCGAATCCACCGTGCTGAAGGAGCTTTCGAGGGGAGTGATGTCGGCTGTATATGTGGTCGATGGCGTGATTGTATGGAAGCGTACGCTATCATCTATAAACATTGATTCTTTATCACCGGTCACCGGCGATGGTGATAGCTCTCATGGACTTATGGCGTTGTCTGTCGATGGCGGTATGCTGCTGTTGCGTTGGGCTATGATGCTTGCATTTTCGTTGTTGCTCTTGTTCTTGGTCGACAAAAGCGGGTATATGAGCAAATGGATTGCCAAAGTCCGGAAATCGTAAGGTAGGTATGTGATATTGGCGGTAAATCTGGCATCACTCTGAAAAAAATTCGCTAACTTTGCAGATGCCTAATGATAGGCTACGGATAAGAGTAACAAGTATAACCCAAATTATTAATAATTTACGATGAGAAAGAATATTGTTGCAGGTAACTGGAAGATGAACACCACCCTGCCCGAAGGTATCACATTGGCTAAGAACGTCAACGAAGCATTGAAGGCCGTTGAACCCAAATGCGACGTTATCATCGCCGTTCCCTTCACTCATTTGGCTTCTATCAATGCCGTTATCGATACTGACAAGCTCGGTCTTGGTGCTGAAAACTGTGCCGACCACCGCTCTGGTGCATACACTGGCGAGGTTTCTGCGCCTATGGTTGCTTCTACCGGTGCTAAATATGTGATTCTTGGTCACTCCGAACGTCGTCAGTACTATGGCGAAACTGCCGAGACTTTGAAAGAAAAGGTGGCTTTGGCTTTTGAAAACGGACTGACTCCTATCTTCTGCATTGGCGAAGTGCTTGAGGAACGTGAAAACGGAACTTATTTCGATGTTGTGAAGGCTCAGATTGAAGATGCTCTTTTCGGTCTGTCTGCTGAAGATTTCTCTAAACTCATCCTCGCTTACGAACCCGTATGGGCTATCGGTACCGGCAAGACCGCCACTGACGATCAGGCTGAGGAAATGCATGCATTCATCCGTGGCGTTATTGCTGAAAAGTACGGCAAGGAGATTGCTGATAACACCTCTATCCTTTACGGTGGTAGCTGCAAGCCCTCTAATGCCAAGGCTCTCTTCGCTAAACCCAACGTTGATGGTGGCTTGATTGGCGGTGCATCTCTCGATGCTGAATCATTCATGGGTATCGTTACTGCATTTGAATAAAAAATGCCGCCGCTGTTGCGGTTAATTATAACGTTTAAATTTAGGTTACAAAGATATAATTTACTATTTTTGTAGCCTAAATTGTAATTTTATATATGGATATCCGTCCCTTATTTCGGTTTTTGATATTCCTTATGGTCATGTTGCCGTGTGTCCATGTCTCGGCACAGGAGCATCAGGAAAAGATGGGCGAGAGGATTTCAATCGTCGAGCATATCACTGCCGATAGCGTGAACGTCATTATACAGCCCGATGAATTGCTGGAGCTGCTCAAATACGAAAAAGTTAGCGATGAGCCTGAGCGTAAGGGCAATATAGGATATAGAGTGCAGGTGTTTTCCGATAATAATGCCCGTACTGCTAAGAATGAGGCTCGCTCTAAATCACGCAATATTAGCTCGCGTTTCCCCCAATATCGTACCTATGTCATGTACACCTCGCCGTACTGGCGGTTGAGGGTAGGAGACTTCGCTACCGAAGCCGAAGCCGAAGCGGCTGCCGCCGATTTAAAGCGCGCATTCCCCTCCTATAGCCGTGAGATTCGTGTGGTACGCGACCGTATTAATGTCAATAATTTGAAGTGATTTGTTACTATTTTGTTACTCGCTGAAGTAATTTGTTACTCATGTCACAAACATCCGATTCCGATAATATTATTGAAGAATTAGCCTCGCACTATCGTGCGATATTGTCTTTGCTTGGTGAGGATATACAGCGTGAAGGACTTGTGAAAACGCCTGAACGTGCGGCTAAGGCTATGTATTATTGCACACGTGGTTATCGGCAGGAAACCGGTAAGGTCATTAATGGGGCTATCTTCTCCGCTCCCGGCAGTGATTTGGTCATTGTGCGGGATATTGAGTTCTACTCTCTATGCGAGCATCATATATTGCCTTTCTTTGGTCATGTTTCCATCGGATACGTTCCTGATGGGAAAATAATCGGGCTTAGCAAATTCGCGCGGATTGTCGATATGTTTGCTCGACGATTGCAAGTGCAGGAAGCGTTGACTGCTCAGATATGCGATGAGCTTTATCGTGTGCTTGGAGCCAAAGGTGTCATCGTGTCGTGTCGCGCACGCCATCTTTGTATGGAGATGAGGGGAGTGCAGAAACATGATTCCACTACGGTAACCACGTCGGCGCGAGGAATCTTGAGTACCGACACAGACCTGCGCAATCAATTCTTTCAATCCATCCGTTGATTTTTCGTACACGAGAACTTGTTCGCTGCGTTTCGGTTATGGCGTAGCGTATGCGGATTATATCACTGCGTTTATTTCGTGGTTGATTTGTGTGCCCGGATTATAATCTGGACTGGCACATTGATCAGCTATTTTTGAGTGCTGCTTATTCCCGGAATAAACGATTCGAAACTGTTGTCATCATAATATACGATGATATTCACTATTTGCTTTTTTAAATCGGGATTAAAGGAGATTGTTCCGCTTGTTGTCTTATCTTCTGTGCTTATTTGTTTTTTTTCCTCTATTTTTGATGCTGTTGATCTGTTTAGCTCTTCGCTATCGCTGAATAATTTATTTGGGAGTGATTCTGTGATGCTTTCTTCAAAGTCTATTCTCGGGGTAATTTCCTCTGATTCAGATGTCTCATTCTTTTCAAAATCAAAAATAGAACTGTTTTGGGGCTCTGAGGTTTTAATATTTTCATCCATCAGCATTTCCCCCTCGCCAAACATCAACCACATCACGGATAATTGTGGATAGGCATCATGTATTTTGCTTATCAATTTGTGACTTACCTTTTCATTGCGTCCCTTTAGCAATAATGTCATGGTAGGGCGGGAGATATTGCAGTTGTCGGCAAATTTTGTTACTGGCACTGCTATGTATTCCATGAATTGTTTAAGTCTGCTTACAATATCCATTTTGTAAATTGTGCTTGATTTTTTACAATGCAAATGTAAACAATAGTTTTTAATTACGCAAACTAAATTCTATCTCATTCTATTTGCAAATGAAAACGATGCGTTTGCAAATTTATGGTTACGATTTAAATTGTGGAAGTGCAGATTGAAGCATTGATTGATGGTTTTTCGGTAATATATTGGTGGTAGACTTGTTATTTACATTCAATTGCGACTATTGTGTCATTGTGTCGAATAGCCACGTAAATATTGAAGTTACGCTATAATAAAGCTGCGTAATAGATTGATAATAGCGCAATTGATTCGTATGTTAAAATGCGTTATGCGCACTTTGTTTTGATTTGAAAAGACTTGCTTGTGATTGCCTTTAAGTTTTAAAACCTAAACTCAGCTGCTCTGATACTACTGTTTAGATTGTTAAACTTGTGGAGTTGTGTTTTGAAAATACCATAATTAGATTATAACTTGCAAACCGTAATTTCTATTTCTAAATTGGAGTTTTCGTTTTATAACCAATATTTCAATTTGCGAATCAAAAAGGGCTAATATTGTAATAAGTAGTCTTTTACTCTATTTTATAACAATCTCAAGATTCATAATTGCGCGGCTTATTCACATATATTAAACGTAAACCCCTATAATTCAGCCTTCTTTATCGCTGTTTAACATTGTAAAGTACATAATTTCCATCTATTAAACTTTTTTTATCCATCAAAAGTGCAAATTCGCACACCAACCCCCACCTCCACCCACTATCTTTGCACCAACAACCAGAAACCCTCAAAAAACCGGAGCGAGAGCATCCCGGGGCGAGGGCATCCTGCCCTCGTATCACCCACCAACAAAGCCCCACCAACCCCACCCACGACCCTAAAGTCCCTACCGACCTTAAAGTCCTTAAACTCCTACCATATACACCCACCCCCACCCATCAAAAAGAGGGCAAAATCCCCTCTCTCCGACCCCCGCCAACCCCGACACAAAACCGCCGCCCCTCACCAACCCCATTCCTCATTCCTAATTCCACACTCCTAATTAAACCCGCAAGAGCACATTGACATACTTCCATAAAACCACCCTCACAACCTGACCCCATCCTGAAAAATTCCACAAAAAAATAACGGAGCCACCATCAGGCAGCCCCGTTATATATAATGTGTAATCTATCTATTAGCGGATAACGCTTGAAAGATTGAACTTCGAGAATTCGAGGTCATTCAAAGCCTTGGCAGCCAAAGAGTCGTCAAGTTTGATAGCCTTTTCGAGGTTAGAAGTTACCATTTGAGCATTGTTGGTGCGGGCACCGAGCACTGCAGTCAGATAGTAAGTAGTTGCATCAGGATTAGCTACACCTTCGAGAGTGTTCTTAGCTGTGCTGTAATTCTTGGTAAGGATTTGAGCAAGAGCGGCATTGTTTGACTTGCTTGAACCGAAAGCCTTGACAGCAGCGGCATTGTCACCCTTGTTCAGGTAGTAAACACCGAGAGCGTCACCCAGTTCATCAAGACCGGCTGCGTTGCTGAACTTGCTGTTGGCAGCAGCATAATCCTTGTTTACCAACGAAAGCAGACCCTGGTTCATAGCCACTTCCGAGCTATTGGGAGCCAACTTGGCAGCCTTGTTGAAGTTAGCGGCAGCAGCAGCATAATCCTTGTTCTGATACTGGATCTTACCAAGGTTGTTGTAGCCACGGTAATCTTCGGGGAACTGGCGTACTACAGCCTCATAGATCAACTGCTTGCGGTTGTTGTCGTCAGTCAAAGTGGCAGCATAGAGAAGTTCCTCAACATTGAGTGCCGAAGGATTGGTATTTACCAAGTTGTTGATTTCCTCATCGCTCTTGCCTATCACGTCGATAGAAGCGGTAAGACGAGAGTAACGGAGTTGGGGAAGAATGGTTTCAGCCAATTCATCGAATACATTCGACATGTTGCGGATTTCGCGGTCACGTACTTCCGGATCCTTGTACATCTTGAGAACGCTGAGAATCAAATCCTTGTCCTGGATATTGCTTGCAGAAACGAGCTTCTGGAAACCTTCCCAGTCCTCAGCGGTGAATTGTGCGGTAAGTTCACCGAATTCAGTGATTTTATCCTTCTTGAGTTGCTTTTCGAGATAACCCTTGGTGTTCTTCTCACGCTTTTCAGCGAGCTGTTCGTTGAATGCGTAAGGACCGTCAGGCGAAGCATAAGAAGAGATGTTAAGCTCCTGGATCTTGCGGTTGTCAGCGGCAGCAGCTTCACGGATAGTCTGGTTCAGGTCAAGTACCTCTTTAGAATCGAGCTGATTCTTGCGGAGATTTGCCTGATTGATAAGGAAGCGGATATCTGCGCTGTACTTTTCGTTGATGATACGCTGGAACTTGTCAGCCGAACCGGCGGGATTCACAGTACCTGCATCAGCCAACGCAGCTGTGGCGATTACACCGTCAGCCACCTTTACGCGGGGCAATACATACTGCTTCGAACCCTGCTGTACATTGAATGTAAGGTAAAGTTCGCTCTTCATCATGTCGGGAACGTATGCGTAGTTCACCGGAATGGTTACATTGCCACCATTATCATAGTTGATTACGGGGTTGTTACCGCGAACCTTTTCGCCTTGGTAAGTCACGGGAGTGGCAGCCTGCTCGGTACCGGCATATACAAGCACCGGAGTCACTGTTACCTGTGCATTCTTTTTGAAGAACTTGGCGGGTACGTTACCGGTTACGGTTGCAGGTACCTGTTCGCCCACTACTTCAAGTGGATTGGGGTTAGTCGAGAAATAATCGGCAACGAACGGATTCATCTTGCCGTTACATCCTGCGAGCACTACAAGTCCACCGACAGCCAATGATAGGGAAATCGATTTTTTCATAATGAGTAATGAATGTTGTTTATTAATGTTTGTTTTTTAATATTAACGGTACAATACCGCAAATATACGTCTTAATTTCGACATATCGAACCTATATCGGCAATTATTTTCACACTCATCTCCCGTTTTTTTGATTGGGTGCGAATTTTACGTAACTTTGCGACACTTATTTAATATTTTATCAATTTATATTCCATTACAGATAATGAGAAAATGGCGCATAGAGGACAGCTCCGAGCTGTACAACATCAACGGGTGGGGACTGAAATACTTCTCTATCAACGATAAAGGACACGTGGCGGTTACACCACGCGAAGGCTATGCTTCTGTCGACATAAAAGAGGTGATGGACGAGCTGCAGGTCAGGGACGTGACATCACCCGTACTGCTCCGGTTCCCCGACATTCTCGACAACCGCATTGAGAAAATATCCAACTGCTTCAATAACGCCGCTAAGGAATACAACTATACCGCACAGAACTTCCTCATATACCCCATAAAGGTCAATCAGATGCGCCCCGTGGTCGAAGAGCTCGTCAGCCATGGCAGAAAATTCAACATCGGACTTGAAGCCGGTTCTAAGCCGGAGCTACACGCGGTTCTTGCGACCAACATTGCCGACAATGCCCTCATCATCTGCAACGGATATAAGGACGAGAACTTTGTCGAACTCGCACTGCTCGCCCAGAAGATGGGTCGCCGCATATACCTCGTCGTGGAGAAACTCAACGAGCTCAAACTCATCGCCGACGTCGCCAAACGATTGGGCATAGTTCCGAACGTGGGCATACGCATCAAGCTGTCCTCCTCCGGCTCCGGAAAATGGGAGGAATCCGGCGGCGACCAATCCAAATTCGGTCTCAACTCAAGCGAACTGCTCGAAGCGCTCGACTTCCTCAACAAGCACAAGATGCAGGAATGTCTCAAGCTCATCCATTTCCACATCGGAAGCCAGGTCACAAAGATTCGACGGATTAAAAACGCGCTCCGCGAAGCCACACAATATTACGTACAGCTGTCAAAACTCGGATTCGACATCGATTTCGTCGACATCGGCGGTGGTCTCGGTGTGGACTACGACGGCACCCGCAACGCTGCCTCCGAAAGCTCCATGAACTACTCCATACAGGAATACGCCAACGACTCCGTATCGGCTCTCGTCGACGCTTGTGTCAAAAACAACGTAAAGCAGCCCAACATCATCACCGAAAGCGGACGCTCACTCGCTGCCCACCACTCGGTACTCGTGTTCGAAGTCCTCGAGACCACACAGCTACCCCTATGGCACGACAACGAGGAAGTTCCCGACGATGCCCACGAACTCGCCCGCGAGCTATACGACATCTGGGACAAGCTGAACCAACCACGTCTCTTTGAAAGCTGGCACGACGCGCTACAGATTCGCGAGGAAGCACTCGATCTCTTCAATCTCGGTATGCTCGACCTCCGCACACGCGCCCAAATCGAAAAACTGTTCTGGTCCATCGCACGCGAAGTCGGAGAAATAGCCGCCGGCATGAAGCACGCGCCCGAGGAACTACGCAAAATAGCGCGTATGCTCCCCGACAAATACTTCTGCAACTTCTCACTCTTCCAGTCCCTGACCGACTCCTGGGCTATCGACCAGATATTCCCCATCATACCGATATCTCGTCTCGACGAACGCCCCGACCGCACATGTACCATCCAGGACATCACATGCGACTCCGACGGCAAGATAGCCAACTTCATCACCAACCACGGCACATCCTCATCCCTGCCCGTACACTCCGTACGTCCCGGCGAACCATATTACCTCGGAGTATTCCTCGTAGGAGCGTACCAAGAGATACTCGGCGACATGCACAACCTGTTCGGCGACACCAACGCCGTCCACATCAGCGTCTACAAGGACCGCTACGAAATAGACCGCATCATCGACGGAGAAACCGTAGCCGAAGTACTCGACTACGTACAGTTCAACCCCAAGAAACTCGTACGCAACGTCGAGACATGGGTAACCGCATCCATGAAAGCCGGACACATCACACCCGAAGAAGGCCGCGAATTCCTCAGCAACTACCGCTCCGGACTCTACGGCTACACATATCTCGAAAAGGACTGATGCAACGCTACTTCATACATCTTGCCTACCGTGGAGCACCATTCCACGGTTGGCAATCGCAACCCAACGCCATCAGCGTACAGCAAACCATCGAACAGGCTCTCTCCACCATCATGCGCACCCCCACAAAAATCGTTGGCGCCGGACGTACCGATACCGGTGTCAACGCACGCCGCATGATAGCCCACTTCGACTCTCCCGCCCCCCTGCCCCATCCCGAAAACATCGTGCGCTCGCTCAACACACTCGTTGGGAAAGACATCGCCATCTACGACATTATCCCCGTACATGCCGATGCCCACGCACGATTCGATGCCACCTCACGCACCTACCACTACTACGCCACCCACAGTAAATCCCCCTTCTTCTATCCCCTGAGCTGGCAGGCACCGCCCACACTCGACTACGACCTCATGAACGAAGCCGCACAACTCCTGCTCACCACCGACGACTTCACATCATTCGCCAAACTCCACACCGACAACAAGACCAACATCTGCCATGTCACCCATGCCCAATGGCATCACGTAGCCGACCATACAGGACACGTGTTCATCATCACCGCCGACCGTTTCCTGCGCAACATGGTACGGGCCGTCGTAGGCACACTCGTCGATGTCGGACGCCACAAACTCACCATCGAAGACTTCCGCAACGTAATCCTGGCACGCAACCGATGCTCCGCCGGCACCTCCATGCCACCCCAAGCCCTATACCTCTGGGACGTCACCTACCCCTACCTCACACTCGACAGCGACAGCGACAACCCCAACGACAACGACACCCCCACCAACCAATAACCCCTCACACAAAAAAGCACATCCCCCAACCCATTGTCCCACAACGGACTCACCCATCCCACAAACAAGCCACCTAAAAAATCCGACAAAAAAATCCCCCAAACGCTTGCACGAATAAAAAAAAACACCTACCTTTGCATCGCTTTTGAAGGAAAGCACGATTCGCTAGC